>JGI12635J15846_10002610_pt1 | contig 15757 bp, 11 predicted proteins | sample BlaSpr_A8_OM2_M2_FD_15846 | JGI IMG/M metagenome (IMG submission 15846) | reverse complement strand
GAGTGAAAATCGACGACCTCGATCCCACAAAGTCTAGTGTCGATTTGAGGATCTATCCGGCTACGTCTATGTCGCCCTCCATTGATGAAGATGGGAAGTTTCTGAGCCTTTGGCTTGAGAACGTTTCCAACCACACACTCGTCTGTTTCCACTCCAAGAAGGTCGTCCGGACGCCTGATGGTCGCCTGCAAACCACTGGCGAACTGGCCGTGACTCGAGTGGACCGCAACGTTGAGATGACGCCGAACGAAGCATATGCCGGTCCCGTGTATGGTCCACCAGTGGTCCACCGCGTTTCGCGCGAAGCCACGTTCATTTTTGACTTCCCGGCGGCAGTTGGGAACACGCAAAAGGAAGGCTCGATCAAGGCGTCTGGATCGACGGGCCTGTTCCGCGAGGATTTTCCCCAGTTGGTGAGGACTGTAGTCAGTACCTACTGGCCGCCCGTGGTTCAAGATGAGAACTGTCAAGTGCCGGACGCGAATGAAGCCTATAGCGGCTCCCAATGCACGGGAACATACCTGGCAACTCCTGGGCTCCCCGAAGTGCCTCACGCAACCAACGGCGAGGATCTCCCCGGCCCGCCGAATTTCAATGCCCTCGTCGGAAATCATCTGACCATTCTCGTTCACGTACGCCTGATGGCGCAGGCTTCGGGGGACCGGGCGGCAGCCGGAAACTAAACCGCCCCGCTGGTAGCACGACGTGGCAGAGGAACCAGACCACGTAGTCGCAAAGGGTGAGGCAGATCGTTGGATTGGAGGCGACAATCGTCATCGATCCACAACGAAGCTCCGGGACAACTGTGCCAGGAAATTGAGGATAGTTACCACATTCACCGGAGGAGGGCTTCGAGAGTAAATGATCGAATCCGTTAACCAGTGTCCAAAGATCGACTTCCAGAGTCCGCTGTCCGGCCATGGTATGTCATAGGGAATAGCTCCAGAAAACGTTCGCCGGATGTCGTAGTCTGAAGGATCACGCTCCACAGAGGGGGCCGATTCGTTCGACGAAACGCTCACAATAGGGCTATTCCATCAGCAATCGTCGATTTCGACTACCGGAATCTTAGCATGTCCAGCTATGTCCGGCGCATCGCGATTGGCCTGAGAACACAGAACATCACACCGTAATCTACATCCAGGAAGTGAGAGAGCCCTTTGGCACACCCTCCACGTGTTAGTGCTTTGAACTCGTAGCGAAACCAAACTGATGAAGTTTTCGATTCGAGCTCTCAACCTCCAGCGGGGCCTGCTCCAAAAGGATTCCTCGGTGCGAGCCAGCAGAGAGTGGATCTAGATCTGCGCCTCGAGGCTATAATGGGGCGCTTGATGTGCTTAAGACGGGGAGAGAAATGGGTCTCCAAAGGATCAGCTGCGCCATAGACGGAGAGAAGTCAAGCGTCGCGCGTCCCCTTTTGCTTCTTGCGATCTTATATTTGTCTTGCGTCGGTTCGATTGCCGCGCTGGACCCCGCGCGCTACATCTCGCAATATGCGCATACTGCGTGGCGAGTACAAGACGGCGTCGTCGATTTTGGAACCACCGTCACACAGACTACTGACGGTTACTTGTGGTTGGGAACAGCGAATGGCTTGGTGCGCTTCGATGGCGTCAAATTCGTTCGATATGAGCCGCCTGGCGTTAACCTGCCAACCCGTGGTTACAACTACCTCTTGGGCGCTCGCGACGGTAGCCTGTGGATCGGAACGCTAAACGGTCTCGCCCGATTGAGAGACGGTAAGTTTCAGTGGTATTCGAATCCTGCCCAGCATAGTGGAATCAGCGTCATCCTGGAGGACCATGAAGGCACAATTTGGGCAACCCGCTATCGCGTCCCCCCAGGCGAGGGGCCTTTGTGTCGTGTGGAAGGAAACGGCCTCCACTGTTACGGGAAAGCGGACGGAATTCCAGTCAAGTATGGCCTTGGCTTGAGAGAGGATAGCCTAGGAAATCTATGGTTTGGATCGAGCGTCCTATGTCGTTGGCGCCCTGGCTCTGGCTCCGCCAGCACGTACTTGAGGGAGATAGGCAAGCGTCCGGACGCGGGGGATGGTGTAGTCGATGTCGCAGTCGGACCGTCAGGCACGGGGAGGGTGTGGGCCACGACAGATGGAGTGGGGCCTGATATGGGCGTTCGTTATTTCTCCGGCAGAAAGTGGGCTTCGTTCGTCATTCCAGGCTTCGATGGAACAAAAATCAAATCAAGCTCATTATTCGTCGATCGAGATCACTCCCTCTGGATTGGAACTGGCAAAGATGGACTTTATCGTGTTCACGATGGGATAGCAGATCACTATGGAAGCGCCGAGGGTCTTTCGGGTAAGTCTGTGACTCTCATCTATGAAGATCACGAGGGCAATCTTTGGGTGGTGACCGAGGGCGGGCTCGATATGTTCCGCGATACTCCGGTCATCACCTACTCCCTGCGCGAAGGCTTATCGGAGTCATCGATCCTCGCAATTCTTGCCTTACAAAATGGTTCCGTCTGGATTGGAAATGGGAGCGGCATCGACATTCTAGAGGGAGGACGGCACTCAATCGTGTCAGCAAGCGAGGGGCTACCGGGGCGGAATGTAAAAGCCCTATTCCAAGACCACAGGGGGGTGGTTTGGCTTGGGCTGGATAACAAGTTGATGGCGTACGCGCACGGCCGATTCCAGGAATTCAGACGCGGGGATGGCTTGCGCCTAGACGAAAGTTATGTTGCTGCAATCACCGAGGATGTGAGCCAGAATATTTGGGCCTTGACTGCACACCATCGTCTCTTCCGAATCAAGGACCGAACCGCACAGGAAGTAATGTCGGTGAGCAGCGACGGCCAGAGTTCAGGTTTTCTTGCGCCAGATCGCGAGGGCGGTATCTGGATCGCTTCGAGGAATGACACTCTGACTTATTATCGCGATGGGAATGCGCGAACGATCTCATTGAAACGGCAGGGTAGCTCATTTTACGTTACAGACATAATGGTCGATTCCGACAATTCGTTGTTGGTATCGACCACAGAGGGACTGTTTCGTTGGGATAACCAGCACTGGGACGTACTCGACAGTCGGAATGGCCTTCCAGGCGATTCAGTCTTCTCCGTGCTCAGAGATAATAACGGTGCGCTATGGCTCTATTCTCAACGTGGCTTAGTGAGGGTCGAGCAGCGGGAATACGATAAGTGGCGTCACCAAAATAACAGCACACTGGCGGTTGACGTATTTGACAGGTCTGACGGTGCACGGCCTCTAATGAGTGCTCTGCCGGTTCAGCCCCCTGCCACGAAGACACTGGATGGCAGACTCTGGTTCGCGACAACAGTTGGAGTTCAAATGATCGATCCCACACAAACCTACAGGAACAGCATTCCACCACCCGTGCGCATAGAAAATATGATTGCCGATCATAAGGACTACGGATTTGGGGATGGAATCCTTCTACCCGCCTTGACCCGCGATCTTCAGATTGACTACACGGCGCTCAGCTTCGTTGTACCGCAAAAGGTCCTCTTTCGCTACATGCTTGAGGGCCACGATGCAGGCTGGCAGGAACCCGGAACGCGGCGCCAGGCTTTTTATAATGATCTCCGTCCAGCCCACTACCGCTTCCGCGTGATCGCATGTAATAACGACGGCGTCTGGAATGAGGCCGGCGCGTTCCTGGAGTTTTCCATCGCTCCGGCTTACTACCAGACTACCTGGTTCCGTGTGGCGTGTGTGGGCCTTGTTCTGGGGTTGCTCTGGGCGCTCTATCAACTCCGTCTTCAGCAATTGCAACGGCAGTTCAACATCGGGCTGGAGGCACGCGTTAATGAACGTACACGCATCGCGCGGGACCTGCACGATACTCTGCTACAAAGTTTTCACGGACTGTTGCTCCGCTTTCAGGCCGTTTCTAACCTCCTCCCGGAGCGTGCAGTCGAAGCCAAACAGAGACTGGACACCGCCGTCGATCAGGCCGCTCAAGCGATCACCGAGGGCCGGGATGCTGTGCAGGGGCTGCGATCGTCCACGGTCGTGACCAACGATCTTGCCGTGGCCATAAGCGCTCTCGGCGAAGAACTCGCGGCCGATGGAACGAGCGGGGATTCCCCAGTCTTTCGTATGGCGGTGGAAGGCACGCCGCGAAATCTCCATCCGATTTTGCGAGACGAAGTCTACCGGATTGCAGGCGAGACCCTGCGCAATGCATTCCGCCACGCACAAGCAGGGCAGATCGAAGTGGAAATTCGCTATGACGAACGGCACCTTCGGTTGCGCGTCCGGGACGACGGAAGAGGTATTGACCCGGATATTCTCGGCGAGCATCCGCGCTCCGGGCACTTCGGATTGCATGGCATGCGCGAGCGTGCCAAAATCTTGGGTGGGCGACTGGATATCTGGAGTAAGCTCGGTTCTGGTACGGAGGTTGATCTGAGCATTCCTGCGTCCAAGGCTTATACAACGTCGTCTGCTACCCGACGGTCCTAGTGGTCTAGGAAAGGGACTGCGATCAAATCTTGAGCGGCGATCCAAGCCCGGTTCGGATTATGGCGGTTACAACCATCCCTCTTCCACCAAGGGATAGCTTGCCTCGTTGGGGATCAATGGTCACCGAAGCCTCGCATGGACGCGAAGCAATCCAGCAGTTTCGTGCTTACCGTCCGGACGTCATCCTGATGGACGTGCAGATGGTAGAAATGAGAAGGGTCGATGCGAAGATGGCGATTCGCGGCGGATTTCCCGAGGCGCAAATCATTGTTCTGACCACCGCTGTACTACTGCGGCAAGATGGAAAGGTTCGTTCGATGTGAGGCTAGTGGGAAATGGTTGGGAGAAGTGTTCTTTCCGTGGGGCATTTGGGAAAAGGCGCAGATGCGGAAGAAACGCTGCCGCGCTGGGCGGTGTGCTAGCTTGTATTCTGCTGGCCGCGTGAACGTACCAAGCTTGCTGGAGGTAACCTGAATATTTTGGGCTAACCGCGATTTCCGGGGCCGCAATCGGGGTGTACATTGCTGTCGACGTTACGTACACGATGCCGCTTCTCACGTTGCTGGCCTTTCTTGCGAGAAAGAGCAGGATGAGTTATGAGCGCCGCTCCCAATTCGATTCGGATTCTGGTAGTGGACGACCATCCTCTGCTTCGCCAGGGCATTGCCGCACTTTTGGCTGACCAATCGGACATGAGCATGATCGGCGAAGCATCCAACGGGCGCGAGGCCATCCAGCAGTTCCGGGCGCACCGCCCAGACATCACCCTGATGGACCTGCAAATGCCCGAGCTGAACGGGCTCGATGCGATCATCGGCATTCGCGGAGAATTTCCTGAAGCGCGAATCATCGTACTAACTACCTACACCGGCGATGTCCAGGTCCTGCGCGCCATGAAGGCTGGAGCTCGGGCCTACCTCCTAAAGAATCTTTTGCATAAGGATCTCCTCGATACCATCCGTGCCGTACAAGCCGGGAAAAAGACCCTTTCGCCAGAGGCTTCTTACGAACTTGCGGAACATGCTACCGATGACGCCCTCACCGCTGGAGAAGTCGAAGTATTGAAGCTGATCGCAGCAGGGAATGCGAATAAACAGATAGCTGCGCAACTCTCGATTACCGAAGAGACTGTCAAGGGCAAAGTCAAGAATATTTTCTCCAAGTTAGGTGCCAACGACCGAACTCATGCTGCGATGATAGGTCTAAAGCGCGGAATTATCGAATCCTAATACTCGAAAGAGTGAGCGGCAGACTCTTTTGGGGTTTTCGCTTGCCCACCGAGATCCTCTAAGCTCTGACTTCGATAAGAGGGACTTTGCGTAGGCTATTCTCAACTTTCGCCCGCGGCTGGCCAGGTGCGGGTCTTCTTCTAATGCGACTTGTCGCTGGTATTGGATTAATTGGTCATGCCGTCACGAGATTTGGACCTGGGCTGTCCGTCGAATCAGCCATGACGCATGTGTTCGCGATTGCCCTGGGGCTATTGTTACTCGCGGGTTTATGGACTCCCATTGCGGGAGTCCTGATGGTGATCGTTGAGCTCAGAAACGCACTCTCGCAATCTGGGGATCCGTGGGTCAAAGTCCTGTTGGGCACCATTGGCGTGGCTTTGGCACTCATTGGACCTGGGGCGTGGTCGGTTGATGCACGACGATTTGGATGGAAGCGCATCGATATTCGAGATCCGAAGCCCTAGACTTCGGGCAGGATCGTAAGAACCTTCCTGGAACTAATTCTTCAAACTCTGCCGAGTCTACTGAAAGACTGAAAGAGGGGCCTCCTCTAACTCCAAAGAGGCATCCTGAGTCACGATTTAGTCCGCAAATGACTCTATCTGGGGTTTCCCGCGAACATAATTTGTAGCACTATCAGCTAGATGCTAGGGGACTTCAAAGAGAGGAAACAGCACAGTATGACGAAGCGAATTAGAGATTTCAGTTTCGCCGTAAATCCCGAAACCGCAGCTTCTATTCACGACAATGGAATCGTGATCTTACACATTGGCAACGGGCAGTTGTACGCGTCCAACGGGACAGGTGCACGCATCTGGCACGCGGTCGAGGAACAACTTTCATTGGAAGCGATCGCCGACGAAATCAGCGACGCATATCAAATTGCTCGGGCCACAGCCCGTGAACACGTAGTCTGCTTTCTGGCCGAGTTGGAGCGGCATACGCTTATCCAGCGAGAGGCGGAATCATGAAAACGGCAAGATACGCCTCCCTCGTGTTCAGGGCTCTTTACGAAATCACACGATACGAAGTGATTGTCTCATTGCGTGGCATCGGGTGTATTTTGCGGCAGTTGCGTCAGCAACGCGTTTCGCAGAAGCCGTGCAGCGAGGAACTGCAACGGGCAATTTGCGACGCGATCCTTCTCGCGACCTGTTTCTACTGGAAACCAGTGCTGTGCTTGCAGCGATCTGTCTGTACAGTCCGTTTGCTAAGAGAGTACGGCATCGAGGCGCGGCTCGCGATCGGCTATCGCCCCTCTCCGTTCTTCTCGCATGCCTGGGTCGAGGTAAACGGCTGCGTCGTGTATGGCTCTGCAGCATATCAGAAACGGCTGCAATCGCTGTTAACTGCGTAAATTGAGATAGGGAAAGCTAATGAATACAGAAACCGAACGGAACGCGCTAGGCACACGGAACGACCGGGTGGAGAGAAGCCGTGTCCTCCATTGGGATGGTCGGCTCGACAATCGCACCGACTTGCTTCCATTACTTGCGGACTCATTGCGCGACGACACCAGTAATGCGGCGATAGCGCTAGCCGCCTACGAACGATGGGGCAGCAATGGCTTTGTCCATTTGTTAGGCGATTGGAGTCTCGTCATACGAGATCATGCAAACCGTGCCATCGTGCTAGCGAGCGACTTCGCAGGTGTGCGTCCACTTTACTACTCGGTACAACGAGGAGACGTCTTCTGGTCCAGCCGATTGCAAGCTGTCGTTGACGCGACCGGGATTTCCGAACTTGACGAGCAGTATATTGGCGCATTCTTGTTGTATGGAGGATGCCCGAACCGCACTCCTTACAGGGGGATTTATTCCGTCCCTGCCGCCCACGCAGTGTGCGTGTCTTCCACCGGAACGAAGACGAGCCGCTTCTGGAATTTGCCGATCGGCGATGAGGTTCGTTACCGAAACCAGCATCGATATGAAGAGCACCTCCGCGCGCTGTTTCGTGAGGCTGTGTCCGTCCGTCTGCAAACGGAAGGGCCCGTTCTCGCTGAACTCAGTGGCGGTCTTGATTCCTCGTCGGTCGTCTCGATGGCCAACCATCTCATGCGAAACTGTGCCGTTCCTGCAAAATCTCTCACAAGCGTCAGCTACGTTTGGCGTAACTCGCTCGACGAACCATTCATCCGAGAAATGGAATCATTTTGCGGGATCGAGGGCGTTCACATTTCAACCCACGAAGTGCCCCTTATCTCCGAAACAGAAGTAGGCAATGCTTTTCCGGAGATTCTTCAGCCATTGCGCAAGTCGGTTGCGTCAGCCGCCCGCCAGCTCGGCGCGAAGGTCTTCTTGACCGGAATGAACGGAGACTTGATGATGGGAAACTGGTTTGACGACTGCCTTCAGGTCGCCGGCTCCTTGCACCGTTTTCGGTTTGCCGGGGCATATAAGGAAGCGCTCGCGTGGAGCAAAATACTTCGACTTCCGATTTATCGAGTCCTCTGGCAGGCGGTTGCGGCTGCGTTTCCGGCAACGTTAGCGCCAGCGGCCATTTATGCGGCAAGCGATGGATCGTACATGGTAAAGAGCACTGAAACATCTCTTGTGCCTGGTCTCATCGACCGAATAGGACTCTCCGAGCCCGTGAATTTCTTCTCGAATGCCTGGATGCAGGCTCACCCCGAACGCCGAAAGTATTTCCGTGCGCTATCCAGAATGTTGGAACTCCGGAGCTTGCAAGTACCGGAGTTGTGGCAGCATCTGGACTACACACACCCATACGCCCATCGGCCGTTGGTTGAGTTTCTGATGACTGTACCAGCAGATGTTCTCTGTCGTCCAGGCGAGCCGCGAAGATTGATGCGTTCAACACTGTCAGACTTATGGCCGCGCAAGTTGCGAATGCGGCGATCCAAAGGTTTATTCAACGTTCCCTGGCAAGAAGCTCTGAGGCCGCTGGCCCTCTCTCTGCTAAGGACTGGGAAACTACATTTAGATGAACGTGGCTATGTGAATCGCGAGAGCGTCCTTTCGCGCCTGCAACGGCTTTCCGTTGGACTCGACTGTAACGAGGCCCAGTTGAGGTACATAGTCTTGCTTGAATTTTGGCTGTGTAACCGAGCAGAAAATGGCTTTGGTGGCAAATTGTGCAATCTGTTTAGGCAACCGATTGCGCGGAAAGGAGGTGAATCTAATGCAGACGAAATATGAGGCTCCCGAACTCACTTTCATCGGCGAGACTGATGACGTAGTCATGGGCACAGGTTCCGGCGGTTTTGACGGTATCGGTGAACAGAGCGCGCCTGATTTCGAATTTGAGCAGGACTAGTACCAGGCTCCCTCAACAGCTGGGCAGGTAGGCTTATGTCTCCTGCCCATTTTTTCAGGCCGCTCGCAAATAGTAATATGTGTGAGTTTCAGAATTGCAGCTTGAGCGCCAGCTGGATCGAGCGTGGGCCGCCAATTTGATACAGCGGATTGAGGCCACCGTTGGGGCCGCCGGAGCCGAGGCTGTTCGCCAACGTTTGGGTCGAGTAGCCGAATTGAGAACTCGTCAGGTCACCAATGGGTGGGCCGAAGTTGGGGTGGTTGAAGATGTTGAAAAACTCGCCTCGGAAGCGGAGCTGCACTCTTTCAGTGAAATGAAATTGACGCTGGAAGGCGATGTCCGCTTGCATGGCTGCGAAGCCGCGCAGCACATTCCGCCCGAAATCGCCTTGCTGCCCAGCGGGTGCCGGCGTGAAAGCTGCCCCATTGAAAATCTTGCCACCAGGATACTGAGAGCCGTAGAGTTCAAGCGGGACACCTGAGTTTACGTTGGGTCGATACCTGAGGGTCGTGCCGACAGCATACGTGTACCCGCCCATGACGTCCACCGGGGGAGCCGATCTCGCGAAAATGAAACCGTCCAGCGACCAGTCGCCAAGCGCGGCGCGGGCAATGTTGTTCCATCCGGGCGTGGGCAAACTGTAGGTCACGCCCGCAGTAAAGGAATGCCGGATGTCAAAGTCCGAGTTGCCGCGATCAATGCTCGGGTTGGCAATGGAAGTTGGCGTGTTGAGATACGTAAATGTGTCGGTTGATGCGATGTCGATCGAATGCGAAAAAGTGTACGAGGTCAGTGCTTGTAGCCCTTGCGCCAAACGCCGCTCGAACTTCACTTGGAGTGCCTGGTAGTTCGACGTGGCAGTGCTGTCAGTGACCTGGACGTTTGTAAAATCCGGATTTGGATTGGTCAGAAACGTTGTCCGGAGTAGATCTCGCCCTATCCCGGCGACGTAAGTCAAAGATAAGCTTTGGCTCATTCCGAGTGACTGTCCGAGCGCCCCGTTCCATTGATAAGTCCGTGGCAGCTTCAGATGCGAGTCCGGGACAGCAATGGTCACTACCGGCGGACTTGTACTAAACGCCGGAGGTGAAGCATTTTCCGTGCTCAAAGGAAAGCACACTCCTGTATTGCCCGTAGGACAGGATGAGGGTGCGATAATCTTGGCGGCATTGAATGGAAAAAATGCGGAAGTTGTTCCAAGCGACCCATAGCCTTGGTCGTAGAAAATGCCAAAACCTCCGCGCAGCAGAGTGCCCCACTTCGGATTACTGCCGAGTTGATACGCGATTCCGACGCGAGGCGCCAGGTTCCCGTACGTTGTGTCGTACAGAGGAGTGCCGCGAGGCGCCAGGGTCATGGTCGCCGGATTATTCAGGCCGATCACAGTGAACGGCTGGTTCTGCGAGTTCTTGCCCTTAAGCGCAGGATTGATCTCCCAGCGCAAGCCATAGGTGAGTGTCAGGCGTGGCGAGACCTTCCAAGTGTCCTGACCGTAAAAAGATAGATTTCGCGTCAATAATGCCGCATTTTCGAGCGCCGCGACGTCCGCGAAAAGCGCCGTTTCGGAAAGGGCTCCTCCGGGGCTGCTAATCACTCCCCCAAATTCCGCAAACTGAATGTAAGATAATGGGCTGCTGAAAGGCGAAAGCCACCGGTAATCCACGCCGAACTTCAATTCGTGAAGGCCCTTGCTCCAGGAGAGGCTATCGAGTACGCTAACCTGCCTCTGCTCATCTGTCGCAAACTTGCCTGTTGCCCACTCCCCGACTCCAGCGATCAGGAATTCAAATAGTCCGTTTGCTGAATTAAATCCTGACGGAAAAAGCACAGAGTCGGTAACCGGGACTGCTCCCCCGAAACTATCCAATGTAAATCGACTGCCAACTCGGTCATTGCTGTAATTCGCTCGCACTTCATTGCTTATGCGAGGTGTGATCGAGTCGGTGAGCCCAACCGTGAAAGTGTGTACCGCTGTTGAAAGCAACTCGGTCGTGCTGAGGGCTCCGTAGGGATTTCGGACGTTGCTGTTGGAGGGCGAATAGTTGTAGCGGCCGAATAGGCTTAGATTCGAGCTGACAGCGTGATCCACCCGGAGGCTGTAGGCATTGAGCGAAGATGGATCGGAATAGCTGGCGCTGAATTGCGCCAAGCCGGTTCCGAGCTCAGCCCCGTTCTGAACGGGAAATGCATTCAAGTAAGGCTGCATGATCGCTGGGGCTTGCGTCCGCGCTGTGGAGTCTGGGACAACCGTTTCTGTGGTCAATGGCTGGCGCAATCGTAGTCCCTCATAAGAAAAAAAGAAGAACGTCTTATCTTTGATCACCGGGCCGCCGAATACACCACCGAAGTCATTCTGCCGCTCCTCCGCTTTGGGGAGCGCTGGATTGTTGGTATGGCCATTAAACCAATCGTTTGCGTCCAGCACGTCGTTTCTGAAGTATTCGAACGCGGTGCCATGAAAAGCGTTGCTTCCGGAGCGGGTCACGATAGAAATCTGTCCTCCGGGGCTGCGTCCGAACTCGGGGGCAAATGAAGATGTTTGGATGCGAAACTCCTGCATGGCATCCACGGACACCAGGCTGTTGGTTCCACCTAAAGCGCTGAGCGCAGGCAACGCACCTCCAGCCGTCTGCCCCAGGGGGAAGTAACCAGTGACGCCGAAATTGGCGCTCACCCCGTCCACCGTGAAATAATTGGCATCGGCGCGTTGACCATTCACGCTGAACTGGCCCTGATCGTCAGCAGCCGTTTGGGTTAAGACGACACCGGGCGTAAGCATGATTAGCGTCTGAAAGGTGCGGCCGTTTAGCGGAATGTTGTCGGCAAATGTGCGATCCACCAGTGTGCTCACGGTGCCGTCGCTCGTATTCACATTCAAGGCGTTGGCTTCGACTGTGACGGACTGAGAGACAGCTCCCACGTCAAGTCTGAAATTCTGCTCCACGTTGTCCTGCACATTGACGATGATTCCAGTCATGCGGACGAGTTTGAATCCGCTCTTCTCGACTTCCACCCGGTAATGGCCGGGATGCACGTTGGCGAATCTGTAAAGGCCGCTGTTTCCAGTTGCAACGTCGGCTTGCGTCCCGCGATCAACGTCAATCAAGCGTACCGTTGCGTCGGGGACGACAGCACCGCTGGGATCAGTGACGGAACCGCGAATCGTGCCTGTTTCCGTCTGGGCGTGTGCAGTTGATAGCACGCCAACGACGACGAAGGAGAGAAAGGTAAGCACCGCTCGGCTGGAGAACGGTCTCCGAGTCATACCACACCCCCAAAACTGTATTTCGGTGCGCATAACGATACACCTGTCGTGGCCGCGATTGTCAAATTTTCGATTGGCAGTATTTCGGTGGGGGAAGTGCGAAAGAGCGGATGAAGGTGCGACTGGATTAAGATGTATTCCTCATATGGGAAGGGCGCGCACAAGAGCGGGTGTCTGGATGGTCGGCGTGCTGGCCTGCTGCGCTTGTGCTTTGGCATTAAGCCCGTCTCTCGACGTCAGTCAATACGCGCATACCACGTGGAAAATTCGCGACGGGTTCACCAAGGGAATCATTACTTCACTCGCGCAAACTCCAGATGGATACTTGTGGATCGGTACCGAGTTAGGCTTGCTTCGTTTCGACGGCGTTCGCCCTGTTCCCTGGCAGCCTCCTTCCGGTCAGCATCTACCCGGAACTCTCATTACCTACCTTTTGGCTGCGCGAGACGGCACTCTTTGGATCGGCACGTTCAACGGGCTGGCCAGTTGGAAAGATGGCAAGCTCAGAGAAGTTCCCGAACTGGCTGGTCAGAGCGTAACTTCTGTGCTTGAAACGCGCGACCGCACAATCTGGATTGGTGTCTTTGCAGATTCTGGCGGCGCACTGTGCGACATTCATGGTGGGGTTGTACATTGTGAGCGCGAGAGCGGCAAGTTTGGAACTGGCGTCAAAGCCCTGTACGAAGACAGTAGGGGAACGCTTTGGCTTGGTTTGTCGAAAGGTTTCTGGCGATGGAAACCTGGCGCTCCAGAATTCTTCTCGGTTCCCAACCAACCCTTTGGGATCATAAGCTTCGCTGAGGATAAGCAAGCGCAGCTTTTGTTCGGCAGTCAGGACGGAATACGGCGACTCGCCGACGGCCGCGTTGAGCCATATCCGTCAGGTTCGGCGTATCGCTGGCAGATTGCACGAATGCTCCGAGACCATGACGGAGGTCTATGGGTCGGCACGTCCGAGCATGGCCTAGTACACATTCGCGAGCAGGGAAGAACAGATGTTTTTTCCCATCCTGAGGGCCTCTCGGGTGATTATGTCACACGCTTTCTCGAAGACCGAGAAGGCAACATCTGGGTTGCGACATATGACGGACTCGATTGCTTTCGCGAGTACGCAGTTTCCACGATCTCTACCAAACAAGGTTTGTCGAATACCACTTCTTGGTCAGTCCTCGCGTCCAAAGACGGCGGCATCTGGATTGGAACCAGCAGTGCGTTGAACCATTGGAAGAACGGACAAGTCTCCCCCTTCGGCAGAAGTCGCGGAAGCCCGAAATCTGATGGAAAATTGAATGGACAGCCACCAAACGCGCTGTTTCAGGATAGCAGCGGACTGATTTGGGTCTCAACGCCTCATGGCGAGGTCGGATATCTGCAAGACAACCGTTTCGTTCCAGTACACGGTGTTTCTGGTGGGCCTGTCCATTCGATAGCCGAAGTGCCATCAGGACACCTGTGGGCCGCTAACCAAGAAGACGGGCTTTCTGAGTTGTCTGAACGACGCGTACTACAAGAGATTCCCTGGACTGGGCTCGGGCGTAAGAACTGGGCCAAAGTCATAATCGCCGATCCTTCCCAGCGTGGCTTGTGGCTCGGTTTTAATCGAGGTGGCATTGCCTATTTCGCAGACGGCACGATCCGGTCTGCGTACTCAGCCGAGAATGGGCTAGCCGAAGGGCAGGTCACTGATCTTCGTTTTGGATCCGGCGGAGCACTCTGGGCCGCCACTGATAACGGACTCAGTCGTATTCAAGACCGTCATCTGGCGACGCTTACGAGCAAGAATGGATTGCCCTGCGACAAGGTCGTCGCTACCATCGAAGATAACGACCACTCCATATGGCTCTACATGGCTTGCGGCTTGGTGCGCATCACTCAATCTGAATTGGACGCGTGGGTCGTCGATCCGAAAAGAGTCGTCAAGTCCGATTTTTTTGGCACCTCTGATGGCGTGCGGGGTCACGCGGCAGCTGGCGGATACCAACCCTTGATGACGAAGTCGGCGGATGGAAAGATTTGGTTCGTACCTTGGGACGGCGTGAGCGTCCTCGATCCTCATCACATTCCCTTCAACAGAGATCCGCCGCCGGTGCATATTGAGCAAGTCACCGCCGACCGCAAGACTTACTGGCAGAACTTGTCCGGCAATGCATCATCCTCGCACCCTAGGCTGCCGCCTCTGGTGCGCGATCTTACGATTGATTACACGGCGCTGAGCTTCGTCGCGCCGGAGAAGGTACTTTTTCGTTACAAGCTGGAAGGCATGGATCGCGATTGGCAGGACGCCGGCAATCGACGGCAAGCGTTCTATACCAATCTTTCTCCCGGCAACTACCGGTTCCGCGTCGCTGCCTGCAATAACAGCGGTGTATGGAACGAGGCCGGCACATTCCTGGATTTCTCCATCGCTCCGGCCTACTACCAGACCACCTGGTTCCGTGTATCGTGCGTGGCCGTTTTGCTGGTATTGCTCTGGGGGATCTATCGACTCCGTATTCAGGAGCTGCAGCACCAGTTCGCGATAGGGGTGGAAGCACGCGTCAACGAACGGACACGAATCGCGCGGGAATTACACGATACGCTGCTGCAAAGCCTTCAGGGCCTAATCCTCCATTTTCAAACTGGTATCGACCTGCTCCCGGGGCGTCCGGTAGAAGCGCGGAAAACACTTGAGATCGCGATTGATCGGGCGGATCAAGCGATCGCCGAGGGCCGGGATGCTGTACAGGGCTTGCGCGCCTCCGCGGTCGAAACCAACGACCTTGTCTCCGCCGTAAGGACTCTCGGAGAAGAACTCGGGGCCGCTGACACAAACCAGAATTCTGCGGTCTTTGAGGTAGAGGTGGAAGGCGCGCCGCGGAATCTCCATCCAATCCTCCGGGACGAAGTCTACCGGATTGCAGCCGAGGCCTTGCGCAATGCCTTCCGGCACGCACAGGCACAGCGAATCGAAGTGGAAATCCTATATGGCGAACGGTGGCTTCGGTTGCGGATCCGGGATGACGGAAAGGGTATTGACCCGAAGTTTCTTAGTGGAGATGGGCGCGCGAAACACTACGGCTTGCATGGCATGCGCGAACGCGCAAAGCTTGTACGCGGTGAGCTAGCGGTCTGGAGTAAGCTCGATTCTGGTACGGAGGTGGAGCTGAGCATTCCTGCCTCCACCGCTTACGCAACTTCCTATCGCCGCCGTTCCTGGTTGTCTGAGAAGTTTTCTGGGAAAGGGACGAATGGGAAAGAGACCGATGTGAACGAAACAAAGACGAAGTCATGAGCGCCGATGGCAAGTCAATTCGGATTCTGGCGGTCGACGATCACTCCCTCATTCGCGAAGGGATCGCAACCTTTATCGCTAGTCAATCCGACATGAGATTGGTCGCCGAAGCCGCGAATGGGCGCGAAGCTATCCAGCAGTTCCGGGTGCACCGCCCCGACGTCACCCTGATGGACCTGCAGATGCCAGAAATGAACGGTCTCGATGCGATCATCGCGATTCGCAACGAATTTCAAGAGGCACGAATCATCGTCTTGACG
>JGI12635J15846_10002609_pt1 | contig 15759 bp, 15 predicted proteins | sample BlaSpr_A8_OM2_M2_FD_15846 | JGI IMG/M metagenome (IMG submission 15846) | reverse complement strand
GCACCGGAACGCCGAAGCCGCCGAGCACTGCTTTCGCCTGGTACTCGTGGATGTTCATGGGCTGAGCGTACGCGCCGCGCCGGGCGCGGCCAAGCTTGCGGTCACTTGCCGAGGTCGGGTGCGATCTTGATGCAGGCGTCGATCAGGCCCTGCACCGCCGCCACCGACTTGTCGAACATCGCGCGCTCGGCCTTGTCGAACTCGATCTCCACCACCCGCTCCACGCCCTTGGCGCCGAGCACCACCGGCACGCCGACGTAGACATTGCGCAGGCCGTACTCGCCGTTGAGGCACGCGGCGCACGGCAGCACGCGCTTCTTGTCCTTGAGATAGCTCTCCGCCATGGCGATGGCGGAGGATGCCGGCGCATAGAACGCCGAACCCGTCTTGAGCAGATTCACGATTTCGGCGCCGCCGTCGCGGGTACGCTGGACGATGGCGTCGACGCGCTCCTGGGTGGTCCAGCCCATCTTGATCAAGTCGGGAAGCGGAATGCCGGCGACGGTGGAATAACGGATGAGCGGCACCATGGTGTCGCCGTGGCCGCCGAGCACGAAGGCGCTGACGTCTTCCACCGACACTGCGAACTCGTCGGCGATAAAATAGCGCAGGCGCGCCGAATCCAGCACGCCCGCCATGCCCACCACCATGTTCTTGGGCAGACCCGATGACTTCTGCAGCGCCCACACCATGGCGTCGAGTGGATTGGTGATGCAGATGACGAAGGCCTTGGCCGCGTACTTGGCGATGCCGGCGCCGGCCTGGGCCATGACCTTGAGATTGATGCCGATGAGATCGTCGCGGCTCATGCCGGGCTTGCGCGGCACGCCGGCGGTGACGATGACCACGTCGGCGCCCTCGATCGCCTCGTAGGTCTGGGTGCCGGCGATCTTGGCGTCGAAGCCTTCGATCGCGGAAGCCTGCGCCAGATCAAGCGCCTTGCCCTGCGGGATACCCTCGGCGATATCGAACAGGACCACGTCGCCGAGGTCCTTGAGGCCGGCGAGTAGCGCGAGTGTGCCGCCGATCTGACCGGCGCCGATCAATACAATCTTCTTGCGCGCCATGGGGGACGTCTTGTGGGTGGGATCGCGACCGCGAAAGANGCCGCGGCGACGTGATTAGCCCGTTAGGCCCGGCGGTTCAAGTCGCCAATTGGGTTGATGCCCATGCTTTAGGCGGCAGCTTGCGTTGATCGCGCGATCATTGTTCCTTGTCCGGGATTCGACGCTCGCGCGAGCCTCAGATGCCGGCAAAACCCGTCCGCTTTCCCGCACGCCTGTGGCGCGCGCTCGGCCCAGGCCTCGTCACCGGCGCGGCCGACGACGATCCGAGCGGCATCGCCACCTATTCCCAGGCCGGCGCCCAGTTCGGCTACGCGCTCACCTGGACCATGTTGCTCACGCTGCCGTTCATGGCGGCGATCCAGATCATCTCCGCCTGCATCGGCTGGCGCACGCGCCGCGGCCTCGCCCACAACATCGCGCTGCAGATGCCGGCCCCTCTCCTCTATTTCCTGGTGGCGCTCCTGTTGGCGGCCAACACCATCAACATCGCCGCCGATCTCGCCGCCATGGGCGAGGCCTTGCAGCTTGTCGCCGGCGGCCCTTCGGTCGCCTACGCCGTTGGCTTTGGCGTCGCCTGCCTCGTGGCCGAGGTGCTCATCCCCTATCACCGCTACGCCGGCTACCTGAAATTCATGACGCTGGTGCTCTTGTTCTACGTGGCGACCGCCTTCACCGTGCGCGTGCCGTGGGGCGAGGTTGCCGCCGCCACGTTCGTTCCCACCGTGTCGCTCAATCGTGATCTCCTGCTCACCATCGTCGCCGTATTCGGCACCACCATCAGCCCTTACCTGTTCTTCTGGCAGGCGTCGCAGGAGGCGGAGGAATCGCGCCTCAGCTATCGCCACCGCAACGACGGCCAAGGTAAGCGGGGGGAGGGCTACTTCCGCCACATCGCCGCCGATACCTGGGTCGGCATGTTTTTCTCCAACTTCGTCGCCTTCTTCATCATCGTCACCACCGCGGCGACGTTGCACGCGAGCGGCATCACCCGCATCGACACCGCCGCCCAGGCGGCCGAAGCGCTGCGGCCCGTCGCCGGCGAATTCACCTTCGTATTGTTCGCGCTCGGCATCATCGGCACCGGGCTCTTGGCGGTGCCGGTGCTTGCCGGTTCCGCCGGCTACGCCGTGGCGGAGACGTTCGGCTTCCGCGGCAGCCTCGAGCTGCCCGCAAGTCGCGCGCTCGGATTCTACGGCATCGTCGGCGCGGCCACATTCGGCGGCGCGGTGCTGGCGACCACGCGCATTGACTCGATCACCATGCTGTTCTGGACCGCCGTCATCAACGGCATCGTGGCGGTGCCGATCATGGCCGCCATCATGTTCATGATCTCGCGCAGGAAGCCGCTGTTCGCGGCGCCGGTCTGGCTCAAGGCGCTGGGCTGGCTCGCGCTCGCGTTGATGACGGTCGCGTCCGTGGCGCTCGGCTGGGCAAGCCTCGTCTAGGTCTCGGCCGGGCCTGCTTCCTCCGCCCCACGCGACACCTGGTGGCCGTGCGGCAGCGCCAGGTAGCCCGCGGTGCGCATCTCGGCGAGACGCGAGGCGGTGCGGCGGAACTCGAAGGCCTCGAAGCCCTCGCCGCCGCGATAGAGCTGGTCGGGCTCGGCCGCCGCGGACGCGATGAGCTTCACCGCGTAGTCATAGAGCGTGTCGATCAGGAGGATGAATCGCTTAGCCTCGTTGAACTGCGCGGCCTCGATCACCGGGATGTTCTCGACCACGACCGTGTGAAAGGAGCGCGCGAGGTGCACGAAGTCGACGGCGCCGAGCGGTGCCTCGCAGAGATCGGCGAAGGAAAAGCGCGCCGCCCCGCCGCCCGCGCGCGGCACGTGGATGTGGCGGCCAAGCAGCGGAAGGTCCAGGGGCGCGCCGCCGTCCGGCCCGGCCAATCGCCGCCACGCAGCGTCGATCGCCGTGGCACCCGCGGCGTCGGCCGGCACGTGCCACACATCGACGCCGCCGAGCTTCTCCAGGCGGAAGTCGGCGCGCGCGGCGAGCTCCACCACCTCCATCCGCTCCTGCAACAGACGGATGAACGGCACGAACAGCGCCCGGTTCAGCCCGTTCTCGTACAGGCGATCGGGCGGCACGTTGGACGTCGCCACCAGCACCACGCCGCGCGCGAACAGCCGCTCGAACAGGCGGCCGAGGATCATGGCGTCGGCGATATCGGTAACGTAGAGCTCGTCGAAGCAGATGAGCCGCGCCTCGCCTGCGATGTCGTCGGCAACGGGGCGGATGGGATCGCCGTCGGCGGCGGCGTCCTCNTTCATCGCCGCGCGCGCCGCGTGGATGCGCGCGTGCACGTCGGCCATGAACTCGTGGAAATGNGCGCGGCGCTTGCGCGTCGCCGGCGCGGCAGCNAAGAANAGATCCATCAGCATGGTCTTGCCGCGACCGACGTCGCCCCACAGATAGAGACCGCGCGGCAGCTGCGCGCNGCGACCGGTGAGCCGGCGCTTGAGCGAACCGACGAGCCCGGCTTGGCGGTAGTCGGCAAGCTCCGCCTCGAGCCGCGCCAGGCGATCGAGCGCCCGCTCCTGGGCGCGATCGCGCTCGATATCGCCGGCGGCGACGCGCGCCGCGTAGCGCGCGGCAACGGTCTCGGCGTCGGGCATGCGAGCTTTCCCTGATGATCGAATGGGCCGCACGCTTAACGGTCGCTTTCCGCGGAAACAAGCGCAATTGCGGGGCTTGCCGCGGCAATTGCTGCATTTTACGGAATTTTGGCGGAATTTCGCACATCCATCCTTAAGCGTCGGCCGACAATCGGGGCGACAATCCGAGTCCGCGCGGGCATCAAGTCCGCTTCAGAGCCGGAACGCCCCCGTCCCGGTCCCAGCCAAATGGAGCAAGACCTCATGCGCATGATCGTAGCTGCCCTCGTGGCGCTCAGCCTGCCGGTGTCGACAGCGCAGGCCCAGGAGCGGGTCGCGCCCAAGCGCGCTCAGCAGCCGATGAACTGGAACTCGGACCTGATCGAAGGCCGTCAGTCGGCGACCTCCTCGTTCCCCGGGCGCAACGTCGCGTTGACGCTCGATTCCAACAGCCCGCGCGCGATCGAGGAGAACTGGTTCGCGCGTGCCGAGAACCGCGGCCAGAGCGGCGGCGGCGGCGGCAGCGGCGGCGGCGACTGATCTCACTTAAGGCACGCTTAGTCGACTACTTCTCACGTTGGAGCGGCGGGTTTCGGCCCGCCGCTTCGATTTTAACCTTGCCGCTCGATCGGCAACGACGCCTTTCCTCCGTTATTGACTCCGCACCCCGCCCCCGCGACCCTTCTCCTCGGGAACACGGGGAGGGTCGCTGTTGCGCGCGTTCATTTGCCGGGCCGGCAAGCCGAGCTCGCTTGCGCTGGCGCTTCTGCCCAGCCTTCTGTTGGCGGTTGACGCCGGCGCCGAGAACGGCCCGCAGGCAGCGCCCGCCGGCGCGCCCGTGTCCGCCATCACCTTCCTCGACGGTGACCACCGCCAGAGCCTGGAAGACTTCGCCGCCCGCCGCGGCCTGCAACGGTCCGCCGTGCTCGTGCGCTACGCCGCGACCGGCGTCGTCCGCTGCGGCAACGCCGTGGGCACGGCGCAGCTCGTGCTCGCCGCCGACGTGATCGCCACCGCCGCCCATAACCTATTCGATCTACAAGGAAAACTACGTGGGACGGACGAGCGCTGTCGCTTCGAGATCGGCGTGGGCGGCGAGCGCCAGGCGATCCCCCTCGATCTCGCCCACGTCGCCTCGGGCTCGAGCGCGCCCTACGGCAGTCCGGCGATCGCCGACTGGGCGGTGGTGCGTCTGACGCGCCCCGTCGTCGGGGTCAGCCCCTATCCCCTCGCCGCCGCCATCGCCGTGCCGGCGCCGATCGTGCTGCTTGCCGCGGCGCGCGCCGACGGCAGCGCCGCTTCCGCGATCGAGGATTGCACCGCCCACGCCGTCACCAACGCCAAGTCCGGCATGCGCGAGCTCGCCGTCGATTGCAGCGGCGAGAGCGGCACTTCGGGCGCCGCGTTCCTCACCGCCGACGGCCGCTTCGCCGGCATCTATGTCGGCTTCCGCTCCCGCGCGCCGCAGCAGCCGGCGCCGTTCTCCAACGAGCACTACAATTTCGGCGTCACCGCCGAGGGCGACTTCCGCCGCGCGTTGCTCGCCGCCGCCGGCTCGCCCGACTACACCTCCGGCACGCGCTAGCGTCGGCGCGCGAATCATCTGCGACAAAATGACAGAAACGGCGCGACGCGCCGGAATTTTTCAGCGATCAGTGCCGCGCGCGCCGTTGCTTGTGGACGAGCGCAGAAAAATTATCGTCATGCTTTCGCGTTGGTGAATTTTGTTNGCGCATCGGCGCGCATTGTCACAANCGGCGCCGTCATCGGCTAACTGACTGATGATGAGGATTATTCAGCCGCGCGCGATAGTCNGTATTTTTGCTGCATTGCGAGTCGCGCAGCCGCGCGCGCGCATCGGCGCCGGATGCGCGCGCGTGCATGTCACCACGCAGCGACGCGCGCGCTTTTTTGCTTGGCAAAGCGCGCGAAATTGCGGTCTAAGTTGATTCGTCGCCTGTCAACGCAGCGCGACAAGAGAAGGACGGCGACAAAAACCGTCGTCGTCTTGAAAAGTAAACTGAAACAGCCAAGAGGTTTTGATCATGAGAAGAGCAAGGAAGAAAGCCGGTGGCCGCAAGGCGGCTAAAGGCAAGGCGGCCAAGATGATGGATAAGCCGAAGCGCCGGCGTCGCCGGAAGACCGCCAAGAAGGGTCGCCGCTAGAGCGCCTTCCTTCGAATCTCTGAGACTTTTTGGTCGCGCGTCAGACCTGGCGCGCGACCATCATTTTTTTGACCTCGGCGATCGCCTTCGCGGGATTCAATCCCTTCGGGCAGGCCTTGGAGCAGTTCAAGATCGTGTGGCAACGGTAGAGCCGGAACGGATCCTCGAGCTGATCGAGCCGCTCGCCCGTCGCCTCGTCGCGCGAATCCGCGAGCCAGCGGTAGGATTGCAGCAGCGCCGCCGGGCCGAGAAACCGCTCGCTGTTCCACCAATAGCTCGGGCAGCCCGTGGAGCAGCAGGCGCACAGAATACACTCATAGAGGCCGTCGAGCTTGGCCCGATCCTCGTGGCTCTGCGGCCATTCCTTGTCCGGCGCCGGCGAGGTGGTGTGCAGCCACGGCTCGGTGGAGGCGTGCTGGGCGTAGAAGTTGGTGAGATCCGGCACGAGATCCTTGACTACCGGTTGATGCGGCAGCGGATAGACCCGGACCGGCGCCTTGGAATCGTCGATCGCGTGGGTGCAGGCGAGCGTGTTGAGGCCGTCGATGTTCATGGCGCACGAGCCGCACACGCCCTCGCGGCACGAGCGGCGGAAGGTGAGCGTGGCGTCCACCTTGTTCTTGATCCAGATCAGCGCGTCGAGAACCATCGGCCCGCAGTCGTCGCGGTCGACGCTATAGGTGTCCATGCGCGGGTTGCCGCCTTCCTCCGGGTCCCAGCGGTAGACGCGGAACTCGGTGAAGCGTGCGTGCCCCTCGACCGACTTCGGATTCGGCCACGTCTTGCCCGGGATAACCTTGGAGCTCTTCGGCAGCGTCAGCTCGACCATGTTGTCCTCAATAGACCCGCTTCGCCGGCTCGATCGTCTGCGCTTCATTGGTAAGCGTCTGCAGGTGCACCGGCCGATAATCGAGCCTGACCTCGCCGCTCTCGAGATCGAGCCACGCCAGCGTATGCTTCATCCAGTTCTTGTCGTCGCGCTCCGGGTAATCCTCGCGCGCGTGCGCGCCGCGGCTCTCGCTGCGGTTCAGCGCCGAGTCCATAGTCACCACCGCCTGCGCCAGGAGATTGTCGAGCTCCAGCGTCTCGATCAGGTCCGAGTTCCAGATCAGCGAGCGGTCGGTGACGCCGATGTCGTCGATGCCCTCGAACACCTCGTGGATGCGCTTGTGGCCCTCGCGCAGCACCTCGCCGGTGCGGAACACGGCGCAGTTGGCCTGCATCACGCGCTGCATGTTGAGCCGGAGCTCGGCCGTCGGCGTACCGCCGGCGGCGTTGCGGAAACGGTCGAGGCGGTCGANCGCCAGTTCGTCGGCGTTCGCGGCGAGATCGCGATGCTTCTCGTTCGGCGCAATCAGCTCGGCGCAGCGCGCCGCGGCGGCACGGCCGAACACCACGAGGTCGATGAGCGAGTTGGACCCGAGACGGTTGGCGCCATGCACCGACACGCACGCCGCCTCGCCGAGCGACATCAGCCCCGGCACCACCTGGTCGGGGTCGCCGTTCGCCTTGATCACCACCTCGCCGTGATAATTCGTGGGAATGCCGCCCATGTTGTAGTGCACGGTCGGCAGCACCGGGATCGGCTCCTTGGCCACGTCGACGCCGGCGAAGATGCGGGACGATTCCGAGATGCCCGGCAGGCGCTCGTGCAGGATCTTCGGATCAAGGTGGTCGAGGTGGAGGAAGATGTGGTCCTTGTTCTTGCCGACGCCGCGTCCCTCGCGAATTTCGATGGTCATGGCGCGCGACACCACATCGCGCGAGGCGAGATCCTTGGCGTGCGGCGCGTAGCGCTCCATGAAGCGCTCGCCCTCGCTGTTCACCAGGTACGCGCCCTCGCCGCGCGCGCCCTCGGTGATGAGGCAACCGGCGCCGTAGATCCCGGTCGGGTGGAATTGCACGAACTCCATGTCCTGCAGCGGCAGCCCCGCCCGCAGCACCATGGCGTTGCCGTCGCCGGTGCAGGTGTGCGCCGAGGTGCAGGAGAAATAGGCCCGCCCATAGCCACCGGTGGCGATGATGGTCTCGTGCGCCTGGAAGCGGTGCAGCGTGCCGTCGTCGAGCTTGAGCGCGATGACGCCACGGCAGCGGCCCTCCTCGTCCATGAGGAGGTCGATGGCGAAAAACTCGATGAAGAACTCGGCCTGGTGCTTGAGGGCCGCGCCATAGAGCGTGTGCAGCATGGCGTGCCCGGTGCGGTCGGCGGCGGCGCAGGTGCGCTGCGCCGTGCCCTTGCCGTAGTGGGTGGTCATGCCGCCGAACGGCCGCTGGTAGATCTTGCCGTCCTCGGTGCGCGAGAACGGNACGCCCCAGTGCTCGAGCTCGTAGACCGCCGCCGGCGCGTTGCGGCACAGGTACTCGATCGCGTCCTGGTCGCCGAGCCAGTCGGAGCCCTTGACGGTGTCGTACATGTGCCAGCGCCAATCGTCTTCGCCCATGTTGCCGAGCGCGGCCGAGATGCCGCCCTGCGCGGCCACCGTGTGCGAGCGCGTGGGAAAGACCTTGGTAATGCAGGCGGTCTTCAGCCCGGCCTCGGCGCAACCGACGAGCGCGCGCAGGCCGGCGCCGCCGGCGCCCACCACCACCACGTCGTAGCGGTGATCGGTGACGGGATAGGCGCGGCCGTTGACCGCGGGAGCCGAATTCTTGCCGTTCGTTGCCATCTCAGAGACCGAAGCTGATGCGCAGGATCGCGAACGCCGAGGCGAGCCCGACGCCGAACGCGAAAAAGGTGTTGGCCATGACCAGCGCGACCCTTGCGACCTCGCCGTGCACGTAGTCCTCGATGATGGCCTGCATGCCGATGCGCATGTGAGTGACCACCGAAAAGATTGCCGCCAGAAACAGCACCGCCACTACCGGCTGGCCGAGCGTCGCCACCACCGCCGCCTGGCTGCGTCCGGCGAGCGCGACGAAGATGACGAGGAAAGCGATGACCAGCGGAATGTTGGCGACGGCGGTGAGCCGCTGCAGCCAGAAGTGCCCGGTGCCGGCGTGAGCCGCGCCGAGGCCGCGAACACGGGAAAGCGGCGTGCGCATGATCTTCACCCCTTCAGTACGTAGGCGAGCAGCCACACCGCGAAGGTGAGCGCGATCGAGCCGATGATGGTCGCGCGCGCCAGGAACTCGCGCTCCGCCGGCTCGAAGCCGCGGCCGGTGTCCCACAGCAGATGGCGCATGCCGCCGAGCATGTGGTGCATCAGCGCCCAAGTGTAGCCGAACAGCACGATGCGCCCGATCCACGACGAGAACACCGCGTTGACCACGTCGTATTGCCGCGCCGAGGTCGCCGCCGCCACTAGCCACCACACGAGCAGTAGCGTGCCGAAATAGAGCGCCGCTCCGCTCACCCGGTGGGCGATCGACATCGCCATGGTGAGTGTCAGGCGATAGATCTGCAGGTGCGGCGAGAGCGGGCGCTCGATCGGCCCCCGGGTACTGGCCATCGGAAATCTCCGGCGAATGACGCTGCGAAGCGCGCGCCTACCGCGACGCTTCGCAATCGGCGAACACTAGCGAGCATAGAGTTGTTCGCAATAAGCTTCTAGCGTAGCCTACCTTCGCTAAATCCGAAGGCTAGCCATGCGCTTCGACCTTGCCGACTTGAGCTTGTTCCGCGACGTGGTCGAGGCCGGCTCCATCACCCGCGGCGCCGAGCGGGCGCATCTGGCGCTCGCCGCCGCCTCCACCCGCATCCGCCATATGGAGGAGGCGCTCGGCGCCTCCCTCCTGGTGCGGGGCCGCCAGGGGGTAACGCTGACCCATGCCGGCCGAACGCTGCTCCAGCATGCCCGTATCATCCTGCGCCAGGCCGAACGCCTGCGCGAGGACCTCGGCGCCTACGCCGGCGGCGTCGGCAGCCAGATTCGCGTGCTCTCCAACACCAACGCCCTCACCGAGTTTCTGCCCGAGGCGCTGAGCTCCTTTCTCGCCGCCTATCCCAGCGTCTCGATCGAGCTCGAGGAGCGGCTCAGCGACGAGATCGTCGCCCTTATCGCCGAGGGTGTGGCCGATGTCGGCATCGTCGCCGGCACCGTCGATCCCGGGTCGCTCGAGACCTTCCCCTATCGCCGCGACCGCTTCGTGCTGGTGGTGGCGAACGAGCATCCCCTCGCCAAGCGCGCCAAAACGAGCTTCGCCCAGGTGCTCGACCGCGACTTCGTCGGCCTCGACCGGGCAAGCGCGCTGCAGCGCTTCCTTGCCGACAAGGCGGCGCGCATCGGCCGGCCGCTCCGCCTGCGCATCCAGTTGCGCTCTTTCGACGCCGTGTGTCGCCTCGTGGAGAAGAACGTGGGCGTCGGCATCGTGCCGGAAACGACGGCGAGGCGCGCGACAAAATCCATGGCGATCACCACGGTGACGCTCACCGACACCTGGGCGGTACGCGATCTCACCATTTGCGTGCGCAGCTTCACCGAGCTGCCGTCCTACGCACGCGAGCTCGTGACGCACCTGCGCGCCGAAGCGTAATTCAGCGCGGGATCAGCACCCAGTAGTCCAGATCGAGGATCACCGCCGGATCGTAATCGTCGCCCCCGCGCTTGTAGGGAAAATCGCCGCACGGCCGGTCCTTGGTGGCGACGGTGCGCAGCCTGAGCGCGCCGAGGTCGCGGCGGCGGGGCAGCTCGTCGCGCTCGAGCACCTCGCTCCAGGCGAATACCGTATCGCCGGCGAACAGCGGCGCCACGTGGCGCCCGGCGTTGATCGCCGCCACGTGAAAGGCGTTGGCGAGGCCGCTGAACGACAGCGCCCGCGCGATCGAGATGGCGTGGCCGCCGTACACCAGCCGGCGGCGGAAGCGGGTACCCGCCGCCGCCCATTGGTTGAAGTGGAGGCGCGCCGGGTTCTGATAAAGGCGCGTGGCGATCTGGTGCTCGGCCTCCTCCACGGTGACGCCGTCCACGTGATCGATGCGGTCGCCGACCAAGTAGTCGGCGAAGCGGCGCGGGCTGCCGGCGAGCGCGAAGTTGTAGGCGTCGATCTTGAGGCGCGGCACCGCGCCGCCGAGCGCGTCGGAATGAAGCTGCGGCGGCAGCTTGGGCACCACCGGCGGCGGCACCGGCGCCGCAGGGTCGCGCTTCCTCACCATCACCCAGCGCACGTAATCGAGCACCTCGGTGCTGCCGTCCTTGAATCCGGTGGAGCGCACGTACGCCACGCCCGACTTGCCGTTGGAGTTCTCGCGCACGCCGATCACCTCGGAAATGGCGGTAAGCGTGTCGCCGGGGAACACCGGCGCGAGAAAGCGGCAGGCGGCGTAGCCGAGGTTGGCGACGGCGTTGAGCGAAATGTCGGGCACCGTCTTGCCGAACACCACGTGGAAGACGAGGAGATCGTCCACCGGCGCGCGCGCGTAGCCGATCTCCTTGGCGAAGGCGTCCGACGACTGGACCGCGAAGCGCGTTCCGAACAGGCCGGTGTAGAGGGCGACGTCGCCCACGGTCACGGTGCGCGGGGTGGCGTGGCGGATGACCTGGCCGACGCGGAAATCCTCGAAGAAATTGCCCGCCGCGCCCGCCATGGCCTAGCCCCCGCGTTCCGCCGCCACTGCCAGCGCTAGCGTACGCCTTGCGCTCTCGGCATGCATGCGCTCGACCATGCGGCCGTCGAGCGCGATCACGCCCTTGTCGCGGTTTTCGGGCCGATCGAAGACGGCGACGATCTTCTTCGCCTCGGCCACCTCCTGCGGCGTGGGCGTGAAGGCGGCGTTGCACGGCTCGATCTGGCTCGGGTGGATCAGCGTCTTGCCGTCGAAACCCATGTCGCGCGCCTCGCGGCACTCCCGCGCGAAACCTGCCGCGTCGTGGATGTCGTTATAGACCCCGTCGATCACGTCGAGGCCATAGGCGTGGCCGGCAAGCACGGCCATGGTGAGAGCGGCCTGCATCGGCCCGCGCCCGGGCACGATGCGCATGCGGGTTTCCTTGGCGAGGTCGTTGGTGCCCAATACGAACGCCTTGAGCGCCGCCAGCGGATCGCGCGCCTCGGCGGCGATCAGGCCGGCGTCGAGGATCGCGCGCGCGGTCTCGATCATGGCCCACACGGCAATGCCGGGCGGCGCCGCCAGATCGACGAGCCGGTGGCCGACGAAGATGAGTTCCGCGGCGGACGAAACCTTCGGCACCAGGATCGCGTCGGGGTGGGCCACGACGGCGGCGGCGAGATCGTCCTTGCCCCACGGCGTGTCGAGGCCGTTGATGCGCACCACCACCTCGCGGCCGCCGAAGCCTTTCGCCTGGACCGCCGCCGCCACTTGCGCACGCGCGCTCGTCTTGGCCTCGGGCGCCACCGCGTCTTCCAGATCGAGGATCAGGCTGTCCGCCGGAAGTGTGCGCGCCTTTTCCAAGGCGCGGGCATTGGAGCCCGGCATGTAGAGGACGCTACGGCGCGGGCGCATCGCAGGCGGCGCGGTCAGGCGGCCTTCTGCTTCGGCTTGAGCAGCTTGCGATTGATCAGGCTCTCGGCGATCTGGATCGCGTTCAGCGCCGCGCCCTTGCGCAGGTTGTCGGATACGCACCAGAAGGCGAGCCCGTGCGGCACGGTCTTGTCCTCGCGGATGCGCGACACGTAGGTCGCGTCCTCGCCCGTCGCTTCATAGGGCGTGACGTAGCCGCCGGGCTCGCGCTTGTCGACGACGAGAATGCCGGGCGCGTTGCGCAGGAGCTGGCGCGCCTCGTCGGCGGAGATCGGCTTCTCGAACTCGACGTTCACCGCTTCCGAGTGGCCGACGAACACCGGCACCCGCACGCAGGTGGCGACGAGCTCGATCTTGGGATCGAGAATCTTCTTGGTCTCCGCCTCCATCTTCCATTCCTCGCGGGTGAAGCCGTCGTCGCGGAAGGAATCGATGTGCGGGATCACATTGAAGGCGATGCGCTTGGGAAAGATCTTCGGCTCCAGCGTATTGGCGGCGAACACCGCGCGGGTCTGCGCGAACAGCTCGTCCATGGCGTCCTTGCCGGCGCCCGAAACCGACTGATAGGTCGCGACCACCACGCGCTTGATGGTGGCGCGATCGTGCAGCGGCTTCAGCGCCACCACGAGCTGGGCGGTGGAGCAGTTGGGGTTGGCGATGATGTTCTTCTTCCTGAAGCCCGTGACCGCGTCGGCGTTCACTTCCGGCACGATGAGCGGCACGTCCGGGTCGTAACGCCAGCACGACGAGTTATCGATCACGACGCAGCCGGCGGCGGCGATCTTGGGCGACCATTCCTTGGAGGTCGCCGAGCCCGNCGACATCAGGCAGATGTCGGTGTGGGTGAAGTCATGGTTTTCGAGCGCCTTCACCTTAAGGACGCGTTCACCATAGGAGATCTCGACGCCCATCGAGCGTCGCGAGGCGAGCGGCACCACCTCGTCCGCGGGGAAGCCCCGTTCGGAAAGGATCGTGAGCATTTCCCGGCCCACGTTGCCGGTGGCGCCGACGATGGCGACCTTGTAACCCATCCTTGACTCTCCGCCGAAAATCCGCGCGCACGAGCCCGCGCGGAAACCAAAGCGCAGCGGCTTCTACGCGAGAAATGGGGCTATCGCAACGCCAACGCAAGCAAGGCAGGAAAGCGGGCCCCGTGCTTCACCTCTTTCGCAACCTTCGCGACGGCTTCGGCGCGCTTCACGCGCGCATGCCCGACGCGACCGCGCTCACCGCCTCGCGCGTGCTTGCCATGTTCGCCGTGGTGCTGATGACGGCGATCCTAATCGACGACTTCGTCCGCCCGACGCCGGCGGTGTCGGCGGCGGCGAGCGACCGCGAGCGGCCTTCGCCGTGGAGCGAGGTGACGCGCGGAAGCGGCGCCTTCGCGCTCGCCTATCCGGCGATCGACAATCTCGCTCAGCAATACGCCGTGCGCCGCCACCGCGACGGCGGCGGCCGCAAGGATCTCATGACCTGGGGCGCGCCGCGCGACGAAGGCGCCTACGTGCGATTCGCGCTTTACCGCCCCGGCCGCGAGAGCACCGCGCCCGGCGACTCGCTCGCGGCCGTGACGGCCCTCGTCGCGGAATCCGGGATCGACGCCGAGCTTACCGGCCCCGTAGGCGAGCTCGACACCAAGTTCGGCCCGCTCGCGCTGGTGGACATGAAATTGACGCGCATGGGCGACGAGCCGCGTACGTGTCTCGCCGCTGCCGGCGCCTGGGCCGAGCCGCGCCTCGGGCTCGTCGTGTGGTGGTGCAATCCCGGTCCCGCCATGGTGGCGCACGGCCGCCTCGCGTGCCTGGTCGAACGGCTGGTGCTGATGAGCGCCGGCGGCGACGACGGCCTCGTATCGTTCTTCGCCCGCGCCGAGCTCAGGCGCAATTTCTGCGGCGCCACCGCGCCGCTGCTCGCGGCGCAGGCGAAGCGATCCGACGACTGGATCCTCGCCAAGAACGATCCCAAGCTGCGTGGCGCGCTGCGCAGCCGCTGATCACTGCTTGAGGAACGGGTTCTGGAAGCCGCGCGCGGGCGCCCGCTCGGGAAACGCCCGCGCCAGATAATCGAGCACCACCGCCCGATCCTTCTCGGCGAGCGGCGGCATCTTGTGCTGGCGCACCATGAAATCGATGGTGTCGTCCCAGCGCGCGCGGCTCATGCCCTGCGCCGCTACGAGCGTGAAGCCGTGGCAGGCGGAGCAGGCATAGAATGCATCCTCGCGGCCGGGGGCGTCGGGAAAATCCTCGGGTGCCTCGTCCTTGGGCGTGAAGTTCGACTGCGCCGCCGCGAACGCCGGCAGCGCCAGCACGCCGATGCCGAGCCCCGCCACGCGCAGGACAGCTAAAAAATTTAGCCTCAAGCGACGCGCACCGCGACCCGGTGCAGCGGATTGGCGCCGTAGCCCTGCGGGTTCCAGTTGCCCGCCACGTGCGGCTGCGAGACGCCACGCTCGTCGGTGGCGCGCGACCAGATCTCGTAATAGCCCTCCGACGGCAGCTTCACCGCCGCCGTCCACCGCACCCAGTCGTAGCGGCTGGTGGGCTTGGCCATCTGCGCCGGCTGCCACGAGGCGCCGTAGTCGATCGACACCTGCACGGCTTTGATCGCGTGGTCGCCGCCCCATGCGGCGCCGCGCACCTTGAGCTCGCGCGTACCCGGCGGCATCGTCGCGCCGTTCGCCGGACTGGTGACGATCGAGCGCACCGGCATCGATTCCAGGTCGCGGAAATTCTTGTCGTCCGGCTTGTCGCCGGGGACCATGGGATTGATCGTGACGCGGTACGAAGTGCCGCCCATGCCGGGGCCGTCATGCACCTTGTCGCGCACCCAGATGCGCGTAAGCCATTTGGAGGAGATCGACCCGGGCCATCCCGGCACGATGAGGCGCACCGGATAGCCGTGGATCAGCGGCAAGTCTTTGCCGTTGATCGCCCACACGATGAGGTTGTTCGGGTCTAGCGCCTTCTTGATCGGCACGCCGCGCGAGATGGACGGCCGGTTGGGCTCGCCCGACAGGCTGGGATCGGAGCCGTAATGCCCGGTGTATTGGGCGGAAGGCTTCAGCCCTGCCGCCTTCAGCACGTCGGCGAGCCGCACGCCGGTCCACCGCGCGCAGCCGACGCCGCCGTTGGTCCACTGGTTGCCGCGCGCCGGCGGCGAGAAGAACGAGCGCCCGTTGCCGCCACACTCCAGCACCATGCGCTGGGTGACGGGCTTGAAGCGCTTCTTCAGGTCGCCGAGCGTGAGCTCGAGCTTCTTCTGCACCTCGCCGTCGACGGTGATCTTCCACGCGCCGGGATTCGACGCGGTCTCCGGGATTTGCCCGTTGTTGCGGATGAAGAACTTGTCGGTGGGCGTTGTGTCGTCGTCGAGCAGCGATTCCGGCGTCTCGGCCACGAGCGGGCGCTCGCCCAGCACCACCAGACGCGGATCCTTGCCGGGAAAGTTGAGCAGCTGCGGCACGCGCGGCCCGGACGGCGGGGCCGCCGGCGGCGGCGGCGCGCCTTGAGCAAG
>JGI12635J15846_10002606_pt1 | contig 15765 bp, 13 predicted proteins | sample BlaSpr_A8_OM2_M2_FD_15846 | JGI IMG/M metagenome (IMG submission 15846) | reverse complement strand
CGCGCGTCGATCGAGAGCTTCAGGTAGTCGCCAATGGACTGCGGCTTGAGTCGCCAAGCCAGTGCGCCGCCGGCAAGCAGGCAGAAGGCAAGGAAAGCGATCATGCCGGGAGAGCGGGCGTCGTAACCGCTTGATTTGACTTCAGAAGTTGCAGTTGCAGGCTCGCTGGTCAGATCGATTTCCGGCGCGGGCGCCGCGCGATTGAGAAGGTCTTCGCCGGTTTCGAATCCGCCACGAGTCAGGTAGGAAATACAGGCAAAAGCCAAAGGCGCAAGCGCGGCGGCACCCACGACCACGCCGGATATCTTGAAATAAAGACTGTTCGAACGGATCAGTAGCAACCCGACGAGCGACGCGTCCACCGTGTAATGCCAGATGAGCGTCGCGAGGATGCCCCAGCGCAACATCACAATTCCCGCAACAATACCGATGATACCGACCTCGATCCCGCGAATATAGCCAGGTTCCTGCGGATAGGCGCTGTGAAGAAAACTCCAGGAAAACGCCGGCAAGATGACCGCAAGGGTTCGGGACTTCGTCACGCGCTCGACGAACGGGATGGCAAAAAGGCGAAACAGAAATTCTTCGCTGGTCGAGGCCATGAGGCCGATGGCCACGCCGGCGATCCAGGGGAACGTGGTGTTGACCGCGTCGGAGTAGTTCAGATCCTGCGGCGCCCAAACTCCAAAACGGCTTCCCACCATATAGAAGGCCACGATAAAGCCGATATGAGCCGCTGCCAACGCCAGCCCGACAACTGCCGATGAGAAGAATTCTTTCGAACGAAGCCCACGCAGCGTGAAGGACTTCGAAAGCTGCATCCGATTCGGCAGATAGGATCGATAGAGCGGCTCCCCGCCAGGGAGCACCAGCGTCACCATCAGCGCCGTGCCAAGTGCCGACAACAAAGCGATGCCGAGCCGGAGCACGACGAAGCCGCTATAAGGATCGTGGGTGTCATAGCTGGCGCGTGTGAATTGCCACTCATTCAGCTCCATCAGGAAAAAAAGCGCCGCGATGATCGCGCCCAGCTTGATGGCCCCGCCCCAGCTGGTTTGCCCGTGCTTCGTGAGCGTGATGCCCACCCACAGCGAGCTGCCGAGCAACAAAATGTACGGAATGATGGCGATCTGGTTGTAAAAAAGGTTCGAAGCGCGAAGTTGCTGGTAGCTGCGCTGCCATGCTTCGGGAACGTGCAGGAACTCTTCGCTGCCGCCGATTTTGTCGCCCTGCAAGGTGACTTGCAGACGGTAGGGCGCGTCCTTCGCGCGGAAGCCGTGCTTTTCCCACGTAAATTCCCAATCAAGGCGGTTCGGCCGCTTGTTCGAATTGGCTTCCTCCAGGAGGAGGTCCCAGCTACTCAGATCGAGTCCGAGTTTCGCGTTGAGATAGTTCTGCGCCGTGGATTGCGCGGTGACGCGATCGAGCGACGCCCCAGCGCGTGATTCCTCGATTTTGTGACCGTAGCCCACGATCTGTCCCGCCGGGCTCACGCGAACGCGGAATTCTTCCTCCTGCTGCGGCCTGAAGAAACGCACGTCCCAGAACCAGATATTCAGCTCGGAGGACATCAGTTGGTTGGCTTGTTGTAACCCGAGCTGGCGCTCGACGTAGACCTTGGCGTTGTCGTCCACCGCGAAAACAATTGTGGATTGGTAACCGTCGACGTTCTCACCAAGGCCGGTGACGAATTTCTGCGCTCTTGCGAGGGCTTCTTCGCGGGAGATTTGAAAATTAACGGAGGCTTCGGGGAAAGCGCGAAAAAAATACTTGTACGCGAACAGCGCGCCGAGGATTCCCGCCACTATCCAAAGGAACAGCGCGCGCTTGTCGGAACTTGTCAGACGGTCTCCCGTCACGTGAACCTCCCCGCTTGAGCCACGGAATCCTCACTCTATCGGTACGGATGGCCGGGACGCAAGTTTCGCGGCTGCCATATGTGCGCTGTGAGGATGATATAAAGATGATGGCGTCGACCGCTTTGCGGTCGCGCTTACCGATGACGATGAATCTCAGCACCGAAGTACGCATGATCAAAGGCGTTGGCCCGCAGCGCGCCGAACTGCTTGCGCAGCGCGGGATCTACACGCTCGAGGATCTGCTGGGCTACCTCCCCTTTCGCTATGAAGATCGCATCCATTTTTCCAAAGTGAAGGACATTCAGCCAAACGGCACGTATACCGTTCGCGCGCGCGTGATGAGCGGCCAGGCCATCCGCAGCATGCGCGGCGGCCGCGACGCCATTTACCACCTGCTCGTGCAGGACGACGCGGGCGGTTCGCTGCCGTGCAAATTTTTCCACGGTGGCTATCTCGAAGGGCGCTTGAAGCCAGGACAACTGCTCATCCTTCACGGCAAGGCGGAGGTCGATAAGCTGCGGCCCGCGCGACTGGAGATGATCAATCCGCAGATCGAGGTGCTGAGCAACGAAGAGATGGATTCCACGGAGGTCGGGAGAATCGTGCCGATCTATGAAGCGATTGGCACATTCGGTCCCCGGCAGATTCGACGCGCGATGTACGCCGCGGTGCAGCTCCTCGATCAAAGGATGCCGGACGTTCTTCCCGAACAGTTGCGCGCCCGGCTCTCCTATCCCACGCGCGGCGAAGCCCTGATCCATACCCACTTTCCCGAACCCGGCGAATCCCTCGACGCCCTGAATGCCTTCCGCTCACGCGCCCAGCAGCGGCTCATCTTCGAAGAATTGTTCCTGTACCAGCTCAGCATCGCTTTAGACCGCAAAGCCACCCGCAAGGAAAACGCCATCACGTTCCGCCTGCGGGAAGAGGCCGTCCGCGAAGCGCTGAAGCGTATCCTCCCGTTCAAGCCCACAGCGGCGCAGAAGCGCGTTCTCGCCGAAATCGCCGCGGATTTGGAGAAGCCCGCCCCCATGAATCGACTCCTTCAGGGCGACGTCGGCAGTGGCAAAACCATCATCGCTCTGCAGGTGGCGGTCATCGCCATCGAAAACGCCACGCAAGCGGCGCTGATGGCTCCAACGGAAATTCTAGCCGTGCAACATTTTCTTTCGGCGCGTCGCATCCTCGCCAAAACGGGCTATCGCGTCGAGCTGCTGATCAGCGGCCTGAAAACCTCGGAGAAAACCGCCGTCCTCGAGCGCATCCGTACCGGCGAAGCGCAACTCGTCATCGGCACCCACGCCCTGATCGAAGATAACGTCGAATTCGCCCGCCTCGGCTTCGTCGCCATTGACGAGCAGCATCGCTTCGGCGTCCTCCAGCGCAAGCGCCTGATGGACAAAGCCGCCGCCCGTGGCCACGCCCCACATGTCCTCGTCCTCACCGCCACGCCCATCCCGCGCACCCTTTCGCTCACTCTCTACGGCGACCTCGACGTTTCCGTTCTCGACGAACTTCCCCCTGGGCGCACACCCATCGTCACGCGCTTGACCACCGAGCAGCATCTCCCCGGCGCATGGGAATTTCTCCGCCGCGAAGTCGCCGCCGGGCACCAGGGCTACGTCGTTTATCCCGTCATCGAAGAATCGAAGCTCGAGCTGAAAGCCGCCGTGGAAGGATACGAGCACCTGTCGAGCGAAGTTTTTCCCAAGCTCAAGCTCGGCCTATTGCACGGCCGTCTCTCCAGCGACGAAAAAGAAGAAGTCATGCAGCGCTTCCGCAAGAACGAAGCGCAGATCCTCGTGGCCACAACCGTCGTCGAGGTCGGCGTCGACGTCCCCAACGCCACCGTCATGGTCATCGAGCACGCCGAGCGCTTCGGCCTCGCCCAGCTCCACCAGCTTCGCGGACGCATCGGCCGCGGCGCTCAAAAATCCCATTGCATCCTGGTAGCGCCCGCCGGCATGACCAACGAAGCCCGCGCCCGTCTCGAGACCATGGTGCGCACTTCCAATGGCTTCGAAATCGCCGAAACCGACCTCCTCCTCCGCGGCCCCGGCGAATTTTTCGGGACCCGCCAGTCCGGCGACCTGGGCTTCCACATCGCCAACCCGTTGCGCGATCGCGAACTCCTCGAACTAGCCCGCCGCGAAGCATTCGCCCTCGCCGCCGATTCCGCCCAGCAAGACACCATGCAGCGCCTCCTCCGCCTGCTCCCCGCCGAATGGCAGCGCCGCTACCATCTCGCCAGAATCGGCTGACCAGTTGGCGCGATCTCACTATGATCAGACCTTGAGCAGACTCCTGCTCCAGATTGACCCGTAATCCGGTGCCCGTGGTACTCTCGTCTTTACATGGCCGTCGCTTTGGTCAAATTCGGCCTGGCTGCCCTGGGGCTGGGGCTTCTTAGCTTCCTGGTGCTAATGGTTGCAATGGGAGGTATAGGCCCTTGCGTGGGGAGCGGTCAGGTGGCGGCGCTCATTTTGGGTTTAGCCGGAACCGGAATCGGGGGCTTGGTCCTTCTCGTTTCACTTCCTGCGGTCCTAGTTCGAAGACATAAAGCACGCGACGACGTCGGCTCATTTTTTCCCGTAGCCGATAAGAAGTCAGACCGCTTCTAGTTTCCTTCTACCCGTACGACTAATCGCTGGTCATGCTCGCGCGTCGCGTATTCTCGTTAGTGTCCAGGGCGTGGCAGGTGGTTGCGGGGTCAGCTTTCGATCGACTGCGCTAAACAGGAGTTTGTCCAGGCTTAGACAAGTAGCGGAAGCGAGTATCGGTTTCGTTTTTCAGCAGACCCCAACAGTACTAAGTTGTCTGCGACCGGGCTGGAACCACATGCGTCTTCATATTTCTGAGTGGGAGTGGGCATGTATCAGGGCAATCTGTATGTTAGGAATGGCGGCGTTCGTTGTTTTTGGGATTCATCCCGGGGGTTTTGAAGGGCAGGTTGGTTGGTTTTTTCTTTTGCTCCCCGGCGCGGTTCCTGCGTCCCTGCTTTCGGATCGCGTTCACAAGCTGTCCCCAAGTGCAGAGCCCGTCATCTATTGGGCGCTAATTATCATTCTCAATTACAGTTGGTATTGGGGAATCAGCCACACCATGATTAAGATTTTCCGCGCAGTCGCGCGCCGCGGGCAAATTGGATCACCTGATTTCTAGGCATTTCACCTGCGCCAGCAGCACTGCTCGCAGCGGAAGTAGCATTATCGAACAACTGTCCGCCACCGGCTACCGACCGGGATCTGGGAAACAACGGCCCCCGCTCACACTCAAGCAGGTCCGATACTCATACTCATCGTCCCTTGACTAAGAACTAAGAACTAACGACTAATAACTGCACTCATGCGCGTCGTCGCTGGAATCTACGGAAGCCGCATCCTGAAGAGCCTCAAGGGCCTCGCGTTGAGGCCTACAAGCGACCGCCTGCGCGAAACTCTTTTCAACGTGCTAGCTCCGAATATAGCCGGCTCTCGATTCGTCGATCTTTTCGCCGGAACGGGCGCCATCGGCATTGAGGCCCTGAGCCGCGGCGCCGCCGAAGTCGTCTTCATCGAAAATCACGCGCCTGCCATCACCTTGATTCGCCGTAATCTCGAATCGCTGGATATCCGTTCCGGGGCGACCGTGCATGCCGTGGATGCTCTTCGCGGCCTCGCCATACTGGCCTCCCGAAAGAAGCAGGCTGAACCCGGATTCCACTACGTTTTTCTCGATCCGCCCTACGCTGCTGCCGAAGACTACGCCCGCGTGCTAGAATTTCTAGGCACCGCGGATCTTCTCGCACCCGGCGGCATCGTTGTCGCCGAGCATCGCCGCAACTTCGACTTGCGCGAAGAAGCCGGCGCACTGCGAAGGTACCGCGTTCTCCGACAGGGCGATGCAGCCTTGAGTTTTTACCGCCGTCGCGGCGCGGCTGGCGGCGAAAATAACTCTGCCGAGTAAACCCCCGCCCGCAGAGTCTCATCTATGATGAGGTGCTTGCGCATCCTTGGTCTAGCGAAGCCTGAGGCTCTATCTTTGTAGTGGCGGGTCTTCAGACCCGTCGGATTGACCGCGCCAAGCTGGGTGCGCGCAGCTTACTCCGGTTGAGAGGGAAATTTCTTTGAGCCAGGTCGGCAGGGCACTCGATCTCTTGGGACAGGCCACCAAGCCTGCCGCTCCCGCGCGTCTGCGGGCAGGACACGAGCCGCAGCTGGAAGTCGCCTGGGGAAGTTTTCACCAAGGGATCGGGAGCAGCCTGATCGCTGTCTTCAGCAGGTCAAATGTCCCCAAGCGTTTTCTGCGTGGGGGATTTTTTAGAGATAGCTGGATTGAGCGGCGCATTCCCCGCCGTGCTCTGGTTGCCGCCGCCTTGTGGCACTTCGTTTTTATCGTCATGCCGTTTCCGCAGCTCCCCGCCGCGCCGCCCCACTATCCCGCGTTCGAGAAGACCGAACTCACCTGGTCAGGGCCGATCGATGATTTTCCCTTGGTGGAGATGAAGAGCCCCAAAGCCAAACCAAGCCCGCGCGGCGAACCCGCGAAGGCTCTCCCTCCCGAGGGCGCCGACGCCTTCCATCCGCGGCAGCGCATCTTCACCGATCCAGTACACCCGACGCATCCGCGCCAGACGTTGATCAATTCCGCCGCTCCTCCGGAGCCGCCAAAGATTCTTCCGAACCTTCCCAATCTCGTCCAATTCCAGCAGATGGCAGGACCGGCGCGTCCCCGTCTGCAGATTAGCCAAGAAACACTTTCCAAGTTACGCCCTCGTGAGCTTCGCAAGGTTAAGTTCACCTCCGCGCCCGCTCCCGACCTTCCAGCGCTTGACCAAAAACTCTCGGATATCGCACCGGCAATGTTGCCAAACGCACCGGCGCGGCCAAGGTTGGAATTGAACGCCGGCGCTGCCCCGCGCGTCGTACCCCGCGCGCAAACGGGAGACTCAGAGCCTGCACCGGAAGTTGCCACATCCCAATCCAGCGGTTCGAATGGAAATGCCACTGCGTTTATCGCCCTCTCCGCGACACCCGGCCCACCTGCACCTGTAGTGCAACCGCCGCAAGGGAATCTGGCCGCGCGCGTCTCTATTTCACCCGAAGGCAAGCAACCCGGCGTACCTGGAAGCTCGCCGAACGGGTTGGCCGGCGCAAACGGAAGCGCAGGCGGCGGATCGGACAGCAGCGTGGGAACCGCAACGGGCAACGGCGGCGGGAAAAATGACATAGACGTGAGCATCAGTGGAGGGCATCCGCCCGCAAACAATGGAATTTCCGTCCTGGGGGGATCTCCGAAAATCAGCGCAGCCGTTCCGCATGCCCTGATCACCAGACCCGATCCGCACACGAAGCTCGACGATGCACCCGAGAGAACCGGGCCGCCGAATTTCGCGTCGCTACCGGCCAGCGCGCAGCCGGAGCAGATCTTCGCCTCGAAAAAGATCTACAAGATGCTCGTAAACATGCCCAACCTGAACAGCGCGACGGGGAGCTGGATTCTGAATTTTTCCGAGCTGCGCGTGAATTCCGAAGGCCCTCGGCCGGCTTCCTCGGACGTTTCCGCTCCCGGGCCTCTAAGGAAGATCGATCCGAAATATCCGCCCACATTGATCAAAGAGCGTGTCGAGGGAGAAGTCGTTTTGTACGCCGTGATTCGCAGCGACGGCTCGGTCGACAGCATTCAATTGGTGCGCGGCATCGATGAGCAGCTCGATGCCAACGCCATCGAAGCGCTGAGCCAGTGGAAGTTCCGGCCCGCGACGAGACAAGGAACGCCGGTCGAGCTCGAGGCCATCGTGCACATTCCTTTCCATCCCCCAAGCCAGCGTTAAGCATTCACATTTTCTTGAGTTTGGACTACGAACGGCCTTCTGCCAACTTCACAAGCGCGTAGAGCGCGTGATTTACGGGTGCAGGCACGCCGAGCGCTGCGCCACGGCGGGAGATGTAGCCATTCAGCGAGTCAATCTCCGTGCGCTTGCCACGATTCAAGTCTTGTCCGGTTGAGGAAAGCGCCTCCGCCATCTGCGTGGCGATTTTAAGGGCGCCAGCGAGCGCCGCCCGAGGGTCTTCCAACCCGGGCGGATGAATTCCGGCGGCGCGAGCGACGGCCAGGACTTCATGGACTGCCGTCTCGACAACTTTCCAAGCATCCGCGCTCGACGCGACTTGGCCGTATTTCGCGCGGCCCAGCGCGGAGACGGCGTTCAGCGCGCAGTTCCACACCAGCTTGGTCCAGAGTTCACCCTCGATATTTTCCGAAATCCGGCACGGCACTTGGGCGCGCGAAAAAAGTGCCGCGATGCGCCTCGTCTTCTCGTTTTCCGGCCCGACGACCAGATCACCGCGGCCGACATGTTTCACGCGGCCGGGTTCGGGTACCGAAGCCGCGACGTAAACGACGGCGGGAAGCACGTCGATCGCAGCCGCAGCGCGAATCTGTTCTACGTTGTCCACTCCGTTTTGCAGGCTGAGCACCAGCGCGCCGGGAGCGAGCAGCGGAGCCAGCGCGCGCGCGGTCGTTGCGTTGTCCGTTGTTTTCACGCAAAAGAAGACAATTTCCGCGCCGCGAACCGCGGTGAGTTCCGTGGACGCCTCGACTCGCACACTCTCTTGAAACTGCAATGTGTCCAGGAAAAGTCCGCTCTTCTTTACGGCTTCGACAAAGGCCGGACGCCCGATCATCACCACCGGCGCGCCCGCGCGCGCCAGCTGTCCGCCGAAGTATCCACCCACGGCACCCGCACCAACGACGGCAATCTTTGGCCAGCCTTCTCGCTGGCTCACGGAGTAACCACACTGATGAGCCGGTCGATGTCCCGCTCCGTGTTATACAAGTGCGGAGAGACGCGAATGTTGCCTTCGCGCAGGCTTACGACAACATTTTCCTTTCGCAGGCGCTGGTAAACCTCCGCTGTTTTCTCGCGGCTCCGTGCCGCGAAGCATCCATACGGGCCGCGCCGCGCGGCATCTGTGGGACTCGCCAGGACATAACGATCTTTGGGCAGACGTTCAAACAGGAACTCAATTAATTTGTGGTTGTGCGCCGCCACCAACTCTGGTCCCATGCGCACAACGAAATCCACGGAGACGTCCATCGCGGCCAGGTTGAAATTGAAATAGCTGGCCCACTCCGGAGAGTCCCACCGCTTCGCGCTCGGCGCGGGCTTCGGGTCTTCGAAGTTCAACGCCGCGAAATTGTCCGAGCCCTCCACCGCCATCCAATAGAACGGTCCCGGCCGGACGATTCCCAGATGTTCGCTCTTTGCCCAAAAGAATCCCGTGCCGAACGGGCCCAGCAGCCACTTATAGCCGGCGCAGACCATGAAGTCGGCTCCCAGTTGGTTGACATCCATCGGCAATGCGCCGCAGCACTGGCTGACGTCCAGCAATAGCAGCGCTCCCTGTTTGTGGCACGCATCAGCAACGCGCGCGGCATCCAGCAGAGAGCCATCGTCGTACCTCACCATGCTTACTGAAACCATCCGCGTCCTCGGTGTTATTGCGGCAATCAGAGCATCCGCCGTGATGAACCGCTCGCGGGGAGAAACAATTTTCAGCTTCAAGCCCTCGCGTTCTTCCATCGGTTTCCACGCGGTGTATTGCAACGGGAACTCTCCCTTTGCCGTGATGACCTCGTCGCCCGGCTTCCACGTCAGCGCGTATGCGACCGCCGCCACGCCCGCGCTCGCTCCGCTTGTCAGCGCAATGTCTTCCGTTTTCCCTCCGATCAGCTTTGCGATGGATGCACGGATGCGGCTGGGCACTTCGAAGAACGTGGAGTCCGGCTTGTGGTGCGGATATTTTTTTGCCTCCAGCGCGGCTTGCACGGCGCGAATGGAAACCTTTGGCATCGGCGATTGGCCTGCCAAATTCAAATACGTCGCGTCTTCAATCTCAAACCACTCTTGCCGCCAGTCGGTTCGCAGGGAAGTTGTTGTCGTGGCCATGGGCCTCTCCATTGAGGGAATCGCAACGAATTAGATCAAGCATATTGCGTCGGGTACAACGTCCAATTTGGACAGTCAGTCCGGGCTAGCCCCAGTCTAGCCCCGGTCTAGAAATGGCCGCGAAGCTCGCGGAAGGCAGGCAGGATCACCAGTTTCCCGGAGCCCGCCACGACCGGTTCGTGTTCCAGAGTCCAGGTGTGCTGGTGCGGGATGTACACGGCGTTGAGGCCGATCTGCATTGCGGGATTGATATCGCTGCGCGGGCTGTTGCCGACCATCCAGCCGTGGGTCTTCACGATTTTGTGTTTGTGAACCAGTCCGCCATAAGTCTCGGGGTCTTTTTCCGGAACGATTTCGATGAATTCGAAAAATCCCTGCAGGCCCGATCGCTCCACCTTAGCGGCCTGTTCCGCGGGCTCGCCCTTGGTAAATAAAATCAGCCGGTGCCGCTCGGTGAGATACGCCAGCGTTTCCGGCACTCCATCCAGAATTTTCGGCGGCGTTCGCTCCAGGTCGATGACGCGGCCATGAATCAGCGCCAGCGTTTCGCGTTTCGCCATCTGATCCGCGAGCTTTAAATAGGTCTCTTCGAGCGAGCGCCCGAAGCTGCGCACGCCATAGCCATACTGCCGGATATTCTTGCGTTCCGTTTCATTGAGGATGTGGCGAATGTAAGCGCGGGCATAGCCGTAGGGCTCGACGATGCTGATGAAATCCTCGATCAGCTTCTCGAAAAATACGTTGTTTTCCCAGAGCGTGTCGTCCGCGTCAATCAGCAGTGTATGGCGTCGCATGGAGATTTGTCTGCCCCAATCCCTCCGCGGGGCTCCATCAGTCTAGCAGCGTCAGCGTATCTTCGGCGATGGACGCGGCAGCCCCTGGCCGGCCAAGGCTCCTGGCGGCCTCCCGCATTTTCGTCAATCTTCGAGAATCATGCAGCAGCGCCGCAATCTTCCACGCCGCCGCCGGCAAGTTGTTGCAGCGAATCGCTGCTCCTGCCTCCAGCAAATGATCGGCGTTTCGTTCTTCCTGGCCAGGAATCGGTTCGATGAGCGCCATGGGCAGCGCGCGCGCCAGGGCTTCCGACGTCGTTAGCCCGCCGGCCTTGCCCACCATCAAATCTGCCGACGCCATGTACTTGTCCATCTCGGTCGTGAAGCCCACGGGGCAGAGTCTTGGCGAGCCTGAAGACAGTTTGCCGGCCTCCTTCGCCAATTGCTCCAAACGCTTCCGGGTCTTCTCTGATTTTCCGGCAATCGCGGCGATTTGCCACGGCCGTTGCAGCGCCAGCAAATCTTTCACCAGTTGCTCGACGGGACCAATGCCGTAACCCCCTGCTGAGATGAGAATCACCGTCGCATCCGCGTCGAGCCCCACTTGTTTCCGCGCATCGGATCGATTCATGGGCGTCGCGAACAAGGGATCAATCGGTATGCCGGTAACGCGCAACTTTTCGCGTGATACGCCGATGCGCGCCAGATACTCCGCGGCTTCATCGATGGCCACGTAGTAGCGGCCCACCGTGCGGCAAAGCCACATCGCGTGCACGTCGTAGTCGGTGACGACGATGGCATTGTGCGCGCGCAACTTCCGCTTGGCGATCAGCCACGCGATGATCTCCGCCGGCAGGAAATGCGTCGCCACGCAGAGGTCCGGCTGGATGCGTTTCAACAGGCGGATCATCGGAGCGGTGTTCAGCCGGTCCAGCGCCAGGCGCCGCCGCGGGTGCAGCCACGGCTGGTCCGTGCGTTCGTAGAGCACGCCCATCAGCTCCGGCGCGCGCCGCACCATCGAGATATAAGCTTTGTCGTAAATGCGCTGGAAAAGTTTGCTGACGTGCTGCAAGGCGTCGATGTGCTCCACGGCGCAATCGCCTCGCGCCAGGAAAGCCTTTTCAAGAGCTTGGGCGGCGCGAACGTGTCCCGCGCCGGACGTTGCGGACAGCAACAATACCCGCGGTTTCGTTTTCATCTGATGGGAATTCCTGAGAAGGCAAGCGGCATCAGGACGTCTTGCGCTGGCCCGCGGCGATTTTCTCCAGGATACCTCGCGCGACTTTTTGCAAATCCCCGAACCGTGTCAGGTATTCCTGAAAATCGTGATTCAGGAGCTGCGCGTCCTGCGGGCCCAGCTTCGTCCGCAGAATCATGTCTCGCAGTTTTACGGGATGCGGAAGCAGCGCCTCTTCCTGCAATTCCTCGAGCGCAATCTTGGCGTCGTAGTGATACATGGCTTCCCCCAGAACAAAAATTCTTCCAGCGTATTGTACTCAGTTACTGCCGCAACAGGGAGTCACCCAAAAAAGTGGGGAAGAAATCCTACGCGGCGTTTGCCGCGGCGGGCATGAATTCATACCGTGCGATTTTCGCGGCAATGCCCGCCCTGCCGTTCTCGGTGGGCTCGATACGCACAACCTCTCCCAGGCAACGGATATTTACATCGCCAGACTGCGTGACTTGCTGTGGAAGAGTGATCACGAACTCAATTTCGCTGCCAACTTGGAAATTGGCATCAGCAAGGAAATAGAGTCCGCGGTAGCTAACATCCCGCGTGTGGGCGTCCATCTCGCGTCCCTTAGCTTCCCGCGGGAAAACCCGCATCGGTAGGTTCATCGTGAATCGCCGCGCTTCGCGGCGTTCCGCTCCATCAACCATTTATACCCCCTGGGGCTGTGCGTTTCGGCGCAAAGCTAACATCGGCTCAGGCAAACCGCAACGCGAAAATCAGGGATTTATGTCCTAGTACGAGGTCTTGGCGGTTTAAATACACGGGCGCTACACTGCTCCTATGGGCAGTACTGTTACGCCTATGGACAGCCGCGAGCACCGCCGCGTGCGCATGCGCCTTCCGGTGCGCATGCGCTGGACTACTCCCTTCGGCCAAAAAATCGAATTAGGAGAAACGATCGACGTCTCGCGCAGCGGTTTGCTCGTTTCCACCAAGGAGTTTCACACTCCGGGCGTTACGCTATGGGTCACCTTTCCCTATGACGCGTCGCTTTCCGACGGCCAGCCGGAAATCCTCGCCCGCGTCGCACGCTGCAACGAAGTGCTCGAGGTTGTTCGCTCGACGAAAGCACGCGAGATAGTTCAAACAGAAAGCGCGTCGGAACAGGAATGCTCTGCAGGCTTGGATCAACTCGCCCGCGCCCTTGGTCTCTCCGATGCCCCGGCAACATTCGCAGTGGCATTTCGTCTCAAAGAGCAGGCGCACGCTTCATCCAACGGAAGCGCCCCTCGCCGCGAACCCGAACGGCGCGGCAGCATGCGGAAGGCGCTGGCGATTCCCGTCCGCGTGCATCCCGAGGGGATTCTCTGGTTTGAAGAAGCCATGACCATCGATATTTCGGCGAAGGGCATGCGCTTTCGCAGTCATCGCGAGTACGCGCTCGGGGATCACCTGAAAATCGCATTTGAAGCCTCGTCTTCGGCGCCTTGGCATGGCGCTGGCGAGTTTCCTTCCAAGGTCATACGCATCGCTCCCGTGCCGGGCAGCGTCGCCCTCGACGTCAGTGTTCGCCGCGTGGAATAGACGAGCCGGAAATTGCCAGCCGCATTCGGTCTTTTTCCGTCGATGCGCTAAACTTCAAATTTGTCTATGGCGCGTCGATGACCGGCACACACGAATCCCGCAATTTCTTTTTGGATGGCCCAGCCGGACGCCTCGAAGCGATTCTCTGGACCCCCTCCGCCGCCGCGCATCCGCCGCTCGCCGCGGTTGTTTGCCATCCGCATCCGCTTTTTGGCGGTACGATGCACAACAAAGTGGTCTACCAGACGGCGAAATCTCTCGATGCTCTCGGCATCCCTGTGCTGCGATTCAATTTTCGCGGCGCGGGACTCAGCGCCGGCGTACACGACCGCGGTTTCGGCGAGCAGGGTGATGTCCGTGCCGCGCTGGTCTTTCTTGCTTCCGAGTTTCCTGGTGTCCCGCTGCTCCTCGCGGGATTCAGTTTCGGTTCCTGGGTTGGCATGCGCGCCGGCTGCGAAGACCCGCGCGTCTCTCACCTCATTGGCTTGGGCATTCCCGTCAACAACACTGATTTCTCATTCCTGCGCCACTGCAACAGGCCCAAGTTGTTCGTGCACGGAAGCAACGACGAGCACGGCGCCGTCGAAAAAGTCAAAGAGCTCATCCCCACGCTCCCCGGCGACAATCATCTCGTCGTCGTCGAAGGAGTCAATCATTTCTTTACCGGCAAACTCGACCAACTGGGTCGCGCCATCAACGCCTGGTTGACCGGCGAGGTCTTGCGTCTTCGTCATTAGAGCTGGATGGTTTCCGTTTCTTTTCCTCGCCCGTGCCCTCTGCATCCTCCCTGAACTCGGTGTTAAATCTTTTCTTCACGCCCCTTCGCTGCGCGAAAAGAGTTTGCTGAACTCCTCGGCCGTGGCCGGAGGCACGCCCACGAGTCGTGCGTTGGCTTTCACGTGTTCCGCCCTAGACATCCCCACCAGCGCCGTCGTAATTCCCGGCGATGACCTCGCGAATTGCAGCGCCCGTTCCGTATCGTTTTCCAGACCAAGAGCCTCCGCCACGAACCCCGGCAGATTCTTCGCCACTTGGCCTTGCAGCAGCGAAGCGCTGGCGATCAAGGTGATGTCCAGCTCGCTCGCCGCCTCCATCACCGTCCGGTCTCTTCCGCGTATTGATTGATTCCCCAGCGTGAGCGCTTCCGTCATCGCCAGGTTGAACGGGAGTTGCACGAAGCGGAAGTGATGCCTGCCCCCCGCAATTTCCTGCGCCATCTGCGTGATTTCGCCCAGCTGCATGGCATCGCGCGCACGGGCATCAAGCCGGAAGCCATTCCAAGTGGCCATCCCGTAATACTGAATCTCGCCGGCCTCCACCGCCGATTCGAGAAACGTAAATGCCTCGCGGACGCGGTTTAGGAATTCTTCCTTGGGCACTTCAGAGAGCTGCGTCTCCGGATTGTGCAGGTAATAGACATCCACGCATTCGACGCCCATATTTTTCAGACTGCGCCCGAGCTGATTTTTCAGAAATTTTGGCGTCATGCAATGACTGCCGGCCGTGATATCCTTCGCGGTGAAAACTCCGGGCTGAATGTATTCGCGGAAGAAGTATTCGTTTGGGTCGCCGGGCATAGCCCCATCGGGCGTCAGGTAACCGCCCTTCGTGCACACCACGATTTCCTCGCGTTCGATGCCGCGGGCCGCAAGCCGCTGAATGGCCGCGCCGAGGCTTCGCTCGCTCCGCTGAAATCTGTAATTGATCGCGGCGTCGACCACATTGATCCCGCTCTCCACCGCCGCGACGGCCGCCGCTGCATAGCCCTCATCCGTCCTTGCGTCCGGTTGCCCGAGGTAAGTGCCGATTCCGAAAGAGGAGAGCGCCAGCCTTTGCGTTTCTCGAAAATGGCCCTCGGCGGCGCGGCCCGCGAACTTCTGAGCGTAGCGCGTGGTTCCTTCTTTGGTGGCGGATTTGCTCATGACGCTCCTTCGGGCGGCTGAGCCGGCCCTGTTGCCTGATTCGTTTCAGCTTCGTTCGACTTCGGCGCGAGAAGCCGCGAGCATGCCCGAAGAATCCTACGATAGGGCCAGTCTTTTTCGCGGAAGAAAATCTCGCCCTCGCGCGGATTGCTGTAATACCACCGCGCCACCAGCCATAGGTGCTCCCCAAGATCACCGTTAGTTGTTGCGGGCTCCGCTTCAAAATGCTCGCGAAAGATTTGCTCCGCGGACCGCGGCTGGCTGGCAATCTCCGCGAATCGCAGGAAAAATGGCACTGCCAGTCTTCCGCCGCGCACGCCGTAGACGCCAATCGTTTGCTCTTCCGCGGTCCGCTGCAGAATCACCGCGTCCAGGTCCTGAATCCGCCGCGTGAGTTCCGGCCTCCCGCGCAAAACCTCATCGAGCTTCTCTACTTTTTTGTGCAAGGCGGCTGCCCGTTCGAAGTCCAATTGCTCGCTGGCTTTCTCACGCTCTTCCTCAATACTAGACCTGACCGATCCCC
>JGI12635J15846_10002603_pt1 | contig 15772 bp, 14 predicted proteins | sample BlaSpr_A8_OM2_M2_FD_15846 | JGI IMG/M metagenome (IMG submission 15846) | reverse complement strand
CATCGTCAAACACAACTTCACCCCGTCGTTCTATCTTGCCTTTGGCTATTTCGCACTTTCAGCCCTGCTGGTCAGCTATGTCCTCGACGGGTCCCCGCTCGGATATCTCCTCGCCACCGTTGTTTGTGTTCTTGCCCTCGCGCTCACCGACACCATCTCTGGACGGCGTGTGCGGCGCGTCCTTGAATCCGAGCTATCCGATGCCGACCGCCACCTCTTTCACAGCCGCGCTGTCGAAGGGGTGATTCACAACTTGCGCAATCACGTCGCAAATGCGGCCGGCTATCTGAAGGAAATCGACCCGCGCCGGCTTGATCCCGTCGATCGCGAAAACGTCGCGACTGCTGCGGCTGCGGCCAATGACGCCGTCACCGTTCTTCGAAGCCTCGCCCAGGGTGCGACGCCCCGCGTGTCATATGCGGTAGAACCGGTCGACCTCAACGAGCTCATCACTCGCGCCCTTGGCATGGCGCGGCCACGGGCCCGGACCAAAGAGGTTCAGCTCGCGCTGCGCGAGTCGCCCGAGGAGGTGAATGTTCGCGCCGACCCCTTGCTCCTACGAGAAGTCATAACCAACTTGGTCAACAACGCCATCGACGCTGTTCCAGTCAACGGCCACGTCGAGCTGAAGTCCGGCCGGCGTGGAAACGGCTGGCCCTACTTCAGCGTGACGGACGATGGTCCCGGCGTAAACGATGACCAACGGCATCATTTGTTTGAACCTCACTTCACGACCAAGGAGGGCGGGACAGGGCTGGGCTTGTTCATGTCCTACGGGATCGTGCGCGAACATCAGGGCGACCTGCTCTACGAGGGAAACCGCCACGGTGCTGTCTTCACGGTCGCATTGCCGCCGTACAGCCGTTGACCGCGAAGACTAAGTAATGGGATCCCACGGGTCTAGCGAGGCGAATCCGTGTTTTGCGAGGAGGATCGAAAGCTCGCCGCAATGAAACGAATCGTGCATCACGAGTCGGGTCAGAACGGATTGGCGAGTGTGCTCCTGGATCTTGCCTTCGCGTTCGCGAGTGAACGTTTCGCCGAGCATGGCCGGCGTCCACCGCTGCAGGCATGACTCGACGATCCGCCACGAGCTTTCAACCGCAAACATGAGCTCGTCCGATCGCCGCGGGACGCCGAGATCATCCTCCCAGCCGTCACCGAGCGGATCCTGGAATGGTGTCGCATCAGAGCCAGGCTCCTTCAGAACCCCACACAGCCAATAGATCCTGGCCCCGGCGAGGTGGCTCACGATCGCCCAGATCGGCCACCCATCAGCCGTGGCCCGCAGCGCAAGCTCGTCCGTCCCCATCTTTGGGATTCGATTCGTCAGGCGCGACTGGACTCTCTGCCAACCCTCGAAGATCGGCTCCACGCTCACCGTGATGTTTCCGCCATTCGCCGTCGGATCGCCGCCGCCAGGTCCTCCAGCTCCACCGGCTTCACCAGGTAGTCGGTGGCGTTGAGGCTGGTCGCGAGGGCTCGCGAGCCCGGGTCGGTGGCCCCCGTGACCACGATCGGCCTCAACGCCCGCAGGGCGGATCGGCCGGCTTCGTCAAGCCCGGAGTAGAGACCCAGATCGAAGACCACAACCTCGCCTGCTCGCGGTTCTCGAAACGCGTCAGTCGAATCCGAATCGAAGCCCATGCGCCGCAGACCTCGTGCGGTCAGCTCGGCGAGCCTCGCGTCGTCGTCAACCACCAGCACGCTGACCAATCCCAGGGCGGCCCGCTCAACCTCCCGGAGCAGCGCCAGGGCCTCCTCCACGTCGCCCTGAAGGCGCCCCAAGGGCGGCGCCGCCCCGTCCTCCTGCGCCCGCTCAAGCTCCGCCTTCAACCTGGCCAGCGTCGAGCGCAGCCGGTGAAGGGCGGCCGCCACCTCAGGGCTGGGCGACGAACCTGTAGCCGATTCCACGGACCGTCTCGATCCAGCCGGGCTCCGCAAGCGCGCGCCGGATCTGGTGCGCCGCCTGCTCAACGCTGTGCTCGAACCCGGCGTAGTTGGTGCCCCAAACCCGCTCGAGCAGCTCCTCACGTCCCACCACCTCACCGGGCCGCCCGGCCAGAAGCTGCAGCATCAGCTGGGGCCGCCGCTCCAATTTCAAGCCCCGCTCGCCGAGCCATGCTTCGCCGCTTGCCATGTCGATTCGCAACCGCCCACANGCGATGAGCCGGGTTTCCGGAGCCCGGTCGCGGAGCGCTCCGCGCACGCGTGCGAGCAGCACCTGGCGATCGGTCCCTTTGACGATGTAGTCGGTCGCGCCTCGCTCAATGCCGAGAACCTGGTCGCCCGCCGCGTGGCGCGCGCCGGTGAGAATGATCACGGGAAAGGCGATTCGATCGGCTCCCGATCGCAGCGAGTCGAGGACCTCCGGGGCCTCCATGTCGGGCATCTCGTAATCGAGAAGCATCAGGTCTGGCGAGCTCGATCGGACGCTCGCGAGAGCGTCGGACCCGCTGGCGGCGATCTCGACCATGTAGCCCGCGCGGCGCAGCAGCGCAGCCGTCAGTTCGGCCGTGCGTGGTTCATCGTCGACGACAAGCAATTTGGTCACGACCCTAACCCCAACCGCAACCTATCAGGTTCAAGGTTTCTTGAGGAAAGCCTGAACGAGCGATGAGGTCGCCCCGCCAGGCCGCGCCTAACCTCCGGACATGGGCCAGCTCCCTCAGCTCCAGCAAGCCAGGCGCCGCTTGGGACTGGCCCTAGACCGCCTCTGCCACGACCGTTGGGTTCTCGGTTACCTGCGCGCCGGATGGCTCCAGCCGATAGCGGCTTCAGAGGTTTCGCGCCGCTTCCTCCGGGGGCGCCCGCTGATGCCGCTGGCGCGCCGCGCCCTTTTCGAGCAACGCCCGACGATCATGAATACGCTGGTCGAGAACCCGAACCCGTCGATGGGATACGACTGGGAGATGGACTGGCCGGCTCTGCTCTATGCGCCCGTGGGCGATCCCGGGCGGCGACCGATCGGCCTGCTCATCGTTGGATGCCGGCGCGATCACTGGTACTCCGAGGACGACATAGCATTCGCGATCGAGCTCGGTACCACGCTGGCGCCGTTGGTCGCGGCGCTGCGGGGCCCGCTCGGGCGCCTCAACGAGAGCGAAGGCGAAGTTGCTCAGCTGCTGAGCTACGGCCTGTCCGCGCAGGAGATCGCACGCGCCATCCGGGTCGACGACCACGCCTCGCGCGAGCTGGTCGAAAGCGTCACCAAGAAGCTCCAAAGGGTCGATGCCGACGAGCTCGCGCTTCCGCTGGAAGAGATGCGACCGCGGCGCCGGTCATTCCGGCTTTAGACGGAGGTGATGACGATGACCTGGACTTAGGCTGGGCCGAACAGGAACACGGTTGTTCCGCGGCCCTCGGTGCTGACAACCTCAAGGCGGCCGCCAATCCCGGCCGCCCTTTCGCGCATCCCGACCAGTCCGTAGCCCCGGCTCTTGCCGGCGATGATTCCTCTTCCTTCGTCGGACACTTCGATGAGGAACGGACGCGCCGCAAACGCCATCTTCACCCGGCAAATCGAAGAGCCCGAGTGGCGGCGAACATTGGTCAGCGCTTCTCGCACAACCTGCGCGACAACCTCGCGCTGATGTGCGGACAGAAGGTCTTCGGTCCCATTGCTCGACAGCTCGACGCGAATGCCGTAGAGGCGCGCGAGCTCGTCCCCCTGTTCGCGGAGATCACCGACGAGGCCGTCCGGTGAGATGGGCGGCGGTCTCAGGTCGGTGAGGGCCTCGCGAACGTGCTTGAGCAGCCTCTCCATGATCTCGAACACATTCTTCAGGGTCTGGTCCGGCTGGCCCTTTCTGCCCTCCATGTAGACCTTGAACAGTGAGATGGCTCCTGCCAGGTCGGTGGCGATCCCGTCGTGCAGCTCGCGCGCGATGCGCGCGCGCTCGCGCGCCACTGCATCTTCGACCGCCTGGAGAGCGAAGCCCTCCGCGGGCGACTTGACCTTTTCTCCCGCCTCGGTCATCGAGCCCGCACTCGCCGCCTGGCGTAAGACTCCAGCAACGCAATCGCGAGCGGGTGCCGCACCCACCTCAAGANTCGCNTGTAAGGGAGCCACAATCGTTTGGCTTCCTCGATGGCGGCTCGAAGCCGCTCGAGGTCGGCCTCGATCAACGTCCGCTCCGAGTCGAGTCGCTCCGACAGAGCCACCGAACGCTTGGCGAGGGACACGGCCCAGACCGCAGCCACCACGCCCTCTACCACCATCGCCACAACGCTGACCACCAACAGCCAGACACCGATTGTGGTGAACACCGAGCTACTCCTTCACGTCCTCGTCTTCGATGGCGGCCACCGGGGCGATCGCGACGATCTGGTCGTCGGGTGCGATGCGCATCACGATCACGCCCTGCGTCTGGCGCCCGATGCGCGAGATCGCACCGACCTGCGTCCGCAGCACCATGCCGCTTGCGCTGATCACGAGCACCTCCTCTTCAGGATCGCTTGCCACTCGCATCGCCGTGAGCTTTCCGACGCGATCGGTGACCTTGAGGGTGAACACGCCCTGGCCCGCCCGATGGTGCATCGGATACTCGGAGACCGGTGTCCGCTTGCCGTAACCCCGCGTGGTGATCACCAGCAGGTCGCCGCCCGGCGTCGCAGCTGCCATGCCGGCCACCGCGTCGCCCTTGCCGAGCTTGATGCCGATCACGCCCTGCGTGTCGCGGCCCATCGCCCGCACCTCGGTTTCGCTGAAGCGGATCGCCTTGCCGAGCTCTGTCGCGATCAATATCTCGTCCGAGCCGGTGGTCGGTGTCACCCAGTCAAGCTCGTCGCCCTCCTGCAGGTTGATCGCGATCAGCCCATTGCGCCGCACGTTGGCATACTCCGCGAGCGCAGTCTTCTTGATGTATCCGTTCTTGGTGACCATCAGCATGTAGCGGGCCTCGGCCTCAGTCTCCGGACGCACGAACACCGCGGTGATGCGCTCGTTCGAATCGATGTCGATCAGGTTGTTGACCGGCACGCCCTTGGCCTGTCGTTCCCGCTCCGGCACTTCGTGCACGCGCAGCTGGAACACGCGCCCGCTCTGCGTGAAGAAGAGCATGGACGCGTGTGTATGCGTCGTCAGCAGGTGGAGCGCGTAGTCCTCCTCGCGCGTGCCGCTGGGCGCGTCACTTCCGGCTGTCGGCTTCGCTCCCTTGAGCCCGACGCCGCCCCGCTTCTGCGCGCGGAACACTCGCAGCGGCTGGCGCTTTACATAGCCGCGGTGGGTCAGCGTGACCACGACCTCTTCTTTCGGCACGAGATCCTCCGCTGAAAGCTCGCTCGCCTCCTGGTCGGTGATCTCGGTCCGGCGGTCGTCACCGTACTTCTTGGTGAGGTCGTCCATCTCGTCCTTGATCAGGATCCGAACCTTCTGGTCGCTCGCCAGGACGGATTCGAGGTACGCGATGGTCTTGATGACCTCCTCGTACTCGGCGTCGATCTTTCCGCGTTCGAGCCGCGTGAGGCGGCTCAAGGTGAGGGCGAGCACGGCTTTGGCCTGCCGCTCGCTCAAGCCGAATTTGCTCTGCAGCTCGGTCGATGCGATCTCCGGGTCGGCAGCCGCGCGAATCGTCTTGATCACCTCGTCCAGGTGGTCGAGACAGATCTTCAGGCCTTCGAGGATGTGGGCCCGCTCCTGCGCCCGCTCGAGGTCGAAGCGCGTGCGGCGCAGGATGACGGAACGGCGCTGGTCGATGAAGAGCTGCAGCGCCTGCTTGAGGCTGAGGATCGCCGGCCGCCCGTCGACGATGGCCAGCATGATCACGCCGAAGGTCGTCTGCAGAGTGGTGTGCTTGTAGAGGTTGTTCAACACCGTGAACACGCGAGCGTCCCGCTTGAGCTCGATGACGATGCGCATGCCATCCCGGTCCGACTCATCGCGCAGGTCCGCGATGCCTTCCAGCTTGCGGTCCGACACCAGCTCGGCGATCTTCGCGACAAGCGTCGCCTTGTTCACCGCGTACGGGAGCTCGTCGATGATGATGCGCTCGCGCCCGTTGGGCGCCTGCTCGAAGGTGTGTCGCGCCTGCACGATGATGCGGCCGTGGCCCGTCGCGTACGCGGCCTTGATGCCCGCCGTTCCCATGATCTTGCCGCCGGTCGGAAAGTCCGGACCCTTGATGAATGACAGCAGGTCTTCGCCCGTCGCCTCAGGGTTTTCGATCAGGTGTTTAACACCCGCCGTGATCTCCCGGAGGTTGTGCGGTGGGATGTTGGTCGTCATTCCGACCGCGATTCCGGTTGCGCCGTTGACGAGGAGGTTCGGCAGCCGCGCCGGCAGCACCTCGGGCTGCTCCTCGGTTCCGTCGTAGTTCGGAACCATGTCCACGGTTTGCTTTTCGATGTCTGCCATCAGCTCGCCGGTGATGGCCGAGAGCCGGGCCTCCGTGTACCGCATCGCCGCCGGTGGATCGCCGTCGACGCTTCCGAAGTTGCCCTGCCCGTCGATGAGCGGATAGCGCAGGGAGAAGGGCTGGGCCATGCGGACCAGGGCGTCATAGACCGACTGGTCGCCGTGCGGGTGATACAGCTTCAAGACGTCGCCGACGAACGCGGCGCATTTGCGATACCGGCTCCCCGACGTCGCGCCGGCACGATGCATCGCGTAGAGGATGCGGCGCTGCACGGGCTTCAACCCGTCGCGCACGTCGGGCAGCGCCCGGCTGATGATGACGGACATCGCGTACTCCATGTAGGAGGTCTGCATCTCCTCCTGGAGGCTGCGGCCGAGCACTGTCCCGATGTTGTTTTCGTCAGTCACTGTTTTGTCGAATCACTCCTCGTACTTCTTCAAGACGACGACGGCGTTGTGCCCGCCGAAGCCGAAACCATTGGAGATGGCGATACGCACGTCCTTCCGACGCGCGTGGTTGGGAACGTAGTCGAGGTCGCACGCCGGGTCAGGGTTCTCGTAGTTGATGGTCGGGTGGATGATGCCGCGGTTGATTGTGAGCAGGGTGGCGATCGCCTCGACCGCGCCCGCCGCGCCCAGAAGGTGACCGATCATCGACTTGGTGCTGCTGATCGCGACCTTATATGCGTGGTCGCCGAGAGCGATCTTCAGCGCTTTTGTCTCGCCCGCATCGTTCAACTGCGTCGACGTGCCGTGCGCGTTTACATAGTCGACATCTTTCGCCTCGATGCCCGCGTCAGCAAGGGCGAGCGTCACTGCGCGCGCGGGCGCCTCGCCGGTCTCGTCTGGCGCGACCTGATGAAACGCGTCGCACGTGAGCGCGTAGCCCAGGACCTCGCCATAGATGCGCGCGCCACGATTCGCGGCATGCTGCGCCGACTCAAGGACGAGGATGCCGGCGCCTTCGCCAGGCACGAATCCGTCCCGGTCGCGATCGAAGGGACGGCTCGCCTTCTCCGGGGCATCGTTCCGCGTGGAGAGCGCGCGGATCGCGTTGAACGCCGAGATTCCCACCTCGCAGAGCGAAGCCTCGGAGCCGCCCGCGAGCATCACATCAGCGTCGCCGTGCTGGATCATGCGAGTCGCATCGCCCAGCGTGTGCGTCGACGCCGCGCACGCGGTCGTCACCGTCGTGTTCGGTCCATGCAGGTGAAAAGCCATCGCCACCGAGGCGGCGGCCATGTTCGGGATGATCATCGGCGCGTACAGGGGATTCAGCCTGCCCTTCGTCGCGTAGGAGATGGCGCCCTGGGTCATCTCGATGAAACCGCCGATGCCCGTGCCCATGTCGACGCCGACGCGATAGCTGTCTTCCTTCTCGAGATCGAGGCCCGAGTCGGCCAGCGCCATCGTCGACGCGGCGACCGCCATCTGAGAGAAGCGCGCCATTCGCTGGGCGACCTTGCGGTCCATGTAGCTCTGCGGGTCGAAGTTAGGCACCTCGCATGCGAACTTGGTGGTCAGCTTTTCGGTGGAATAACCCTCGGCGAAGCGGGCCGTGCTGCGTCCCTCGATGAGCCCGTCCCAGTACTCCTCGAGGTTCTTCCCGAGCGGATTCACGGTTCCCATCCCGGTCACTACGACACGCGTCCTGTTTCCGTTGTTGCCGTTCCTGCTCACTTCCCCACCTCTGCCCGAATCTTACCGACGAGCTGATTCTGCACCGCATCGCGCGTCACCCTGATGGCGTTCTTGATCGCCCGCGCGTCGGACCGACCATGGGCGACCACTGCCACGCCGTCGATTCCGAGCAAAGGCGCACCGCCGAACTCGCGCCAGTCGACGCGCGCGCGCAGCCGGCGGACATCTGATCGGATGAGCATGCCTCCGAGCTTGCCGCGCATCGTCTTTGGTATCTCGTCGCGAAGGTTGCGAAAGAGAAACTCGGCTGTGGCCTCCGCCATCTTGATCGCGACGTTGCCGACAAATCCGTCCGCGACGATCACGTCGGCCCTGGCGCTGTAGATGTCTTTCGGCTCGACGTTGCCGATGAATCCCTTGAACGATGCTTTCAGCCGTTTGCTCGTCTCCTTGACGAGCTCGTCGCCCTTGCCCTCCTCCTCACCGTTGCTGAGCAGGCCGACGCGAGGGTCGCTGCGGCCGAGCATCTCGCGCGCGTAGACCGCGCCCATCGCCGCGAACTGCACCATGTACTCAGGCTTCGAGTCGACGTTGGCGCCGACGTCTAGAAAGTACGCGAAGCCGTCCTGGGTGGGCACGATGGAACCCAACGCCGGTCGCTCGACGCCTTTGATCCGCCCCTGGATGAACAGCGCCGCCGCCATGATGGCGCCCGAGTTGCCGGCCGAGATCCAGCCGTCGGCGCGCCGTTCCTTACACATCCGCGCGCAGACGGACATCGATGAGTCGAGCTTCGCGCGCACTGCCTGCGCCGGGTGTTCATCCATCGCGATCACCTGGGTGCAGGGCACGAGCTGGAGCCGCGGGTTTGAGTCCATGAGGGGCTGCACGGCCGAGGGCAGACCTACCAGCGAGATGTCAATTCCGTACTCGAGGGCGGCTTCCGCGGCCCCCTGCACGACTTGAGCCGGTGCGAAGTCGCCGCCCATGGCGTCGACTGCTATTCGCATTGTTACGGCCTGCTAAATGTCGAGGTTGCGGACGCTCTTGGCGTGCGCCTGAATGTACTTCTTGCGAGGCTCCACGTCCGGCCCCATCAACTTCTCGAAGGTGTCGTTTACAGCGGCCGCGTCTTCCACTGTGACCTGCAGCAGCACGCGCGTGGCCGGGTTCATGGTCGTCTGCCACAGCTCCTCGGCGTTCATCTCACCGAGGCCCTTCATGCGGGCCGACTCGGCGTTCTTGCCCAGCTGGCGGAGCGCCTTGTCGCGGTCGCCTTCGGAATGACACCAGACGATCTGCTTTCCCTTGAACACTTTGAACAGCGGCGGCTGCGCCATGTACAGGTAACCCTTTTCGATCACCGCCGGGAAGTAGCGGAAGAAGAAAGTCAGCAGCAACGTGCGGATGTGGCTGCCGTCCACGTCGGCGTCAGTCATCGTGATCACGCGGTGGTACCGCATCTTCTCGATGTTGAAGTTGTCGCCTACGCCCGCGCCCATCGCAGTGATCAGGTTGCGTATTTCGTCTGAGGTGAGGACCTTGTCCAGGCGCGCCTTCTCGACGTTGAGGATCTTTCCGCGCAAGGGCAGGATGGCCTGCGTGCGGCGGTCCCGGCCGCCTTTCGCCGTACCGCCCGCGGAGTCGCCCTCCACGATGTAGAGCTCGCAGAGCGCCGGGTCGCGTTCGGAACAGTCGGAAAGCTTGCCGGGCAGCGTGCTGGATTCGAGCAGGCTCTTGCGCTGTACGAGGTCACGCGCCTTGCGCGCGGCCTCTCTCGCTCGCGCCGCAGTCAGCGATTTCTCGACTATGCGGCGCCCCTCCGATGGGTTCTCCTCGAGGTACTGGGTGAGGCCCTCGGTGAGCGCGATGGAGACGTGGCCCTGGACCTCGGCGTTGCCCAGCTTTCCCTTTGTCTGGCCTTCGAACTGCGGCTCGAGCACCTTGACGCTGATCACCGCGGTCAGGCCTTCACGCACGTCCTCACCGGTGAGGTTGGGGTCTTGCTCCTTCAGGATGCCCGCTTTGCGCGCGTACCGGTTCAGCACGTTGGTCAGCGCGGAGCGAAAGCCGGTCAGGTGGCTCCCACCTTCGATTGTGTGAATGGTGTTGGCGAAGGCGATCACGTTTTCGACGAACGTGTCGTTGTACTGGAGCGCAATCTCCACCTGGGTGCCTTCGACCTCGCGGTCAACGTAGAACGGAATGTGGTTGACCACGGCCTTGTCGCGGTTCAGCGCACCGACGAACGAGACGATTCCGCCTTCGAAGTAGAAGGTGGTTGTGAAGCCGAGGGTCTCGTCGGCGAGCGCGATCTCGAGCCGCTTGTTGAGGTACGCCATCTCCCGCAGCCGGTGCGTGATGACCTCGCGGTCGAACTTGGTGTCGGGGAAGATCTGAGGATCCGGCCAGAAGCGGACGATCGTGCCGGTGCGGTCCGTCTTGCCCACCGGCTTGACCGAGCCCTTCGGCACTCCCCTCTCGTATTCCTGGTGGTAAATCTTGCCCCCGAGATGCACCCACACCTGGAGGCGCTCGCTCAGGAAGTTGACGGCCGAAACACCGACGCCGTGAAGACCGGACGAGACCTTGTAGCCGCCTCCGCCGAACTTGCCGCCGGCGTTGAGCCGGGTCATGACGAGCTCGAGGGCGGACAGGCCCTCCTTCTTGTGGATGTCGACCGGGATGCCGCGCCCGTTGTCGTCGACCTGGACGCTGCCGTCCGCGTAGAGGGTGACGACGATCCGGGTCGCATAGCCCGCCAGGGCCTCGTCGACCGCGTTGTCGACCACCTCGTAGACCAGGTGATGGAGGCCGGTCGAGGAGGTCGAACCGATGTACATGCTCGGACGCCGCCGCACATGCTCCCGGCCTTCCAGGACCTGGATCTGCTCGGCGGTATAAGCGACGTCCGCGCCTAGGGATTTGGGCCTGCGGCTCTCAGCGCGCGACCGCGCGTCAGGCTGCTCCGGCAGGGGGTTTTTGGCCGCCATCACCGGTTAGTTGGCCCTCCCAGCGCGGAGAACTCATGGGGATCAACTGGGCAGAGGTTCAGGACTCCAATTTTACCTGATTTTGAATTCGAAAATGGCCTCCGGAGGGGGTCTTAACAGGGTTAGTTCGCGGCCGGTTTCCACCGCAGCACGGGATCGTCGCTCTGGCCCTGGAGGTAGGAGTTGATCTTGCGGGCCGCGGTCACCTCGTCGAGGCGCCCGACCGGCATCTTTTGAGGCGCGTCGTGGAGCGCCTGGGGGTTTGATTTGGCCTCCGCGACGATCTCCTTGATCGCCGCCGCAAACGCGTCCAGGGACGCCTTGCTCTCGGTTTCGGTGGGCTCGACCATGATCGCCTCCGGCACGACCAACGGGAAGTAGATCGTCGGGGCATAAAAGTCCCGGTCCAGCAGCGCCTTGGCTATGTCGAGCGCTCGAATGCCCTGCGGTGCGAGGTTGTGGGCGCTTGCGACGAATTCGTGCATGCAGGGCCCTTCGTGGGGCATCTCGAGGTCGTTCCCGACCTGCTTGCGGAGGTAGTTGGCCGACAGCACAGCGTCTTGGGAGGCCTGGGTCAGGCCGTCGCCCCCCATCGCCACGATGTAGGAGTACGCCCGAACCAACATGCCGAAGTTGCCGTAGAAGCTCCGCACGCGGCCGATCGACTTTGGACGCTTGAAATCGAGCTTCAGGTGGCCGTTGGCGCGCTCCACTGTGGGCGTCGGCAGGAAAGGCACCAGGTCGGCCTTGACTCCGACCGGGCCCGCACCCGGTCCACCACCGCCATGCGGGGTGGTGAATGTCTTGTGGAGGTTCATGTGCACTGCGTCGAACCCCATGTCGCCCGGCCGGCAGATGCCCATGAAGGCATTCAGATTGGCGCCGTCGTAATAGAGCATCGCCCCGGTGGCGTGCACCATCTCCGCTATATCCAGTATCTCTCGCTCAAAGAGCCCCAAGGTGTTGGGGTTGGTCAGCATCAAGGCTGCGACCTGCGGTGACAGCTTCGACTCCAGGTCGGCGAGGCTGATCCGCCCGTCAGGACCGGACTTCACCTCGACCACGTGAAAGCCGCTGAGTGCGGCGCTGGCGGGGTTGGTGCCGTGCGCCGAATCGGGTACGAGGACCTCGGTGCGGGCTTCGCCGCGGGAGTGGTGGTAGGCCTTGATCATCCTCAGCGCGGTCCACTCGCCGTGCGCGCCGGCCGCCGGTTGCAGCGTCACCCTCTCCACCCCGACGACTGCACAGAGCGCCTTCTCCAGGCGCCACATCAGCTCGAGCGCGCCCTGGACGGTGTCCTCGTCCTGGTATGGATGGAGGCCGGCGAACCCTGGCAGGGCGGCCGCGGCCTCGTTCACGACCGGGTTGTACTTCATCGTGCAGCTGCCCAGTGGATAGAACTGCTCGCTGATCGAGAAGTTCATCGACGCCAGGCGGCTGTAGTGGCGCATGATCTCGGGCTCGCTGAGCCGTGGGAGGACTGGCGGGCTGGTGCGCAGCTGATGAGGACCCAGCAGCTGCGCCGGTTCTGGCGCTGTCACACCGGCCTCGGGCAGGCGAGGGCCGCCCGCGCTGCGGCGGCTTTTTTCGAAGCTGAGGGGCTCGGTCATGACTCCAGTGCCGCCACGAGCTCGTCGAGCGCTCGCGGGTCGTTGACCTCGGTGCAGGTGAAGGTGACCACCCCATTGAGCTCGCGGAACCAGCGGTGGACGTCGAGAGGTCCCAGGATCCCTTTGCGGGCGAGCTTTCGAATCAAGGCGGGTCCTTTCGCGACACGCATGGGGAACTCGTTCAGAAATTGGCGATCCGGGAAAGCCGGTTCCCAGCCCGGCAGCGCTCCGAGCCGCGCGGCCAGAGCGTGCGCGCGCTTGAAGCCGACTTCCGCCACCTGGCGCATTCCTTCAGGGCCCATGTACGTCATGTAGACGCTCGCCGCCAACGCGCACAGCGAGTGGTTCGTGCAGATGTTGGAGGTGGCCTTCTCGCGGCGGATGTGCTGCTCGCGCGCGGCAAGCGCCAGGTTGAAGCCGCGCCGGCCCTGCTTGTCGTACGCGGTGCCGACCAGGCGGCCGGGAAGGCGTCGCACGAGCTCCTTGCGGCAGGAGATGAAGCCGACGTGTGGCCCTCCGTAGCTGGGGCTGAGACCAAGCTGCTGTCCCTCCCCGACCGCGATGTCCGCGCCGTACTGGCCGGGAGGCGCCAGGATGGCGAGGCTGATCGGGTCGACGCAGGCGATCGCCAGGGCGCCGGCGGCGTGAGCGCTGTCGGCGAGGGTCTTTGCGTCCACCAGGAGGCCAAGAAAGTCTGGCTGCTGGAAGATCAACGCGGCTGTCTTCGGCCCGGGCTCGGTCCCCTTGCGCACCTTGATTCCACGTCCGTCGCTGAAGGCGCGAAGCACCTCCACGTACTCGGGATGCAGGTAGCCGGCGACCACGATCTCATCGCGGCCGGTGTGGACGTGGGCCATCATCGCCGCCTCCGCGACCGCCGTTGCGCCGTCGTACAGCGACGCGTTCGCCACATCGAGCGCGGTCAGCTCCGCGATCAGCGTTTGGAACTCGAAGATCGCCTGAAGCGTGCCCTGGCTTGCCTCGGGCTGGTAGGGCGTGTACGCGGTGTAGAACTCGGGCTTTGACGTGACAGCCGCCACCGCTGCCGGGATGAAGCGCCGATAGACGCCTCCGCCACGAAATGTCAGACGGTCGGGGAAGACTCGGTTCCGAGCCGCCAGCGACGAGATCTCCGCCATGGTCTCGTGCTCTGAAAGGCCAGCGGGCATTTCGAGCGCTTTGATCCGGAGCGAGCTGGGGATGTCGACCAGCAGGTCGTCCATCGAGCGAACTCCGATCGCCGCGAGCATCGATTCGCGGTCTTCTTCCGAGTGAACCAGATACGGCACCTAGCCGGCCGACGCCTCCGTGACCTTCTTGTAGCCGGCTTCGTCCAGGAGATCCGCCGGCAGGTCGCCCGTGAGCTCCAACTTCATGATCCAACCCTCACCGTAAGGATCCGAGTTGATGAGCTCCGGCTTTGCGGTGAGCTTGTCGTTGACTTCGGTCACCCGCCCGGCGATGGGCGAGTAGAGGTCGCTGGCGGCCTTGACCGATTCCACCACCCCGAAACTCTCGCGCGCCGCAAGCTTCCGGCCGGGGCTTGGCAGCTCCAGGAAGACGACGTCGCCCAGCTGCGACTGCGCGAAGTCGGTGATCCCTATCGTCACGGTCTTGCCGTCGACACTGACCCACTCATGTGTCTTGGTGTAGTGGCGCTGATTCGACACTCTTTTTATCCTCGCTGATTGGGGCGGCCGTTCAAGACTTGGCCGGGGCGACCGCGGATCTCGCCGAGCCCCGGTAGAAGGGAAGCTTCACGACCTCGGCCGGCGCTTCTCGGCCGCGAACCTCGATCGTCACGTTCTCTCCGACTCGCAATGATGGCCCTTCCAGCATCGCGAGCGCGATCGGGTGACCAAGGAAGAACGAGTGCGTGCCGCTCGTGATGACTCCGACGCGGCGGCCCTCATGGCTGACGGCCGCGCCGTGCCGTGGAATGTCTCCGGGCTGTGTCTTGAGACCGACGAGACTGCGTCGCGGCCCATCCTCTTTGATCTTCGCCAGCGCATCCCGGCCGATGAAGTCTCCTTTTCCAAGCTTGACCGTCCAGCCGAGGCCCGCTTCGTATGGGTTGACCGTCTCGTCCATGTCGTTTCCATAAAGGCGCAGCGCTGCCTCGAGCCGGGTCGCGTCGCGCGCACCCAGGCCCGCTGGCAGCACACCTTCGCTCTTGCCTTCGGCGAGGATCGCGTCCCACGCCTCACCGACGCGCCCAGGCTCGATGAAGAGCTCGAATCCATCCTCTCCCGTATATCCGGTGCGCGAGATGAGCGCGGGCACGCCGGCGACCTTGCCCGGTCGAAACGTGAAATACGCGATGTCATCTGTCGGTGAAGAGTCGCGTGGAAGAAGTGCATGGGCTCGCGGACCCTGGAAGGCGATGAGGCTCATTTCGGTGGTGTGATCGGTCATCGATGCTCCGGCCGGAATTTGCTTTCGCATCCACGCGACGTCCTTCTCGCGATTGGCCGCATTGACGACCACCAGAAAACGATCAGGGGCCTCGCGATAAACGACCAGGTCGTCGATGGCGCCGCCGTCCTCCTGGCACATCAGCGTGTACACCGCGTGACCTGGGGCGACCGCTGAGAGGTCGTTGGTGAACAAACGTTGGAGATAGGCCTCTGAGCCGCCGCCTTCGACGACGAGCCGTCCCATGTGCGAGATATCGAACAGACCCGCGGCCTTGCGCACTGCGAAATGCTCGTCGCGGATCGACGTGTACTGCTGCGGCAGCTCCCAGCCACCGAAGTCGACCATGCGACCACCAAGCGCTACGTGGCGGTCGTAAAGAGGCGTGCGCTGCGGCGGGCGATGCGGAGTGTTAGCTGCCAAACTCAGCGCGCCCGGGGTCATCGAAGTCGATCGCTGCCGGATCGATGAACTCGAGCAACTCTTCGTCGTGGCGGCGACGCGCGTCGGCGACCACCAGGGCCACGTAGCGCGTGCGCTCGACTGTCCATTCCAGCTTTTCAGCCAGCTCGCTCTCCGTCGGCTTGCGATGGAGCTCCCGGCACAAGACCAGCTCGGTGTGCTCGTAATCGGTCGCGGCCGTGACGAGCAGCTGGGCATCTCGGGCGGCGGCCGTCTCGCCCACGATGCCCTTGTCCATCTGAGCTTCAATGCGCTGCTCGGCAAATGAATCGAAGTCCTTCTCACCGCTGGCGCCG
>JGI12635J15846_10002598_pt1 | contig 15790 bp, 11 predicted proteins | sample BlaSpr_A8_OM2_M2_FD_15846 | JGI IMG/M metagenome (IMG submission 15846) | reverse complement strand
GTGTCTTGTTGGTCGTTGCTTTAGCGGCTGGAATCATTGGGTTCGTCGCATCTCCGGCAAACCCCATCTTGGTCCCCCGAGCTGAGCAATGAGTGCGCGAAGAACCCCCACGGCGACCTCGGTGGCCACAACGGATCCAACGCAGGCAAGCAGAGGCGCGCAGTGACCAAGTATGATGTTGTCTTGATCGGGGCAGGCCACAACGGCCTCGTCTGCGCCTGCTACCTTGCACAAAGCAAGTTGAAAGTACTGGTGCTGGAGTCCCAGGACGAAGTGGGAGGTGCCACTCGCACATGCGAGCTATGGAGCGGGATCAAAGTATCCCGCTTCTCCTACATGATGAGCCTACTGCAGTCGAAGATCATCAACGACCTCGGCCTAAAAAGACACGGTTACCGGCTGCTGCCCAACGAGAGTCTATTCACACCGTTCGAGAACGGATCTCACCTCATGTGGTGGAACGATCCGCGGCGAACGGCGGCGGAAATCGCGCATTTCTCGATCGCCGATTCAAGGTCATATCCCGAGTTCGATCGCCAGCTTCAATCCGTCGCCGATTCCTTTCGGCGACTGCTGTGGTTGACGCCACCCACGTTGAGTCCTTTGTCTCTGCGTTCCGCTGGAGATCTGTTGGCCCTCGCACGGGAGATGCGATCGGCCGGTGATGGAATCTACCGTCTGATCGATATCATGACGATGAGCGTGAAGGATTACGTCGATGAGTGGTTCGAATCGGAGGAAGTGAAAGCGGTGCTCTGCTACTACAGCGGCATCGGTCACTTTGCGGGACCCTTCAGCCAAGGCACCGCCTATGTGCTCCTGCATCATTTGATGGGGGAGGGTGCGAGTGCGGGAGGATGGGGGTTCATCGAAGGGGGCATGGGAGCCGTTGCGGGCGCGCTCGCGGGTGCGGCCCGTGAGCGGGGAGTCCACATTAGGACCGGCCAGGCGGTGCGCCGAATTCTCATTCAGAACGGCGAGGCGCGAGGCGTGGAGCTCGCCTCGGGCGAGATCGTTGAAGCCAAGACCGTCATTTCGGCGGCCAACGCCAAAACGACCTTCCTCAATCTCATGGAGCCCGGAGAGCTGCCCGAAGACTTCGTACGACATATCCGCACCTACCGTACCAAATCGTCGACATTTCGCATCAACCTCGCGCTGCGCGGCTTACCGCGCTATGGCGCCTTCGATGCGGCGAAGGCGGGTGCTCCGCACCCCGCTTATATGCATGTCGCGCCGAGCGTCGAGTATTTGGAGCGAGCCTACGACGACGCCAAGTATGGCGATTTTTCCAAAAATCCGTACTTCACGGTCACTGTTCCCTCCCTGATGGATTCTACGCTGGCACCTCCGGGCACTTATGTGGTGAATATCTTCGGAGGTCATGCTCCCTACACGCTTCGATCCGGAAGCTGGGAAACCCGGCGGGGAGAGTTGTACGAGGCGGTGCTGAGAGCTTGGGAGAGATTTGCTCCCGGAGTTCGCGACCTCATCGTGCATCATGAGATCATGGTCCCGCCGGATCTCGAGGCGCTCGTGGGCCTGCCTGGGGGGAACATCTTTCATGGGAACCTTGATCTTGATCAAATCTTCGTGCAGCGTCCGGCGCCGAAATATGCAAACTACCGAAGTCCGGTCCGAGGGCTCTATCAGTGTGGTGCATCCACCCACCCCGGCGGCGGCGTCATGGGGGTTGCGGGACACAACGCTGCGCGCGAGGTGCTGCGCGATCGCCGTCGCCTCTTTAGATGAGCTACATTTGCGTGCGATAGGAAGTCGGCAAGACAATCTTGGGCAGTGACGCGGGAACCAAAATGACCGTCAAGTTGAGCACGCTACGGACCGGTAACCTGGGCGAGCAGACCTACGAGGTTCTCGTCGAGGCATTGATGAAGGGCGCGTTGCCGGCGGGGAGCCGTATTCGAATCGCCGAGGTCGCCGATCAGTTGGGCACCAGCATCACGCCGGTGCGGGACGCGGTGCTCCGGTTGGTGCATGATGAGGCGCTCGTCATGCGCAACGCCCGCGATATCCGAGTGGCGAGCATCTCCGCAGCAGAATACATCGAGATTCGTAACATCCGAATGGAGCTCGAGGGGCTTGCTGCGGAGCAGGCCGCCCGCAATGCGGGTCCGGAAGACATTCTGCGGTTGGAAAAGCGATTGCAGGAGAACGAGCGGGCGATTCGCCGTCGCGATCATGCGACTGGTACGGCGGCGAACCAGGCTTTTCATGCGGAACTTGCCGTTGTCGGCAACGCGCCCATCCTGAGAGCCGTCCTCCGCCGGCTTTGGATGCGAGCCGGGCCCTTCATTTCGGATGCCTATCAGCGCGGAGGCCGCATGCTGAATGAGTACCATCACGAGATTCTCGACGCCATCAAGGCACAGGATCCGGAAGCGGCGCGCGCGGCCGTGCGTCGGGATATTCTCGAAGGAAGCAATGCGGTGCTGGCGGTGGTCGAGGCGACCGTGCCGCGCACGCGTCGCGCTTCGGCTCTCAACTCCTCAGAATCCACGCGCACACGTCCTCGCCCAAGGCAAGCGCGGCAGTGAGGCCCGGTGACTCAATCCCAAAGAGGTTGATAAGGCCCGGGCAACCATGGATGTCGGGATAGCTCACGAGGAAGTCTGCGGACGGTTCGCCGGGACCGGTTATCTTCGGGCGGATGCCCGAGTAGGCGGGCTGCAAACTTCCCTCGGGCAGATTCGGCCAGTATGCGCGGATGGCCCGGTAGAACTCATCCACTCGGCGGCCATCGACATCGTAGTTAAGAGCGTCTATCCAGTCGACGTCGGGCCCAAAACGGACGCGCCCATCCAACTGGAGCGTCGCATGGATGCCGAGGCCGGCCTCGGACGGCAGGGGGTAGACAAGCCGTGAGAAGGGCCGCCCTGGCACGGTGAAGTAATGCCCCTTGGCGAACCAGGCTCTCGGAATGAAGCGCGGGTCGAGTCCGGCAATGCGCCGGGCCACAGTGACGGCATGCAGACCCGCGCTATTGATGAGCCAGCGACAATTCAAGGTCGTGTGATCGGCGTCCGCGCGCGTACTCACCTGAAAGGAGCGCGGTTGCCGAACGGCTTCCATAAACTCCGTTCTGAGTGCAATCCAGCCGCCTGCGACTTCAACGTCGCCAATCAGACTTAGGAGCAGTGCGTGGCTGTCAATGATTCCTGTGCTCGGAGATAAGAAGGCTTGGCTGCATTCGACGTTCGGCTCCAACTCAGTGACCTCAGCCGGAGATAGCCAGACCAGGTCGCGGACTCCGTTTTGGAAAGCCTGGTCGTAAAGCCCTTTTAGTCGCAGGTGCTGATGGGCTTCTGTTGCAACGACCAGCTTTCCGCATTTGCGGTGGGGAATGCCCCGAGCGGCACAATACTCATAGATGGCATGACGACCACGTACACACAGCGTCGCCTTCAGACTTCCGGGCGAATAGTAGAGCCCGGCGTGGATCACCTCGGAATTCCTCGAGGATGTTTCAGAGCCCGGGTGAGCTTGGACCTCCAAGACCAATACCCGCATACCTTGCATAGCGCAGGCGCGAGCGACGGCCATACCGACGACGCCGCTGCCGATGACTACCACGTCGAAATCGATGTCGCCCATGGTCTGCGAATGCCCCGCACGGTCCGATTGATAGTACAAGCAGAAGATGTATCATGTATTATATGCCAAAGAGCGTTATGAAATTGATCGATACGGGCCTGCTGCGCGCACAGGCGTTCATCGAGGGGAAATGGTGGGACGCGGATGAGCGCGCCACCCGTCCGGTCCTGAACCCCGCCACGGGCGAGGTGCTCGGAACCGTGCCCTACATGGGTGCGAGCGAAACGCGCCGGGCGATCGAGGCTGCAGCGGTCGCGATGCCGGCCTGGTCGGCACGCACCGCCAAAGATCGAGCGGCGATTCTCCGCCGCTGGTACGACCTCATGCTCGCTAGCCAGGAAGATCTGGCGATGCTCATGACGGCGGAGCAGGGTAAACCTCTAGCCGAATCCCGCGGCGAGATCGCGTATGCCGCCTCCTTCATCGAGTGGTTTGCGGAGGAGGGAAAGCGCGTGTATGGCGATGTCATTCCCGGGCATCAGGTGGACAAGCGCATCCTGGTACTGCGTCAGCCCGTCGGTGTCGTCGCCGCCATTACCCCGTGGAACTTTCCGGCGGCGATGATCGCGCGCAAGGCCGCACCGGCGCTGGCCGCCGGCTGCACCTTCGTGTGCAAGCCTGCGAGCCAGACACCCTATTCGGCGCTTGCGATGGCGGAGCTAGCCTCACGGGCAGGCATTCCCCCCGGAGTTTTGAATATCGTGACCGGCGATGCAGCCGCGATCGGAGGTGAGCTCACCTCCAACCCGCGAGTTCGCAAGCTCAGCTTTACGGGCTCTACTGCGCTTGGCAAGAAGCTCATGGCGGCGTGTGCCGGTACGATAAAGAAGATATCACTCGAGCTAGGCGGGAACGCTCCCTTCATCGTGTTTGAGGATGCGGATCTCGACGCCGCAGTTGCGGGTGCGATCGCGAGCAAGTACCGCAACACCGGCCAGACCTGCGTCTGCGCCAATCGGTTGCTCGTGCACGATGCCGTGTACGAGGAATTCGCGCGCAAGCTGGTCGATGCGGTTTCCCGGCTGCGTGTGGGCGATGGACTCTCCGGGCCCACCGACCAAGGCCCTCTGATCGACGCGGCGGCGCTCGCCAAGGTAGAGGAACACATCGCCGATGCGGTAGCGCACGGTGCGCGGATCGCCTGCGGTGGCACACGACACGCCCTCGGCGGAACGTTTTTCCAGCCGACCGTGCTCACCGATGTGCGGGTCGATGCGCTAATTGCACGCGAGGAGACCTTCGGACCGGTCGCACCGCTGTTCCGGTTCCACTCCGAAGCCGAAGCGATTCGGGTGGCGAATGATACCGAATTCGGGCTGGCGGCATATTTCTACACTCGTAACCTTGGGCGTTCCTGGCGTGTTGCCGAGGCACTCGAGTACGGGATCGTCGGTCTGAACACCGGGATCATTTCCACCGAGACCGCACCCTTCGGAGGCGTCAAGGAATCAGGAGTCGGCCGTGAGGGCTCTAAATACGGAATCCTTGACTACACGGAGCTAAAATACGTATGCATCGGAATCTAGGCGGTATGCACGCTGGGGGCCTGGGCATTCGATGAGGGATGCCGTCCTTTCGTCGTTGCGTGCCGTATTTAACGGTCGGCTCCTCACCGATTCCGCTGATACAGCACCGTTCTTGACGGACTATCGCAGGCGTTGGACTGGCCGGGCACTGGCGGTTGCGGAGCCGTCCACTTCGCAGGACGTCGCTGCGATCGTTCGATGGTGCGCCGAGCATGACGTGCCGATTGTGCCGCAAGGAGGCAACACGGGACTCTCGGGCGGGTCGGTGCCCGATGATTCCTGCAAGGCTGTCGTGATTTCACTCCGTCGACTCGACCGGATCCGTTCGGTTGACCCGGTCAATCATACGATCACGTTGGAGGCAGGGGTGACGCTCCTCCGAGCACAGGAGGCGGCCCGCGGCGCCGCGTGTCTTTTACCGCTGAGCCTTGCGGCTGAAGGCAGCTGCACGATCGGCGGTAACCTCGCCACCAATGCGGGCGGCGTTCAGGTGCTTCGATTCGGCAATGCGCGCGAGCTATGTCTCGGTCTCGAGGTCATCATGGCATCGGGAGAGTGCTGGAGCAGTCTCAGGGGACTGCGCAAGGACAATAGCGGATACGATATTCGCGACCTGATGGTGGGTTCCGAAGGCACGCTCGGGATCATCACCGCAGCCGTGCTGAAGCTATACCCGATGCCTGCAGCGGAAATCGCGGCGCTCGTTGCCATTCCTTCGCCCGCAGTGGCAATCGCGCTGCTTGGGCTTGCTCAGCAGGGGCTCGGCCCGTCGCTCACCGCCTTTGAACTCTTCAGTGAGGAATGCTTGGGCCTCGTCCTCAAGCACATGCCCAATGCGCGGGCGCCTATGCCGACCCGCTCCCCCTGGTACGCATTATTGGAAGTATCGGACGCTGAGTCGGAGTCCCATGCGCTTGGGGTCATAGAGGTTCTGCTTGAGAAGGCGATCGCGAGCGCGTATGTAACGGATGCTGTCGTTTCATTCTCGGGTGCGCAATTCGACGCATTATGGAGTTTTCGCGAGAGTATTTCAGACGCGCTCGGTGCCGAAGGCCCAACGATCAAGCACGATATTTCTCTTCCAATTTCGTGCATTTCGGATTTCATCAGCTCGACGGGCCACTTGCTTGCAAGAGAGTACCCAGAGGTTCTCATCTTCGTGTTTGGTCACCTGGGTGACGGGAATCTTCACTACAACATCTCGCCGAAGTCGATTAACGAGAGCCGCGAAGCCATAGCAGCATTCCTCGCGCTTGAGGGCCCCATCAATCGGGTGGTACACGACGCGGTCACCGCACATGATGGGTCAATCTCCGCAGAGCATGGCCTCGGGGTTTTAAGGCGCGTTGAGATCATGCGCTATAAGGCGCCCGTAGAGGTCGAATTGATGCATCGCGTGAAAGCAGCGTTCGATCCTCGTGGTCTGATGAACCCGGGAAAGGCTCTGGGTTAGCGCACCAACTGCGGGGAGGGGAGGTAGATCGAGGGGCTGGGACGAAGGCGGGGCCGTGGAAACTTATCTTAAGCTGATCTCTTCTCCAACCACCGCTCAGTAGGTGGCGCGACCGCCGGAAATATCAAACACGGCGCCCGTGGAAAAAGAACAGTCTTCGCTGGCCAGCCAGCAGACCATCGCCGCGATTTCGCGCGGATCCACAAATCGATTCATCGGAATCTTGGAGCGCATGTAGTCAATGTGTGCCTCGCTCATCTGCGAGAACAAATCCGTGGTTGCTGCCGCCTGGGGCCGAGGAAGAGACGCATCGGTTTCGTCATCGACGACGACTGAAACCACCTCAAATTGGATGTCACAAATTGTGACCTCCAATTTCAATCACGCGTTGTCGGCCAATCCCAAGGCATTGACGTCGAGGCCCGCAAAAACCGCGCATACAAAGAGGCGGAAGCCAGCCCGAGTGATCGAAGGCTGATTCCCATGCAGTAAATTGAAAAATGCCACCGTGGCACACGCGATGCCAAGCTCGACCGTTTGACGCGCCCTTCACGGATCGGTGTTTTCCGCGGGCCGTCTCATCTTGTTCAATAATAACTTGCGGGGTGGATCATTCTCTATAACTCAAGTCCTGAGGTCGCTCTAGAAAGCGCGGCGTGAGGCACTGTGTCGAAAAAGGCGAGCGAACCACTCAAAGGCTCCGCCGCGTCATTACAGCAAGCGTGCGCAAAAAAGAGGTTTCCGGCGCCGAAGCGATCGACGCCAAGCCTCATACAAATTGGGCTTCGCGTAATCAAAAATAGGCTCGTTTAAAATGAGACTCGGCCTAAAGCCATGCCAGAATGCGCCTGCAAGAGTGGCCCCGATGGTCGTAGACGTCAACGGTCAACGATAGGCCACACTTCATTCCGACTAATTAACTCTTGGTGAAGAAGGCTGATCCTGTTTAGCCGGGAGTACGAGGCTCTCCATGTGACGCGCAACGGCGCTAGCTTCCTCGAACTGTCCCAGACGCTTGTCTGTCTTTTCAAGCACAATCAGCAACTGCGGTTCGAACCCTCCCAACGGGCCTGATAAACTCCGCACGATTGCTGTCCACTCTGCCCGTGCCTCTTCGCCACGGCCCAACGCGATCAGTTCATCGCCGGTCTGCAGCCGGCACCGCTGAAGGAGCAGAAACGGCTCTGTGTTGACCTCACTTCCCTTCGAGACATTTAACCGCGAGAGCATTGACTCATCGAGGGCGAGAGCTTCCGAATGCAGTCCTAGGCGCGCGTCGATTGCCGTCTCAAGGAGCGTCGCTTGATCGTTATAGTTGCGCCACAGCGCAACCGTGTGATCCCGGGAACGTGCGGAGGTTAGTAGACTGTGTGCGCGCGCTTGTTCTGTGCGAGCCGCCTCGACCCGGCCTAAATCAAGGAGCGCTTCGCCGAGATCAACATGGCCCGCGGCAACCACCCCCGTGAGATCCATATTTTCGGGTTCGTTGATTAGCAGGGTCTCCGCTTGGCGCGATGACTCTTTAAAATCTGCAAGGGCACCTTCCATGTCGTCGCACAGCATTGCTATTTGGCCACGATCCAAGAGCGCTACGATTGTTGAAAATTTTGCCGGACGGAAGGTGGGGTCCTTAGCCAAGACTGATCGATAGACGTTAAGCTCCGCATCTCGATGTGCACGCGCCTCGGCGAGGCGACCTAGCTTTTGGAGTGCATTTGCAAGCCAAGCATGCGCTTGACCCAAATCAACTAGCCGGCTCAAGTCATCAGTGTGTCGCTGCGCCAACAATTCGACTATCGGATACGTGCGCTCGAAGGGGGTCAATGCGTCGGCCGCGCGGCCCTGAGCTAGATACAACACGCCGAGCGCGCTGTCGGCGTAGACAATCTCCTCGCGCCAGTCGTCGTTTTGAGGATTGAGGCTCACAAGGCGCTCCGCAAGCGAGCGGTATCGCTGAAATGATGCTTCTGCCTCGGCAAGGTTGCCGCGCTGCCGCGCAATCTCGCCGACCCAGAAGACATTCTGTGCGTGATTAAAAATTATTTGTCCATCGTTCGGAGATCTGTTCAGCAGTTCTCCAGTAGTAGCGGAGGCTGACTTAAAGCTCTCTAGAGCATCTGTCAGGTTACCTCGCTGGACATTGATCTCTCCCATAAGTCGCAGCGCTCGAGCCCGCCGTGCCAGGGACTGCAAGTCAAGATGGCTCGGGTCCTGCGCGTCGTAATATTCCAGTGCTTTCCGACCGACGCCATCCATGAGATCCAGTCGCCCGCTTGGTTCGAGCTTCTTGCGCAAATCGCTCAGCATGAATTCGATCAGTCCCTCAGCGTGGGAGCGTTGCACTTCCGCCTCATTGCGTGCAAAGAGTGCCATCGTTGCCAGTGCTACGGCGATTGCCATCCCTGCGGTCGAGGCAACGGTTATGCTGACGAGCCGACGACGCCGGCGCTGATCGTCCCGGCGCACGAGTTCGTCGAGGCCCACCCCAAGCATTCCAGCACACATCTTCAACAGCGTGCCGCGTCGACCGTCGCCGATCGCCCGAAGATCGGCTGCTAGGGGCTCGGAATGCACCGAGGCTTCTTCGCGCTCGCCGCGTCGAAGGGAGGGCGGGAAGCAATTGTCTTTACCATGTTCGGGATCGCCGGCTACGATGACCGAAAAGACCCGGGATGCATCATGCTTTGTACGAAAAAGCTTGATCTCTCTTTCTACCCAGTGGGATTCAGCCGCATGCGGCGAGCAGACAACGATTAGGTAAGCTGAGTCGGCGAGCGCGTTGTCGACTCGCGCCGCTAGGTCGGCGTCCACCGCCATATCCGTGCGATCACGGAAGATTGGCTTGAAATACTTGGGTGCAGGTCCAGCAGGTGTCGGTCGGCCCACGAGGCGGCGCGGTATCTCATATTTTTCCAGCGCCTGCTGTAACCAGCGCGCCGATGGGCTGTCGTGATGGCTGTAGCTGATGAATGCCCAATAAGATGCTCCTGGCACGAGATCTCGCCGCGGAACAGATCAATTTGGATGATCGACGATTCGCGGGTCGATGCCGATGTCTATTGGGAACTGTTCATTTCCGACTTGCTGCATATGAAGCGCGTATTCATATTGATTGGGCGCAGAACCGATGGCGTGGCACATGATGAAAGAGATGAGGGTATTCGTGCCGTTGATTACGACATTCTTTCCCGGGCAAGGCCAATCGTGAGGCCCAGGGGAAGGGGGGGAGCTACCCGTGGGTCCCACCATCCAGACGGAGCCGTTGCCTGTGCCGTTGGTGCGATGCCACGTCGTATGCCTGAGACCCTTCAATTCAAAAGATATGGTTATCGAGGAGTATCCTTTGCTATATAAGTCGATATTCCCAGATGGATCGGAGTTAGAAGGCGGGGTGTAACCCAGGAAATTGTGGGGCAAGCTACTATCTAAGCAGGCCCCGGCAAATTTGGGGATCTCGGCGTCTTTGTCGGATCCTCTGTTAAGTACGAGTTGTACGGGAAGATTGAGAGACCTGTTAGGTGATCTCAATCTGAAGACCTGGATAGAATAGGTGTCGGTGATTTTCAGCGGTTCGCCAGCGTCGAACCACTCCAACGCTCGAGCGTCATGATCAATTGCTTTAACGCATTTGCTCCTGAAGTCGGTCTCAGAGAGCTCTTTACTAAACGCGGGCTCAGTGATCGCAATTACGCCAAGTAAAGTTATTAAAAATGATGTTAACGGACGAGTCGGCATTTTTATGTTGCTCCCTGTTCATTGACCGCACGCGCCGGCGCAGTTAACTGCCCATGCACTGTATCGGATCTGTATCCTCGATCCTGGATCGAACCGGTGTGTCGGAGCGACTATTGGCAAATTAAGGACGCCTGTCAACGAGCTTTGAGCCCGATTAGAACTGGTGTGTCCCAGATGGTGACTTACAATCAGCTTGCCGCGAATATGGATTGATATATTGTTCTTCGGACTCTAGTGTGCCTGCGCCATGCCGTGCAACGGTTGTTTGACGAAATGAAGCCGGCGTGGGGCGCGCATTTCGCAGTGCAGCGAGAATCAACCGGCGATCGATTGATTACGGTCTCGATCTAGAGTTCCGCCAGTTCTACCCGCCGACGCCGATCCCGGCCCAGGTATGGCCGTAAGTGCGCGATTCCAGCCCTTCATTCGCCACAGCGACTTACGCGCCCCCCGATCTTTGCCGTGTTCATATTCCCTGCACAAGACCTGTTTCGCGATACCCCAGTAGTTGCCGACGGTAGCTTACCCGTTTGAGGCTCATACTCTTCTCAGGATTGCTCAACCGCGTCGCAATAGATGCGGCGTCACTCTCTGCCGAACGTAAATATGAATCGTTGACTGTCTAAGGTACCGTAACCGGTCCCGGCCGACCCCGTGGATACGAATGTAAAAGGACCTGAGCGCCCATCGTCACAATTAAAGACACCTTCGCCCTGCCGATGGTTGATGTAGACAAAATTGCCCTTACAGACGGCGCCCCTGGACGACACCATTTGCAGATTTCCTCCACCGTCCATATGGCCGGTCGCAGTGCCGTTGAAAGTTTCTTGCGTGCTTTGAACCTGACCACGCACGGGGAGCGTCATGCTGCAGCCAATGACGGTAAACGAAATCAGCAACGCAGATATGAAACTCTTAAGTGATGGCAAAGGGAATTCCCGAGCGGGCAAGGCCGCAATGAATCAATTTGTAGCTGATTCTTCGGTTCACGCCCGTGCGCCGATCGTCAGAATTGCGACATTCAACTCTCAATCGCTGCGGGCTGAAGAGCTGCCGGGGGCCGCAGCGAGCGGCGGTACGTTGTCGCGACCGGACTTTCCCGGATTGGCATGAAGACCAATCAAGCCTGGCTCAATCGGCGAAATCTATCCGGTCGCGTCCTGCGACCCGGGGCTCTTGTCCCCACGCACGGCAGTGCGAACAAGAACGACTCGAGGCGGCGAGCACGTTGTGAGCATCAAAAGCTCCAGTTCGCCCTCACACCGACGGTACGAGGCCTGAACGTGTATGCGTACGCGAGCGGGGATCTCGGCGCATCCACATCGCGCTGCAAATCCGGCAGTGAGTCCAACGCATTGTCCACGAACACCTTGATATCCGAGGTCCCCCATGTCACGCCCAACTGAAGGTTGAGAAGATCCGTCGCCGGGTCCGCGCGCAGGCTCGGATCGTAATTGATGTATTTGGGATCCAGCTCCGAGAACGGACCTGGATTGTGGCTATGCACGATCTCTTCTATTCGCACATAGCCCTTGGCGTCGTGAACCAGCGGCCAATCATACCGCGCACTCAGCGTGCCGGCCCAGGGTGCCGGAACGGACGGAACACCACCGACCGCCGTACCTTTGTCGACAATAACTTCGCCGTTGGCGGCCCTTACGGTACGGAGGTAGCGCGCGTCGAGCATCCCCAGCGCCAGCGTCAGTCGAAGTCGCTCCGTCACCAGCGCTTCCATGTCGAGATCGAAGCCTGTGCTCCTCGCCTCTCCGGCATTGGTCGTCAACCCGTGGCCGCAGGCATCATAAACATACTCCTGGATCCCCGGCCACCGAACGTCGAAGATGCTTGTATTGAGCTGCAGGCGGCTCCCGAGCAGCTGATTCTTTGCGCCGAGCTCGAAGCTCCACACGGAGTCGGGGGCGTAGGCGAGCGGATCCACGCTGCCGTCGCATTCTATCGGCCGATTGCTATTGATGCCGCCACTGCGGAAACCTTTAGCGACTGCGGCGTAAAATAGATTGAGGCTGTCGGGTTGATAGGAAAGATTAAACCGGGGCGTGGGCGGAAGCGTTTCGCGGTCACTGCTCTGTGCGAACGGCACCGCGCCGGTATTCGCAAAGCCTCCGTTCCGCGATGAGCCGGCGGTCCGGGTCCAACCGAGACGCATCCCGGCTCCCGCGCTCCATTGCGATGTAAATGACCACTGGCCGTACCCAAAAACCGAGATCTCGCGGGTGACGTCGTTCTCATCCACCAAAATTCCGGGATTTGCAGGCGCGGTGATGGCATATGTGTCTTCCGTCGAACTCACCTGGAGCCTGGAATAGAAGATGCCGCCAAGCCATGTCAAGGGCCCCGACGGAGCTGCCGAGGCGATGCGCATCTCAGCGGACTCCTGGATCCAATGCTGGGTCAGCAAACTCGGAATCGCATCCGAATAGGACGTGGGAAACTCGGGCCCCAGAGGATTCCCAAAGCCACCAAAGTAGTCAACGCCGGCGGCATTCGTCTGGTCCACCGTGGCCGCCGCTGTTCTGTCGAAATAGGACGTCACGACGGTCAGGTTGGCACCGCCCAACCGCGCCGTCATCCGAACCGAACCCAAACTGAACTGATCGATCGAGGGCTGCTCGAGCAATTTGCCGTCGTCGAGGACGCCCATCGCCGGGTCCGACTGATTCGCATAGAAAGCCGGCGTATCGTGTAGGCTGATTGACTGGTAGGTGAACCCAGGCACGACACGGAAACGGTCGTCGGGCTCGAATGCAAAGTCGAGCCGAAGCAATTCGCTTGCCGAATGGTTCGCGTCGGCATCGACGGTCACGTCGGTGAACGGGTCGATGCGATCGACATAGCCACCGTCGTGCCGATACCAGGCGCTGATCCGTGCGCCAAGGATGTCTGCGATCAGCGGTCCGCCCACCGCGGCTCCGGCTTCGTAGCTTGCCGCGCCGTGCTCCGTCGTTGACACTTCGGAGCGATACAGCTCGCTGGTTATGGTCGTGCTCGGTTCGTTGGTGATGAACCGAATGGCGCCACCTTCCGCGCTCCGGCCGAACAGCACGCCCTGCGGCCCGCGCAGCACTTCGACTCGCGCGAGGTCGAACGTGAGGGGATTCGGGATATTGAACGCGGAATGCGGCGTCTGGATAGGTGTGTCGTCGATGTAGATACCGGTCGTGGCGTCTCCTCTTTGTGCGCTGATGCCGCGGATCGCAATGTCGGTCAAGATCCCCGGTCCGTACTGCGAGCTGAAGTCGTACTCGACGCCGATCGACACGGCGGCGACCCCGCGCATATCGCTAATTCCTGATTCGCTCAATCGATCGGCCGACAGTACGCTGATGCTCATGGGCACCGTGCTCAACAACTCATCGCGCTTCATCGCGGATACCACGATCTCGTCGAGCGAGACCTCCGGATCATCCCGGGCGGGCTGTTTGACCTTGGGCCGCTCGAGTATCTTTATGGTCCGGGGGCCGAGAAACTCGTATGTGAGCCCCGTGCCCTCAAGCAGCCGGGAGAGGCCATCGGGTATAGGCAAACCGGCCGGAATGGAGTGCGAGATTTTGCCCACAGCCAGCTGCGTTACGTATACAAGGTGGAGGTCCGTCGAATTGACGAAGGCAATTAGAGCTTGTTGCAAGGGTTGCGCTGGGATCTCGGTCGACAGGTCATTAGACCCGCGGGCGACGGCTCCCACGGCTGGAAATCCCGCTAAGAGCCAGCAGAGCGTTCGTGCCGACAATCGGGTTGCGAATCGCACATCCCAACCTTTTTCTCGCTTTTGGCAGAACTGATATCCGAGGTAATCTATAGAGTATCAAAGGCTTACTACTTCTGCGCTCAATGACCTCAATGCTCAGGCTTCTGGCCCGTTAGAAACCCTATCAATCGGCCCTCAGCCGGACCGTGCCGACTCGTGCCACGCGATGCCAAGGTTGAGTAGACCAGGTAAGGATAACCAGGCGATTCAAACAGCAACTCCTCGGGATCGATTCGTGTGCTTAGCTGTTGCCGGGAAGCTGCGGTGCAGGAAAATCGGCAGCTAGGACTGGCTCCTATCTGAGTACTGTTGTCACGCGCCCGACGCTGCGCGAACGCGAAACTGCGAAGCACGTCGCGCGCTTCGAGGTCGTGCGGCGCGCCGTTACGGTATCATCGGACTACGATGTCAGCCCTACCGCCCGCTCCTACATTTCTGAGTTCCTCCATGCGCGTCTCCCGAAGTGCCTCAACGGCGCTGCCGCTCCTCGCCCTCCTGCTCTGCTCCGCGTGCGCCTCCTCGGGCAGCCGCATCGAGGCAGCGGACGACCCAACGCTGGTCGCGGAAACCGCCGCCGCGCCCGAAGTGCGGGACGTCCCAATGGCCGCGAACGAAGCCAAAGACGAGGGTGAGGCCGAGGTTCCGGCGGCCGTCGCCGAGTCGGAGCAGCGCGAGACGCCACCCAAAACACAAGACTTGCCGGAGTTGGTCGTGGAGGGTCGCGAGCGCCACCTCGTCATCCGCGACTTGGTTGCCGAGGGTCAGGCGCAGCTGCGCGACGTAGAACTGCGGTACGCCTTCACCGGTAAGGGCGGGCGTGAGGAGCTGCGCGGCCGGCCGGTCGCCTTCGCATTGTGGAGCGATGCGCAGAAGAACTGGACCATTGCGCAATTGGAGATCCCCCGCCCGCCGGTGAAATGGAAGCCCGGCCACGGGCCACTGCCCTTTACAGTGCTCACGCCCGGCATTGAGGCGCGGCACGTGAAGGGCACAGGGGCCGAGCGGCTGATGTTCGCTTTCTCACGCGGTGGCGAGGAGCTGAAGGTCTACGGCCGCAAGTTCCCAGTATTCGACAACACTCTCATCAAGAAGAAACGCTGGCGCGAGGCGGCGGCGACGGCACGACCCATCGTCTACCTGCCCTATACCGAGGATACCCTTGACCCGGGCTTCGTCACGGGCGGCAGGGACTTCCTGCTCACCACCGCACGGCGCGCCATGGACGAACTTCGTAACGCGAACGTGCCGAGCGCCGCGTTTCCGGGCGAGCTGCTCACGGACGTGATACCAGCTGAGGTGATCGCGACGCTCGCGGTCATAGAACAGACCGACGACGAGGACTTCCTCGAAAAGGGCAGAGATGCATTCGACGAGGTACTCAGCCAGTACGGTCTGAAGCGCGAGGAAGCGTATCGCTACAGCGTCTCGAGTGCGAAAGCACTGGGCCCCATGCAGTTCACCGATCGGCACGGCAACGGCACGTACTCGCTCGTCGTGCGCCGGTGCCGCGGCGCGCAGCTGGACCCCAGCTTCGAGCGGGGCGCGACCCACCTGCAGAACGCCATGAAAGCGGCCGTCTGCCTGCTGGACCTCGAGCTATCACAGATGAGCAGTGAAATCCGCTCCGCCTATCGCACGAATCCGGAAGTGCTCGGCATCTTTGCAGTCGCCGCCTACAATGGCGGCCCGCGCAACGTC
>JGI12635J15846_10002597_pt1 | contig 15791 bp, 17 predicted proteins | sample BlaSpr_A8_OM2_M2_FD_15846 | JGI IMG/M metagenome (IMG submission 15846) | reverse complement strand
GTCCCGCGTACGAACCGAACTCCGGCTACTTCCTCACGAGCCTATCAATCAAAGTCTGCTCGTGTCGAGGGCCGGCATTGTTATGCAATCAAGTGGAATCGAACACAATCCTCGGTGAATCACTTTTCCCCGCGCTGTAACCTAACCCTCACGGTGTTTGACAGGCGAAGGTAAGGCGGCAATACTGGCTGCGATGATTGGCCAATTGCGCGGGCGGCTTGCCGACAAGCGACCGAATCAAGTGCTCGTCGATGTAAACGGCGTTGGCTACGTTGTGCTGGTTCCGCTCTCCACTTACGCCACGCTGGGCGATCTGCATACCGACGTCACGCTGCTGATTCATACACATGTTCGCGAAGACGCGCTGGCGCTCTATGGGTTTCTTTCTTCGCGCGAAAAACACTTTTTCGAGATGCTGCTGTCAGCTTCAGGTGTAGGCCCGTCGCTTGCGCTGAAGATTTTGTCGGGCATGAGCGTGGAAGAGCTTGTCCCGGCGATTCGCAACAGCGATCTGGCGCGGCTGACGAAGATTCCTGGTGTCGGGCGCAGACGGCAGAGCGGATGGTTGTCGAGCTGAGAGATAAGCTCGATGCGGTCACCGTCGAGGTCGAGCGGCCGGCTGCTTCGACTCCGGCTGGCATCGAGGCGGACGTGGCCTCTGCGCTTGTGAATCTTGGCTACGATCCGCGGGCCGCCGAAACCGCTGTCGCCGAAGCGAAGCGCGATGCCGGCCCCGCAAATTTTGAAAAAACGCTGCGCTCTGCGCTGCAAGTTTTGAGCACTCCGAAAGGACGCGCCGCTCGACCCTGAGCTGATTGACCACAATGGCTGACGCAAGCGCAAAACGAATGCTCGATCGGCGCGAACCTCCACGCATCGTCTCGGGTGCGATTTATGACGAGGACGCGCGCATCGAAGCCAGCGTTCGGCCGACGCGGCTAAGCGAATACATCGGGCAGAAGCGCGTGAAAGAAAATATTCAGATCGCCATCGAAGCGGCGCGGAGCCGCGGGGAAGCGCTCGATCATGTTTTGCTTTACGGGCCGCCGGGGTTGGGCAAGACAACGCTTGCGCAAATTATTGCCAACGAATTGAATGTCCCGATCAAGACGAGCGCGGGGCCGCTGCTGGATCGCAAAGGCGATCTCACGGCGATTCTCACGTCGCTTGAAGGCAAAGAGGTTTTCTTCCTCGACGAAATACATCGCTTGCAGCCCGCTGTCGAAGAAGTGTTGTATCCCGCGATGGAAGATTTTCGTGTTGATGTGATCATCGGCCAGGGGCCGGGAGCACGGGTTCATCCGCTTTCGCTCGGACATTTCACGCTGATCGGGGCCACGACACGCGCTGGGCTAATCACCGCACCGCTTCGCTCCCGCTTCGGCATCGTGCATCGGCTCGATTTTTACGANCCCGAAGATTTGCTCGTGATTTTGAATCGGTCGGCGAAGATTCTGAACATCGAGATGGACGAAGGTGGAGCGGAAGAAATCGCGCGACGTTGCCGCGGGACACCGCGCGTCGCCAATCGGCTGCTGCGCCGCGCGCGCGACTTCGCTGAAGTTCGCGCCGCAGGACGCATTACACGCGCTGTCGCGCAGGAAGCGTTGCAGATGTTGGGAATCGACTCCAGCGGACTCGACGAAGTCGATCGCAACCTGATGCTCGCGTTGCTCGACAAATACGGAGGCGGCCCGGTTGGCCTCGGCACGCTTGCCGCCGCGCTCAGTGAAGAAGAGGATGCGATCGAGGAAATGTACGAGCCGTATCTGATGCAGATCGGCATGATCGATCGCACGCCGCGCGGGCGCATGGCGACTCCGCGGGCTTACCAATATTTCGGGCGTGAGTTGCCGCGCCGGCATCCGCGACTGTTCTAAAAGTTCAACGCGTGCAGAGATTTTGTTGCAGCCTCTGCGTTCTCTGTGGTGAACCTCGTTTCAACTCGAGTGGCCTGCAAAGCGTAAAACTTAAACGCGTTTGATCGCGTGCCACACGACTAGCACGACCACAGCGCCGATGACCGCGACCAGCAAACTGTATAAATTGAGTCCGGTCACGCCGGAGTGCCCAAACGTATTGAACAGCCAACCGCCAACGACGGCGCCGACGATGCCCAATAGGAGGTCGAGCAGAAATCCGTCGCCACTCTTGTTAACGATCTTGCTTCCGATGAATCCAGCTAAAAGTCCCAGGATGATCCAGGCAAGGAAAGACATAATTCAATTCTCCTTGCGCAACCGCGCTAGCAGCCGGGCGGTAACGCGATAATAGTGGTTTCCGAGAGAGGGCGACTATCGCCCAGTCGGCTGGTCATGCATATACACTACTCGCTGTAGTTCCGCCAGCATCGGCGCTCAGACACGGGTAAGGGACACGCTGCGTCGACGGACGCGAAACTCTTGGAGCTGTCTTGTCAGCTGAAATTGTCTACCTGTCGCTTGGATCAAATATCGGCGATCGCGCGGCGAACTTGAATGCTGCGATCGCAGCATTGCCCGATGCGGGCGTTCGTGTGCGCAAAGTGTCTGCATTTTATGAGACGGAGCCGGTCGACTATTTGCAGCAGGATTGGTTTTTGAATTGTGTTGTGGAAGGCGAGACTGAGCAGCCTGCTGGAACCCTGTTGCCGAATCTTCGCGAGATCGAAATACGGATGGGCAGCAAGAAGGTGATCGCGAAANGGCCGCGGATTCTCGATATCGATATCTTGCTGTACGGCGATCAAACAATTGCTACGCCCGAGTTGCAAGTGCCTCATGCACGGATGACGCAGCGGCGTTTTGTTCTGGTTCCGCTTGTAGAGATTGCTCCCGATGTGCAGCACCCGTCTTGGCACGCAACCGCTGCAGATTTGCTCGCCGCGACGGCCGATCGCAGCGAAGTCCGTCGCTTGAATCCTGCAAAGTAAATTCACGAAGCGCTCGGAGTTAACTCAATCAATCTTCGGCGCAAATAATTCTGCTCGATGGGATTGCGTGTCAACTCCAGCGCGCGGGAATATGCTTTGATTGCTTCGGGCGCACGTCCGAGCCGTCGCAGCAAGTCCGCGCGCGCCGCGTGGAAGAGGTGGTAGTCGTCGAGCGTGCCGTCGGCGCCGATTTCATCGACGCGCCGAAGTCCCTTTTCGATTCCTTCCGACATCGCGATGGCCACAGCGTGATTCAGCGCGATCACTGGAGAATGCGACAGCGAGTACAGCTCGACGTACAACGCATTGATCTGGCGCCAGTCGGTGCGTTCGTAAGTATCCGCTTGTGCGTGGAGTGCTGCGATGGCGGCCTGCAGTTGATACGGTCCGACATTCCGCAGGCGCAATGCAGTATCGATCAGGTCCAGCCCTTCGCGGATTTCGTCGCGATCCCACAGTGATCGATTCTGTTCTTCCAACAGAATTAATTCGCCGGCGGGATCGGTTCGCGCGTTTCGCCGCGAATCGTGGAGCAGCATCAGCGCGAGCAAGCCAAGAGTTTCGGCGTCGCGCGGCAGCAGAGTGCAGAGCAGCCGGGCGAGGCGAATCGCTTCCGAGCAGAGTTCTTTGCGAATCAGCGTGTCGCCTGCTGTCGCGGAATATCCCTCGTTGAAAACCAAGTAGAGCACGGCTTGCACAGGCTGCAATCGTTCTTGCAGTGTGTGCAGCGGAGGAACTTCGTAGGGAATGCGCGCCTGGGCGATTTTCGATTTCGCGCGAACGAGCCGTTGTGCGAGCGTCGCTTCCGGCACAAGAAACGCGCGCGCGATTTCCGGCGTCGTCAGGCCACCGAGCGTGCGCAGTGTCAGTGCGACTTGCGCTTCGGTGTTAATCGCAGGGTGGCAGCACGTGAAGATGAGTCGCAGCCGATCGTCGGGGTAATTCATTGACGAGGCGTCGAACGCGGATTCGGCGTCGAGCTCAGCGGGATTGTAAGAAGTCGGCGTCTCATAGCGAAGCGGATCCTCTTTTTCGCGCCGCGTCCGATCACGCCGCAACGCGTCGATCAATCGCCGGTGCGCCGCCGTGGTGATCCACGCCGCGGGATTGTCGGGCACGCCCGATTCCGGCCAGCGCGCAATGGCCGATGTGAACGCCTCTTGCAGCGCTTCTTCGGCTAGATCGAACGAGCCGGAAATGCGGATGAGTGTCGCGATGATACGTCCCGACTGCTGCCGGAACACCGATTCCGCGACGGCTCTCGCGTCGGTCATTGCGCGTCTACGCGGCTCGCGCGGCGGAACCCGCCGTGAAATAAGCACCAGCGAGGAATCCCGTGATGAGCAATTCGGTGACGGCGGGCGCGATGAAAAAATACTTGAAGGCGACCACAGTCGTGGCGAGGAAGTTGAAACAGAAGAGAAGAACGATCGGCCGAATTCGTACCGCGTTCGTCTTTGCGATGTTGGCGAGTTGCCAGAAGAAAATGCCCTGCACCAGAAGCGTGATCGCCACCAGCCATCCGTAGCCGAAGAAAAAATCCCAGTATGTGCGCATCGAGCCCATCACGTTGAACGAACGCGACTTCATCGCCTCAATGATCGCAATTTCCGGCGCACCGTTGTTCGGTTTGTTCAACATGCCGCCGATCGTGTGCAAGATCGCGTGAATGATCGCCAGCACCGAAGCAATGCGTAAAAACAGAGTCGTCTTCATGCAGATGCTCTCCTTGCGACTAGCATTGAACGCACCGGTTCAGTCGGCGGCCGAAGCGATAGGTACCCGATGCGGTTTCAGCACCGACTCCGGCACTCCGTCAAATTCGATGAGTTCCCGAATCTCGATCGAACCCCGGGCGCCGCCGCACGTGCTTGGAATTCGCCCGGCCCAGTAGATTGCCTCATTGAGATCTACGCAATCGAGCACGTAGTAGCCGGCGAGTTGTTCTTTCGTTTCGGCGAACGGACCGTCGGTGGCGAGCACTTTGCCGGCTTCGAGGCGAACGGTGGTGGCTGTGTTGCTGCGGCCAAGTCCGTTGACGGCGACGAGCATGCCGCGTTCGCGCGTTTCATGCATGACCGCGGCGTGCGCTTCGCGAATCCGTTGGGCCACCTCGGGAGACATTGGGCTTAGGTCGCCTTCCTTTGTGTAGATCAGCATCATGTAGCGCATCGTGGCCTCCGTTTGGCCAGGTTTAGTCCAGGTAGTTCTGCACCAGTACGACGCCCGAGTTTTCTGAAATCGACAGGGCCGCTAAATTTTTTGAGCGAGCGAGGAATCCGTGGGCACACAGTAGCACAGGGGCTCCTGGCTGTGACCATTGCCGGTTTCCCGCAGGGATGGCTGGCGACCTTTCGACAAGGCCTGACGCAAGGTTTTCCAAGGAGAACGTTCTAAGCCTCAGCGCGGACGCACGCGCACTGGAGGCTTTCATGTTCAATCGAGGGTTCTTGTCTTCGATGTTTAGGAATTTCATCGGTCTCACGGCGGCCCTGGGCCTCACGCTTGGCGCGGTCGCACCGGTGATCTCGAACAAGGTGCTTGAGCCAGAGCCCAGTCCGGCCGTGGAAAATTCCTGGCGGCTGCTTCCTGGGATTACGTACGAAAACATCACGCTGTTTCCGGTCGTAAGTTCAGGCGGTGCAGATACATCGGCATTTCTGACCCTGGATGAGGGGCTCGCGAGCGGCGAGGTCGTGGTGACCGAACAAGGCTCGGATGTATTGTTTCGTACAGATCGAGTCACCCAGTCTCCCGGCAGCAGCGGATGGGCGGCGGTGAATCAGCTTGTCTTAATCAATGGGAGCAAGCGGCCGCTGTTGTTGCTGGCGGGCGAATTGGTGAGCGGCGGGAAGCAAGACCGGATTATCGGGAAGGATCGCATTGTGCCAGTGGGGGCTGACCCGCTGCCGCTGGATGTTTTTTGCGTAGAGCATGGGCGGTGGTCTTCGGGGTCGCGGTTTTCGGCGGCGAAGACGATGGTGCATCCGAGCGTGCGCGAGCAGGCGGCGCTGGCGAAGGATCAGAACCAGGTGTGGAGCGCGGTACGAGCGGGATCGACGTCCAGCGTGGCCGTGAGCGGCGCAGCGGAGGCGGTTCTTGCGGCTCCGATGATTACGGCGGATTCAATCAGCGAGTCGGTGCAGGTAAGCGCGCCGACGCAGGCGTATTCCAAGATTTACGAGGACGGCCGGGTTGGAGCGTCAGTCGACGAGATGGTATCGAAATTGGAACGGCGCTTTGAGAAGGCGGTTGATGGGCTTAAGGGCGAGCGCGTCGTCGGCGTGATCGTGGCTTACGGAGACGAAGTCGCGTGGAGCGACATCTTTGCGTCGCCGGAGCTGTTCAATCACTACTGGATGAAGCTGTTGCGCAGCTACTCCGTGGAGGCGTTGGCTCGACCCCGCGTTCGCGAAGTTGCGACGGAGACGGATGCGCGAGAGTTTCTGCGCCGGCTCAATGGCAAGACAGTCGAAGAGAGCGAGCCGAACGTCTACCGGTGGCGCGAGATTACCGAGGGGCGGCTTGCTTTGATCGAGCTGGACGCGCTGACGCCGAAGGCCATGACGATTCATCGGCTGTTTGTTTTGCGGACTTCGTGAATTTTGGTGCGGAATCGAACTAGCGGGTTCCGGAGTCGCCCAGGTTGGAGCGAACTCGGTTGCGACGGGCTTTGGTGGCTTCGGATTCCTGCTTTTCGTATTCCGCTAGCTCTTCGTCGCTGTAAGAGAAGGAGTCGCGGGCGGCGAACATGGAGTTCGAGCGGCCGTCCTGGCGCTTTTTCTTTCGTATCTGGCCGAACTCGTGACGAACCTGGCGGAGCGGAGCTTCGATCGCTTTCACCTCGACGAGCAGGTCGCTGATCTTTTCCAGGAAATCATGCAGGTGGAACGGGCGAACTACATAGGGAAGCTTGGCCGCTTCGAGTGCGCCGGCATACTGGCCGCCGGAAAGCTCCGGAAGAACATAAAGGACGCGCAGCCGGGCGCCTTCCGCGGCGGAGACGCTCGATAGTTCGCGCAAGGTCACGAACAGCGGGCTATCGAGACCCATTAACGCGACGTCCGCTACGACCAGCGACCATTCGCCGGTTTTCAGTTCAGCCATGAGCAATTTCGTGTCGGGAACGATACGAACGCGCCAGCCTTCGGAATCCAGAATCTGGCGGAGGGCGCCTTGGCCGGACGGGTCGTTATCGAGGACGAGGATGCCGACCTGTTTGGCTACGGGGACGGGCGTGGGAGAGCTGGACATAGTCCCATTTTAGCGCGGAGCGAAGGCGGCTGGCGGCGCGCACCAGCGGAAGCATCGAATCGGTGAATTGGCCTTTAGGACAGGGGAAAAGTACTAGGGGCTACTTGCCGACGACGAGGTCGGCGCCGTCCTGGTAGCGCTTGGATTCGCTGCCGTCCCAAAGCTGGCGATAGACGAGGTAGGGCGTCGCCGTGAGCCGGCGTGTGTAGAAAATCTGCACGCCGTCGCGCGACCACTCGCCGTGACGCGCCCATTCATCGGTCGGACTCATCAGCGTGCGGCGCTTGGATTTAACTTCATAGAGGAAGATGGCTGCGGCGAGTCCTATCTGATCGGTCGGGGCTCCGGCGGGGGCTTTTACGTACGGAGCGGCCACGAGCAGCAGATCGGAATTGACCGGGTTGACACGGAACGTATCGGAGCCGGTGATGTCGAATGTATCGCCGTAGATTTCTTTGAGCGGAACGGTTTGCGTCGTTCGGCCGTCGTCAGTGATCCAGTAAGCATTTTGCATGTCGCTCGCGAGCAGCGTATGTGCGTCGATCCATCCATGCAGCGAAGTGAGACTGCCGGTGAAGACCGGCGTGCCTTGTTGCGGGGCACCGGCGCTGAAAATGTAGAGCTGCCACTTCTGATCCTGATAGTTGAGATACGCCACGCGCGCGTCGTCGGGCGACCAGAACGCCTCGCGCACTCCGCCGTGGACGAGATCCTGCGAGCGGCCAGTCGTCGTGTCGTAGAGGACGATGGTGCGCTCGGGGCCGGTTTTGTTGTCGGGGCGCGTGTAGAGGAGTTTTTTGCCGTCGTGAGAGAGAGACGGTTCGCTGCCGTCTTGCGCGGCGACTTTGCGGATTTTGCCGAGGCCGACCATAACTTTGGTTCCCGTGATGTAGGCGATCGCGGTCGGCAATTGAAACTTGATTACGTCGGCGGAGAGCACGGCTGGTGTTTTATCTTCGTCGTCCGGATCGGGTTGATTGTTGATCTTTGGAAAAAGTTCGGCGGCGATGCGCGCGCAGCCATTGAGCGTGCCGATTTGTCCGTGCTGCGCGACGGCGCGAAATGTGTACTTTGCGGCGGGCTCATTGGCGGGCGAGCAATTTTCGCGAGTCAGGTGGACGCTGACGTCCGCGCCGGTCGCCGAATCCTTCGCGCGATAGGTCCACGCGTCATTCGTGCCCTCGCGCTGGACGTCAATCGGTTCGAGAGTGACCGGCGGATAGTTTGGGCGATCCATTCGCTCCGGGCCTTTAATACCGATGCGAATACTCCAGCCGGTCTGCGTTCCTTCGGGTGCGCCGAACGCGAGCAACAAGATCGGATAGTGCGTTGACACCGGCGAGTTGGGCGCTGCAGCGGGAGTTGGGCCATTCGCAGGAGTTGTTGCGGGTTTTTTGGACTGCGACTGCGTCTGCGACGATGCGGGGGTTGGTTTTGTTTGGGCTCCGGCGCGACCGGCACCGGTTAAAAGAGCAATCGCCGTGAATGCCAGGACTAAGTTCGCAAACCGCTTCGAGCAATTCAACACCGTTCGCAAAACTCTCCTCCCGCGGCCGCGACTATCGCTTCAATGGGTTCGATGCAATTGTCGCATGCCCTGCCACGACGTCGCGAGATTTCGGACGAGGGCTGCGCACATCGGTGAGCAGGGCGAGCCGCAGTTATTTCTGCGAACGTCAGGCGAGAAATCGTTTCGTAGTCTCAAACCTGAAGCGGCTGTTGACAGTGCANTNATTCTAGATCCGGATAACATATAGGTACTGGAACTCCGTGTTAAAATGTAGGGGTTGGTCCTGGTCTCCTCCGCAGTGACCAGTCTTCCAAATCAAGCGNTTGCCGATTTCGGTCTTCTGGAATCGCAGCGCTATGGCTGAGACGTCAGTCGGAGGTGCTACATGGATTCATCTTCCCGCCGCCGCTACTGGGCCTTTGCGTTTTTTGGCTTGGCTCTAGCAATCTGCGCATTCCTGGTTTTTTTTCATTCCTCTACCTCCCGCAACTCAGCTTCGAGCTTTGCGGCACGCCGCTAAAGATGTCGACGATGCGCGGATCATAGCCGCCAAGTCGTTTCCGGAGGGATCCGGAAAATTCCTACAGCAAGAACATTCTTACTTTGAGCGCAATGAAGGCCAGGTCGATAGCGAAGTGCAGTACCTGAACCACGGGAAGGATTATTCGCTGTTTCTGACGCGGACCGGGGTGACGGTTGTGCTACCAGAGACGGGACGGAAAGCCGCGGATAGGACTACATCGCAGTATTTCCGGCTGCGGTTCGAAGGCGCAAATCCGGGAGCAGAGATCGCGGGAATCGAGAGATTACCGGGAACCAGTAATTATTTTTCGGGCTCGGACCCCAAGCAGTGGCGGACTCGCATCCCACAGTTCGGGCGTGTGCGTTACTCCAATCTGTATCCGGGCGTCGACCTGATTTTTTACTTTCGCGATGGGCAGCTTGAATACGATGTTGTGGCTGCGCCGGGCGCGGATGCGAGTGCGGTACGTTTGAAGGTGGAACGGGCAAACGCAGATCTGACACCGGACGGAGACGTCGCGATCAAGTTGGGCGCGAAGGAAGTGGTTCGGCTGCGAAAGCCACACTCATATCAAGATGGCGAGCCAGGAAGAGCCGTTGAAACGAAATACTCGCTTGGTGGGGATGAGATTTCATTTGCGCTGGGCCCGTACGATCGGCGACGCGCCGTCACAATTGATCCGGCGCTCGCCTTTGCCTCGGTCGTTACCAGTAACTGCATTCCCTACTCTGGTAGCGTGTGTTGCGAAGATTCCATCGGTGATCTGACGGCGGACAACACCGGCGTTTACTTGACTGGCTCGACTTACGCGACGACCTTTCCCGCAACGTCGGGCAGCAGTACCGTGACGACGACGTCGAGCCTTCCACAGACCTTCATCACCAAGATCGATCCGACGGGGACTCATGTTCTCTTCACTGCATTTCTTGCGGCGAGCGGTGGCTCGTCGATTGCCGTGGATCCATCAGGAAACGTTTATTTGACGGGCTACGCCTTGACGGGGATAGCGGCAAGCCTGCCTGCGTTTCCGCTGACACAGGGCGTATTCAGCGGCACGGTACCATCGAACGCGATCGGGTCAGCAGCATACGCGGCAAAGCTAAGCGCCAATGGCTCGACGATTGTGTATTCGACGTTGCTGGAGCAATTGGTACCGAGTGGGACACCGACCGCGAATTATCAATTCGTGACCCCAGTTAAAGTTGCGGTTGATGCGAGCGGAGCGCTGTATATCACGGGTACCGCGCAGCAAAACACAATTTCAAGAATTCTCTCGGTCTGGCAGGGTGTGCCGACCACGATCGGAGCGTTTCAGACGACGCCCGGTTCGATGTTCGTGATGAAGCTGAATCCCAACGCGACCGGACTTGATTACGCTACGTACATTGACGGGACCCTTAGTTTGGGTGGTTCTGCGCCCGTTGGAGTTGCGGTCGACGGTAATGGGGATGCCTTCGTCGCGGGAACGGTTGCGGGCTCGAACTTCCCAACCACGCCTGGGGCCTATCGGACGTCCAACCCGGACCCTAGCTATTATCAAGCATTCGCGACGGAACTGAATCCGACCGGCACCGCGCAGGTGTACTCGACATTGTTCGGAGCCGGAACTGAAAATACGCTCGCTGCGGGGATGGGGGTTGATTCACAAGGGCGAGTGGTTCTGACTGGATACTCGGTGGAGGACGTGCCCACTACTTCAGGAGCTTTTTGCGGAAATCTTTCGGGGACACAAGGCTACGTCGCGAAGCTAAAGTCGGACGGATCGGCCATTGTCTATGCCACGACTCTCTGCGGCACTTCCTCACAGGGAGCAGGGGTGGCGGTGGATCCGGCGGGAGCTGCGTACGTCATTGGAGTTACGAATGATCCGTCGTCGTTCCAGCCGGCGCTTCTGAATTCAATACAGGACTATTCCCCGACTACGAACAACGTCGCCAACATTGCGGTGAAGTTGGACAATTCGGGCACGCTGCAGTGGGCGACTTTTCTGGGCACCAATTTTCAGGGTGGTGCGAACTCGAAGATCGCTACGGACGCAAATGGCGATGCTTACGTATTGGCGGATTCGGATATTCCGCAGACGGCGAATGCTTTTGGACCACCCAACGCGCAACCCGGCGGTGCTTCGGTCAATACCCCGAATTTCCTGATGAAAATTGCGCCGAGTCTTGGTGCGGGAGTTCCGCTGGTGAATCCACGACAGCTCTCGTTTACGAATCAAAACGTGGGAACAGCGAGCGCGGCCGCGGACGTGCAAGGTCGGGAATTTCGGAGATGTGGCGATCTCGCCGACCGTGTCGATTACAGGCGACTTCTCGGAAACCGATAACTGTTCGACGGGGGTCGCAGGTGGACAAAAGTGCGACGTGAGTGTGACATTCACGCCTTCGGTCGCGGGTCCACGAACCGGCATGCTGACGGTTGCGTTCGGCGGGAATGTTCCGTCGCAGACTGTTGCGTTGAGCGGCAACGCCGGACAACCAAGCGTAACGCTATCTCCGACAAGTCTCGCATTCGGTGTTCAGGCCGTAGGGACGACCAGCGGAGCGCAGCAGATCACCGTGAGCAACGGCGGCACCGGATCGTTGACGATAACATCGGTTCAGACAGCAGCGCCTTTTGCGGCGACGACGACGTGCGGTGCGCCCGTGGCGCCAGCGAACGACTGTACGATTCAGGTGACATTCACTTCGACGTCGGACAGCGTGCAAACCGGAACGCTGACGATTGCGGATAGTGCTCCGAACAGTCCGCAGACGGTGTCACTGACAGGCAACGCACAGAGTAGCGGGACTGGAACGGGTTCAGGCGGTGGCACTGGCTCAGGCGGGGGATCAGGTTCAGGTGGAGGAAGTGGGTCGGGAGCGCCACCGAGCGTGGGACTGGGAGTGGCTTCGGGCGGATCCTCGTCGGCGACAGTTACGGCCGGCACGACGGCGACGTATCCGATGTCGATTGGCGGTGCTGGAATCAGCGGGAACGCTACTCTTACCTGTACCGGCGCTCCCGCGGGGGCGACGTGTTTGGTTCCCACCGGCGTCCCACTCAGTGCGACGACACCTTCGACATTCAACGTAAGTGTAACGACGAGGGCTCAGTCCCGCGTATGGCTGCCGCAGTTTGAACGACCGTTGTGGATTTCACTGATGGCGATTCTCGGATGCCTGGCACTGTTGATCGCGGCAAACGTGGCGCAACCGATGAGCATGCGATGGAGGCTCGCACCGGTGTTTGCATTGATGCTGTGTGCTTGCGGCGGCGGAAACTCGCCGGCTCCTACGAATCCGACTCCGGCCGGCAACAGCACTTCAGCGGGCACATACACCATCGTTGTTAAGGCCACGTCGGGCTCAACGACACAAAGTCAGAATCTGACGCTTGTGGTGATGTAGGCCCGCGCGCGTGATCAAATAGGCGTGGTCGTCAGGCGGGGAAGGGGAGTGGCGGGGCTGCCCGCGGCAACTTTTTTCGGTTCGCGATTAAGCGCCGGCTAGCTTTGCCGTCGAGGCGGCGTAGCCGTGTTCGGCGAGACGCTTCCCGGTTTCGCGGTACATCTCGGGATCGGTGGGCGCCCAGGTCGCAAGGCCATCGACGTAGCGGTTGTACATGCAGAAAGCTGCGGCGATCAGGACCGTGTCATGAATCTCTTTGTCAGTGGCGCCTTGGCTGCGGGCCTGCTCGACTTGTTCGCTGGTGACTCGCTTGCCCCCCTCTTGCACGCTGCCCGCGATCGCCAGCAACGCTTTCAATTTCTCGGAGATGGCAGCCGATTGAAAATTTGCTTTCACGTCGTTGATTAATTTTTCGTCGCCGCCCAAGCGATATGCGGCGACGGCGCCGTGGGCGTGCTGGCAGAAGTAGCAATCATTTTCGGAAGAAACGTAGGTCGCGATCAGTTCGCGTTCCGCCGGCGAAAGGGAATTCTTTCCTCGCAAGAGAATGTCTGCGAGTTCGTTCATCGGCTTCGCGGTCTGCGGACTAAAAGCCATCGGACCGACGATGCCTGGAATACCTTCCGGAAGTTGAATGTGCGCCATAAGTTTCTCCTTCGTTGTTAGCTGTTCGCGCCGCGCTGTTTCGCTGCGATCGCTTCGAGGGGCTTTCCGTAATCTCGTTTCACATACCCTTGACTCGATGTCTGCTGGCCGATTTCGCGATAGATTTCCGGATCGCTTGGCTGCCATGTGCCGAGGCCGTCGACGTAGCGGTTGAACATGCAAAACGCGGCGGCGATTAGCACCGTGTCGTGAATCTCTTTATCCGTTGCNCCTTCGCGGCGCGCTCGCTCGACATCGGAAGTCGTGACGTTCTTGCCGCCTTGCTGCACTTTGCCCGCGATGTTCAGAAGCGCTTTCATTTTCGGCGAGAGGCTGGTGCCTTCGAAATCGCGTTTCATCTCGGCGATGAATTCGTAGTCCCCGTCTTTGCCGCCAAGGTGTTGTGCGGCGGTTGACCCGTGACAGCTCTGGCAGTAGAGGCAATCGTTCTGCGACGAGACGTACGTCGCGATCATTTCGCGTTCTGCGGGCGTCAGTGTGTGCGGGCCGGTGAGTAGAACCTGCGCCAGTTCGGCCAATGGCTTAGTTGTTTCGGGGCTGAACGTCATCGGACCGCGAATGCCGGGAAGCCCTTCGGTCAACGAAATGTGCGCCATCGGAATCCTCTCTTTCGCGTGTCCTCAAGGTTCGCGGCTCAAGCCTGCGCGGCTTGTTGTTCGTCCTGAAAACGATCGCGCACGTAACCTTCATGGGCAAGCTGCTCACCCATGTCATGGTAAGCCTCACGACCGAGTGGTTGAAACGTCGCGAGACCATCGACGTAGCGGTTATACATGCAAAACGCCGCGGCGATCAGCACCGTGTCGTGAATCTCTTTGTCGGTCGCGCCCTGTTGCCTTGCGCGCGTGATGTCTTCGCTCAGGACCTGCTTGCCGCCTTGCTGCACTTTGCCGGCGACGGCGAGCAGCGCTTTTAATTTGTCTGAAACCGCGGCACTCTCTGGATTGATTTTGATTTGTTCGACCAAGTCATAGTTGCCCTTGAGATGCGCAGCGGCCGCAGCGCCATGCGAAAGCTGACAAAAGTTGCATTCGTTTCGATACGAAACATGCGCCGCGATCATTTCGCGCTCCGCCGAGGTCAGCGTGTTCGGTCCGCGCAGAAGCGTCTCGGCAAGCAGCAACAACGGCCTCGCGGTTTCGGGGCTGTAAGTAAGGGGACCGACGATCCCCGGCAATCCTTCAGGCAGTTGGATGTGAGCCACAGGATTTCTCCTCGATAAGACAAAAATCGGCGCGCGTTGGGTGAGCGAAGGAACTCTGAAGGGACGCCTGACACGCGACAATAGCGCAAAACCACTACGGGAAATCCCGCCTGAGGTTTCGTGTTTGTCGAGTTCTAGATGCGCCAACTTCTGCGCCCAGGATCTCCCTAGCCGCAGGCAAGCAGTGTCGTGGATAAGAGAGAAGTCGCGCTTCGCGTCAGTACGGCACGCGCCCAATCTCAAAGTCGGCGCGGCAGCCGCGATCGACCCAAACTCCGCGGTGGTCATATCCCCACGTGGAATTGAAGACGCAATCCGCGTCGCTGCGCTGGCGCACGAGCCGAACGCCGCCGCGCGTCGCTACGGGGCAAACGTTGCGCCGCATGTCGTTGGACGAGCACGTGATGATCTGCGTCCCCGGACCGGGGGCAGGAGTCCAGCCGCCACCACCGCCGCCGCCCCCGATCTGGAAGTCAGCGCGGCAGCCACGATCGACCCAAACTCCGCGGCGATCGTAGCCCCACGTGCGGCCGAAGTCGCACGGCGAACCGCTGCGCTGGCGAATCAACTGCACGCCGCCGCGCGTGTCGGTCGGGCAAACGTTGCGGCGTCCATTGTCCGACGCGCAATAGATGTTGTAGCCGTTGTCCCAGCCGCCCCAGTTTGGGCGCGTGATGACGAAATCGGCGCGGCAACCGCGATCGACCCAGATACCCCTGCCGTTGATGAATCCCCAGGTGCGATTGAAGATGCACGGCGAATCGCTGCGCTGCTTCACGAGCTGCACGCCGCCGCGCACGTCGGCGGCGCAGTAGTTGCGGCGCATGTTGTCGGAGGAGCAGGAGATGATCTGGCCTTGCGGATCGGGCGAGGCGTTTGGTGACGCGGCCGGCACTGCGGCGGGCGTCGGATTCGCGTCTGCGCTCGAATGCGTACTGAACACCATCAAAAACACGACAACGACGATCGCGAGCGGAGCTAGCGTGACTGCAGAGAATCGATACGAACGAGTTGCGGAAAGTTTCATGGCTGGCCTCACCTCAGTAACCTGGAAAAGCTGAGCTGAAAAATAGTGGGAGGGAGCATAACAGAAGAAACAGGGCACGGCGCCATCAAGCCGTGAAGGTCAGATGAGATGCGGGGCAAACAAAAAGCGAAAATAATTGTTGACATGGCGAAGAAAAGGCGAAATACTCGGTCGCTGTCTGAGGTGGGCTATGTCTTCCTTTCTCTCCAACTCGGCTTCGGTGGCTCCCCACCGGCGTCGCCTCGCTTCGCAACCCCAGCTTTTCCCCGTTGGCCCCCAACCTTCTGAACCGAACATGCATGGC
>JGI12635J15846_10002595_pt1 | contig 15798 bp, 13 predicted proteins | sample BlaSpr_A8_OM2_M2_FD_15846 | JGI IMG/M metagenome (IMG submission 15846) | reverse complement strand
GACACTTTGCCGTTGCCCTGCTGCTCGCCTTCTCGAGCCTCAACTGCGCGCGAGCCGCGGTCTCTGCTGCACTAGAACTCGAAATGAAGATACCCTTGGGCGATGTCCGCGGCAGAATCGATCACCTCGCGGTGGATGTCGCTCGACAACGGCTGTATGTCGCGGAATTGGGCAATGACAGCGTTGGCGTCGTGGACCTCAAAGAACGCAAGTTGCTGCGGACCCTGCAAGGGTTTCGCGAGCCTCAAGGCATCGCTTACGATCCATCAACCGACACCGTTTATGTGGCGAACGCGGCCGATGGCTCAGTGCACCTGTTGCACGGGGAAGACTTGACGCCCGCGGGAGCCATCGCGCTTGGGAAGGACGCCGACAATATTCGGATCGACGTGTCCTCGCATCGTGTCCTCGTCGGCTATGGAAGCGGGGCCATTGCGATTATTGACCCCGTGCACCACCAGAAGATCTCCGACATTCGCTTGAAAGCTCATCCTGAGAGCTTCCAGGTGGAGCCGCAGGGAGGTCGGATCTTCGTAAACGTTCCCGATGCCAACGAGATTGCGGCAGTCGATCTCGCCACCGCCAAGCAGACGAGTACCTGGGCGACGAAGAGCCTACGTGCCAACTTCCCACTCGCGATCGATACCGAACGTCATCAGATCCTCGCCATGTTTCGGCATCCGGCGAAGCTTGCCGCCTTCAACCTTCGGGACGGGGCAATGACGCAGGCCGTTGCGGCTTGCGGTGACTCCGACGACCTGTTTGTGGACACAAAGCGCGGCCAGATATACATCAGTTGCGGCGAGGGGTTTGTGGATGTATTCGCCGCGCGAGCGGATGGCTTCGTCAGAGTGACGCACCTTGCAACGGCGGCAGGTGCCAGAACATCACTTTGGGTGCCGCAATTCGATCGGCTTTTTTTGGCCGTTCGGGCTGCGAAGGATCCGGCGGCCATCTGGATACTCCGACCGGCAAATTAATTCTCGGCAAGCCTACGCCTGACGATGCCGATATGAGTGAGACACGCAATAGAACGTACTTCGGATTGTCCGCAGGACTCGCGGCTGCTTTGTTGTCGGCGTTGTTGTTCGGCGCAACGACGCCCCTCGCAAAGCAGCTACTGAATGGCGCAAGTCCACTGCTCGTCGCCGGGCTTCTTTACCTGGGAAGCGGCATCGGGCTCACGCTCCTTCGCCTCGTGCAGGATCGCGGCCTCTCCCCCACCAGTCTAAAACGCTCGGACTGGCCCTGGTTGGCTGCGGCCACGGCGAGCGGGGGCGTTCTCGCGCCGGCGTTGCTTTTGGTGGGTTTGACGCACTCGGATGCGGCAACGGCATCGCTCCTTCTGAACCTTGAAGTGGTGTTCACAGCCGTCTTGGCGTGGGTGGTTTTTCATGAAGCGACCAGCCGGCGGGTCGTATTGGGGTTCGCGGCGATCTTCGCGGGAGGCCTTGCTCTCGCATGGCCTGCCCAGCTCACTGTGCCGGGCCGCTCGCTGGGTTTGGTTTCGATCGCGGCGGCATGTCTGTGCTGGGGCCTGGACAACAATTTCACGCGCAAGATCTCCGCAGCCGACTCACGCGTGATTGCAGCTTTTAAGGGTCTGGTCGCCGGGACAACGAACACCGTTCTAGCCTTAGCGCTCGGTGCGAGATTGCCGACCCTGCCGTACTTGTCTGGGACGCTTGTACTTGGTTTTCTCGGCTACGGGGTAAGTCTGGTGCTCTTCATCGTAGCGTTGCGGCACCTTGGCACCGCGCGAACTGGCGCTTACTTCGCGACTGCCCCCTTCATCGGCACGGCGCTCGCGATCTTTCTTTACGGACAGCCGGTGAGCGGATTGTTCTGGATCGCCGCTTTATTGATGGTAGTCGGCGTGTACCTGCACGTTACGGAGCAGCACGTGCACATGCACACTCATGAGCCGCTTCGGCATACCCACGCTCACGTGCACGATGCGCATCATCAGCACGAGCACCCGCAGGGATGGGACGGCTTTGAGCCGCATACCCACGAGCATCAGCACGAACCGCTGCGCCACAGCCACGGACATTTCCCGGACATTCATCACCAGCACCGCCACGGCTAACACAAGCGGGTCAAGAGGTTTTTTCGAGTTGACCGCGCAGCGCAGAAGTATCGTGAGCGATTTGGGGTCGATTCGCCCGAGGGTTTCCGGCGCATCCGCGTGCACGATCTGCATCACACATTCGGACGGCGCTTACGGGCTGCAGGAGTGAGCCTGGAAGATCGCCAAGACCTTCTCGGCCACAAGCGTCAAGAGATCACAACTCACTACAGCGCCGCCGAGGTGGGGCATTTGATCCAAGCGGCCAATCGCGTCCTGATCCAGAGCACGGCTTCCTCCACGACCTTGCTGCGTGTCGCCGCATCCCTCGCCGCCCGTCCACGTCGCAGTCGCATTGGCTCTCGTGGGCCAGCTCAGGAAACTGGCACGATAGGCTGCTCGAGCTTAACCCCGCAAAATCCCCGCGAGAACTTCAAGTGCCTTCGAGGAATGCCGTGGAAGAGTTTGGTGGGTGCTGACGGGATCGAACCGCCGACATTCGCCTTGTAAGTTCGTCATGATGCCGGGATGCAGAAACGCAACGCTTTGCTCCCGAGTGCACCGGATTTCAACATCCGGTCCATCACGGCGACTCGCCCGCAACACACGTCGAAGACCGCCGACAAGTTTCCACGGTGATCTGCGCTGCCCACCAAAGTGTCGGAAAATCGGGGCGCAGGTCAGCAGGTCACTCCCGGCCGCACTCGGATCGCGATGCGCCACAATGCGAGAGTCTTGGACCTCTCAAGGCTGTAACACGGGTTCGAATCCCGTAGGGAGCGCCATAAAATCAATGACTTAAGGACTCGTTCGATCAGCGACGGATTGTTGTTCCGCACGGAATTAACCCGAATATTGACCTCCTACGCGACCATGAGACCCGCCGGGCACTGATTCAGCACCGCTCGGGCCCCGCGGGCGTTCCGTTCAGCCAAACGTCGTGATCTTCAGACCGGAGCATCACGGGCATACGGTGCGGATTGTTCCCACAATGCCGCAAAGGCGAAGGTCTCCTGATCAGCCACGGTGAACCTGCCGATCATTCCGCTTTATCGGAGCCAGCGATCGCTCGCTCGAGAGCGGCAAGATCGACGGGTTTTACTAGATGCCCGGTAAACCCCGCGCTTTCCGCTCGCTTGACGTCTTCCGGCTGCCCGTATCCTGTCAGAGCAATCAGACGAGCGAGGTTACCGGAGGCGCGAATGCGTTTCGCTACCTCGTATCCGTTAGTGTCGGGCAACCCAATGTCCAAGAGAATGACATCGGGGGCAAACGCATCCGCGCTCTGCAGCGCCGCGCCCGCGCTGTGAACGTATTCGACAACGTGTCCATCAAGCCTCAGTACCTCAGACACTGAAAAGGCTGCATCGACATTGTCGTCAACGACCAGTACACGCTTGGGAGATCGGAGCGGATTTTCACGCTGACTGGTGGCCTCGCTCTCGGGGGCGATGAGTGGCAGGCGGATTTCAAATGTAGAGCCATTTCCGTGCCCGTCGCTGCTAGCCGTGATGCTTCCCTCGTGCATTTCAATGAGCCTTTGGACGACTGATAGACCGACTCCCAAGCCGCCTTCGGCTCGATCCAATGATCGCTGGCTCTGCACGAAAAGCTCAAATACCCGAGGAAGTAATTCCCCGCCGATTCCCACACCGTTATCGGTCACAGCAATGACCGCGGTCGTCCCCTCCGAACGCACGTCAATCAGTATTGCCCCACCCGGATCGGTATATTTCGCTGCGTTTGTCAGAAGGTTCGTCACGCATTGCACGAGTCGGGCGCAGTCGCCACGTACGTACAACGGCTCGTAATTGGAGGCCACCGATAGTTTATGACGCTTCTGCCGGATCAGCGGCTCAACGCTCTCAACGGCTTGAGATACGATGGAAGACACCTTCAGTGGCTCACATTGCAGTTGGATTCTGCCTTGAGTAATGCGTGACACATCCAATAAGTCATCCACCAATCGGCTCAAGTGCACCGCTTGACGCTTGACGATCTCCACCGCGGTTCGCGTAGACGGATCGAAGGGTAGTTTCCGTGCGAGTAACTCACTGGCGGCCCTGATTGGTGCGAGCGGGTTGCGCAGTTCGTGAGCCAACATCGCCAGGAACTCGTCTTTTCTACGGTCTGCGCTGCGTAAGGCGTCTTCGGCAGCGCGCAGCGCGCCCAGCTGATCGCGGATCTCGTACTGCCGACGTCTCCCACGAATGGCCGCATGTAAGGCGCTCACCAGCGTTCGCGCGGACGTGGGCCGATCCAATAGAGTGACATTTGTGAGCGAAGCCAATAACTTAGTCGTCGCCGGCGATTGACGATCTGCGCGACTCAATAGAATGACAGGGACGTCCGACCATGGCGGCTGCTGCGACAGGGCTTCCACCACTGGGGCCGCGCCGCGCTCCATCGCCACGACGTCCGTCATGAGGATCGCCCCGACGCCGTTTCCGATCTGCGCGGCTAACGCGCTGGAATCCTCACACACACGACATGTGAGTTGCGCGCGCTCGACAATCGCCGACGTTGTTTTCCCGTCGCGCCGTGTCAGCGGCAGAAGCAACACGCGATAGTCGTTATTGCCTACGGCCTCCATGGGTCGAGCGACGCTATTCAGCGGTTTTCTCCCGGGTCATTGCCTCGCAAGTCTCTACCGGGTCGCCGGTCAGCACCCCGCGCAGCTTAAGAAGAGGCTCGCTTAAATGAATTCCATTTTCGTCGAACCACAATTCCCGGATAGACTCTTCATGAGCGCCGGTCCGCTTCTTGAGTACTGAAATTGCCTTTCTAATCGTCCCCACATGCTCGAAATAGCGCAGGATGACGACGGAATCTGCAAGGTAACTCGCATCAACCGGGGAAACCATCTGAGTCCCAATCATGCCGCGTTGCGCGACGACCANAAACGTCGCGACACCACGATTGTTCAGATAGGACAAAAGCTCGTGCAGCTGGGAGGTGAGGTAATTGCTTTGGGGCATCGTATTCAGGTAACCGTTCAAGCTGTCGATGATGACGACGCGCGCCTCGTCTTGCTCCACGGATTCCCTAACGATACACGCAAACTCTCCCGGCGAGATTTGGACGGGATCGACTTTTCGTATCATGACTTGCCCGGCTGCGGTCCCCTCAGCGAACCGTATATTCAGGCCCTCCGCTCGGGCCATCAGCGCTCCTTTTGTCTCATCGAAGATAAAGGCGACTGCGTGATCGCCACGAGCGGCCGCAGCGGCGGCGTACTGCAGCGCGATCGTGGATTTGCCGCAGCCGGGCGGGCCCACGAGAAGCGTGGCCGTGCCGCGATCAATGCCTCCTCCCATTAGAGTATCCAGTGCCCCGACACCGCTGGGAATCAGGGCACGCGTGAAATCAACCGTATGCTGCGAAGCGACTAAGCGCGGAAAGACCACCATTCCACCGCGGCGAATCACATAGTCGTGGTGTCCACTGGCAAAATCGCTACCACGCAACTTCAGCACCTGAATTTCGCGCCGTACTTGTCCGTACGGAGGAGCCGTGGAGTCAAGAGAGATAACCCCGTGAGCGATGCTATGTAGCTGCGGATCCGGTCCCTCGGCTGTGCGGTCGTCCACCAACAACACCGTACATTCGCGTCCGACAAAAGACTGCTTCAGCGCGAGAATTTGACGCCGATAGCGCAGCGAGCTCTGCGCGAGAAGCCGCATTTCCGATAAAGAGTCAAACACCATTCGGCTTGGCTTCACTCGCTCCATTGCCTCGAGAACTTTTTGGATCGTTTCCGTGAGTTCGACCTCGGAGGGATATAGCATGGTGAGATCACCCTCAGCGCTCAGCTCATCCGCGTCGGCGATCAGCTCGAGGACCTCGATGCCGTCCAGGGACCAGCCATGCGAAAGCGCGCCGGAAGCCAGCTCTTCACGAGTCTCGGTTAGCGTGACGTATAGACAACGTTCGCCTGAACGCACGCCTTCCAATAAGAACTGAAGCGCTAGGGTCGTCTTCCCGGCGCCAGGATTTCCATCGATGAGATACAAGCGCCCCGGAATGAGGCCGCTGCCGATGATGAGATCAAGTCCGGCAATGCCGGTTTTCGATCGATCCATGGATGTTTACTCTTCATTCCAGAGGCGACAAGGAAGGACGCTGGTCACCCCCTATGAGCTCTCCCCTCTCGACAGGTGAGCGACGGATCGGGATTTACTTCTCCGCAACGATCAGTGGGGAACCTCCGACTCAGCCTGAAGCCTTTCCCTTACCCTTCACGGCCGCTTAAGTACCCACTGATTGTTGTGCAAAGTGCTCATGTAGGCCGCTCCCTTTTTTAAACCGTAGACGATAGGGCATCCCGCAATTCCCGTAATGTTGCGGCCAGAGCCATTTGCTGTAGGACACGGCCGACTTGAGGCGGCCTGACCATAGATGAGTTACCCGCACGCGGCTGCGTCGGAGTGATCTCACTCAAATACCGGCCAACGCCTGATATCGCCAGGTGCGTGGATCTGCAAACCTACCCTGCACACACTCTCACCCTTTGGGAGATTCAAGATGCTTCGTCATCGAACTTCGGCTCTGGTTGCCTTAATGGCATTCAGCGCAACAACCTTAGCGTTAGCACAAACGACGCCCCCGGCAAATTCGAGCACATCCCCGACGACTAGTCCTTCATCGCCAAATCCAAACGGCGACGAGAGCAACAGTGCGCCAGATACCCAGGGTGCGCCGGCTGCGTCAGCCGATAAAACTGCTCAGGATCCGAAAATGAAGGCTTGCATGAAAGCGGAAAAAGCAAAGAACTCTGGGCTCGATGACAACCAACTGAAGCAGAAATGCATGTTGCAGATTGCCAGCCATCAAGGTCATTGAGAACTGGCAAGCGGTGCCTACCTCGTGGATTCGCCTCGCGGGTCCGGCATGCCGGGCTCGCCAGGCAGCAGCGAACTCCGCTGGTGTTCGGTACTTGAGCGCACCCGAACGCGCGCGTGACATAGTGACCCGAGTTCCCGTGGTCCGACGACGATGTCAACCGCCTCCTTGGTGAAATCATCGGACGATCGTCAGGCACTTCAGCCGCCGGCCGGATCACATTTAGCCCCTAGCGCCTGCTTTCCTGTTCGGACCGCTACCGACCTCCGCGTCATCCTCGCGTGGCGAATCCATTTCTGACGTTAACTCTTCCTTCCGCTCTACCATCTGTGCGCCAAGTGTCACGGTGTCTACTTTCGCCTTCTTGGCTTTGGGAAACATATCGCCTTCTTCTTCCCTAACGTGGTGATCGATTTGCTCGCCGAGAACGGTCACCTTCGCATCGTAGAGATCATCATTGGCTTCCACGCCTTCGAGTTGAGCGATGAGCTCCTTCGCGCCCGCGTGTTCGACCAGCGCCTCGTCCATTAGATCTGCTTCGTCTATAGCTTCGCGGACAGCGGGATAGAAGATCTCCTCTTCGATTTCCGCGTGAACTTTGAGTTCGGTGCAAATTTGCCGCACGATCTCAGCCTTCTCATCATCTGACCCCTTATTCTCCTTAAGCTTTTTAAAATCATTAAACAGAGCCTTCACCTTCTTGTGATCGGCAATGAGCATTGCAATTGCATCCTCGCCTTTGGATCCTCGGGTCTTTTCGCTAGCTTGAGCCATAATGCCTCCGTGTCGGGATTGAGATAAAAATTGCTTTGTGCCTATGCCCCTGAGGGCTACCGCAGGTACTTGCACTTGATCTACTTGGAGGGCGCTACTTTAATGTCATTTACGACGTGATCTCTTCCGACAACTGAGGCGGCTTTCATGCCAATTTCTACTTTCTCGTCATCAGTCCGCACGACACCATTCAATGTAACGGTCCCATTTGCCGTAACGATTTTCACGTTGTGTCCGTACGTCGATAGATTTTTGTCGGCGATAACACTGCGTCGGATGCGTCGCGTGAGGTCCACATCCGTCGAGTTGTTCATTTGTTTATCAGCCGTCTGATTCATGTTCGACGGATCTTGTTTATTGCTCTTCGTATTGTCTGGAGCTGCCGACTGGTCCGTCGAAATCGTTGGTGAACTGGGGTCGGACGGACTGGCCTGAGCGATTGCAACTTGGACGCCGAGCACTAGTACGGGAACCGTGAAAAATAAGGAAATACTAGGTTTAGTCATGATCCCACCGTTGGTCTGATAAGTATGAATCGGATTGACCCACGCCAATCAAAAGGGAGCCGGGGCCGCTTACGGCCCCTCGTGCTTCTGCTTGGCGTCGCGGGTCGGCCAAGATCATCGATATGCCGTCTTTGCTTCAGGTGAGGTTCCAGCGGCACTCTCGCCCGTGGACGCGATGTCCTCGGCTCCAGTCGTCTTCAACAGGTCTTTAGCGCGAGTCACTTCCGCGGATGTGTCGCAATGAACAGATAGCAGTGTGCCGCCGTTTTTCACTCGTCCCTCGTAGCGCTTGGCCTCGTATTCTGGAATGCCCATTCCGATCAACGCGCCCACAAACCCACCGACCGCTCCGCCGACTCCTAGACCCGCTAATCCCGCCATAATCGGTCCCGCGGCGATGAAGGGACCCAACCCTGGGATCGCCAACGCTCCGATACCCGCTAGAACACCCAGCGTCCCCCCGATCACGCCACCCGCAGTTGCGCCGGTCGTCGTGCCCTCGGGTGCCTTAGTGTCCTTTACATGCGCAAATTCCTTGGTACTTCGAGTATCGGGAAGCAAAACCGAGATATCTGAATTGCTGAATCCCGCTTTAATCAGGGTATCGACCGCCCGCTCTGCATGTTCGCCCGATGAATAGATTCCAAAAACAGCCGTATTTTTGCCAGCCATGAGTACTCCGATATGGTGTGAGTCGGATCGCNTGCGACGACCGCTAGGCCCTCGCAACAGNCACTAAATTAGGCTCTCGTCGCGCTCTCCATGNTGTAGGAGCNAGCGANTTGCCGCTGTCGGCGGAACGACTGATTTGATGCAAGTGGCGCCCGACCGGCGTCTATCAAAGCGGCCTAGCCGTGTCGCCAACGGCGGGCCTGAGTCTTTTGCAAATGAACTTTCAGCCCGGCACCGCTGTTAACCGGCGTGCAATCCTGACCAGGAAAGCGGCTAGCCTGCGTCCCAATTGGGTCATCCCCTCGAACGCAAGCCCGACGCGCGAGCGCCTGGCGAAGCATGCGGTCCCTGAATCCTAGGCTGAGAAGCTCTTAATCCTTTGCCCTCCGGGACCCGGCTAAAAAAAAAGAGGCAAAATGTCACATCCGGTCGGTGAGGCCCTTAGTCTCAGACTCCGCGGTCGCGCGGGGTTCACTCATTTCGCGCGCGCTTAATGGAGCAGGGTCGTGAGAACGAAGACCCCCGTGGCACCTGCCATCATTNNAGTCGCGATCCAGCCAACGAAGTTCCACAGTTTTGACGTTGTAAACTCNCCCATGATTTTGGTGTTAGCACCCATCAGCATCAATAACGCCATCACGGGCACCGCTACGACGCCGTTGATCACCGCCGCCCAAACGAGTGCAGTGACAGGATTAAGCGCAAACACATTAGCCATCGCCCCGAGGAAGGTCGCTGCGGCGATCGCGGCGTAGAATGCCTTGGCTTGTAGGGGTTGGCGGGCCAATCCGACGGGCCAGCGCCGAGCCTCGCCAAGGGCATAGGCGGCAGACCCTGCGAGTACCGGAACAGACAAAAGGCCCGTGCCGACGATTCCCACGGCAAACAATGCAAATGCAAACTTTCCGGCCAACGGGCGCAACGCCTGCGCGGCTTGTGCGGCGCTTGATATCTCGCGGATGCCCGCCGCGTGGAGCGTGGCGGCGGTAGTTACCAAGATCGCAAGCGCGACGAGATTGGAAAATCCCATGCCGACCAAGGTATCCAGCTGAATTCGCGCCAGCGCGCCGCGGCCCTGTCGAGGCGCGCTGCGCAGTGGCTCGCGGCGCCGTCGGGCCTTGGTGTCCTCGACCTCTTGCGCAGCCTGCCAAAAGAAAAGATACGGACTAATCGTCGTGCCAAATATAGCGACGATTATCAGCCAAAGTCCCCGGTCTAGGTCCAGCCGCGGCCATAGCAAGCCCTGCAGGAACTCGTGCCACGGCACTCGAGCGACGCACAACGCGGCAAAATACGCAAACAAGGTAAGCGTCAGCCATTTCAACAACGACACGTAGCGTGTGTGTTGAAAAAAAACCTGCCCAGCGGTGCAAACGATGCCAAATACGATGACATAGCCCCAAGTCGAAATCCCCGGCAGCAATAATCGGCTCGCCTCGCCCATCGCTCCCAAGTCGGCGCCAATGTTAAGCGTGTTGGCGAGAAATAGCAGAGCAACGACGCATTGGAGCAGCCAATTCGGATAATGCTCACGCAAGTTTCCAGCGATACCACGCCCCGTGGTCCGTCCGATGCGAGCGCTGAGCGCTTGGATGACTACCATGAGGGGATAGGTTAATACGAGCGTCCAGGCGAGTCGGAATCCGTATTGGGCCCCCGCTTGAGCGTAGGTCGCAATTCCGCTCGGATCATCGTCGGAAGCCCCAGTGATCAATCCCGGCCCGAGGACTTTCCACAACCGCGGCTTGCTCGCGCCAAAAGTGGGACTTTGGTTGGATTCCTGAACTTTTTTAGTCAATGGTTGGCCCAATTCTGCAGTGAGCTGACCTCAAGTGCTCTAGCACAGCATCATCTCGGTCAAATGGACACGAAATCGCGAGCTGCGGCAATGTCGAGACGAGGTATCATCGCCATGTCATCTACTTCGGCCTGAACTACGTTCGCCGGTTCGCGATGCAACAGAGAATATTGCGGTTGACTTGAGATCGTTCTGGTCAGTGGTCCTTCGAGAGCGGTAGTTCGAGAGCGAACACGCATCCCTTACCCGCAAGATTGCGCACCGAGACTCTCCCGCCGTGCGCTTTTAGCGCCTGCTTCACGATCGCCAAACCCAACCCGAAGCCCGTGCGGTCTTCACTCCGTTGCACGAATGGCTCGAACAGCTCTGCCGCATTACCCTCAGGGAGGCCGCCGCAGCCGTCTTCGATTTCAACCACAACGCGATCGGGGTGACGCTCGGCCCGGACCATAATCGTGCCTCCCTCCCGGGTGAACTTGACGGCATTGCCGAGCAGGTTGCCAATCGCCGAGCGCAACAATCGCCGGTCGCCGCTGAAGGGTAGTGCGTCTGGGCCACTGACGACGAGCTCGATTTCGCGCTGCTGGGCGGCCACGCGCGTCTCGATTACCGCCTGATCGAGCAGAGTGCGCAGGTCGAGCGATTCGCGCGTCAGCTGCGCCTGTCCGGCGAGCCGGTCGGCCGTGAGTACCTGGTCGGTGAGCTCACGCAGCGCCGTCAGATTGCGGGTGAGCAGGCTGAGTGCCCATTGATCTTCCGGCCGCGCTTTCTTTCGCAGCGCGGTGGTCGCCATGAATGCACTCATGAGTGGGCTGCGCAGCTCGTGCGCAACGAAAGCGACGTGCTGCGAGTGGGCGTGCGCGATTTCCGTATCACGACGGTCAACGTAAGCCGAGACCGCTTCCACTCGTCCCGCGTTGAGCAAACGCAGCAGGCACCGAAAATGCCGCGTGGACACGCTGCCGCCTACCGCTTCCACCTCGTCGAGAATGCACTCCGTGAGGATCTCGTACTCACGAATCACTTCCGCCAGGTCAAATCCCACCCGCAGACGTTGGGTGCCGTGGGCCGCCGAGGCGGTATCCCCGTCGGACCCAGGGATTCCCGCGCTTACACTCTCCTCGCCCCGGAGCGCCGCGAGCATCTCATCAAAAAAGAGCGGCAAGTGATCCCACAGCTCGCCACGGCTCAATTCCTTATCGCTGTGTTCCCTGCGGATTCGCTGCGTCCAGCGTTCCAAGATCTCCGCGCGTCGAGCGGCAAGCAGACCCCTGAGATGAATGGCGTTGTCCACGGGGACTCCTCGAGGATGGGCATCCGGTTCGCGCGCCGCTGAATTTCGACAGCGCTCACGACGCGACCCCGTTTGGCGCACTCTGCGTGATCGAATAAACGAGCAGGGTTCCGTATCATCCCGGCTGCCCTCTCAAGTCCCAATCCTATAGTCCGAGTCCGCGCAGCCCGCCAGACGGTTGTCGCAGCTCCAGCTCAGCCTTAAGTCTGGCTAAGGTCACTCGTGTTCACCGCCGGATCGGCTCCGGCGAAGGGCCCTCCGCAAATCGGCCGGATTCATCCGAGAACACGATCTCCACCCGCCGATTCTGTTGCCGCCCAGCTGGTGTCTCGTTGGATGCGACGGGATATACCTTGCCTAAGCCCCTTGCCTGGTACTGATCGGCCGGCACGCCCCTCGCGCTGAGTGCCTCGGTCACCGCCTGCGCACGCCGCTGCGACAACTCCTCGTTGTACGCTTCCGAGCCAACGCTATCCGTGTGACCCTCGACGATGACGCGCGTCCTGGGATTGCCTTTCAGAAACTGGGCAAGGCGATCGAGAGCGCGATCGGCACCGGGTTTCAATGTTGCCCGGCCGCTATCGAACAACACATCGCTCAAGGTCACTATCATTCCGCGATCGGTCTGCTTGGCCTGGAGGTCCTGCAGCTCTTGCCGGGCGTTGGCGAGCTGGCTCTGAGCGCTCTGAGCCGCGCCCTTTGCGGTCTCCGCCTCGCTCCTCGCCTGCTGTGTCTCACGCTCGCGCGTTTGAAGCACGATGCGGTTGCGTTCCTGCTCGGTTTGGGCGACTTCCTGGCGTGCCCGTGCCGCCTCCACTCGCGCCTGTCCGGCTTGCGCATGACGGAGTGCGAGATACGCGAGATGGTTCACCTCTTCAGGGGACTTTCGCTGCTGAAGCGCCATATCGGCCCGCTGCAGATTGTTGCGCGCCGCCTCAATGTCCGTGCTTGCGGCCTGTTGCGCCAATGGTTCTTGTGAAAGCTTCTGGACTTCGCTCCGTGCTTCCTCCACTGACTCGTTCCGCTGGGGCGCAGACGCGCACGCCAGCAGAAGAACGGCGAGAGCCGCACCAAGAATGAGATTTCTCACGCTGCCTCCTCTTGGGGCTTCACATCCGACTCGTGCCGAGATCGTTCACCTTACGCTCGGATTCCTGCTTCAGCGTTTCCATACTCTGTTTGATCTCCTGCACGGCGTGTTCAGCCGCGCCGCTGTTGCCTCGCGCGGTAGCGAGGTCCGCATCCACCTCGGCGCTCTCGGCGAAGCGTCGTGCGTCGTCGTATTTGCGTTTGTCGGTGGCTCGCTCCGCGCTACTCAGCTCATCGTGCGCGCGCTGCAGATCCGCCGCGGCGTAGCGCTGGGCATCGCCCTTGTCAGCTTGCTGGATCACGCTTCGCGCCTTTGTCAATTCTTCCGTCGGCTTACTTTGCTCCGTCGCACAGCCACCGGCGAGCACACACAGGAGCGGTACGCTCGTTGGTAACACTAACGTTCGCAGTGACATTATGATGACTCCCCTAACCTTGGCAGTGACATGATGATGGCTCCCCTCGATTTGCAACATTCCACACTACCCTGTTCGTGCGCCAGATCTGTCTGACGTTACGGGGACGCTCGCGGTCAACGGAGGTGGCATCCAAGTGGCTTACGTCAGCGAGAACGTCCCGTTGATGTCGGCGGGCGCCTACCGCGAACTCGAAGACTGTCCGCGGCATGCAGATCGACCTCGGCTTCCTCGCGCTTGATCGCCAACCGTCCTTCGCTGGAGGTCTTAGCGGATCGGCCTAGCCCCCGTCACTGCTTTTGTCTCGGAGGCTTAGCGCTCATGCTTTATAGGGTTGCCGATTCACGAGAGAGTAAAGGAGCTAGGTGCTATGAACAGCGATCGTACCGCGGGTGTTTGGAAGCAAATCAAAGGCAAGGTAAAGGAACAGTGGGGAAAACTCACCGATGACGAAATCGACCAGCTAGAAGGCCGCAGCGAGCAGCTGGCCGGAAAATTGCAGGAAAAGTACGGCCTCGCGCGCGATGAGGCGGAGCGTCAGGCGCGCGAGTTTCGCACACGCCACAACTGGAACTAACGAGTGCGTGCGGTGCGGGATGACGAAGCGTCGTCCCGCACTGCACGGAGACTCGGCAGCCTTGCAGACCGACCGCACCAAACTTACTACTTCTTGTCGTCGGATTCCCGCATCTGCGAAGGCGCGGCAGTGCTATGCGATGAATCTTTTGTGGCGTTGGATCTCCTCACCGCTCCGGCCGCCCGCACATGCCGTCTGCACTCACCGGATACCCGCGCCCGGTCCTCTGCAAGTACTCGCTGGGGTTGTGCCACGCGGATTTCGCCGCGGCATTGAGATACTCAACGATAACGGTACGCCCCTGTGGTTTCTGTACTTGAAAACCACCTCGGCCTAACTTGGAAAGGTTCGGTTCGGACGATGCTCGACATTCATCGACGGGATGGGGTCTTACTGACGATGGCATCTCTTGCGGACGCGACACGTGTCGCCAAAGGGACGCCGTCTAACAACTCGTTGGGGCAAGCGCTACTTCGCGGAGAAGTCGCTGAGAGTATCGCTATCCGGACGGTAGGCGGATATCTCTGGCCGATGGAAACTCGGCCAGCAGCTTGGTGAGGGCTGCGGTGTCGACCGGCTTGACCATGTGACCGTCGAATCCGGCTTCCCGGGACTTCTGACGGTCTTCGTCCTGGCCCCATCCCGTCAAGGCGACCAGCACCAAGCTCTTGCCCCACGGCTGTTCTCGTATCCGCCGGGCCGCCTCGTAGCCGTTTATCTTCGGTAAGCCAATGTCCAGCAGCACCAGGTCGGGCCTGACCCGCGCGGCCGTTTCTACCGCCTCGAGGCCGTCGTGCGCGGTGTGCGTCTCGTTGCCGGTCAGTTCCAACAACATCGCCAGCGACTCGGCCGCATCCCGGCTGTCATCGACCACGAGGATTCGATGGGCGTGTGTGGTTGTCCGGTCGTCAACCGGCTGCGGTGTCGGTGCTTCCGCCGTGATCGGCAGACGCACGACGAACTCGCTCCCATGACCCACACCGGCACTGTACGCGTCCACCGTGCCGCCCTGCATCTCGACCAGGCTCTTTACCAGCGATAGGCCGATGCCCAACCCGCTGACGGAACGCTCGATCGAGACGTCGACCTGCATGAACAGGTCGAAGATCCGAGGAAGCTGATCGGCAGCGATACCCATGCCGTTGTCGCGCACCCGGATCACGGCCTGTTCGCCCTCTCGCTCGACGCTGAGTCGGACGCGCCCCTGCTTTTCAGTGAACTTGCAGGCGTTGTTGAGCAGGTTGCCCACTACCTGAGCCAACCGGAGCGGATCGGCGTTCACGCAGATCGGCTCTGCCGGCACTGTGACGGTCAGTTCGTGTTGCATGCGCTCGCTGAGCGGGCGGGCGATTTCGACAGCGTCCGTCACGACGGCCGCCAGTTCAATCCGCTCGCGACGCAGTTCGATCTTGCCCCGACTGATGCGGTTCACGTCAAGCAAATCGTCGACGAGCCCCATCAAATGGCCGACCTGGCGTTCCATGAGCTCGGTCACTGACTTGACGGTCTGCGCATCCCCGCCGGCCAGCCGCATGATTTGCAGGCTGTGGCGGATCGGGGCCAACGGGTTGCGAAGTTCGTGGGCCAGCATCGCCAGGAACTCGTTCTTGCGGCGGTCGAAGTCCGACAATTCGGTGGCGTACTCTCGCAACTGCGCCTCGGTCCGCTTGCGTTCGGTGATGTCGTAAAAGCAATTGATTGCTCCCGTGACTTCTCCTCGTTCGTTCTTCAGCGGACGGACATTCACGACCACGGTGATCTG
>JGI12635J15846_10002593_pt1 | contig 15799 bp, 10 predicted proteins | sample BlaSpr_A8_OM2_M2_FD_15846 | JGI IMG/M metagenome (IMG submission 15846) | reverse complement strand
GTCGAGAACGACCACATCGTGCTGGCGGTGGGGCGGGACTTTTCCGATGTCTCTCCGGTCGACGGCATCATCGTCGGCTCGCGCAAGCAGAAGCTTGGCGTCGCGGTGGATGTGCTGCTGGTGGAATGACGCAGGCCCGCAAACCGGAATCCGGCTTCCATGACGTCATCATCCTGGGCGCGGGCGCGGCCGGATTGATGTGCGCCGCCATCGCCGGAGCGCGCGGCCGCTCGGTCTTGCTGCTCGAGCAATCGCGCAGTCCGGCGGAGAAGATCCGAATCTCCGGCGGCGGGCGTTGCAATTTTACCAATCTGCACACCAGCCCGGCCAACTTTCTCTCGAATAATCCGCGCTTCTGCACCTCGGCGCTGAGCGGCTACACCCAGCGCGATTTCATCGCGCTGGTCGAGAGCTACGGCATCGCCTGGCACGAGAAGACGCGCGGGCAATTGTTCTGCGACGGCTCGTCGCGGCAGATCATCGACATGCTGCTTCAGGAGTGCCGCAAGGCAAGCGCGCAACTACGGCTGGGCGTGCGCATCTCCGCGGTCTCGAAGACGGACGGCGGCTTTGCCATTGTCTCCGATCAGGGCGAGTTTCATTGCAAGGCGCTGGTGGTCGCAACCGGCGGTCCCTCGATTCCCAAGATGGGATCGAGCGGGTTTGGATATAAGATCGCCGAACAATTCGGCCTCGCGATAGTCCCGCCGCGCGCGGCGCTGGTGCCGTTGACGTTCGACGCGGCGCTGCTGGCGCAGTTCGGCGATCTCGCCGGCGTTTCGGTCGATGCCGTCGTGAGCTGCGGCAAGACAAGCTTCGACGAGGCGCTGCTGTTCACCCATCGCGGGCTCAGTGGTCCTGCGATCCTGCAGATATCGTCCTATTGGCGCGAGGGCCGGGACATCGCCGTCGACATGGCGCCGGGAGTCGACGTGCTGGCCGGTCTGAAGCAGTTGCGCCGCGATCAGCCGCGGCAGGAAATGGCCAGTGCGCTCGCAAGCCTGGTTCCGAAGCGGCTGGCGCGCAGCATCGCCGACAGCATCGGCGGTCCGGAACGGCTCGCCGATTTCTCCGATGCGCGGCTGACAATAGTCACCGCGGCCGTCAAGCAATGGCGCATCAGGCCCAAAGGCACCGAAGGCTATCGCACCGCGGAAGTGACGATCGGCGGCGTCGATACATCGGGACTGTCCTCGAAAACCTTCGAAGCCAGATCCGTCCCGGGGCTTTTCTTCATCGGTGAAGTCGTCGACGTCACCGGCCATCTCGGTGGCTTCAACTTTCAATGGGCATGGTCGTCGGGATACGCGACAGGCCGGCACGTGTAAGGTTTGGCGCGATGCAATCAGGGCGTGAACTGATAGATTCCGGGGTTGGACGCCCGCTTTGGTACGTTTTCCGGACTCAACTCGGAGAGTAAAACGGGCCACTGCCGGAAATCCAACCCTCTCAGCGGCCCGGAAATTGCACGATATTTGCGCGGAACTTTGCCGTTGTCAGGAGGTACGCCATGAATCGTTCTCGCCTGCGCTTTTTGCATCTTTCGGTCCTTGCGCTCACGGCCGCGCTGGCGCTGCCGCAGGTGGCGTGCGCCACGACCATCACCGCGGTGATGCACTCCGACCTGCGCATCATCGATCCCGGCTTTACCTCCGCCTATATCACGCGCGACCACGGCTACATGGTCTTTGACACGCTTCTGGCGGAGGATGCCAACTTCAGGATCCAGCCGCAGATGGCGGACTGGAAGGTTTCCGACGACAAGCTCACCTACACCTTCACGCTGCGCGACGGGCTAAAATGGCATGACGGCGCGCCGGTCACGGCGGAGGATTGCGTGGCCTCGCTGAAGCGCTGGAGCAAGAACGACAGCATGGGCCAGAAGCTGATGGATTTCACCGCCAGCCTGGAGGCCACCGACGAAAAGACCATCACGCTGAAGCTGAAGGAACCCTACGGCCTGGTGCTGGAGTCGATCGGGAAACCGTCGTCCTATGCGCCGTTCATGATGCCGAAGCGGCTCGCCGAAACGCCGGCCAGCCAGCAGATCAAGGAACAGATCGGATCCGGTCCGTTCAAATTCGTGGCCGCGGAATTCCAGCCCGGCGTCAAGGCGGTCTATGAAAAGAACAGGGATTACGTGCCGCGCAAGGAGCCGCCGAGCTGGACCGCCGGGGCCAAGGTGGTGAAGGTCGATCGCGTCGAATGGATCACCATGGCGGACGCGCAGACCGCCGTGAACGCGCTGCAATCCGGCGACATCGATTTCATGGAGATTCTCCCGTTCGACATGTTGCCGGTGCTGGCCGCCAACACGGACATCCGGATCGAAACCCTCAACAAGCTCGGCTTTCAGACCATCGGGCGAATGAATTTTCTCTATCCGCCATTCGATAATCCAAAAATCCGCCGCGCCGCCTTCATGGCGATGAACCAGAAAGACGTGCTGGATGCGCTGGTCGGCAACCCCGACTATTACAGGATATGCGGCGCGGTGTTCGTCTGCGATACGCCGCTCGCCACCGAGGTCGGCTCGGAATCACTGGTGAGCGGCAACGGCATGGCGGAAGCCAAAAAGCTGCTCGCCGAATCCGGTTATGACGGCACGCCGGTCGTGATCATGGCGCCCACCGACGTCGTGACCTTGAAGGCGCAGCCGATCGTGGCGGCGCAGCTGTTGCGCACCGCCGGCTTCAAGGTCGACGTGCAGGCCGCCGACTGGCAGACCGTGGTCGCCCGCCGCGCCAGCCAGAAGCCGCCGAAGGAGGGTGGCTGGAACATGTTCTTCACCAACCTGACCGCCGCCGATGTGGTCAACCCGATCGGCAATGTGCAGGTCGGCGGCAGAGGCAAGAATGGCGGCTGGTTCGGCTGGGCCGAGGACGCCAGGGTCGAGCAGATGAAAGACGCCTACGCGCGTGCATTGTCGCCGGAGGAGCAGAAGAAGATCGCCGCCGACATCCAGAAAGAAGTCTATGACCAGGTGATCTATATCCCGCTCGGCCAATATCGGGTGGCCAATGCCTGGCGGAAATCGCTCTCCGGCGTGCTCGAGGGCCCGGCCACGCCGGTGTTCTGGAATATCGACAAGTCGGAGTGAAAACCGGGGTTGATCCGGAGAATTAGCCGCGGAGCCGGCGCGCCAGCCCTGCGACAAAGCGGTCCGCGTCGTCCTCGTCGTTAAAGACATGGGGCGAAATGCGCAGGCGGCCGAGACGCGCCGCGACATGGATGCCGTCGGTCGCAAGCCCCTCGACCAGTCCTTTCGGCATCCCGCCCGCAAAGCCAAGGCTCAGGATATGCGGCGCCCTCAAGCGACGTTCCGGCATGCTGACATCGAGGCCACGCGCGCCCTCAGCGATACGGTCGGTCAGCATGGAAAGCCGTTGCGCGATGGCTGACGAGCCCCATTCGGCCACCATTTCCATGCCGATCGCGGCCATCTCCATCGAAATGAAATGATCGCGCTCGCCCATGTCGAAGCGCCGTGCATCGCCAACGTAGCTGGTATCCGTGAAATAGACCTCATTCTCGGCGCGCACATTGCGGCGGCCGGCCGCCGTCTGTTCGAGCGGAATGCCGCCCTGATGGCGCTTCGCCACATAGATGAAAGCCCGGCCGTAAGGTCCGAGCAGCCATTTGTAGGTCGGGAAGATCACAAAATCCGGATCAAGCCGCGCGACCTCCATCGCCAGCACGCCGACGCTTTGCGTCGCGTCGATCAGGAAGCCGGCGCCCTGGCGGCGGAGCGCGGCACCGATCGTCTCAACGTCGATCAGCCCGCCATCGGACCAGTGCACCGACGAGATCGAGGCGAGGGCGACCGGCGGCGCGTCTGGTCGTTCGATGGCCGCCAGCACCGCCGCTGTCCAGTCTCCGTCGCCGGGCTGCCGGACCGTCTCGACGGCAAAACCCTGCACGCCGGCGCGGGCCTGCCATTCGAGCACCGGCGAGGAATGATCGTTTTCCAGGACGATCACGCGAGCGCCACGGGCGATCGTCAACAGCTTCGCCGCCGTTGCGACGCCGTAGCTGACCGACGGAATCAGCGCGATATCGGCGGGATCGGCATTGATCAGCCGCGCGGCGGCCGCCCGCGCGCGCTCGTGCTGGCGATTGGCGAACGCGGCATCCAGCATCCATGGCGTGGCTTTGCGCCCAACGGCCGCGCGGCCGGCCTCCCGGACCGGGAGCGGCAACGGGCTGTAGGAAGCCGAATTCAGGTAACAGATATCGCGCGGCACCTCGAAGAGATCGCGCTGGGAGGCAAGCATCGGGGACTCTTGGTTGGGATTGCAGCATAAGCGATCCCGGCCGTGCCGGCCAAATTAGGATGTCGCCTGCGACAGAGACTTGAGCTCTTTAACTTATACCTCGCGCGAAATTTGGATGAAGTCGACTACTGCTCTCCAATAGGCAGTTGCCTTACCGATAGGCATTTTAACGGATGCTTCGCTCTTTTGTGACAATTCTGGGACGCGAGGTCATTCGACCTTTGGCCAGCCATTCGATTGGGAGATACAGCGTGAACAATTGGTTAACGAAGTCCCTGATTTCTCTGGCAGTCACGTTCGTTTTCGTCGGGGCCGCTGCGGCGGATGGCGCGAACAAGGACGATGCTGTCGCGATGGTCAAGAAGGCGGTTGCCTTCATCAAGGAAGATCCTGAAAAGGCCTATGCTGCGTTTACCGGCAAGGACGCCAAATTCATCGATCGCGATTTGTACGTTGTCGTCTATCAGCTCGACGGCAAGGTGCTGGCCCACGGCTCGAACCCAAAGTTCGTCGGCAAGGACATGATCGATGCGCAGGACGTCGACGGCAAGCTGTTCGTCAAGGAGCGCGTCGAGATGGCCACCAAGCAGCCCTCATTCTGGCAGGACTACAAGTTCGTCAATCCGGTGGACAAGAAGGTCGAGCCGAAAACCATGTATTGCGAAAGACTCGATAACACTGCCGTGTGCGCAGGCATTTACAAATCCTGATACGACATCAGCGTTGCACGACGATCGTCGCATTGAAGGGTTGACATGTTCGGCTGGATCAAAAATCTCGGCTTGTCCTGGAAGGTCCAGCTCGCGCCGGCGTTCCTGATACTGTTTCTGGTCGGGGTCGGCGCTTACGCCTTGCAAGCGCTGCAGTCGAACCAGGCCGCGGTCGATGCGCTGGTATCGGGACCGGTACGGCAGTCGGAGCTTGTGAGCGACCTTACCACCGCGGCGTGGACGGCGCATGCCAGGCTGTATCGTCTTACGGCTACCGCAGCCAATGAAAAGGATGAGAAAAAGGTCGAGGCCATGGTCAAGGAGGCCACCGCCGCCGCCGCCAGGATTGCGGAGGCCCTGAAGGCGGTAGAGCGCACGCATGGCGATTTCAAGCCGCAAACCCTTGAAAAGCTGAACGCGGCCGTTGCCAGCTATCTCAAGAAATCGAAAAACGCGATCGATATGGCCGACGGCGATGCCGGATCGGCGCTGATGTTCATCAAGGGCGCCGAGCAGAGTTTTGCCGATCTCGAAAAACTCACCGATGACCTGATCACGGACAGCAGCGAAAGCAAGAATCGCGAGATCGCGCGTGCCGGGATGAAGCTGGAGCGACAGCAGCTGACGCTGATGGCCGTCCTTGCGGCGGCCTTCCTCGGCGTCATCGTTTCCTTCCTGATTGGTCGTAACATTTCGCGCCCGGTGGTTGCGATGTCAAAGGCGATGCGCGAGCTCGCGGCCGGGAATTTCGAAGTTCAGCTGCCGGGCCTCGATCGCCGCGACGAAGTCGGCCAGATGGCTCACGCAGTTCAGGAATTCAAGCTGCAGGCGCTCGCCAAGGCGGAGCGTGAGACCGCCGAGCGTGAGGAAAAGAATCGGGAGCTGGCGAAAGCCCGCCGTGCCGAGCTTCATAATCTGGCTGACAGCTTCGAGGCTGCGGTCGGCAGTATTATCGAGATCGTCGGCTCCGCTTCCAGCGAACTGGAACGTTCCGCGGTTATCCTGACCAGGAGCAGCACGGCAACCCAGCAGCTCTCGACCGTGGTCGCGTCGGCTTCGGAAGAGACCTCTGCCAACGTGCAGTCGGTCGCTTCCGCGACGGAGGAGATGGCCGGCTCCATCAACGAAATCGGACGCCAGGTCTCGGACTCCAACAGGATCGCCAACGAGGCGGTCTATCAGGCGCAAAAGACCGACGCACGGATCGCCGAACTGTCGCTTGCCGCAAGCCGCATCGGCGACGTCACGAAACTGATCACCACGATCGCCGAGCAGACCAACCTTTTGGCACTCAACGCCACCATCGAGGCCGCGCGTGCCGGCGACGCCGGCCGCGGCTTTGCGGTGGTGGCACAGGAAGTCAAGGCGCTCGCCTCGCAGACCGCCAGGGCCACCAGTGAAATCTCGACGCAGATTGCCGGCATGCAGGCGGCAACGCAGGACTCGGTCGTCGCCATCAAGGAAATCAGCGGCACGATCGGGCGGGTTTCCGAAATCGCCGCGGCGATTGCGGCCGCCATCGAGGAACAGGGCGCCGCGACGCAGGAGATTGCCCGCAACGTGCAGCAGGCGGCGCGTGGCTCCACTCAGGTCGCGACCAGCATCGCCGACGTCAACCGCGGCGCCGGCGACACCGGCTCGGCCTCGTCCCAGGTGCTTTCGTCCGCGCAGCTGCTTTCCAACGAAAACAAGCGCCTAAAGGCCGAGGTGGGCAAATTTCTCGCCACAGTCCGGGCTGCATAGCATCCGTTCGGCTGATAGTCTTGCTGCAGCCATCGCGCGCACGACGCTGATGGCCTGGAGCCGCCATGGCCTATCGCCATACCATCGATGCCACCTCTCATGTCTTCGAAACCTTGCGCGATCTCCTGGCCAAGGCCACGCCGCCTCGCTCCGGCGACCGGCTCGCGGGGATCGCCGCCGAGAGCGCCGAGCAGATGATCGCGGCGCGGATTGCGCTGTCGGACGTTCCGCTGAAGGATTTTCTGCAGGAAGCCGTCATTCCCTATGAGGCGGATGAAGTCACCCGGCTGATCGTCGACAGCCACGACGCGTCGGCCTTTGCACCGATCGCTTCGCTGACGGTCGGCGCGTTCCGCGACTGGCTGCTGTCGGACGCGGCCACGACGCCGGTTCTCGCCAAGCTCGCTGCCGGCATCACTCCGGAAATGGCGGCCGCGGTTTCGAAACTGATGCGTAATCAGGATCTGATTCTCGTGGCGAAGAAATGCCAGGTGACCTCCAGCTTCCGCAACACCATAGGCTTGCGCGGGCGAATGAGCACGCGGCTGCAGCCCAATCATCCCTTCGATGACTTCAGGGGCATTTCCGCGTCGATCCTCGACGGCATCCTGCTGGGATCGGGCGATGCCTGCATCGGCATCAATCCGGCAAGCGACGATCCCAAGGTGATCGGCGGCCTGTTGCGGCTCACCGACGAGATCATTGCGCGGCTCGGGATTCCGACCCAGGCCTGCGTGCTGACCCATGTGACGACGACACTTGGATTGATCGAGCAGGGCGTGCCCGTCGATCTCGTGTTTCAGTCGGTCGCGGGCACCGAGGCGGCCAACCGCAGCTTTGGCGTCGATCTCGCCCTGCTGGGGCAAGCCCGCGCGGCCGGACTGTCGCTGCGCCGCGGCACCGTCGGCAACAATGTGATGTATTTCGAGACCGGGCAGGGCTCGGCGCTGTCGGCCAATGCCCATCACGGCGTCGACCAGCAGACCTGCGAAGCGCGCGCCTATGCGGTCGCGCGTGCCTTCGATCCGCTCCTGGTCAACAGCGTGGTCGGCTTCATTGGCCCGGAATACCTCTATGACGGCAAGGAAATCATCCGCGCCGGCCTCGAGGATCACTTTTGCGGCAAGCTGCTCGGCCTGCCGCTTGGGGTGGATGTCTGCTACACCAACCACGCCGAGGCCGACCAGGACGACATGGACAATCTCCTGACGCTGCTCGCCGCGGCCGGGGTGACCTTTATCATGGGGGTGCCCGGGGCGGACGACGTCATGCTGAACTACCAGTCGACCTCGTTCCACGACGCGCTCTACGTCCGCGACCTGTTCGGCCTGAAGCGGGCGCCCGAATTCGACGACTGGCTGGTTCGCGCCGGCCTTGCCGACGCCGGTTTCCGGCTGTCCGGCAACCCTGCGTTGCTGCCTAATTTTGCGATGCAATTGATCGCCGAAAACGCCTCTCAGATATGAACCGAAGCCACTTTTGGGCCGTCTCAGGGTTTAAAACTGTTGCCACAATCTTGAGGAAATTATAGCCCAGCGTCGAGGCGCGTGCTTAAATTACGGGCTCACGCAGAGGAAGTTCGATGAGACTTGAGGGCATTGAGACGGTTCGGCGCATCCTGTGCGTCTTTCCGCGCTACACCTCGTCGTTTGGTACATTTGAATACGCCTATCCCCTGACCGACGGCGTCCAGGCCTTCATGCCGCCGCAGGGATTATTGCTGATCGCGGCCTATCTGCCCGCGAACTGGCCGGTCCGCTTCATCGACGAAAACATCCGTCCGGCCACGGCGGAGGATTTCCAGTGGGCTGAGGCCGTGTTCGTCAGCGGCATGCACATCCAGCGCCAGCAGATGAACGACATCTGCCGGCGGGCGCACCAGTTCGATCTGGCGGTGGCGATCGGCGGACCCTCGGTCAGCGCCTGCCCGGACTACTATCCATCGTTCGACTATCTGCATGTCGGCGAACTCGGCGACGCCACCAATGAACTGCTCGCGCGGCTGGCGCGCGACCCGTCGCGCCCCGGGCAGCAGGTGGTGCTGAAGACCGCCGACCGTATCGCCATGAGCGACTTTCCGATTCCGGCCTATGAGCTTGCCGAGACCCGGAAATATCTGCTCGGCAGCATCCAGTATTCGAGCGGCTGTCCGTACCAGTGCGAATTCTGCGACATCCCGGGTCTCTACGGCCGCAATCCGCGCCTGAAGACGCCGCAACAGATCATCGCCGAACTCGACAAGCTGCGCGAATGCGGCATGACCGACACGGTGTATTTCGTCGATGACAATTTCATCGGCAACCGCAAGGCGGCGCTGGATCTGCTGCCGCATCTGGTCGAATGGCAGAAGAAAACCGGCTACATCACGCGGCTCGCCTGCGAGGCGACGCTCAACATCGCCAAGCGGCCCGAGATCCTCGAGCTGATGCGCGAGGCCATGTTCGTCACCGTGTTCTGCGGCATCGAAACGCCCGATCCGGACGCGCTGAAGGCGATGCACAAGGACCACAACATGATGGTCCCGATCATGGAAGGCATCCACACCATCAACCGCTACGGGATGGAAGTGGTGTCCGGCATCATCATGGGGCTCGATACCGACAAGCCCGAAACCGGCGATGCGTTGCTCGCCTTTGTCGACCAATCCCGGATTCCATTGCTGACGATCAATCTCCTGCAGGCGCTGCCGAAAACGCCATTGTGGGATCGCCTGGAGCGCGAGGGTCGGCTGATCGATGACGACAGCCGCGACTCCAATGTCGACTTCCTGTTGCCCTACGACCAGGTCGTCAGCTCGTGGCGCAAGTGCATGGAAGCCGCCTATCAGCCGGAGAAGCTGTTTGCGCGCTACCAGTACCAGTGCGATTTCACTTACGCCAACCGGCTGAAAGTGCCGGTCAGCCCGGAAATGAAAAGCTGGGCCAATATCAGGCGCGGCCTGATCATGCTGCGTAATATTTTCTGGAAGGTCGGCGTGCTCGGCGACTACAGGAAAGTGTTCTGGAAGTTCGCGTTGCGACAATTGCGGCGCGGCGATATCGAAGGCCTGATCGGTTCGGCGATGATCGCCCACCACCTGATCATGTTCGCGCGCGCGGCGTCGGGCGGTCAGCAGAACGCCTCCAACTATTCGATCAGGCTGCGCGAGGCGGCGGTCCCCGCCGAGTAAGCCAACATGAAGACGCCGGCGCCGCCGTCCCGACCGCTGACGGATCTGCGCGCGCTGACGCCGGCGCGGGTCGGGCTTGGCCGCAGCGGCGCCAGCCTGCCGACCGAGGCGCTCCTCGACTTCACGCTCGATCATGCGCGCGCCCGCGACGCCGTTCATGCCGCCTTCGATGTGCCGGCCATGATCACGGGCCTCCACGATCTCGGTCTCGAGGCCATCGAAGTCTCCAGCCGGGCGCCCGACCGCAAGGATTATCTCAGGCGTCCCGACCTCGGGCGGACGCTCGATCAGGCCTCGCGGCAGCGGCTGGCGACCGGTGATGGCGGGGCGTGCCGGCTCGCGATCGTCATCGGCGATGGCCTGTCGCCGACCGCGGTCAACGCGCATGCCGTTCACGTCGTCCGCAGCCTCATCCCGTACCTTGCCGCCGACGGAATCGAAATCGGCCGCACCGCGGTTGCAAGAGGCGCACGGGTTGCGCTCGGCGACGAGATCGGCGCTCTCGCTGGTGCGCAAATGATGGTGGTGTTGATCGGCGAGCGGCCCGGGCTGTCGGCGTCGGACAGCCTCAGCGCCTACCTGACCCATGCGCCGAAGGTGGGCCTCACCGATGCCGCGCGCAATTGCGTCTCCAACATCCACGGCGCCGGGCTTGGCTATGACGAAGCCGCTCACCGGATTGCGTGGCTGATTCGCGAGGGGCTCGCGAGGGGCGTGACCGGCGTCGCGCTCAAGGATGAAAGCGGGGCGCAAACGCCCCGGCACATCGCCTCGAATTCAATTTGACGTCACAAATTGGAGACTTCCGGCCGATATCGCCGTGGACGCCGCGATTTACGCCGGCTCTCGCGCTTGCGAGACGCGGTCAAGACCTGCTACATCTGTCGCGGCAAATTTACCGCATGTTTTCAAGGGCTAGCGCCGATCGGACAGGGCCCGTCGAGGCCTCATTCGCGCCCCGGATTTTAAGCTATAAAATTGAGCCGATGTGAGGACTGGACAGGGCATGCTCGAAAAGAACAGCGACAGTGAGGTGCATGTCGAGAAGATCGAGCAGCGGCCGATGGGCAGCATCGCCTTCGGACTGGAGCGACTGGGGCTGATCGCGCTTCAGGCGCCGATCCTGTCCTGCATCGTCCTGGTCGGCCTGTTGATCGGCGCGGTGTTCGGCATCGACCGCATCAAGATCGACGACTCGCTCAGCCAGCTATTCCGGTCCAATTCGAAGGATTATCGGCAATACGAGGCGGAAACCAAGCGCTTCCCGGCGGTCGAATTCGACGTGCTGGTGGTGGTCGAGGGCAAGACGCTGCTCAAGCGCGAAAACCTCGAAAAACTGCGCGACCTCGTCACCGACCTGCAGCTCGTCGAGGGTACCCGCGGCATCATTTCGCTGTTCTCGGCGCGCCAGGCGCCGGCGCCCGGCAAGCTGCCGGCGGCGCTGTTCCCCTCGGAACTGCCGCAGGGCGCCGACTACGACAAATTCATCGAGACCGTCAAATCCAACGAGATCATCCGCGGCAAGCTGTTGTCGGAGGACGGCACGCTGGCGCTGATCGTGCTGTCGCTCGAACCCGACGTGGTCGCCAGCAACAAGCTTACCAGGACGGTCGGCGATATTCGCAAGGCGATGGCCGAAGATCTCGCGGGAAGCGGCCTCAACGCGGAGCTGTCGGGCGTTCCCGTCATGCAGCTCGAAATCCGCAACGCGGTCAAGCGCGATGGGCTGACCTACAACATCCTCGGCATCCTGGCCGGGTGCATCATCGCAATCATCTTCTTCCGCAAGATATCGTTCATGGTGGTGGCCGCGTTCCCGCCGATCATCGCGATCATATTGGCGCTCGGCGGCCTCGGCTGGGCCAATTTCAATCTCAATATGTTCCTGAACGTGATGACGCCGCTGATCATGGTGATCAGTTTCTCGGATTCGATGCAGCTGACGTTCGCCGCGCGCGACCGGCTGATCGCGGGCCAGGACAAATACACCGCGTTCAGGAACGCGGTGCTGGTGGTCGGGCCGGCCTGCGTGCTTACCCACGGCACCGCCGGCATTTCGTTCATCGCGCTGCAATTCTCCAACTCCGACCTGATCCGCAAATTCGGCGAGGCCGGGCTTGCCGCCACCGTCATCGCGCTGATCGCGGTACTCTCGCTGGTGCCGGTGTTCGGGGTGCTGTTCGTGCGCAACGAAAAGGTGTTCGCGGTGAAATTCCAGGGCGCCGACGCCGGCGTCCAGATGCTGCGCAATTTCTGCTACTGGATCGCGGTGCGCATGGTCTCGCGGCCCGGCCTGTTCAGCCTGATCGCGGTGATCTTCGTCGGCGGCCTTGCGGCGATCTACGCCAATCTCGAGCCGCGCTATCGGTTGGCCGATCAGGTTCCGGACAAGCAGCAGGCGGTGGCGGCATCAGGGCGTCTCGACGCCAAGCTGACCGGCGCCAATGCGATCGACGTGCTGATCGAATTCCCCAAGGGCGCCTCGCTCTATGCGCCGCAAACGCTGCAAACCATCGCCGACGTTCACTCCACGGTGGAGAAGCAGGCGGGCGTCGGCAACGTCTGGTCGCTGGAAACGCTGCGGCGCTGGCTTGCGGAAAAGGCCGGCAGTTCGGACGTCGCGACTCTCAAGGAATACGTGAACCTCATTCCTGAGTATCTGGTGCGGCGTTTCATCTCCGCCAACCAGGACGCGGTGGTGGTGTCGGGCCGGGTTCCCGACCTGGATTCCAGTGAAATCCTTCCCGTCGTCGAGAATCTGGATTCAGCGCTCGATACCGTGCGCAAGGCGCATCCCGGTTATGAGATCGCCGTCACCGGCCTGTCGGCGATCGCCGCGCGCAACTCGGCCAACATGATCGAAAAGCTCAATCGCGGGCTCACCATCGAATTCGCGCTGGTCGCGGTCTTCATTGGGCTGGCGTTCCGCTCGGTGGTGGTGATGTTCTCCTGCATCCTCCCGGGAATCTTCCCGGTAGTGCTGTCGGGCACGGTGCTGTGGCTATTGGGCGAGGGGCTGCAGTTTGCCAGCGTGGTCGCGCTCACGGTGTCGTTCGGTCTCGGGTTGAGCGCCACCATCCACTTCCTCAACCGGCTGCGGCTGGAATCGAAGCCCGGCGTCAGTCCGGAACTGGCGGTCGAGCGCGCCACCGTGCTGGTCGGCCCGGCCCTGATCTTGACCACGGTGGTGCTGGCCTGCGGCCTGGTGGTGACGGTGTTTTCGGATCTGCCGTCGCTGCGGCTGTTCGGCTGGCTCAGCGCGTTCTCGATGGTCGCGGCGCTGATCGCCGATCTCTTCATCCTGCGGCCGACGGCGATGTTCCTGATCAACCTGTCCAACCGGATTCGCGAGATGTTTGGTCGCGCGAAGCCGGTGGAGGAAGGTGGAGCGAACAGCTAGCTGCGCGGCCGCGTCGCCCGGGTGCATGTTAAAATCCGGACCGCGCGATCGGCGCTGCCCGCTTACTGGCACGAACCGGGCCTCCTGGCATGTCCGCTCAACGGACGCTATCGAAGGTAAAACCGGACATGCCATTTCGGTAGCGATTGACCCCGGACCGGACATCGATTTCCACGCGCAAATGAGATACACTGAGGTCGCGCTGGGTGTCCAATCGGACCGGGGAGAGCCGGAACGATGGAGCGAAAAGGTGTTCTGAGGTCGGTCACTGGCGCGATCACATGCGCCGCCGCAGGAAAGCTTGCCAGTCCAGCCTTTTCACAGGCCGCGACGCTTCCCTGCTCGTCGTCAGCCGGCCCAATGGGCAGAAATGGCGGCGAACTGAGGCAGCGTGTGACGAGAGTGGCGCCGCCGTATGAGCTTCGTGCCGCGCGTTCCAGTCGCTGGGAGGAGGCGCTCCGATGGTGAAGACGACCGTCGTTGACCCAGAGGAACAGCATTTCATCCTCTCGAGCCTGTCGCCCAGCCGGGCGCAGAAACGGCTTGCCCTTGCCGTCGTGCTGGTCTTGCTGGTCGTCCTTTTCATCATCGAGGGGCCACTCTCGACCACCCAGGCAGGGCGGATCGACGCCTTCGTCCCGGTCTATGCCACGGCGATGTTCGTGAACGATTCGATCACCGCTGTCCTGCTGTTTGCCCAGTTCTCCATCCTGCGTTCGCGTGCCCTTCTCGCAATCGCAAGTGGATATCTCTTCACAGCGTTCATGTTGATCCCGTGGACGCTGACTTTTCCGGGCATCTTCACGCCAGGTGGCCTGCTTGGCGCCGGGCTGCAGCAGAGCACGCACTGGCTCTATATTCTGTGGCACGCCGGTTTTCCCATGTTCGTCATCGCCTATGCCCTGTTGAAGGATGCCGATCCGGCCAAGCGGTTATGGCAGGGTTCCGCGGGTGCGGCCATCCTTTCGAGTGTTGCCGCAACCGCGGCCGTCGTGGGTGCAGCGACTTTTTTCGTCACAGCCGGGGATGCGCAATTGCCCCGCATTGCGCTCGATCCGGTCCGTTTTTCTCCCCTCTGGTTTTATGCTGCTGGGGGTCTAGCCCTGTTGAGCGTCCTTGCACTCATTGTGCTCTGGATCCGGCAGCGTTCGGTGCTCGACCTGTGGCTGATGGTGGTGATGTGCGCGTACCTAACGGAGTTCTGTCTTATCTCGTTTCCCGTTCCGCTCCGCTTCAGTGTCGGCTGGTATGCCGCCCGGTTCTGCGGGTTCCTGTCCGGCAGTCTCGTCCTGTTTGTCCTGCTGTATGAAATAACGACGCTTTACGCGCGGCTGCTCCACGCCGTCTTCGCCCAACGCCGCGAGCGCGAGGCGCGGCTGATGACCGGGGACGCGGTGTCGGCGTCGATCGCTCACGAAATCAAACAACCATTGTCTGGGATCATAACGAATGCCGATGCGGGCTTACGCTGGCTTGATCGCTCGATGCCCGATCTGGATGAAGCGAAGGCGTCATTCAAGTATATCGTCGCTGATGGCCATCGCGCGGCAGCGGTGATCGAAAGCATTCGGGCGATCTTCAAGAAGGACGCCCGGAACATAACTTCGCTCGATATCAACGAACTTATCGGGGAGGCCCTAACCTTGACGCGCGGCGATCTACAGAGGCACCGGATACTGGTCCAGGCCGAACCGAATGGACAGCTGCCGCGGGCAAGGGGAGATCGAATCCAGCTGCAGCAAGTGCTTCTGAACCTGATCACGAACGCGATCGATTCGATGGCGGCCAAGGATGGGGCGCGGGTGCTGGGCGTGAAGTCCGAGGTCCGCGACGGCGCGAGCATCATCGTATCGGTGGCGGACACCGGAACAGGAATCGGCTCGCAAGAACTCGAGCGGATATTCAATCCGCTGTTCACGACAAAATCGGGCGGCATGGGGATGGGACTGTCGATCTGCCGTTCGATCATTGAGGCCCATGATGGCCAGTTGTGGGTTACCCCGAACAAGCCCGAGGGCGCCGTCTTTCAGTTTATGCTTGCCGCCGACGGTGCGACGTCTGCTGGTGCTTCACGACGAGAGCAACCCGACGACCTCCCGCTTGGTTCGCGCCTCTGATGCCGATGAGATAATCGACGAGCGCATCGACATCCTTCGGCTCGATCGGTGCTTCGTAGTCGCGTCTGCCATCGTCGAAAACTGTATATTTCCTTCGTCCTTGGGCTCGGTTTCGTGCCAACTCATGCCTCCGTCACTGGAGAAGTCGACTCGCGATACCCCCTTATCGCCACCGGACGCGATGCCGCGCCCCGACTGCCGGAGTGCCGGCCTGAAATCCATGAAGCAATCGAGCCGTGCAGCTTTTGGTTTGGCGGCCAAGCTACCTGCAGAGTCTGCTACCGCCGGAAGCGGACCTTGCTATGCAAAAGCACAGACGTCGCCGAGGGATCGTGAGCGACGAGGTGCGTTTCCGGTCGTCAGGTCCGCTCCTGTCACTTTTCGGA
>JGI12635J15846_10002591_pt1 | contig 15803 bp, 11 predicted proteins | sample BlaSpr_A8_OM2_M2_FD_15846 | JGI IMG/M metagenome (IMG submission 15846) | reverse complement strand
CCTGAGCGCAATCCGACTGGAGCGAACCAAATCAGGCTCAAATGGCGCGGGTGGCAAGCCTTTCATGATTTTTCTGTCGACGAATGATCACGGTCGGATGATACCACTCCAGTACGTCAACGCCGAGTGACTGGTTTAGCTTTTCAGGGTGCCCGATCCTTCCCGTTTTTGGAAGGGTCGGGGTTTTGACTTTCCTTCCGTCCCATGACCAAGGGCAAGCAGTTGCAAGCCTGAGCTCAACTCGAAAAATAAATCAGGATCGACCGGTGGCGACTGCGTGATCGGGCCTGGTCGCCACATCTGTCGCGATGAATAGCACAGCAAATATCCAGTCCACGGAACCAATAGTGAGCACCGAGAGCGGAAGCCTGCGCTGGGCGAAGAGAAATACGAGCGCAATCCCGTAACTGACTTTCTCTAGAACCGACGGCAGAATCATCGCGCGATATCGCAGCGGATCTCTCGACAGCACCAGGAACAGAATCTGCCACGACAGCCCCGGTCCCAGAAACCCATAGAAGTATTCCGGGTGAGTGATCGCCGGCGGCGATTCCCGTCCGATCCTGCCCTCCATGAAATAAATGGGCGCGAGGATTGTAACCCCGTAGATTCCAGCAATCAGGAACACAACTCTTGCGAATCTCATCGTCAGACCTTTAGAGTTCGTAGGACGAAGTCCGCACGCGGTCCGTTATCATCGAAAATCACTCTCGGATGTGCGAAGTTCAAATTTGTTTGGCGAAGATTTGAATCAGGGTGCCGGCTTCGTTGCATCCGCCGCGCTCTTCACCGGTACGGAAGGCTTGAATGTCAGCTCGACGAACCGGACTTCCTTATTGCTCCCATTCTTGAACGTCCGGGCGGGGGCGCCTTTGTCGAACCACAGGCATTCCCCAGGGCGCAGCACCTCGTCCGGGCCGCTGCCCGATGCCGGCGAAATGGATGCCGCATCGAGCGCGACGAGCAATTCAAATTGGGCCGGATTGGCGATATTGGTGTTCTGGTGTGGAGGGACGCGGACAGTCTGAACGCGTGTCTGGTTGGACGCAAATTGCGGTAGATCGATGCGCTTGGTGGACGATGCGTTCGCCGCGGCGTCAGGACAATTCAATGGCTTCCCCGCGAGAACGGGGGCGCAGAGATTGTGCTCGGCAGTTTGCGGCTGGAGAAGTTCGACGGCGATGGTGTGGTACGCCGTCTGCCCCTCAACGCGTGTCGAGTGAACGTAACCAGCGGGTTGCAATCGCACCTGGCCGTCCGGGTTCTTTGCATGTACGTCCGGCTTGCCGGGAATGCCGATCGTAACCGTCTGGTCGCCAATGGCGATGGCAACCCCGTCGCGGACGTGTCTATGCAATAGAAGGGAATCGCCGGGTGCGGCCTCCGCGTTGTACACATTCACAACATCGTTGTGAAGCGCCAGGTGGTGATGGGATTCCTCGGCCATCGTGATGACCGAAGGCGTTTGCGCGGCAAGCGGCAGCGGCAAAATCAACAGCACGGCGAGCCATGCATTTTTCGATTTCATTCAGCCTCTTTTCTGAAGCGTCTCGCAAGTCGGCGCGAATCAATTTTCAACGATTGCAAGTAGGTCCGCGCGGCAACCGGACGCGTCACGCTTAACTTTTCCACGAAGATTAAGAATTAAATCTATGCTCGATCGGATGCCTCGTCAATCGGACGTGCGCAAGGAATCACTCTCTTACGCGGCGGGTTGGCGAGCGCCTGCCGGTATTTTTCGCCGCCGCGCATTTTTTGTGCTATGGTTCGAACTGTGAGAAAGTCGGAGCGATCTCCATGCGTATCGATTTTCCCGCTTGTGTCCAAGCGGAACATCACCACAAGGGGTAGACACATTAAACACGGCGCAACAACATTTTGTGCTTTCTTGTCGGTTTTCGCTTGACAGAAATTTCACTGTTGATTACATTGCGCCCTCAGATTCAGGGGGAACGTGATTTGGCGAGCGGTCGGCCCATTCACCCCGGCAGTACCGCAACCGCGTTTCACGCAACCTGCCAGGCTTAATCGCTACTTCGAGGGGGTACCCTTCCACTCCCGTCGCTGGCCGCTCCCAGTGCTGCCGGCGCGGCGTAGCGCAAACCCTTAGGCGCCCGAGTGGGGCCAACGGGATGCGCGAGGGGAGCTATTTTCTATTGATGTTTCGGAATCCCTGGCTCATCCAGCCGAATCCAGTGGTTGCCTGCTGAGAATCAGGCAACTGCGAACTCCCAATCCGTTTTGGGAGTAAAATATAGGTTCCCTCCGCGCGGGGGAGCCTACCTGCGCGGAGGCGAGAATGGCACATACGAGGATGGCTATAAACGAGAAGACGCTCCAGTCGAAACCAGCAACTACCGCCGATGTAGATGTCCGTACGGGCCTGGAATTCCAGCGGAAGTTTACAGATGGAAAGGTTTCTCCGTTCGACGCGGTCGACTGGGAACGCCGCGTTGCGCAGATCGGCAACGAGAAGGGCAAGACGATTTTCCGTCAGGAAAACGTGGAAGTACCGAAAGGCTGGTCGCAAACCGCGACGAATATTGTCGCGTCGAAATATTTCCACGGCAAGCTCAACACGCCGGAGCGGGAAGGCTCGGTGCGCCAGCTCATTGGCCGCGTCGTGACAACGATCGTCAATTGGGGCGAGCAGGGCGGCTACTTCGCCAACGCCGCGTCGCGCGACGCCTTCCGCGACGAATTGACCCACCTGTTGGTCGAGCAGAAGGTGGCCTTCAACTCACCCGTGTGGTTCAACGTGGGCGTGCAGCCCAAGCCGCAGTGCTCGGCCTGCTTCATCAACTCGGTCCAGGACGACATGGAATCGATCATGAACCTGGCCAAGACCGANGGGATGCTGTTCAAGTGGGGCTCGGGCACAGGCACGAATTTCTCCTCGCTGCGCGGTAGNCGCGAAACNCTCTCTGGCGGCGGCATTGCCTCCGGGCCGGTCAGNTTCATGAAGGGTTTCGACGCTTTCGCNGGCGTGATCAAGTCCGGCGGCAAGACGCGCCGCGCCGCGAANATGGTCATTCTGAACGTGGACCATCCGGACATCGTCGAGTTCATTGACAGCAAGATGAAGGAAGAGCGCAAGGCGCAAGTTNTGATCGAGCAGGGCTACGATCCGGCGATCGATGGAGAAGCCTACTCGTCGATCTTCTTCCAGAACGCGAATCACTCCGTCCGCGTCACCGATGAATTCATGCTGGCGGTCGAGGACGACCGCGACTGGTGGACGCGCAACGTCAACGACGGGAATCCCGTCGAAAAACACAGTGCGCGCGAGTTGCTGCACCGCATGGCCGAATCCGCATGGCGCTGCGGCGATCCCGGCATGCAGTACGACACGACGGTGAATCGCTGGCATACCTGCAAGAACACCGCGCGCATCAATGCCTCAAATCCCTGCTCGGAATACATGTTCCTGGACGACACGGCATGCAACCTGGCGTCGCTCAACTTGATGAAGTACCTGAATTCGAACGGCTCGTTTGACGTCGAAGCGTTCCGCCATGCCGTGGACATTACCATCACGGCGCAAGAAATCCTGGTGGACAATGCGAGCTATCCGACACCAAAGATCGCCGACAACTCGCACAAGTTCCGCCCGTTGGGTCTGGGTTACGCCAACCTGGGCGCGCTGCTGATGTCGATGGCGCTGCCCTACGATTCCGATGGCGGGCGCGACATGGCCGGCGCGGTCACCGCCTTGATGTGCGGCGAAGCCTATGCGCAATCCGCGCGCGTTGCCGAGCGTCTGGGGCCGTTCCCCGGTTATGCCGCCAACCGCGAGCCGATGCTGGACGTCATTCGCATGCACCGTGACTCGCTGCGTCCGATCAAGCCGGAAAACGTTGTGCAGCCGTCGCTCCTCGGCGCCGCGCAGACCGCCTGGGACAATGCGCTCGCCCTTGGCGAAAAGTTCGGCTACAAGAATTCGCAGGTCACCGTACTCGCTCCCACCGGCACCATCGGCTTCATGATGGATTGCGACACGACGGGCATCGAACCCGACCTTGCGCTCATTAAGTACAAAAAACTCGTCGGCGGCGGCGTCATCAAGATCGTCAATAACACCGTTCCGGCGGCGCTGATGAAGCTGGGTTATTCGCCGGAGGAAACCTCGCAGATGGTTTCCTACATCGATCGCAACGGCAAAATCGAAGGCGCGCCGGGATTCAAGCCGGAGCATTTGCCGGTCTTCGATTGCTCGCTGGCTACGGCGGGCGGGCGTTCGATTGCCTGGCGCGGCCATTTGAAAATGATGGCGGCGGCGCAGCCGTTCCTTTCCGGCGCTATCAGTAAGACGATCAACATGCCTGAGGAATCCACGGTCGAGGACGTCATGCAGGCGTATATCGAGTCGTGGAAACTCGGCGTGAAAGCCGTCGCAATTTATCGTGACAACTCAAAGGGTTCGCAGCCGCTGTCGGCCGCCGGGGACAAGAAAGACACCGCGCAGCAAGGCCAGATTGCCGCAGCGAAGGCGGCGGAGCCAGCATCGGGCTTGCCCGAACAGCGTGAGCTCTTTATCCGCGCTCATCGCCGCAAGATGCCCAGCGAGCGCTCCTCGATCACCCACAAATTTTCCATTGGCGGCCACGAAGGCTACATCACCGTCGGTATGTACGAGACGGGAGAGCCCGGCGAAATCTTCATCAAAATGGCCAAGGAAGGCTCGACACTCTCGGGCTTCATGGACGGCTTCGCGCTTTCCGTTTCGATCGGCTTGCAGTACGGCGTGCCGCTCAAGGCTTTGGTCGATAAATTCATCAACACGCGCTTCGAGCCCGCCGGCTACACGGGCCATCCTGCCATCCCGTACGCCAAGTCCGTGCTTGATTACATCGCGCGGTGGCTCGGCGGACGATTCATTTCTCCCGACTATCTAACGCATAACGGCGAAGCCGCTATGCCCACGGCGACCTTGGCAGTCACGCCAGCCGTGCCTCCCGCCTTTGTCGCGATCGCCGATGATGAACCGTCGCCGGCAAACGCAGGATCGCGCCCGATGTTTGACGGCGCGCCCACCTGCTCCGAATGCGGCATGCTCATGACACCCAACGGCGCCTGCTACAAGTGCGAAAACTGCGGCGGCACGTCCGGCTGCAGTTAGACAAACCACGCAGCACGATTCCCCAAAGGGGCACGGTTCGCCGTGCCCCTTTTTTTTACGTACCCCGGCTGCAACAGACAAACGAAGAACGCACCGGTGCTAAAATGAGGCGTCCTGAATGGCGCGCTACTCACGCGGCAATTGATTCCTCCGGTGACGGCACGAACCGCCGAGGGCAGAATTGTCCGGGCGTGGGACTACAAGCAGAAGCGCAATCTGGTGATCGCGTTTTGCACGCCGATTGCGGAGCCGCACACCGGCTTTCCGAACGCTGGTGAGATAGGTTGATTCCCGCAAGCCCGGAAAACCGCGAACTAAATACTATCTGAATGGCGTGCTTGAGGTAGAAGATCTATGCGGGAGCAGCGAGTCGGGACATCTATCGGAAAAGTCGGGCCAAAAAAACGAAAGGGGCTCGAATCCGAGCCCCTCTCCAGCAAAACCCCATTTCACCCCGTCCCGAAAAAGCCTGGGACATATACCACCCCGGGAAAATCAAAAACCACTTGGCTTCTACTAGTGCAACCGCGATGCCACGTATTGTAAATACTTATGCTAAGCCTCAACCATTTGATTCGAAAAGCTTTGTACTAAACATGTGTTATTTCTAGCTCATACATGCCGAGAATATCTACAATTTTTCACAGTAATTGTCGCCAGCCACTACAGTCTTCGGGAGAATTCAGGCGCCAATGGCGGCACGAATGGCGGAGGCGAGGGTTTCGGCCCAATGGGTCACATCTTCGGCGCGCTCAGCTTCGACCATGACGCGCGCCTTGGGCTCTGTGCCCGAATAGCGCACGACAACTCGCCCGGCTGCTCCGAGCGTTTTCGTGGCTTTGTCGATCGCGGCGGAGACGACGGGCAAGGACTCCAGCGGCGGTTTGGACTTCACCTTTATGTTCACGATGGTCTGCGGAAAAATCTTGAGGCCGCGCACCAAATCGTCCAGGGGGCCCTGCAGAGCCACCAGACAGGCCATCTTTAGAGCCGTGAGCAGGCCGTCGCCGGTGGTGGCGTCGTCGAGAAAAATGATGTGCCCGGATTGTTCGCCGCCCAGATTCGCGCCGCTGCGCAGCATTTCTTCGAGCACGTAGCGATCGCCGACGGGTACGCGAGCGAGGCTCACGCCTTCGGCTTCGAGCGCGCGCTCGAGGCCCAGATTTGCCATGGTCGTACCGATCACGCGTCCGCCGTTCAGATGGCCGGTAGATTTGAAGAAACGCGCCATGGCCAGCAATACGCCGTCGCCATCCACATGCCGTCCGCTCGCGCTGACGAACATGGCGCGGTCGGCATCGCCGTCAAAGGCTACCCCCAACGCAGCGCTAGTTTCGATCACCTTCTTCTGCAAAATCTCTGGATGGAGCGAGCCGCAACCGTCGTTGATGTTGCGTCCGTTTGGCTGGTCGTGGATCGCGATCACGTCAGCGCCAAGCGAGCGGAACAACGACGGCCCGAGTTGGCTCGCGGCGCCGTTGGCGCAGTCGAGCACCACTTTCATCCCCGCGAGTTTCGCGCCCGGAATCACGCACCCGCGCAGGTATGCCAGGTATTCCTCATCGAGCGCGCGGTCGGCCAGAACGGTAATCCCGTGTGGGGCCGTGTCATAATCTTTGTGATTGTGAATCTCGATTTCCAGGTGTTCCTCGACTTCGTCGGGGAATTTCATCCCCGTACCCGCGAACAGTTTCACGCCATTGTCGTGAAACGGATTATGCGAAGCGGAAATCACCATGCCGGCCGAGAACTTATTCTGCCGCACCAGGCAGGCAACCCCCGGCGTGCTGATCACACCCGCGGAAACGAAACCCACACCGTCGTCGGCGAGCCCCGCGGCGAGTTGCGCTGCAATATGGGGTCCCGATTCGCGCGTGTCCATGCCGATCAGAACGCGAGGGTTGGCGTCGCGTTCCAATAAATATTTTCCCAGAGCCCGCGCGACGCCGTATAGAGTGGCGTCGTCCAGCGGATACGTGCCGGGAATACCGCGAATGCCGTCGGTGCCGAACAGTTCCTTGGTCATAAATTGAAGTCAGAATGGATGGTGAGCCACGCCAGACCATAAAAAGTCTAGCATAGGCTCTTTCATCCGGCAGGAGGAGCGAGCGTGTGACGCGGCACAAGAGTAACCTGGAACGCCGAGGGTGAAACCTGGACCACCGTCGCGCCGTACGGAGCCCCGACCATTTCCGGAGTGATCCGCATCTGGGAAGTCCCTTCCTTCCCATCTTTCAGGTCCAAACGGAGGTTGAGATCGGCCGGGACCATTCGCCGCAATAGCGCTGAACGTCCGCGCACGCGCACGTGCACCGAAGTGGGCACGTCGCCTGAAATTTCCAAATGAGTGGGCATGCTGGTGAACTCGATCGGCACCTGGAAACCCACCTCGGCGAACGGCTCCGAGGTATAGGTGGCCCACAAAAGAAATGAAATGCCGAACGCCAGAAGCTTCAGGGCCGCGTTGGGGAAAATGTATTTGCGCAGGAACCGCATCGTCTATCTCCGCACCGGCGTTCGAACGTTCGCCAGCGCGGCAGGCAGCACCGAGGTCGTCCTCCGGCGCGAGAACATCTCACTCAAGCGGTCGCTGAGTTCCTCCGGCATGAGATTCGTATCAATCGCCCCGCCGGATGCGAGCGAAATCGAGCCGGTTTCCTCCGAGACCAGCACCACGACCGCATCGCTGTCCTCGGTAATCCCGATGCCGGCGCGATGCCGCGTCCCGAGTTGCTTCGATATCANGGGATTCAGCGACAGNGGAAGGAAGCAGCCCGCGGCCGCCACNCGTGATCCCTCGATGATCACNGCGCCGTCGTGCAGTGGAGAGCCGGGACGGAAAATGGAAAGCAGCAGGTCGTAGGAAAGTTTTGCATCGAGAGGAATCCCGCTCTCGATATATGTGCTCAAGCCTGCCTGGCGCTCGACGACCATGAGAGAGCCGATGCGGTTTTGCGAAAAATACTCGGCGGCCATTACGATGTCATCATGCGAGGCCTTGGGATTGTGAGACGCGAATTTCATCAATGAAAGGTTGCGCCCGAATCGCGAAAGAGCGCGGCGAATTTCCGGTTGAAAGAGAATGATCAATGTAATTGCGATGTAGGGCAGCATGGTCGTGAGCAGCCACTCGACCATTTCCAGCCGCGCCCAGCGGGCGCCGCGGTAAAACAACATCAGCAGTCCGATGGCCACGAGCATTTGCACGGTGCGCGTCCCGCGCAGCAGCTTTAGAAGATAGTAGAGCAAAATCGCAATAATCAGGATGTCGAGCGCCGATCGAACGTCCAGGCGCGCCAAGGGAGTAATCGGCAATGCGACGGCGGGCATCGTCGTGAGTTCTACGGTATCGCAGCCGTGCCGCTTGGGGCAAGCCGTGGTTTATACCCGTGCACTGCTATGCTATGGTGAATTCAGGTCCGTCATGCAAACCGAAGACATCAAAATCACTTCGCGGCCCAATTCCTCGCAGCGCATTATCGCTCTGGGAATTGTGTTTGCGTTTCTGTACTGGGCTTCGAGCGTCGTCATGACGCTGCTGCTGGCGGTCTTGTTTGCCTATTTTCTTGACACTGTCGTGGAAGTCCTCGAAAAAGTGCATATTCCGCGAGCGCTCGGGGCGTTGGTCGTACTTCTTGCGGTCATGTCGATTATTGGCGGGCTGGGCTATCTGATGATCGACCGCGCGGACCAGTTCCTCGCCGATTGGCCTCGCTACAGCGCCGTGATGCGCAACGTCGCGACGGGGTTAGATCGCAAGCTGGCGATTTTTGAAAAACAGGTGGAAGCGATTGCGCCCGAAGAAGAAAGGGGCCGGCCACCGGTGCGCGTGGCCCAAGCGCGGCCTGTTCGTGAGCTGTTATTTCGCGGCGTAGGCTCGCTCTATTCGATTCTCCTCGTTGCCACCTTTCTGCCGTTCCTGGTGTTTTTCATGCTTGCTGCCAAGCGGCGGATCTGGATAGCCACTATGGAACTTTTTCCAGCTGAGAACCGGCGGAGCGTACAGGAAGCCCTCGATCAAGTCAGCGTAGTGCTGCGCAGCTATGTTGCAGGGAACGCTTTAGTGGCGTTGATATTGATGCTCGCCAGCTGGGCGTTTTTTTTGACGATTCACCTGGACTACCCATTCCTTGCAGGTTGTGTCTCGGGCCTGCTGAATCTCGTGCCCTATTTGGGTGCGGTATTGGCGTGGCTGCCTCCTTTCTTGATCGGGATGGCCCAATGGAAGACGGTAGGTCCATACCTGGGTATCGCGGCGACGCTGAGTTTTTTCCACATGATTGGCCTCAACGTCCTGATGCCTGCTATCGTTGGGCGCCGCGTCCATCTGAATGCTCTGGCCGTCACGATTGCCTTGCTCTTCTGGGGATGGCTCTGGGGCGCTATCGGACTCATCCTGGCGATCCCGATTACAGCGACGATTAAGGTGGTCTGCGATCACGTCGAGGGGTGGGAGCCCGCGGGTCGCTGGCTCGGCGAGTAAATCCGAGAAGACAAATCCCGGGCGCACTTTCCTGCGGTATCGAACGCCTGTCATTTCCAGCGCCCGTCATTTTCAGNGATTNACCCGCGGATTGCGTATTAGAATGATTCTAGGGACACGACGCCAATGCAGCCTCGCCAGCGCAAGTTTCTCATCGTTCTTATCGCGCTCCTTGTGTTTGCGGGCGNAGGTTTGATGATAACCAGCGACACGGGCAATCGCGCGATCCATGGCCCNGATCGCCAGGCAGCCCAGCAGTCTGATGTTGATGTACGGCCAATTCAAACGGCCCAAGCCCTGGCCCCACTAGCGTTTGGGCCGGAAGAACAGGNCCTCGGGNNGGACGCTCTGCGCGTCGCCGATCATGAGATTGACATCGCATTCACTTCNGCGCTCGAGGAAGCGGCCGCAAAACCGGTTGCAACCAGTCCGGAGATTCGCGCCATCCTCGCACGGATCGCTACGGCCGAGAAGAGCGTTGCCGAATTGGATACCGAAATCGCGCGCCTTACGAAACTCGTTGCTTCCGCGAGCGAAAACCAAAAGACAGTCCTTTCGCGACAACTCGATCTAGCCAAGGCCCGCCAAGAACTCAACGAAGATGAACTTGCCGATGCGGATGAGGATCTGACACGAGCCGGCGGAGACCCGCAGAGCCGAATTAAGAAAATGGTGGACGAGCACAATGCTGCCAGCCAGGACAGCGGGGGCCACCTGGATCTTAGTGTCGTCGGCAGCCGGGCCGGTTCGAGAGTGCCGACCTCCAATTCATTTCTCGCGCGAGGGCGCGCGTGGTATGCCCTTCGCTCGGACCAAAAAGGCCTTGCCAAGGCACGGCAGGAATCGCTGGAATCGGTTGCGGCGCTTACCAAGCGCCACGACGAACTCCAATCCCAAATTGAGAACGCTATGCCGCAGCGAGCGAACACTCAACTTCCCGCGTCCACCGATAAGAACTCGCAGGACACTCCTGGTGCGGGCCCCTCAGCAGGCGCTGACGCGACCAATGCGGCACTGTCCTCACTTCATTCGATGTCCTTGACGCAACGAACCATCGCTGCACTGGATCGCCGAATTCGGGATGAGCAGAACTTGACTAGTATTTATGGGCAGTGGGGCGCGCTCGTTGGTACCCGGCGTCGTGGCCTGCTTCATGGATTAATCGCCTCGGTCACATGGATGCTGCTGATTGTGTTGGCGGTTTTTGCGTTCAACCGGGCAGTGGCGCACTTTTTCGCCCACCTCGCCCCGGACCAGAAGAAGCTGCTCACGCTGCATGCCGTCGTGAACATTGCGGCCCGCGCCGCGGGCGCTGGTCTAATTCTGGCAATGATTTTTGGGTTGCCTACTCAGATAGCAACTCTTGTGGGTCTGGTTGGAGCTGGTCTCACGGTCGCACTCAAGGATTTCATCGTCGGCTTTTTCGGCTGGTTTGCGCTGATGAGGAAGGATGGGATTCGTCTTGGTGACTGGGTTGAGATTAACGGAGTGAGCGGCGAAGTCGTTGAGATTGGATTGTTTCAGACGGTGCTGCTCGAAACTGGCAACTGGAACGAATCCGGCCATCCCACCGGCCGCCGCGTAACTTTCGTCAATAGCTACGCGATTGAAGGCCATTACTTCAATTTTTCGACGTCCGGCCAATGGCTCTGGGATGAGTTGCAGATCGCGCTTCCCGCCGATCAGGATCCCCACCCGGTCGTGGAAGAGATTCAGAAAATTGTGACCAAGGAAACCGAAGCAAACGCGCATCTTGCCGAACAGGAGTGGGCGCGTCTGGGAAATATCCACGGGGGACGGTCTCTTTCGGCAGGGCCCGCGGTCAGCGTTCGCCCGGCCAACCCGGGCTTCGAAATCCTGGTGCGTTACGTCACGCGCGCGAACGAACGTTCCCAGCAAAGATCCAAACTCTATTATGAGATCGTCGAGCTGCTCCGCCGCAGGAATATTCCGCAGCCCGCACAACCCCCAGCCGCCCATTCAGCCGCCGCGGAAACTGCGTAGTCCCTCTCGCAGGCGGTTTACGACAGCGGATACATCTTCGGATTCCTGAAACAGCCGTATTGCCGCCATACCCGCGGCNCCCGCGGCGAAACAGGAATGAGCATTTTCAACTGTGACGCCGCCGATCGCGAGGACTGGAATGCGCACCGAGTGACAGACATTGCGGAGCCGCTCGATTCCTTGCGGTGCGCCGAACGCTGCCTTTGACGGCGTCGCGAAAACTGGCCCGAAGAAAACGTAGTCCGCGCCCGCGCCGTCGGCCGCGTGCGCTGCTTCCACCGAATGGCACGATGCGCCGATCTGAAATTCCGCGCGGCCGGCAGAGCGCCGCCATTCCGCCACTCTTTCCACCGGCAGAGCCATCTCGCCCAGGTGCACACCTGCTGCGCCCGCGGCAAGCGCGACATCGAGGCGGTCGTTGACCAGAATTTTGGTGCTGGTGTTTCGCGTAGCGGTGACCGCGAGGCGCGTCAGTTCAGCGAGCACGCGTGTTTCAAGGTCCTTTTCACGGATCTGGATCCAGTTGATTCCGGCGGCCGACGCTTTCCGAATGGTTTCGAGAAGAGTGTGCGCGGGGTCTGTTCTGACAATCCGGGAAATCGGATCGCCAACGGAAGGGACATTCGCGCTCTCAAGCGCGCGCCTGTCGGTCACATAGCAGAGAATTGGCTTACGTTCGAGTTGCAACGGAGTTCGCACGTCCTCGCAACATGCTTCCGGCAAGTAGAACGTCGAGCGCGCCCAGGCCCGTCACGGCGCCGCGCACGGAAGGATGCAACAGATAGGGAATCAGTCCAGGATATTTGTCCAGAAAGAAGTTGTGATCCCAATATCCCAGCCAGGGAATGAGAATTAACACGACTCCGAGCAGGAAGACGTCGAGGCTGAGCAGAACACGAAGCAAGGATTTCATCCTGGCGCTGCCTAGCGCGTCTTTCCGAGTAAATTAATTCTCTCGGAGACGTCGCGGTAATCGATATTCATCGCATAAACCTGAGAGAAACTCTTCACCGCAGCGGCCTTATCACCGGCCAGCTCTTGTGACACTCCCAGATCATACCGCAACGCAAGGATGGATTCCTGATCGAGTCCCGGGGTCTGGAGCGCGCGCTCGTACCAGATCGCAGCGATAGCCGGCTGACCTTTCTCCATGAATGCCAGGCCCAGCAGGGTGCAGCACTGCATCCCATAACGAAACGCCTGTCCCTTATCGGCCGATTTGGCGACTTTCTGGAATTCGCTGATGGCCTCTTCCAGCAAACCCATNTCTCTGTAGGCAACACCTAAGTTGTAATGAGTCTCAAGATCCTCATGATCATCTTTCCCCATTTCGCCCATTTCGGAGCGAAATTCTTCAAACAGGTCGCCCAGAGGCCCGCTCGTCTCGCCATCGGTAAGCGCGGCAGGCGCGGAGGACCCGTTTGCCGGCACTGACTGCTTCGCTGGCGGGGCTTCCGCGGCNGGAGGCTTTNCGGGGGGAGGCGCCGCGTGTTGAGCCATCTCTTCAGGAATCCCCAGACGTGATGTCGCCGACTCNAATTCCATCGCGAGATCGGCTAGGAGCGCGTCCGCGGATAAGGAGTCGTTTTGCGAAGCGCCTGCTGGTGTCGCGGGCTGCAGTTCCAGATCGAACGCAAGCCCTTCCGCATGAACTTCCTTCTCTGATTCTTGGGGCGCGGCAGAAGGCGCGGGCGGAGCCGTCTGCGAATGAGCCACCGGCGCGGCATCGACCGGGTGGGCCACTTCCATCGGGGTCTCCAACTGTTGTGACAATGCTGCCCACTCGTCCGACAAATCTACTTCATGGACGACGGATTTCACCGGAGCTGGAGGATTCACTTTTTCGACTGGCGCCGGCTTGGCAGCAGCTTCCTCGACAGGCTCTTCCAGTTGCGCTTCAATCGTAGGCACTGCAAACTCTGGCGGCGCAGCCGCGGAAGACTGCGCGGGAGCGGCCGGCGCAGCAGGGGAAAGATCCGCCGCGCGCTGGAAACGCCGCCTAAATTCCGCATACCTGTCGGCGGCGGCACGATCTTTGCGCTCGATCGCAACTTGTTCAAGCACGGAGGCAAGCTCCACCGTGCGTTTGTCATTGCCCGCTCCCACCGAAAAATCCAGGAGGCGTTCCAGGACAGGCGTATGGTGTGGGGCGCGCTCCAACACAGTTTCGAGCAGATCGATGGCTTTCTGCGTCAGTCCGTAACTGGAAAACAGATCGACGTCGGTCAATGCCTGCGTGACGTAGCGCTGCGTTTCTTCATCCAGTTCTGATTCAGGGGACGCCGGAGGAGGAGATGGTTTAGCATCCAGTTCCGGGGCTGCCATTTTCACCAGCGGCGGAATCTCAGCCGCCATGGGCTCGAGCCCGGCCTTCGCGCGCAACTTCATGTACTTGCGGCGCGTCGTTTCGTCTTCCGGGCTTCGAGCGAGCAACTGTTCGTACGTTTCGAGCGCTCTCTTGTCGTTCCCCGCCAGTTCGAGCGCACGCGCAAGTTGTGCCAGTGCATCCGGCAGGCGGAACGAATCGCTGGCCCTCCCGTAGAGATCAACCAGCCATTCGAGCGGCTCGATGTTTTCCGGACGACGCTCGGCCAGCCGCGAAAATGTTTGCGCCAAAGCTTCGTGGTCACCCGAATCGATCATCGTGTCGCGGATCAGCGCAAGCAGAGCCTGCGCACGATCGAAGTCGCCGGCTTCGACCAGAACGCTTGCGACATGGTGTACTTGCGCATAATTCTTGGGTGCCCGCGCAAACACTTTCTCCGCCAGCGCCGTGGCTTTTTCCGGGTGCCCGCTTTCTAAATGCAACTTTAGCAGCATCGCCGTGGTCTCGCCGCCGGCGTCCTGGTCCGGAAAAGATTCCAAGAGTGTGGAGGCTTCGGCGCGCTTACCAGCGCCGATCAACGCGCGTGCCTTCGAGGTCAGCGTTGGCAGGTGCTGGGCGTCGATTTTCAAGATACGGTCGGCGAGACGCACTGTTTCGGCATAATCGCCATGATCGAGAACTCGTTGCACGCCGATTTGGAATGTCTCGATCGCTTCCTTCTGCTGCCCCATCACGAGTTGCAGTTCGCCCAGCTTGGTATGAACACGCAGGTTGTCCGGTTCCGCCTCCAGCAGCTTTCGCAAGAGTGCCGCGGCTTGCGGTTGCCGCCCAGCCTTCAAATGCACCTCGGCAAGCTGCAGATAGAGCGGCCTGGCCTCGCTAAGCACGCCCTGCTGAACGTAGAGTTCCGCCAATCGCTCCAGGGGACGCGTTTCCTCCGGCGCAAGCTTGGCGACTTTCTTGTAGATGGCGATGGCTTTGGTTGTGAAGCCGTCGGTCAAAAAAATCTTCGCGAGTCGTTCAAAATATTCCAGTGCCTGGAAAGTTTCGCCTTGACGGACGAACAGATCGCCCAGGGTCATCAAGGTGACCTGATCCTTTGGCTCATTCTTCAGGATCTGCTGGTATTCCGCGATGGCCTGCGACATCTTCCCCTGTTGGAGATACTTGTGCGCGGCGTCGATGTGTTTGCTCTTGTTATAGGCCATCTTCAGACGCTCTTTCCACCGCCCTAACCGGAAGGGACGAAGCCGGACAGTGGTTGATTCGCAACCGCACTTGTCCATCCGGACAGGCGCGCCATATTTCCATAAGCGGACTACTGCTGCAAAGGCCGGCGTAAGGGCCAGCCTGACAGACCCAAAATTTACGCTAGCACGTCGGAAAAACCCAAGTCAACGCAACGCATTTAAAAGCGTTCGGGGCAGTTATCATCGGGTTGGGGACGGCCGGGACCCATTCCGTCCGCAAAGATCGGTGCGGGCNNACTCTTGCGCTGAATGCTCCGGCCTGGCCGGGACGTCGAGCCCGCCAAGAAAGCAGTATCCGCGATTTTTCGGTTCAGGTGAGCGGCAAAGCGGTCTGCGTCGCGCCCGCAGCCCAACAGGAGGCCTCCCGCACCGGGGCGAAGGAAAAGCGATGATGCGGCGAGGGGCCGTGCAAACGCAGCGCGGTCAGATGTTCCGGAGTGGCGTAGCCTTTGTGCTGTCCCAGGCCGTATTGCGGGTAGACCAGATCCCATTCGCGCATCAAGCGGTCGCGTTCGACCTTGGCCAGAATGGAAGCGGCGGCGATAGAGACGGAACGTGCATCGCCGTGAATCAGCGGCTTCTGTTCAATCAACGCGTCAAGCCGCATTGCATCCAGCAACA
>JGI12635J15846_10002589_pt1 | contig 15807 bp, 15 predicted proteins | sample BlaSpr_A8_OM2_M2_FD_15846 | JGI IMG/M metagenome (IMG submission 15846) | reverse complement strand
GCTGCTGGTGGTCGTATCGATTGTGATCGTCACGTACCTGGTGGCTGAGGTCATCCCGAAGTTTGCGGTGCTTTATCGAGACTTGAACGTCGACCTGCCGGCGCCGACGAAGGTGCTTATCGCGCTCACAGTGGATTACCGATACCTGTTCATATTGGGAGTGATTGGCATCGTGTTACTGGGCGTGGCGGTATACTTTTGGTCGAGGACCGAAGACGGCGGCGTGGCGTTCGATCGGTTGAAGTTCCGGGTGCCCGTTGTCGGCGACACGTTGTTGAAGTTCCAGGTGGCACAGTTTTCACGGACGCTTTCGACGCTGCTGACCGGCGGAACTCCACTGGTCGCGGGGTTGCAGACGGCGTCGGACGCCATTAGCAGCAAGTTGGTGCGCGGCACGGTGTCGCAGGCGACGCAGATGGTGCGCGAAGGCGAATCGCTGCACGGCGCGTTGGCAGCGACCCGCGTGATGCCGCCCATGGCGCTGGATATGATCGAAGTTGGTGAATCGAGCGGCGCGCTGGCTCCCATGCTCAACAGCGTGGCCGAGTTCTACGAAGACGAAGTGAACCTGAGGCTGGGAGCGATGGTGGCGTTGATCGAACCGATCATGCTGATTTTCATGGGAATTTTGGTGGCATTCATTCTCATCTCACTGTATCTGCCGATCTTTTCCCTCTCATCGTCGGGTATCGCGAAGTAGGGGAGCTATGGCTATCACAGATCAACACTCACACGTAATTGCGGGAATGGCGACGGCGGCGGACGAGCAGGCCGAGCGCGAGATGACACGCAAGGTTGCGGATCGCTACCGCAAAGAATTCATCGACCTGCGTGAACAGCGGATCGATCCGGAATTGTTTCGGGCGATTCCGGCGGATCTTATGTTCCGCTATAACTTTGTGCCGCTCGAAGTGCAGAACAATCTGCTTTCGATCGCGGTGGCTGACCCCAGCCACGTGCTGCTGAGCGACGAGCTTTCGCTGCTGCTCGGCAAGAAGCTGCACATCAAGGTGGCAACGCTGCGGCAAATCAGCGACTTGCTCAAGCGCACCGAGCAGTCGCAGCGCGTTCTGGAGCAGGCGACCGAAGCTTTCACGCTGCAGATTGGCAAGGACGAAACTGAGAGCGATGAGACGATCTCGGGCGACCGCCTTACGCGAGATTCGACGGCGAGCCCGGTGGTTCGACTGGTCGAAACCGTCATCTTCACCGCGCTGGAGCGGCGGGCGAGCGATATTCACATCGAAGCGCGCGACGCCGAAGTGGCGGTCAAGTACCGCATCGACGGTGTTTTGCAGCACGCAATGCAGCCGATCGCGAAGGAATGGCATTCGACGGTGCTGTCGCGCATCAAGGTGTTGAGCGATTTGGATATCGCTGAACGCCGCGTTCCGCAGGACGGCCGCTTCCGTGTGAAGTATAAGGGGCGCTACATCGACTTGCGCGTGTCGATCATGCCGGCGAGCCACGGGGAAGATGCCGTGCTTCGCGTGCTCGACAAAGAGACTCTCTCGGAAAAATTCCACAGTTTGAGCCTGGATGTCGTCGGGTTTGCGGCCGAAGAAATGAAGAAGTTCCGGCGGTACATTCGCGAGCCTTACGGCATGGTGCTGGTGACCGGTCCGACGGGTTCGGGTAAGACGACGACGCTGTATGCCGCGATCAACGAGATCAAGAGCGACGAAGACAAGATCGTCACAATTGAAGATCCAGTCGAGTATCAGCTCCGCGGCATCACGCAGATCCCTGTGAATGAGAAAAAGGGACTGACATTCGCGCGCGGGTTGCGGTCGATTTTGCGTCACGATCCGGACAAGATCATGGTCGGCGAAATCCGCGACCAGGAGACGGCACAGATCGCGATTCAGTCGGCGTTGACCGGCCATCTTGTGTTTACGACAGTGCACGCGAACAACGTGACCGACGTTATCGGCCGATTCATCAACATGGGTGTCGAGCCGTACAATTTTGTGTCTGCACTAAACTGCATCATGGCGCAGCGCTTGATCCGCGTCGTTTGCGAGAATTGCAAGCGCCCGCGGAGATATAGCTCTACGGAATTGCAAGAAGCCGGGCTCGATCCGGCGCAGTGGGGCAACGTCCTGATCGCGGAGGGTGCGGGGTGCCTGGAATGCTCCGGCACCGGGTATCATGGACGAACGGCAATCTGCGAGTTGCTCGATTTGACCGACCGGATTCGCGAGATGATCATCGACCGCCGGCCGACGTCGGAAATCAAGCGCGTGGCGCGTGAAGAAGGCATGACGACGTTGCGTGAAAGCGGCTTGGCAAAAATCCGCGAAGGAATTACAAGCGTAAGAGAAGTCAACAAGGTGACTTTCGTTGAGCAGTAGCGCGACATTTCGGCAGGGAATTTACCAGAGCGCGTTCGCGCGGAAGGTCGCTCGATGGCTTGAGGCGATGCCGCATCCGGCGCTGGCGCTGGAGATTTCGCAGGATCGTGTCGCGGCCGCCCGATGGACACGCACCGGCGGGCTGGACAGCTACGCGATCGAGACTTTGCCAAACGGCGCGTTGCTGCCATCCGCCGTGGAAACCAACATCGTTGATCAAACAGCCGTGAAGGGAGCGGTTGCCGGCGTGCTGTCCCGGCTGCGCGCGAAGGACGAAGAAATCGCGCTGATTGTGCCGGATCCCGTCATTCGCGTTTTCGTACAGCATTTCGACCAGTTCCCGCGTTCGCCGCAGGAAGCGGAGCCGATGCTGCGCTGGAAGCTTAAGAAGAGCGTTCCATTCGAGGCGGACGAAACCGTCATTTCGTACATGCGTCAGGCGCCACGCGAAGACGGAGTCGATGTGGTCACGGCTTTGGCACGATTGCGCATCGTGCGCGAGTACGAAGGGCTTGCCGAGGGACTTGGCCTTTTCCCTGGCGTGATCCTGAGCTCGTCCCTGGCGGCGATTACGCTGCTCGACGATCATCATCCGACGCTGCTGGCGCGCGTGTCTGGGCCGGCTTTGACAACCGCCATCGTGCGCGAAGGTGTTTTGTGCGGGTATCGTTGCACGGAGCTGCCGGCGCAGAGCACGGATCTGACGCCGCAGATGTTGCTCGAAGAGATTTATCCGGTTGCGGCGTATTATCAGGACACCTGGCGCGAGGGCATCCAGCAGGTGCGTGTCGCCGGGCTCGGGCCGCGGCTCAATGAGTTTCTACGGCCGCTCGAGGACGAATTCCGGTGCGAGGTGCGCTCGCTGTTGCACACGGCCCTCTCCGAGGGGCGCGTGCCGGAGAGCATTCACGAACTCGCGGACCGCGAATCGGACGGCCTGGTCGGATGGATGTTGCATCGCAACTAGGACGGACATGGCAGGGAGTTATTTCTCGGTGATAAGAAACAGAAAGGGAATCGAGCGGATCCGATGAAAGTCCGGCTAAATCTATCGACGAAGCCACTCCAGACGCACCGCAGATTTCTTGCGGGAGCAGGGATCGTAGGCATCGTTGCGGGGTTGTTCTTCATCGGGCTCGGCTTGCATGTGTATGCCGTGCGCCGGGGAGACGAAGTGTTTCGTGAGCGAGTCGTCGCCGTGCGCTCTGAGATGGTGAACCTGGAGCAACAGCGCAGCGAACTGGAGCAGTTTTTCAGCCGGCCCGAGAACGCGAAATTGCATGATCGTTCTGCGTTCCTAAACACGATTATCGACGAGCAGAGCCTGAACTGGACGCAAATGTTCATGGATCTTGAGAAAATTCTACCCGCGGGCGTGCGCGTCGTCAGCATTCAGCCGAGACACGACAAAGGCATCGTGGAAGTGAAGTTGACCATCGGCGCACTGAACGATGAAGCAAAGATGAAGTTCCTGCATGCTTTGGAACAGTCGCCGTCGTTTTCCCAGTTGCGGATGGTGAGCGAAAGACAGGTTGTGCCGGTGGCTGGAGAGAACGACAAGGTCGATGTTGAATTGACGGTAGTTTACTCGAAGGCTTGACGGTGGCGATGCGACACGATTTCAAACTCGAGCGCCGGCTGATCATCTTTGGTTTGGTGCTGCTGGTTGCCGCAGACGTTGCGTTGGCGGTGTACGGTTGGAATTTGTCTGCCGGACGGCAGCCGCAGGAGGAGCTTGCGATTCTGACGCGCAATCGCGACCTGCTTCGCGCTGATATAACGCGCGCGCAGGAAATCCGAAAGAAGATCCCTGCGATTAAAGACGATTGCGACAAATTNGAAGATTCCTTGTATCCCGCAAGCAAAGGGTATTCCTCGGTTAGCGCGGAACTCGATTCCATTGCCGGCAAATCAGGACTCAGCCTCGAAAGCACTGGATTCCGCGAGGCCGATGTGAAAGGGCGTGAATTGCAGCAGGTGGAAATCGAAGCGGTTGTGACCGGCAGCTACTCGCAAGTCGTGCATTTCCTGAACGGACTCCAGCGATCGCCAAATGTTTACGCCGTTGAGGCACTGGAAGCGAGGGCGGATTCTGCGCAGGCCACGAATGGCCGAGTACGTTTCTCGATGCACATCAAGACGTATTTCCGGACGACCTGATGAACGAGCGAAACAAACGCATTATGCTGGCGGCGCTGATTGTGGTTGCAGCGCTCGTGTGGTGGTACGAGCGCGGGGGCAGCTCCGTCGCATCGGCGACGGCGCAGGATGGCGAGATGTCCTACAAGCCGCTGGGAGTCGAAAATCCGGCGCTGCAACGCGACAAGCAGCACGCTAGCCAGAAGACTGAGTACAAGAGCGGTGGCCGCGACTTGTTCAGCGCAATTGCGCCGCCTCCCCCGCAAGAAGTGCAGAAGGCCGCTCAGGAAGCCCGCCGTTTCCAGGGGCCAACGATTCCGCCTCCGCCGCCACCTCCGACGCTGCCGGGCAATATGAAGTTTTTCGGCTACGGGACGATTCCCAACGGCACCGCAAAGCGCGCGTTTCTCAGCGACGGGGACAACATCTACATCGTCGGCGAAGGCGACACTCTGCTCGGCAAGTTTCGCGTCACGAAAATCGGAAACGCGAACCTGGATTTTGAGGAAATCGCCAGCGGCCGGCACGGCTCGACGCAGTTGACCGAGGAACCTGTTACCGCTCCCGCATCGTAAGCCCATGATCCAAAAGAACAGATCGGGATCCAGCCTGCGCGCACACCGCACAGCGAGACAGGATGGCTATGCCATCCTGCTGGTTTCGTTTATGACGGCGCTCATGCTGTTGACGGTCATCGTCGCCGCGCCAGCGGTTCGCACGGAACGCCGCCGCGAGCAGGAAGAAGAGATGATCTGGCGGGGCAAGCAGTATGTTCACGCCATCAAGCTTTACTACCGCAAGAACGGACGTTTCCCGACGACCATCGACGATCTGACCAAGCCGAAGAACGGCTCCTTGCGCTATTTGCGGCAGGAATACAAAGATCCGATGAACAAGGAAGATGGGAAGTGGCGGCTGATTTACGTCGGACCGTCGGGGCAGCTCATCGGCAGCACAAAGCCGCAACAGCAGATCCAGATGAGCGGCGGCGGGAATGTTGGCACGCCCGCGGGGCAAGCGGGTTTTGGGTCGACGCAGGGGCAGGGGAATTCGCAGAGTTCATTTGGTGGCAGCAGCTTTGGCTCTTCGAATAGTAGTTTTGGCTCCTCGAACAGTAGTTTCGGTTCATCGAATAGCAGCTTTGGCTCTTCGAACAGCAGCTTCGGGTCGCAGGGCGGGTTCGGTGGCCAGAACAACAACCAGAGTCCGAACGGAAATAATGGGCAGCAGCAGAATCAGAACGGGGCAACGGGAACGACTCAGAGTCAGGATCCAAACGCCCCGCAATCTGGCGACGGTTCCGGAAATCCGAATCAGACGCAGGATGTTGACACGTCCAGCTTCGTCGGCGGCAATATCATCGGAGTGGGCAGCAAGGCGAACCACAAGTCGATCATCATTTACGAGAAGGCGACGAACTATCATCAGTTCGAATTCATCTGGGATCCGTCGAAGGACACGATGGGACTTGGCGGGACCGGCACGGGAGTTCAAACGGGCACGGGCGCTTTCGGCCAGCCGGGGCAGCCGGTGAATGGAACGAATCCGAATGGATCAAGCTTTGGCGGATCGAGTTTCGGTGGGTCCAGTTTCGGTGGCTCGAGTTTTGGCGGGCCTGGTCAATCGGGACAGAATCCGAATGGCAACCAGCAGCAGCCGCCTAACGGTGGCCAGAATCCAAGCTCGCAGCCGCCGCCTACGCCGAATCAACCCTGATTCGAATCACCTGACAATCTGAGAATTTTGCTCGATGCCTGCGCACCTTGCCGTGGCTATGAACCGGCGGGAAGTGTGGTTGGGGTGGGTGCTGCGTCATGAGGAGTCACTGCTGCGGTCTTTGAACCTGCGGGAACCGCGGCTTTTCGCTTTGCATACGCGGTGCGCACTCTTCGAACGTACAGTTGAGTTTCGGCGTACGGTGGGACGCGCCCGTATTGCTGTACGCGAAGCGGCCCGGCGTTGTAGGCCGCAAGGGTGAGTGCGAGATCGTTTCTATAGAGGGTGAGCAGGTCGCTGAGATAGTGCGTGCCTGCATCGATGTTTTCCGCGGGGTCGAAAATATTGTGCACGCCAAGGCGCGCTGCGGTTTCCGGCAACAACTGCATCAGCCCGCGCGCATTGCGGCGCGAAATCGCCTTTGGGTTGAAATTGGACTCCGCGGCAATGACGCTGGCGATGAGTTCCGCGTCAACGCTATAGCGCGACGCTGCCGCCTCGATCAAGTCGCGAAATGGCGACTTCGCCGCCGGGACCGGCGGGTTGGAAACGAAGACTTCTTCGGGTTCGATCGCGACGACGTCTTCCGCCGGCGCTTCGACAAACCCCCCTTCAATCTGCAATCGATATTTGCCGTCGAGCAGTTGGTAGCCGCTGACGTGCAGTCGCATTCCGCTGCGCATCACGAAATACTCAGCTCGCGACGGAGCGGCGAAGCTGACACAGGCGACCATCACCGCGGCAGTCGCGATGCAAGTGCTGATCGCGCCGCTGTGCCGCCGCCGTCTGAGATTCAGGCGCACGATGCCGCCTCACGCAGCGCAAATTGTTCGATCGCGACAGCCACGCCATTCTCGTCATTGCTGGTCGTTTCGTGCCAACCGAAATTCTTCAATTCGGCGACACCGTTGCCCATCACGATCGGTATTCCCGCATAGGAAAGCATCTCCATATCGTTGTGGTTGTCGCCGACGGCCATGACTTCACCGCGATCGTAGCCGCGCATCGCCGCCCATTCGGCGAGCGCCGCGCCCTTCGAGCATTCGGGATGGAGTATATCCATCATCGAGAAATCGCGTGTTTCATAGACGGTCGCTGCGAGCCGATACTCATCCGAGAACGGCGCGTCGCGAAGGGTTGCCTGGGCGTCTCGCATCAGCTGGACCTTGCCCGACAGCATAACCTGCAGCGGGTCCTCTGTCAGGCAGCTCTCTAACGGCTTGGCACAGCCCAGGAATTCCTTGTTTCGATCGTAGTAGGCCTGGCGAATCGGGTCATCAGTTTCGAACGTTTCCAACATGAGCTGATTTTCGCGCGGGCGATCAAAGAAGACGCCGGCGCCTTCGCGCCACGGCAGCGTCAGCTGCAGAACTTTGCGCGCCGTTTCGAGCGGTAAGAGGTTGCGGACGTGGGTCTTGCCGTCCTGCGTGCGGACCAGCGCACCGTTGCTGACGATCATCGTCAAAGGAGAAGCCAGTTCGCGGGCAACCGGCATCGCGAAGTCGTAGCGCCGCCCGGTCACCAGGGCGACCTCAATACCGCGCCGGGTAGCCTCGGAGATCGCAGCGCGGTTCGCATCGGACAGCTTCCAGCGGCTGTCGAGCAGCGTGCCGTCGATATCGAGCGCGATGAGTCGTACAGGCATGATTTCTCGCAGGCTCTATTGTAGCGTGAAATGGCGCCTCTTCCTGGCTGGCCCGAAGGGCAGGGGGGCGAAAGAATAGCCAAAAAGGCCTGTGCTAAAATTGCGGCTTATGGCGACCAAAGCAACCGTGACACCGACCACGAACGTCCTGGAATTGATCTGCTCGAACTGCCAAAAGCGATTCGACGCGAGCGTGGAACAACACGTTTGTTTGTGCGGCCGCCCGCTCATGGCGCACTACGATCTGAAGAAAGCTGCGGAGACGCTGACCCTGAAAAACCTGGAGTCGCGACCGCGGACGCTCTGGCGATATGCCGAGGTTTTGCCGAACGGTGAGACAGTTTCGCTGGGCGAGGGCATGACGCCGCTCATCCCGGCGGCGAAACTCGGGGCCTCGATGGGGCTGAAGAATCTGTACGTTAAGGACGAGGGCCTCAATCCGACCGGATCATTCAAGGCGCGTGGCATGACTGCCGCCGTGAGCCGGGCGAAGCAATTGGGTGCGAGGATGCTGGCCGCGCCCACGGCTGGAAACGCGGGAGGAGCACTCGCAGCATACGCAGCCGCAGCGGGACTAGGCGCTGTGATCGTGATGCCCAGCGATACGCCGGTGGCTAATGTCATGGAGTGCCAGGCGTTTGGCGCCAAGGTGATCAAAATAGACGGGCTGATTTCCGACTGCGGAAAATACGTCGCTGAGAACAAAGAGAAGGAAGGCTGGTACGACGTCTCGACGCTCAAGGAGCCATATCGCGTCGAGGGCAAGAAAACGATGGGCTATGAGTTGTGGGAACAATTCGGCGGCAAGCTGCCCGGCGTGATCTTATACCCCACGGGCGGTGGCGTTGGGCTGATCGGGATGTGCAAGGCGTTCGACGAGATGCAGGAGATGGGTTGGATTGGAGTCGAGCGGCCGCGCATGGTTGCCGTCCAAGCGGAAGGCTGCGCGCCGATCGTGCGCGCGTGGGAAGCGCATCGCGAAAAGGCGGATTTCTTCCCCAACGCCGCGACGATGGCTTCGGGATTACGCGTGCCCGGTCCGCTGGGTGACTTGATGATGCTGAAGATGCTCAAGCAGACGAACGGCACCGCGCTGACCGTCAGCGATGCGGAAATGCTCTTGGATGGAAAGCAGTTGGCGTCGCAGGAAGGAATTTTTGCTGCGCCTGAAGGCGCTGCGACCGTCAGCGGCGCGCGCAAGCTGGCCGAGTCCGGATGGATCAAGCCGGAAGAGAAAGTCGTGCTCTTCAACACCGGAACGGGATATAAATACGCCGAAGCTTGGCAGCGCGCGCTGCAGAATTAGCAGGCCGCGAAAAGACGAGCGACAATGGCGACTCATCGCATTTATTACGACGATTCCTTCGCGCGAGATTTCGAAGCGCAGGTGGTGACGTGCGAGCCGTGTATTCATGGCACGACCCCGGCCTGGGAAGTTGTGCTCGATGAAAGCGCGTTGTATCCGGCGTCGGGCGGCCAGCCGTGCGATCGCGGCAAGCTCGGTGACGCAAACGTGCTCGAAGTCCGCGACGACGGCGATGAAGTCGTGCATATCGTCGATCGCGAGTTGCGGCCTGGGCCGGTTCACGGATGTGTGGATTGGCCGCGCCGCTTCGATCACATGCAGCAGCATACGGGCCAACACCTGCTCTCGGCCATGTTTCAGGAGCGATTCGGCCGCCAGACGGTTTCGTTTCATCTCGGCGCGGAGTTGAGTTCGATCGATCTGCGCGGGGCCGAGCCGACTGCCGAAATTCTGGAAGGCGCCGAGCGAGCAGCGAATCGCGTCATTTTCGAAGATCGGCCGATCAATGTACGCTACGGCACCCCGGAGCAACTCGCACAGATGGGTGTGCGCAAGGAAGTGCAGCGCACCGGCATTCTGCGCGCGATCGAAATCGACGGCGCCGATTTGCAACCTTGTGGTGGCACTCACGTGCGCCGCACGGCGCAAATCGGAATGCTGCTTGTCCGACGATGCACGAAGATGCGACAGGACTGGCGCGTGGAATTCGCGTGTGGCGCGCGCTCGGAACGACTCGCGCGAAACGACTTTCGATTGATCGCGCGTGCCGCGGCCAATTTGGGTTGTGCGCCTGACGATCTGGCGGATGCCGCAGCTCGTGTGACCTCAGAGCGGGATGCAAACTTCAAAGAAGTACGCAGCTTGTTGCAGAGATTGGCCGACCTGGAAGCGGCATCGTCACTACAATCCGCACCGCTGGGCGCGTCGGGCATTCGAACCATTGTTCGCGCTTTCGACGATGGTACCCAAGCGGACTATCCGGGCTTCTTCTCGACACAGCTCGCAAAAACGGAGAGCGTCATCGCACTCGTTGGGCTGAAGGGCACCGGTCAACTGATCTTTTCGCAGCATCCGTCAGCCGGAAAAGACATGAACGCGCTGCTCAAGCGCGTATTCGAACGATTTTCCGGCAAAGGGGGAGGGAATCGCGGCTTCGCGCGCGGCCGCCTCAACGATGGTGCGCAAGTCGATCAAGCGCTGGAATTTGCGAGCGCCAGCCTACAGGAACAATTGCAAGCAAGCGCCGGCTGACCTGCCCGATCTTCATTCATCAGAAAAAGCGCGTTCTCAGACGCTGTGGAATGACCTGCAAATCGAGCAGTGTCAGAAAGTCGATCGTGCCAAACTCACGATCGATCGCCGGCGGACCGCAAAGCCTCGCAGAAATATCAAGGTAAGCGCGGAACAGCCGAGGCGGCTCAGGGAGCGGCTCATGCGAGGCGCCTTCCCTGGGTTGGCAGCGACACGCTGCTTTCGGCTTAGTCCGCAGTCCGTCTGGCGCTAGATATTTCTCGCGCAACTCTTCGAATAGCGCCGCTCCCTCGTTCTCATCCTGCGAAGTGATGGAGCTGCACCCAATCATGTAGCGCGCGTTGCACAACGCGGCGTATGACGCGATGCCTTTCCAGAGCATCCCAAGCGCGGTCGTGCTCCGATAGTCGCTGTGAACGCAGGCGCGACCAAGCTCGAGCATTTCGCCGCGAATCGGTTCGAACGGCGCAAAATCAAAAAGCTGCTCGCTGTAATAGCCGAGATTCCCTTGAGCTCGGTACCCAGTCTGCATTCGGTACGTGCCGACCAACACGCCAGTCGAAACGTCGCGAACCATCAGGTGATCGCATACCCAATCGAAACGGTCGCGATCCAACCCAGTGCGCTCCGACGCCACCAGTCCCTCGCCGAGCTCGCGATTGAACACCAGAAATCGAAGCCTCTGGCATTCCTCTAAGTCCGCAACGTTCTGTGCAAGAGAGACGGAAAACGAAGGGCTGGATGTAATCGGTCCGTCGCAATCCTGAACCAGAACCGCAGTGGTTGGCATGCAACCAGTGTGTCCGGGGGCGGATTACGGCAAGGTTTCAGTACCGTAATTTGCGTGTTTCTGCGACCTAAGCGTATCGGCGGGTTCCCGCGAGCCCCGTGGTCACCGCTCTTGCGATTGATTAGGGTATGTGACAAGCCGTGGGCAGCCGCACAAAATCGACCTCTTCATTGTTGTCGTCAGCCCAGGTGAAATTCACGTTCCCGAATTTGTCGGCAGCGAGCTGCTGTTCGAAGTCTTGATTCGACTGCGAAATTGTGACCGGCGCCGAGAAAGTGGCCCCTCCATCATTCGAACGTTGATAGGCAGTGGCTCCGTTCGCGCCAATGACCGTCACGTTACTGCACGCGTCGGCGGACAACGATGCTGAGCCCCCCGCAGTAGCGACTCCGAGCGCTGCTGGAGGCGACGAAAACGGTGCGCCTGGTTCCGGAGAACTAGCGAATTCCGTGGTACCGCCCGCGGTCCAAAGCACATATATTCCGCCGTCGGCGCCGGAAACCACTTCATTGGAAGCAGGGTTCGCAGGCGTAGTGATGCTGATAGGAGTCGCAAACGTCGCACCCCCATCAAGGGACAATGTGAAAAACAGCGAGGTCGAATCTGCCAGCCATGTCACCGCCAGAAAGCCGGTCGAGCCTACCGAAGCCGACACCTGCGAATTGCAAGCGCCCGCCGCGCCCGAAATCGTCTTGCCCGCCGAATAGGTGACGCCATCGCTGGAGGCGCTAAACGAGATCGAGCAATTTGATACGGTCGGCGCTGTGGCCCAAAAAACGTAGACGTGTCCGGCTGAATCGGCGACTGCCTGCTCGCCGGTCGCGCCGGGTACAGCCGGCGCAATCGTCGTGGGGGCAGTAAATGTGACTCCGTCATTCGTAGCTTCAGCCAACACGTTCGACGATGCGTCAATCCACGTCACCACCAGCTTGCCGTCCGGACGTCCAACGATCGTCGGCACATTGCTCCCCGTAATCGGTTGTGGGCCTGACGTAAATTGCACCGGCGCGGTAAATGTCGCTCCGTTATCCATCGAACGGCTGATGTTGTAACCAACTGTCGTGTCCGATATGTCGAGCACGCGATACCAGAGCAAATCAATGTCGCCAACGGGATCGACCACCATCCGGAGCAGGTTGTTCTGCAAGTTCTTCGAAAAGTCGCTGGTGATCACAATCGGAGCGGAAAACGTAGTGCCTCCGTCCGTAGACCGAGTGAAGTGAACTCCGTCCGTATTGAGCCACGCGAGGTCGATATTTCCGGAGGAATCCGTGGCAATAGCGGGTATTCCGAATCCGCTATCGACGTTCACGGGCGAAAAAGTGGTTGGCGCTGTCACTGTTGGCGCGGCCGGAGCAGCCAATGTCACGGCCGCAGTCCCGAAGGCCGACGCTTCTGCAACCGATGTCGCGGTAACGGTCACGGTGCCAGACGCTGTCGCGCGTCCCGCCGACGTGTACGTAGCTGCAACGCCCGAGGCGGTTGTCGTTGGCGAAATCGAGCCGCAGAGAGCGCCCATGCAATTCGTGCCTGAGATCGACCACGTAACGCCAAGATTCTGCGGGTCATTCGCAACGTTCGCCGTGAAAGTTTGCGTGACGCCGCCCGTTGCGAGGTTCGCGGTTCCAGGCGTCACCGACACGCTTGTTGAAGTCCCGGTCGTGCCCGACGCGGGGGTCAACGTGATCGTGGCTTTCGCGGATTTGGTCGAATCGTCCACCGCTGTTGCGGTGAGCGTAACGGTCGGTGGATTTGGCACCGCAGCCGGAGCCGTATACGTTACCGGAACGCCCGACGCCGAACTCGCGCCTGACAGCTTGCCGCAGGCCGCGCCCATGCAGCCCGATCCGGAGAGCGTCCATGTTGTCCCGTCATTCTTTGGATCGTTGGTCACTTTGGCGCTGAAGCTCGCAGTCTGGCTAGCTTGCACCGTCGCTGAACCCGGACCCAATGTCACCGCAATAGCACCTACTGGTGCCGGACCGGTCGAAGATCCGCCGCCACATCCAGAAAATCCCGCTACTGCCATCATCACGCACGCACAAATTGTGGCGACGTTTGCTCGAGCTACGCCACGCGGACACGCCATTTACCCTCCAGAAAAGCGATTGGGGACGGGAGCGGCATTCTAGCACGCACACATTTTCCGAGTGTCGTCGGAATACACGCTCACCCATCAAATCGCAGGAAGAGCAGTCGAAATTCTGTGAANTTGGATGCCCGGAGGGGCCCGATGTTCGCCGCGATCCGGCCGAAAGGCAAAACTAAATAGCTATGCTCGTGCTGTGAGTAGCATTCCCATCCTCTCGATGATAATTTGGAGGATGGCGAGTGTGATTCAGGTGAAGAAATCCGCATCGCCGCAAAAATCAGATTCTCATCCCAGGAGAAATCAACGTGAAGTACACGGCTCTTCGAACCTTTGCTCTTTTGACAATCGCGCTGCTTCTCTCAGTCGGAGCCCTCTCGACCACTGCGCAAGACCGCCTCAGCGACAAAGATGTCGCCAACATGATGAACAATTTGAAGAACGACGCGAAGAATTTCCGCCTGGCGTGGAATCGCGCGTTGAGCAAGAGCACGATTCGAAAGACCAGCCGCGAAAAAGACGCGCGCAATCTTGCTACGCAGTTCCAGAATCAGACCGAAGGCATGCTGCGCCAGTTCCAGGGCAACAAAACTGCAGACCAGTCTTTGCCACTCGTTCAGCAGACGGCGCGTAACATTGAGCAAGTGAAAACCGATGTTTCGCTGGGCCCCGTCGTCGATCAACAGTGGACCAAGATTCGCACCGAACTCGACCAGATCTCCCAAGCGTTCAAACTTCCTTCGAACTAAAAGTGGTTACTCCTGTTCGAATGAATTGGCGAAACGCGGTAAACAAAATCGCGGCAAATTCTGGAATCGCCGTGACCCTGTGAGGTATAATTACAGCTCCCGATGAGACGTGGGCGAGTAGCTCAGCTGGGAGAGCGCCTCGTTCGCAACGAGGAGGCCGAGGGTTCGAATCCCTTCTCGTCCACCAACTATCTCACGACTCATCAGCAGTATACGAGACTCACCCAAGAAGCTCGGAAGCGCAACACACGGGATGTTCCGGTTTGGTTTCCCCCTTGCGATCAATCGTGGCGACAGCTCACGAATCCTCAAATCTTCAAATTTAGTGACAAAGAACCGCAAGATTTCAGTTTCCTTCCGGATCGCCGGTACCTTCGGTCTTCCTTTTTTGTTTGCTATCTCGACCCTCCGGTAATAGTCGTACCAGAATAAATAGTCAGCGGGTGGCTACTCGCGAGCCTGTCCTGTTCGTGACAGTTGTCGAACTCAGCCTCGAATATGATCTCAAATGAAGGTGTACTTCATGAAAAGACTCACGACGTATCCATGGCGTAGCATTTACGTTTCGGCGATTTTAGAAACGGATGTGAATAGGATCACGGGTCGAATATACGATGCAATTGGGGCAATGGAACACCGTAGTTTAGAACCATCGACGATTGACGATGACGAAAGTCGGGCTCTGGCGCACGCTGAAATTGGGATTCAAAACCTAATAACAGAGAGAGCCGAAAAGCCAGAGTGAATCGCGAAATTTAACGGCGGCAGGCCAAATACTTAGTTGCGCGAAGCCACTCTGAAAGGCCTTGGTGAAATAGAACTTGAACGTTCAATACGTTGGCTTCGAATCAAAACCGCTCGTGCGTGAATATAACTTTGTCGTACGCCGCGCCTTAAATGAAACTACTGGATTCACTCTGACTATCGGGAACGAGGCGTTCGATTCCCGGCGCGTTAGATTTCAAGACGCTCCCGAAATCTGCTCACGCAGGCTCCATCGAGAGCTCGCTGTTTTCGGAGAGCAAACTCCACAGACAAACTTTCACATCAGCGAGAAGGATCTTGATGACTACCGCAGCTCTCACGCCCCAAAGACGGCTCTGGCTCGAGACCGAGTCAAAATAGCATCGGATGAAGAGCCGAACTCCGTTCCAACGGACCGAGAAGCTGTCTAAGTACGTTGAGCAAAGGTTGAGCAGGACGAAATGAGACTGGAAGGCAAAGATGAAGACGGATGAGCAATACGGTGCGGAGTTCGATGCGCTATTCGAGAAGCACTCGACGTGGAATAACCGGCGAGTAATGGATATGTTCAAGGCAGAGCACGGCAGTTTGAATGAAGATGACGTAATACGTCTCTTCAACAAATGGGTTCGGAAAAGAAGATCCCCGCTTCGATAGCGCGTGTCAATTCAGCTCAGATAAAAAAGCGTCACCGCATTCCGTGCAAGACGTAACGGGCACAGGTCGCTTCCGAACATCACGGGATTCTTGATCATCGTGCGGGGATGCAATTCATGGAGATGAGCGCTCTGCCGCGCAGTATAAACACAGCCTTGACTTAAGAAAGAGCGCCGGGTTGCGTCACTAAGGGTAGCCGATTTGTGCCTTACCCCTCAGGAGCTTCAGCGCCACGCGACAAGGGATGCATGTGGTACGATTTTCGTCGGAGGGACCACACTTATAATGGACGTAATTGCCGCACTGCAAGCCGAAGCAACTAAGTTAAAGAAGCAGTTAGATACCGTACTTTACGCGATGCATTTGT
>JGI12635J15846_10002588_pt1 | contig 15812 bp, 10 predicted proteins | sample BlaSpr_A8_OM2_M2_FD_15846 | JGI IMG/M metagenome (IMG submission 15846) | reverse complement strand
CGTCATCGTCCTCGTCGTCGGGATCGACGCGAGAGGCTTGCGAGCCGTCATTGGGGACATCGGGATCGCCGACGACAAAATGGTCCATCGGCGCGTCTGCAGCAAATAGATCCTTGGCACGATCCGCGCCGACGCGCGCTTCGACTTTGGCGCGGTCCAACTCGCGCTCCCAGGTGTCCGTCAGCGTCTGGTACATGTAGCCCGCGATGACGAGTGAATCGGTAGGCTGCCACGGCTGTGGCTTGTATTTGAGTAAAGAAAATTCCAGCGGCAAGCTGTTCTGATGCTGTTCGATAAAAACGTTCACTCCGCGGGCGTAGGCTTCCATCAGCGTGCGCGAGTCCTTGTCCATCGCGGCGAAGTCACGCTCCGCGGCGCGGGAAAAACCGAAGGTCCGGAATTGTTTATCTGATTTCAATGCTAGCGGGCCGACAATTTCCGCAAGCTGGCCGCGGGAGGCTCGGCGCATCAAATCGAGTTGCCAGAGGCGGTCCTGCGCCATCACATAGCCCTGGGCTTCGACCGCATCCGCGAGGGAAGCCGCGCGGATGTGCGGGACGCCCCAATTGTCGCGCTCTACGGTGACTTCCTTCTGGAGGCCGGGGAGGGAAATTGAGCCGTCGAGCTGCGGAAGTGGGCGGTAAATGAACCTCCAAGCTACCGCTCCCGCGACCACCGCAATAATCAGAACTGTCCAGAGAAGAAAACGAAGGATGGTCCGCAAGCAATCTCCCGGGCGCTGGAAGTAAAACTTGAGTTTAGTGGACGCGCTTCGAGCGCGCAACAGGGAGGGCGCGCTTGTCGGCTGTGATAATCTAAGAAGATATTGCCTATGAGCATGTACAAACCAGTGCCAAGAGTGCCGGATTTTCCTGCCATGGAGCGCGAGATTTTGCGCTTCTGGGAGGAGAATCGCATTTTCCAGAAGTTGCGGGAACAGACGGCCAAAGGCCCACGTTGGTCGTTCCTGGATGGACCGATCACTGCAAATAATCCGATGGGCGTGCATCACGCCTGGGGCCGCTCGCTGAAAGATATGTACCAGCGGTACAACGCGATGCGCGGCTATGCGCTGCGCTACCAGAACGGTTTCGATTGCCAGGGATTGTGGGTGGAGGTCGAGGTCGAAAAGAGTCTCGGGCTCAAAACCAAGCGTGAGATTCGCGAGTTTGGGATTGAGAACTTTGTCCGTGCGTGCAAGGAGCGCGTGCTGACATATGCCGCGCGGCAGACCGAGCAATCCATCCGTTTGGGCTATTGGTGCGATTGGGATGATCCCGAGGTATTGATCGCGTTGCGCGATGCGTTGGCGGATGGAGATCGCGTGGTCACGGTGAAGGTGCCCAGCGGGCGCACAGAAACCGCGCGCGCCAGTGAGATCGTGCGTAAGTTAGGGTCCGCCGAGTATGGCGGCAGCTACTTCACTTTTTCCGATGAGAATAATTACACCATCTGGTCTTTCCTGAAAAAGTGTCACACGGAAGGTTTCATCTACCGCGGGCACGACGTTATGCCGTGGTGCGGGCGGTGCGGAACGGGGCTCTCGCAGATGGAGGTGGCGGAGGGGCGCCGCATCACCACACATACTTCCGTTTTTGTGCGCTTTCCAATCAGAGGGCAGGAGCGAACTGCTCTGTTAATTTGGACGACGACGCCCTGGACATTGACTTCGAACGTTGCCGTAGCCGTGAATCCGGAAATGGCCTACCTCAAGGTCAAGCACGGCGACTGGTTCTACTACGTTGCGAAAGGAAACTTCGAGCACGATCGCGTACAGGACCTGCAGGTGGAAGGGAAGCACGAGACGCACAAGCTGCCCTCGATCCGGACCATTTTGAAGGGCAGCGGCGGCGTCGAAGTGATCCAGGAGCTTCCGGGCAAGGATCTCCTCGGCGTTACTTATCAAGGGCCTTTTGACGAACTTCCTGCACAGAAAACGCCGGGAGGGGTTTTTCCCTACGGCGAGACCGGCAGCGGCCAAACCGCCGCGGAAGCTCACCGCGTCATCGCTTGGAAGGAAATCAGCGAAGCCGAAGGCACGGGACTCGTTCACATCGCGCCCGGTTGCGGCGCCGAAGACCAGCAACTTGGTAAGGAAAACGGCATTCCGTTCATTGCACCGCTGGACGACAGCTCGGTTTTCCTGGACGGATTCGGGCAATTCACCAAACGCAACGCGAACGAAGTGGCGGATGACGTGATTGCCGCCCTAAAAGCAAGCGGCATGCTCGTAGCGCGCGAAAAATATCCGCACGTCTATCCGCACTGTTGGCGCTGCAAAGAAGAGCTGGTGTTTCGCCCGGTCGATGAATGGTTCATCCGCATGGATTGGCGCGATCGCATCCAGCGAGTGGTGCCCACCATTAAGTGGATTCCACCGGATGGCGAAGCGCGCGAGCAGGACTGGCTGCGCAACATGAGCGACTGGATGATTTCCAAAAAGCGCTTTTGGGGACTCGCTCTGCCGATCTGGGTCTGCGGCGATTGCAAACACTTTGCTGTGATCGGAAGCAGGGAAGAGTTGAAGGGAAAAGCAGTCGACGGTTGGGAAGTCTTCGAAGGCAATTCTCCGCACCGGCCTTACATTGATGCGGTCAAAATCCGCTGCGAAAAGTGCGGCGGCTTGGCTCGGCGGACCGAGGATGTCGGCAATCCGTGGCTGGACGCGGGTATCGTGCCGTTCAGCACGATGCGCTACTCGACCGACAAAGCGTATTGGGAAAAGTGGTTTCCGGCGGACTTGGTTTTGGAAAGTTTTCCGGGCCAGTTCCGCAACTGGTTTTATTCCATGCTTGCCATGAGCGCGATGATCGACGGTCGGGCACCGTTTAAAGCTCTCTTGGGTCATGCACTGGTGCGCGATGCGCGGGGCGAGGAGATGCACAAGTCCAAGGGCAACTCCATCGCGTTTGATGAAGCGGCGGAAGCGCTTGGCGCGGAAGTCATGCGCTACATCTACACCGAGCAGAAGACCGCACAGAATCTCAACTTTCCCGACCTCAAGCCCGCTGCCAACGCGGGCCAAACGATTGATGGCGATGCCCGTCGCAAGCTCCTGACTTTCTGGAACTGTTACAGCTTCTTCGTGATGTATGCCGGGGCCGACGGCTGGAAGCCCGGCGGAGCCGCGCTTCCCGTCATCAACGAATTGGATCGCTGGGTTATGAGCAAACTGCAGCGCCTGGTGGCAGAGGCGAATAGTGCCTTCCAGAATTATGAGCACTACAAGTTGGTCGAAGCCTTTCAAGCATTTGACGAAGAATTCTCCAACTGGTATTTGCGACGTTCGCGCCGCCGGTTCTGGAAGAGCGAGCCGGACGCCTACCAAACGCTTTACGCGGTGCTGACGATCGTCACTCGCGTCATGGCTCCCGCGCTACCATTCTTGACGGAAAATATTTACCAAAACCTTGTACGCTCCGGCGACACTTCAGCGCCAGAGTCTGTTCACTTGACCGCGTATCCGCAAGTGGATGCTTCGCTCATCGACGAAGCACTCGAGCACAGCATTGAAGCGGTGATTCGTATCAAGAACCTCGCGCTTGGTCTTCGTACCCAGAGCAAGGTAAAGATTAGGCAGCCGCTAAGCACACTTTACGTGCGCCCGAAAGATCAGGCCGACCGGCGTGTTCTGGAAAACTCCGACTACGTCGCCCAGATTCTGGAAGAAGCCAATCTAAAGCATCTCGTTTTGATTGATGACGAAAAGGCCCTCGTGAAATTGCGTCTCAAGCCGGACGCCAAAAAGATTGGCTCTCGCGCCGGAAGATATCTCAAGGCCATCGGAGAAGCGTTGGAAAATGCGGATCCGGCACAGATCCTCAAGGGCGGCCTATATTCGCTTCAAGTCGCCGACCAGGTGTTCGAGCTCGCCCCGGAAGAAATTGTCATCACCTTTGAAGGTCCGGAAAATCTCAAGTGCAGCCTGGAACAAGGCACTTTCTTGGCGCTCGACACCAAGATGACGCCGGAACTTTTGCAGGAAGGTCTTGCGCGAGACTTCAATCGCATGCTGCAGGACCAGCGCAAAGCCTTGAACCTGGACATCTCTGATCGCATCGTCGTGAGCTATTCCGCCTCGCCTCGTATCGCTGAAGCCATCACTGCGCACGAAGCGTTCCTGCGCAACGAGCTTCTCGCCGAGCGGCTGGAAATGAGCCGAACTCAGAACGGCGGCGTCAAGCTGGCACTGAGCGGCGAAGAAATCTTTGTCACGATTACGCGTGTGTAGGGAAAGCACTACCATCTCGCGCACCGCGTGCGTACTGCTACAATGCCGCTAGGGGTTCCCTGAGAATCTATGTTCGCAGTGCGGCTAATCGGTGTGCTGGCGCTCGTCGCCCTCAACGGCTTTTTCGCCGCTGCGGAATTCTCTCTCGTGGCCGTCCGGCTTTCCCGCGTTCGTCAACTCGTCGCCAAAGGTGACATCCGGGCTCGCGTCGTCGAGCGTTTGCTGGCGGATTTGCACCGCGTCGTTTCCGGCGTGCAAGTCGGCATCACGCTGACGAGCCTGGCCATCGGCGCACTCGGCGAAGCCACTCTCGCCACGGCATTTCAGCAAATCTGGCACGGGACCCCCGGCACGCGCACCGTGTTTTTCGCGCACGCCGTTGCTTTGGCTTGCGCCTTCGCCTTGCTTAGCGCGATGCACGTCGTGCTTGGCGAGTTAGTCCCGAAGACCGTCAGCCTGGCGAAAGCCGAGCGCGTCGCGCTTCTCATCGCACTGCCGTTCCAGTGGTTTCTGCACACCTTTCGCTGGGCCATCGATCTGCTCGATGGCATGTCGAGCGTCATCGTAAAGGCTATGGGCATTTTGTCGCCGCAAAGTCACGGCTCGGCGCATTCCACCGAAGAGTTGCAAATTCAGATCCAGCAGGCGCGGGAACGCGGTTTGATCGCCCCTGGCGAAGAAAAATTTATTGTGAGCGCTATCGAACTCGGACAAGTTCAGGTCCGCGAGATCATGGTGCCTCGTCCGGATATGCACACGCTACCCATCGAAGCGAACCTGGACGAAGTGATGCGTGTGTTTGCCACCTCGCAGCGCTCGCGAATTCCGGTGTATCGCGGTTCGGGGGATCATATTCTAGGGTTTGTTCATATCAAGGATATGCTTTGGATTCTGCTCGATCGCGAGCGGCGGCTGGAAGAGAATCTCCCTCCGCCCCCGTTTGACCTGCGCCGCGTATTACGCGAAGTTCTGATCGTGCCGGAAACGAAGACCGCGAGCGAGCTACTCATCGAACTTCGCACGCGGCACATCGGCATGGCCATGGTTGTGGACGAGTTTGGTAGCATCCTTGGCCTCGTGACTTTGGAAGACATAATGGAGCAGGTGGTCGGCGAGATTCACGACGAGTTCGATGTCGTCGAGCGTCCCCTCACCCTCGCCGACGGTGCTGTGATTTTTGACGCCGCATTAAACGTTCGTGATTTGGATGCGCAGTACAACATCACCTTGCCGGAAGATCCCGCATATGCAACCGTCGGCGGATTCGTCTTGGCTCAGCTCGGTTTTATTCCTCGTGGCGGAGAAAGCTTCGAATTTGGACAGTTTCGGTTCACCGTCGTGGAAATGGACGGCCGCCGCGTCGCCCGCGTGAAAATCCAACGCGTGCGTCCAGCGCCTGAAGAGGAGCGAGCAGTGGAATCCGCCGTCAACGCTGAGAAGGCGGCGAAAAGCACGAAAGCCGCAGCAGCGGATTCCTAATCCAACCGACGAATGGCGCGCCACCTCCTTCAACGCTTCCTTCTCACACTTCCGGCGCTTTGGCTGGTGCTCACTCTCGTTTTCCTGCTGATTCACATCGTCCCCGGCGACCCAGTCGAACAAATGCTCGGCGAGGGCGCTGCGCCTGGTCAAATCACGCAATTGCGCCACGGTCTCGGGCTGGACCAGCCTCTCTATGTGCAGTACGGCCGCTATTTGGAGCGCCTGGCGCACGGAGATCTTGGCCAGTCGCTAAAATTCCAAGCGCCGGTACGGCGGATTATTTTCGAACGCTATCCGGCAACGCTCGCCCTCGCGTTCTTGGCTCTTTTGGTCTGTGCGTGTATCGCAATACCGGCCGGCGTGCTTGCCGCGCACCGTCGCGATCATCCAACCGATCGGGCAGTCGGCGTCTTTACATTGCTTGGACTCGCCGTTCCTAATTTCGCGCTAGGCCCCGTGCTCATACTGTTTTTTTCCATCGAACTTGGCTGGTTGCCGGTGTCCGGCCGCGGAGGCCCTTCTTATTACATCCTCCCGGCCGCCACTCTCGGCGCCGCGCTGGCCGCCATTCTCACGCGCATGGTGCGCGGCTCGATGCTCGAAGAGCTCTCCAGCGACTACGTCCGCACCGCTCGTGCGAAAGGGCTTTCCACGCGCGCGGTTTTGTTCCGACATGCCTTCCGCAACGCGCTAATTCCCATCATCACTATTCTTGGTCTGCAATTCGGCACACTTCTCGCCGGAACCATTGTCACGGAGACGATTTTCTCCTGGCCGGGGATCGGCCGGCTCACCGTCCAAGCGATTTCCTCGCGCGACTATCCTTTGCTGCAGGGATGCATTCTGGTCATCGCTCTTTCCTATGTTCTTGTGAACTTGTTCACTGATTTTCTCTACGCCTTCATCGATCCGCGGGTGCGGCTGTCATGATCTTCGTCGCTGCCCTTCGACAATTTCTCCGCCAGAGTGTCGTTGCCCGCGTCGGATTTGCAGCAGCCGTCCTGCTTCTGCTCGCGGCCCTTTTCGCTCCTTGGATCGCCCCGGCCGATCCCGCCGCGCAAAATCTTCCTACCAGGCTCGAGTCTCCATCGCGCGCACACTGGATGGGAACGGACGAGCTTGGCCGCGATACTCTTTCGCGCACGCTCTACGGCGCGCGTATTTCGCTCTTCGTCGCGATCTCTGTCGTTCTTGGTTGTGGTTTAACTGGGCTGACCATCGGCCTGCTGGCAGGTTTTCTCGGCGGCTGGTTCGATCGTTTCGTAAATCTGTTGCTTATCAACGCGTTTTTATCGTTTCCCGGCATTTTGCTCGCGATTGCTTTTGCGGCATTTTTCGGACCGGGTATAGGAAAAGTCATTCTTGCCCTGATTATCACCGGCTGGGCCGGCTACGCCCGCCTCGCCCGCGCGCAGGTCTTGAAAGTGAAGGAACTGGAATTCATTTTAGCCGTGCGTTCGCTCGGCGCTTCAAACCTGCGCATCATGTTGCGGCATCTGCTTTCCAATATTCTTCAGCCCGTTCTCATTCAAGCCACCATTGGTATGGCCGGAGCCATCCTCGCGGAATCCACGCTCAGCTTCCTCGGCCTCGGCGTCCTGGCGCCAGTTCCCAGCTGGGGCTCGATGCTGAACGATGCGCGCAGCCATCTTTTCGACGCTCCACACCTCGTCATTTTCCCGGCTATGGCAGTGATGACGGCAGTGCTCGCCTTCAATCTCTTGGGAGATGCTTGGCGCGATTGGTTGGATCCGCGCACGCGNTCGCAGATGGCCGCGCTCGAACACAGCCGCTGAACTGTGCAGGGTTCGAATCTCTGTTGAAAGCCTTTTTAAGAATTAGAAGGAACTATTTTCCCGAGAGAATCACGGGTGCGCCACGTCCCACACTTAAGGTCCGCGACGCATTGCCCTTGTTTATGGCAATTTCCAAATAACCGCTCGATCCAAAATATGCAACCGGTTCGCCCGCCTTGCCTCTCGCAAACGTATCAACCAGACGGTTAACCGCGTGGGTTCCCACCTGCATTTTCAGCCCGCCGCCATTCTGTGCCTCACTAGACAAATCCTCGGCGCGAAAATTTGTTACCAGATTCCCAAACGAATCGATTTTCAGTATCAAGCCCTTGACGCCGGCGGCTCCAGGCTTCGGCCGGGGAAGCGCCATCTTTTTGTAATCCTGAATTTCTTCCCCCATGCTCGGGGTTTGCCAGCCCTTAGAGAGCCACGCCGCCACTGGCGCAAAGATATCGCGTCCGTGAAACGTTTTGCTGAGCGGTTGGAGAAAATAATGTTCGGCATTGGCATGGCGTACCACCACGTTTGGTTCACGTTCGTAAACGAGCGAGAGCACGCCGTTATCGGGCGCAATGAAATAATGATTCTGTCCGGTGACCAGCAACGGGCGGCGCTCCGTTCCCACGCCAGGATCCACAATCACCACGTGAATTGTCTTTGGAGGAAAGTAAGAGTAAGCCGCGCCAATGGCCAGCGCGCCATCGAGCAGGTCAAAGGGTGTCACGTGATGCGTGATGTCCACGATGGTCACTTCCGGATTAATCTTGAGAATGACTCCCTTTAAGGTCCCGACCAGATGGTCGTCGGTACCGTAGTCCGTAGTCAGCGTAATGATGGCGTTGGTCACGAGGGTCTCCCGCCCAGGGGTTCTGCGCTCAGCGCGCCACGAAGTTGGAAGGCACTTCGTACTCTTTGACGCTAACGGAGGCACGCTCCGCCGTCAAGAAATCGCGCGGGGCCTGCTGTGCAATCGCCAACGGCCTACTCATCACACAACCCAGCATAACCCCGCGGTTTCCGCGCGCTGACCTTGTCCGCAGCCCTAGAGGGAATGGCGGAAATTCCGATCTCCACTGCCCTCAGTGTTGTTAGAGCAGTTTGCCGAATGGGTTATGCAGATGCTTTGTGGCTGCTCTGGAAGAACCCGAGCAAATCGGCGTTGATCGTGTCGGCTTCAGTAGTTGGCATGCCGTGCGGGAAACCCTTGTAGGTTTTCAATACCGCGCCCTTCACCAATTTGGCGCTCAGCGGGCCGGAGTCGGCATAGGGGACGATCTGGTCATCATCGCCATGCATTACCAGTGTCGGCACCGAGAACTTCTTAAGATCCTGCGTAAAGTCGGTCTGAGAGAAGGCCACAATGCCGTCATAGTGCGCCTTAATACCGCCCATCATGCCCTGGCGCCACCAATTTTGAATGACACCTTGGGATGCTTTCGCCCCCGGCCGGTTGTAGCCGTAAAAGGGTCCGGTCGGCAGATCCATATAAAATTGCGCCCGGTTGGTGGCAACCTGCGCCTGAAAGCCGTCGAATACTTCTTTGGGTAGACCGCCGGGATTCGCTGGCGTCTTGACCATCAGTGGTGGCACTGAGCTAATGAGAACAGCCTTAGCGACACGACTTTCGCCGTGGCGAGCTATGTAATGTGTGACCTCGCCACCGCCGGTCGAGTGGCCAACATGGATGGCATTCTTTAAATCGAGATGCGCCGTAAGCGCGGCGAGGTCATCGGCGTAATGATCCATATCGTGTCCGTCGCCGGTTTGGCTCGAGCGTCCGTGGCCTCGCCGGTCATGGGCGATGACGCGATAGCCCTGATTTAAGAAGAACATCATTTGGGTGTCCCAGTCGTCGGCCGATAGAGGCCAGCCGTGCGAGAAAACGATGGGCTGGCCGCTGCCCCAATCCTTGTAGAAAATGGTGACTCCATCTTTCGTCGTGATCGTAGCCATTGTTTCTCTCCTTTAAGTGTTCTTGACTGCGGTAACTTAGTCTAAACAACGTGGTCAACTGCGTGGTTAAGTCTCATACGCGCCATGGATAACTGTCCAGCGTTGTGCGCTCTTTTTACTGAGTCGAGCGACCGAGCGCGCCTGCGGGGCCTTAACGGCCGGCGTAAACACCAAAATCGTAAGCCAACGTGTTCTCTCTTGGGCTGCAGGCCGGCTCGATGGACAGCCCGCGGCGTCCGCGAGACATCTTAACCCAACGGCTAGTTTATTTTGGGAGAGGAACGCTTCGATGCGACTGGCGAGCTCTTCTCCATACGCCTCGAGATAAGAACGCTCAGGAAACCTGCGGTTTTGCAGTTTTCCTGCAGTCCAAAAGACAATAAAGCCGCCCAAGAAGCGGGAAGCAGACGAGCCTGACCCGCTCAGGTGCCTGTCTTCCAACTGATCGTTCAGTTGCTTTGATGTCTGCCTGAACCATTCAGGTGTCCCTCTTTTCGAGCTATTCGCGGCCGCCGGAGGGGGACGCAAGGATCCGGGATCACGTTTTGGACATTTTTGCGACTAGCCTGGGGACAACCTTGCGGGGAATGAGACGCTGCACGAAGACGCTGAATTTGTTGAGCGGGCCGGGAACTGTGAGGCCGCCGCCGTTGGCGGGGGTACGGAGTGCCCGGCGTTCGCGGCGTTTCGGTCGCCGTCGCGATAGAAATGCTGAAAGCCGCCCTGTTTCCCGAGTTGCCGGATCAGGTTTTCATAAAGCGAAATCTGAAACTCGGCAGGCAATGTGATTTCGTCGGATTGGATCATCTCTAGGAAGACGTCGCGAGTATCGCCAGCTTCCGTGCTTCAGCAGATTCCGATTACGTCACGGGAACCGCGTTCTTTGTCGACGGCTTGTTGTGGAACTACCAGGAACAATAGACAATCGGGTCGCAGTGAAAAAAAAGAACGAGGTCGACGATGACATCGAACAATGGACATGCAACAAAGCCAGTCAAGATGGTGATCGCGGATGTGGATGGAACGCTCGTCACGCAGGAGAAGGTGCTGACGAAGCGCGCAACCGAGTCCGTTTTGCGGCTGCACGATGTGGGAATTCAATTCAGCGTCACGAGTGGGCGGCCACCACGGGGCATGGCGATGCTGATCGAGCCGTTGAAGCTCACTCAACCTCTCGCAGCATTCAATGGTGGTGTTTTGATTCAGCCGGACCTCGCGACCGTTGTCGATCAGAATTTTCTGCCGGCGGGAGTGCCCGAGCAGGTGATCGATTCTATTGAGAAACATGGTCTGGACGTGTGGATTTACACGGCCACCGATTGGTTCGTGCGCGACGCGAACGCGCCGCACGTCGCCCGCGAACAGTGGACCGTGAAGTTTCCACCAAAAGTGGTCAAGACGTTTGACGGCCTGCTCGGCCAGGTCGCGAAGATTGTCGGCGTAAGTGACGACCTCCAGGCAGTAGCGAAATGCGAAAAGGATGTTCAGCAAGCCGGCGGAACACATATTTCTGGAGCGCGTTCGCAGCCGTACTACCTCGACGTGACTCATCCGCGCGCCAACAAGGGCGAAGTGGTGCTCGCGATGTCGAAACTGCTGAATATTCCAGCCGAACAGATTGCCACCATCGGCGACATGCCGAATGACGTTTTGATGTTCAAGAAGAGCGGAGTCAGCATTGCGATGGGAAACGCAAGCCCGGAAGTTCAGGCGTCCGCGACCTATGTGACCTCCTCGAACGAAGACGAAGGATTCGCGAAGGCGATGGAGGATTTCGTGTTGAACGCGCGTTCCGCGAACGCGTGAAGCCATAGGGCCATGCAGAAGGCCGCGAGGGTTTTTCGCCGATCGAGTCAAAGAAAAATGCGCTGCCTCTTCCATCTGAAACGTGTGCCTTGATCGCCGCTGTAGCTGTTACGGGGGTGATATCGTCCGCCGCCCAACAAACGTCTCAGCCAGCGGATGATTTGCAGAAGCAACTCGCACAGCTCAAACAACAATACGAATCGACCACCCATTGGTGGGCGTGCGGGCTTTGGGAGGCTGATCTTGTGGACTGAGTAAGCCGGAGTGTGGAACTTTTGGTGAACGTGGAACGGAGAACGCAAATGGCGACGAATGGAGTGGGGCGGGACGCAGANGCTAGATGGGCGGGATGGACGGTTTTGGTCCACTCGGCGCNGACGGCTGTTGCGGCGATAGTTTCGGTGCTGACGGCGCGGTTGTTCAGGTTGCCGGAAAGCTACTGGGCGCCGATCACGACCCTGGTGATTACGCAGTCATCGCTGGGTGCGGCACTGGCCGTTTCTGGGCAGAGATTTTTCGGGACGGCGCTTGGGGCGCTGGTGGGCGCGATCGTGGCCAGCCTGTTCGGGCCGCACTTGCTGGTGTTCGGGATTAGCGTGTTCCTGCTTGGGCTGATTTGCGCTGTGGTGCGTGTGGAGCGGACCGCCTATCGTTTTGGTGGAATTACGTTGGCTATTGTGCTGTTGATACCGCGGACCGGTCCGGCTTGGCAGATCGCACTTCATCGGTTCGCGGAAGTGTCGATCGGGATTGGGGTTGCATTGGTATTTGCGGCGGTATGGCCTGAGAGGGAAGTTGCTGCGGAGGCGAAGAAGTGATTAGTGGATAGTGACGAGTGACGGGGGTCGAGTACGGCAGGCACAGATAAAACTAGGAAGCGCAGACTCCCCGCGTTCAACAATCTTTGCTCATTCAGGCCTTCTTAACGCTAAAATGCCCACCCGGACGAGAGCAAATCTCGCTGATTGACCCAGCACAGAAACGGATTACGTCCGAGCGCAATGGGAGCATACAAATGAAAACAATACAGGGCCCGGGTATTTTCCTTGCACAGTTCGCTTCGGATGCCCCCCCGTTCAACACGTTTGACGCCATCTGTGCCTGGGCGGCAAGCCTTGGATACGTGGCCGTGCAAATTCCTTCATGGGATGCGCGCCTTTTTGATTTGAAGCGCGCCTCCGAAAGCAAAGCCTACTGCGACGAAATTGCTGCTACAGTCGCGCGGCACAACCTCGTCATTTCCGAGCTTTCCACGCATCTGCAAGGACAACTTGTTGCCTGTCACCCAGCGTACGATGCAATGTTCGACGGCTTCGCGCCCCAAAACCTCCACGGCAATCCCAAGGCACGTCAGGCTTGGGCCGTCGAGCAGTTGCATTTCGCGGCGCGGGCTTCTGCGCACCTTGGCTTGAAAGCCCACGTGACGTTTTCAGGAGCGCTGGCGTGGCCCTATATTTATCCGTGGCCGCAGCGCCCCGCGGGCCTGATCGAGACCGCCTTCGACGAACTCGCGAAACGGTGGCTCCCCATCCTCAACACCTTTGACGAAGCCGGAGTAGATCTCTGCTTTGAAATTCATCCGGGAGAGGATTTGCACGATGGCGCGACGTTCGAAATGTTTTTGGATCGTGTGCGGCAGCATCCGCGTTGCAACGCGCTCTACGACCCCAGCCATTTTGTGCTGCAGCAGCTGGACTATCTCCAATTCATAGACTTCTACCACTCCCGCATCAGGATGTTCCATGTAAAGGACGCGGAGTTCCGCCCCAATGGCAAGCAGGGTGTCTACGGCGGATACCAGCCTTGGTTGCAGCGCGCCGGTCGCTTTCGTTCGCTGGGCGACGGCCAGGTTGATTTTCAGACGATATTCTCAAAACTCACGCAGTATGATTTCCCGGGATGGGCGATTCTCGAATGGGAGTGCTGCATCAAGAGCAGTGAACAAGGGGCAAGAGAAGGCGCGCCATTTATTCGGCGGCATATCATCCAAGCGGCGATGAGTTCGTTTGACGACTTTGCAAGTTCGGGCGCCGACCAGAAAGTGTTGCGCAAAATTCTCGGTTTCTCGCAAGAATAAGCACAGGAGCGCCGTCACCGAGCCGCTCTGCAAAACGAGCAGCGATCGACTGCACGAATAAAAGTCCCACGCCCTTAATCAAAGCTGCTCTGTTTATTTCTTAGTGAAAATGGATTTGGGGATCATGCAATGCACCCCCTTGCGAATATCGACCACCTGCGAGACGCGGCAATCCCCCACAATCGAAGTGAGTGAGTAAGCCTCTTCCCGCGACATCGGAACCATCTTCTGTTCCGCCAGGAAGTTCACAGTCTCTCGCACCGCAATCTTCATCGCTTCATTCAAGTCCTCATCGAATCCCATGAAAATCCAGTGCATCGAAGTTTCCGCGCGCGGCCAATCGATGTGCAAATCCTTTCGCACGATGGGCTGGATTTCGATCTCCTTATACGAACATTCCAGCGCCGTCAGATTCACCTCGCCGCCACCCTGCAAACAGTGCGAATCTCCCGTCCAGATCAACCCGCCCTTCTGAAACACCGGGAGAAATAGCGTCGATCGCACTTGCAGTTCATTCACGTCCATGTTCGACCCGTTCTTCCACGGCCGCAGCGTGCTGGTGCGACCCTTCGCGTCGTGGATCGGGGGCCCGGCTTTCTCCTTTGGCTCGTTGGGATCAGGCCCGACGGCGATCGTGCCGGGAAACGGTTTCAAGGTGAGTACGATCCCCGGTTTAAATTCCGTGGTCATCGTTCCCGAGTCGAGCTTGAAGTACTGCACGTGCCCTTCGGGAAACTCGGACGCCAGCAAACCGACAGCAGGGAACTGCTTGCCCGGAAGATTGAAATTGAAGCCAGAGTCCTTCATAACGATTTTCACGATGCGGATTTCCATCGTGTCGCCCGGCTCCGCGCCATTCACGAAAATCGGTCCCGTCACCGAATGCGGCCCGCCGCCAGGATTCGCCAGCCGAAGTTTGACGATCTCCTCCATCGTAGCTCCCGGCTTGATCTCGTCCATCGAGTGGCTCAGCGTCTCGATCGATACCGTGTCACCGGATTCGACCACAAGCTTCGGTTTCTCCGCGGGATCCAGCCAGCCCCACTGCACGGTGTCTTTGTTTGCCGGCAATGCATAGTGCTTGGCGCCGGTTCTTTGCGTGGCGCTTCTTGCCCCGTCACTCTGCGCTTGCCCAGCGCTCATCGCCCCGGCAGCAATTAACAGTACAGCGCCCACAGCTCTCTCTGATGATTTCATCATTCGACTCCTCGTCGTCGGACTTTCCAGGTATTTGCTGACAGTATAGAGGGGCTTAGGCTTTGATGCTCGCAGAAAAAGCGATGCAATCCATCCATGAGTTTGTTCGAAGAGGATCTCAGGGTGGCGGGGAAGGCGCATTGGACTGAAAGGATCACGGCATTTCGTAGGCGTAGCCGAAGGACGTTTGTCATTGCAGCTCATGCCCGGCGAGCGCCCCAGCAAACGGTCCCCGTCGTCAGCGACGCAGAATCGTTTGCGTTATAATTTAACTCAGGACCATGAACCCCGAGATTTCACAACCCATCTCGTCCGGCTTGGAATGGGCGCACCCGCTCGTCCGCGACTGGTTTATCGGCCGCTTCGGCACACCGACGGAGCCGCAGGTACAAGGCTGGCCGAGCATTCTGGCTCGGGAAACCACTCTAATCTCCGCGCCCACCGGCTCTGGGAAAACACTGGCGGCATTCCTGGTCTGCATCGATCGGTTGGTGCGCAAAGCCCTCAATGGGGAATTGACCGACCAAACCGAAGTTCTTTACGTCTCACCGCTCAAAGCGCTAAGCAACGACATTCAGAAAAATCTGGAAATTCCCCTCGGTGAGATTTTTCAACTCGCTGGGCAGCGCGGCATCCTAATGCCAGAGATACGCACGGCCGTCCGCACGGGAGATACGCTCGCGTATGAACGGCGCGCGATGTTGTCGCGTCCGCCGCACATCTTGGTCACGACTCCTGAATCGCTCTATATCCTCCTGACCGCCGCAAAGAGTCGCGAGGTGCTCAGAACCGTCCAAACCGTGATCGTCGATGAAATTCACGCGGTCGCCGACGACAAACGCGGCGCGCACCTGGCGCTCTCCCTGGAACGTCTCGACCATTTGACTGGCAAAGCTCTCACGCGTATTGGTCTTTCCGCGACGCAAAAGCCCATCGAACTCGTCGCCCATTTTCTCAGCGGCTCGGCTCGGTCCGATCCGGTGATCGTGCAAATAGGCCACCGGCGCGAACTCGATCTGGCCATTGAAGTTCCGGGAAGCGAGCTCGGCCCCGTCGCGTCCAACGAAATGTGGGGCGAAATCTACGATCGCATCGCCGCGCTGGCCACGCAGCATCGCTCGACGCTGATTTTTGTCAACACGCGGCGTCTCGCGGAGCGCGTGGCGCATCATCTTGGTGAGCGGCTGGGACAAGACACGGTTGCCACCCATCACGGCAGCTTATCGCGCAAGCTGCGTCTCGCCGCCGAAAGAAAATTGAAAGCGGGTGA
>JGI12635J15846_10002586_pt1 | contig 15816 bp, 10 predicted proteins | sample BlaSpr_A8_OM2_M2_FD_15846 | JGI IMG/M metagenome (IMG submission 15846) | reverse complement strand
GCTATGATCGCAACCTATGTCGTGCTCGATGGATTCGATCTCGGCGCCGGCGTAATTTATCTAATCGCGGCTAAAACGAATGACGAGCGCCGCCGCGTCCTGCATGCTATCGGCCCCGTCTGGGATGGCAACGAAGTCTGGTTGGTCGCCGCCGGCGGAACACTCTACTTCGCGTTTCCTAAACTCTACGGATCGAGCTTCAGCGGATTCTATCTGCCACTAATGATGGTCCTGTGGCTGCTCATGCTGCGTGCCATCGGAATCGAATTTCGCGCTCACATTGAAAATTCTGTCTGGCAGGATTTCTTCGACGTAGTCTTCAGTGTCTCCAGCGTTCTCCTGGCTATTTTCTTCGGCGCGGCTTTGGGCAACGTGGTTCGCGGAGTTCCACTCGATGCAACTGGCTATTTCTTTGAGCCGCTGTGGACGAATTTCAAACTAGATGCGGGCGTTGGCATTCTCGATTGGTACACCGTACTTATAGGAGTAATGGCGCTAGTTACTCTGACCGCGCACGGCTCTTACTACGTGGCCCTCAAGACGGATGCTGATCTAGGCCGCCGCGCCCGCGGTTTCGCATTATTATGCTGGCCCTTGCAATTTTTTCTGACCTTCAGCACCCTGGTCGCGACTTACTTCATCCGCCCAACCATAATGGCGAACTACCGCAATCACCCGATCGGGATACTGATTCCAATCGTGGTCGTTACCTGCCTCGCAGTTATGCTGTGGGCTAATCCCAAAGGCAAAGAAAAACTAGCCTTCATCGCGTCCAGCCTCTATATCGCCTTTATGCTGGTGGGCACAGCATTCGCTCTCTATCCCGTAGTGCTGTCTGCGCGCAATCACCAGTATGATCTGACCATCTCCAACACCGCGGCGGGCAGTCATGGATTGCGCGTAGGCTTAGTCTGGTGGACGCTTAGCGCGATCTTGGCCGTGGCCTACTTCGTATTCCTCTACTGGAAGTTCCGCGGCAAGGTGCAATTAGGAGAGGGACACTACTAGATTGCGGAGGCCAGATTGCAGAGGTGAAGAAAATCGAGTAGGCGCTCAGTGCGATAGATTTTACTTCTGCAATCTGACCTCTAACCTCTGACCTGGCGATATCCACCGGCCCGCATCGTCGCCCACCCCCGTATAATTAAGAAATGAGCGCTCACTCTCATCATCCCGGCCAGCAACCGCCCACTCCCCAACCTTTGCCCGGCGTCAATGCGATCATCGCCGTAGGTTCAGGCAAGGGTGGAGTCGGCAAGACTACGCTCTCCGTCAATCTCGCAATTGCCCTCAGCAAAATGGGCCTCAAAGTAGGGTTGCTGGACGGCGACGTCTATGGCCCGAACGTCCCGCTCATGCTCGGTACCAATGAGCAACCCAAAGTGATGGGCGAGAACCAGATCGCGCCCATCAATTCCCACGGCCTTAAAGTCATCTCGGTCGGTTTCCTCAATCCCGGCGACAAGCCACTGATCTGGCGGGGTCCCATGCTTCATTCGATTATCAAGCAGTTTCTGGGGTCGGTGCAGTGGGGGCAGCTCGATTATCTTGTGATCGACCTTCCTCCGGGAACCGGCGACGTCGCGCTCTCGCTCATTCAAACCGTTCCACTGACCGGCGCTGTCATTGTCTCCACCCCGTCCGATGTTTCGCTGCAGGATGCGCGCAAAGCCATCGAGATGTTCCGTCAGATGAAGGTGGATATCGTCGGCATGGTCGAAAACATGAGTTACTTCGTCTGTCCCCACTGCCAGCACGAGATCGATATTTTTTCGCGCGGTGGCGCCGAAAAAACCGCCAAGCAGTTCGGCATCGCCTACCTCGGCGCCGTCGAACTCGACCCTGAGATTCGCAAAGCCGGAGACGGTGGTTCCCCCCCCGTGCTCAAGGGCGAAGACTCGCCCCACGCCAAGTCGCTCTTCGCCTTCGCCCGCAACGTGGTGTCGCGAGTAGAAGAGCTTAAGGCCGCCAGCACAGAGAGTGTGATTCAGATTCAGTAGTCGGGTTGAGTCAATTGTCGGTCGAGTTAATCGACCTGAGTTAATTAGAAATAGTTGTCATCTTGAGCGAAGCGAAAGACCTATGCATTCGGCCGTCGCTAGTATCTAGAGGTTTTCCCTCCGCGCGGGGTGACCAACGGATTCAAGGCTGAAATCTTGCCAACCGGTAGAGAGCGTCGGCACTTCCGTCTTTAAGCACGAGCTCAGCCGCCATCTCACCGACCGCCGGCCCATGCTTAAAGCCGTGCCCCGATCCGCCTCCCACAATCCACACGTTCGCGTTGCGGGGATGCCGATCGACGATGAAATTATGATCGGTTGTATTTTCGTACTGGCAAACGCGGGTTTCCAGCAGCGGAGCCCCTTTCATTCCAGGAAAACGGTACCCGAGATAACGCCGCGCCGCCGCCAGCCCCTCTTCGCTCACCACCCGCTCGCCTGAGGTCGGATCGAATTTCGTCCCGCGCGTGTCGTCCGCCAGCTTAAACCCGCGCCCCTGATTTCCCGGAATGCCATACATAAAACGCTCGCCGTGATCGGCCCACACCGGCAAGTTGTTCTCGCCGTAACGTCGATCGCCCGCCGCCGTGCCAAAGAAAAAAACCTCCTGCCGCGTCGACACGAAATATGGACCGATCATGCGCGGAAACATCCTCCCCAGCCACGGCCCGCAAGCAAACACGTAGCGATCCGCAGCAATATGTTCTGCCACCGTGCCCGAACTTTCAGAAGCCGCCGCACGGTTGGAGGCGGGCGCGTCCGCAATCCGCAACTCCTTCCAATCGCCTGCATCGAGATCCTGCTTCGCGACCGCTGCCAGCCGATACTCCCCGCCTTCAGCTACAAACTGATCGACCACCGCCTGCGTCGATGCGCGAGCCAGCAGGTAGCCACTCTGCGGCTCATAGATTCCCCACTCCACATTTTCGGAACTGATCTGCGGCCAGCGGCGCGCCAGTTCCTGGACGCCGAGCTCTTCGAAAGAAATTCCCGCATCCTTCAATAAAGGCAACGATCCCCGCTCAAACGCGCCGTCGCCCGCGACCATCCACAAAACTCCGATGGGGAAAAAGAACTTCCGCTTCCAATCCGCCTCATACAACTTCCATAGCTCAAGAGCGCGCGCCGCGAGCTTCGTATAAGGCTGATTCGGCCCATAAGCCCCACGCATGATCCGAGTCTCACCGCCCGAAGATGACCGAGAATTTCCCGGCCCCCACGCATCGATCAGCGTGACCCGCGCCCCGCCGCGAAGAAGATAGAGCGCAGTCCATCCCCCAAACGCGCCCGCGCCGACTACAGCAACGTGAAGCTTAACGCTCATGCACGCGCAGTATATATCCCCGAAGGTTCGGCCCCGATAGCAGGTACTTTCGTAAGCGCCATACCGCCTTTTGCGATGAGTTGCAGCCCAGACTCGCAGAAAATTAACGCGAGTGGATTTCTAACGGTTGAAGTGAACTGATGTGGAGTGAACCAATGAAGAGCTTCGGGCCACGCACCGCATTTCTCGCCATTTACTTTGTCGCATCGTTCACGCTCTCTGCATTCAGCCAGCAGTCAGACTCCGGTCAGAGCCTCGGCGATGTGGCGCGCAAGCTTCGCAAGGACACCACCGATGAAGTTAAGATGACCGAGGCCGACACCAAGAAGCTATTCGAGTCCGTCGACAGGATCCTCGCTTTCGTAGCGGAAGATACCGGCATGCCCAAGCGTGCGGCGGTCAAGCGAAGACTCGTCAGCAAAGCCGATGTAGAAAAATATGCAACTGGCCAAATGGCGAAAGAAGAATTTGCGAAGCGCTTTGCGCGGGAAGAGTTGAGCATGAAAAAGCTCGGCTTCCTGCCGCGCGATTTCAATCTGAAGGAATTCCTCGTGAAGTCGACGGGGCAGGGAATCGCGGCCTACTACGATCCAGAGACCAAGACTATCTCTATGCTGAGCTGGGTGCCGTTCGACAAACAGGAACCGATTCTCGCGCACGAATTAACGCATGCCTTGCAGGATCAGAACTACGATTTGATGAAGTGGATGAAAGCCGGTGACGCCCAGGGCGGCGAGAACAGCGAGAGCGCACTGGCGCGCAAGGCCGTGGTCGAAGGTCAGGGCATGGTGGTCTACGTGGATTACCTGCTCAAGCCAGTGGGCCGCAGTCTGGAGGACACGCCCGACGTCATCTACCAGATGGAAGACCCGGCGGTGAAAGCGGCGATGGATTCGCAGCTCCTGCACGATGCGCCGATGATCCTGCGCGAAACCGGAGCCTTCGCCTACCAGGGAGGTTTGATCTTTGAAGGCGAGCTGATGCATAAGGGCGGAAAGAACATGGCCTTCGCGGGCGTATTCGCGCACCCGCCACGAACCTCGCACGAAGTCTTGCAGCCGGAGGCATATATCAACGGCGAAAAGCTGTCACCGGTGCGCATCCCCGACATGAAGAAGTTGCTGAGCGACCAGTACGAGGCTTACGACTCTGGCGGGGTTGGCGAGGTCGATGTGCGCGCTCTATTGAAGCAATACGGCGAACGCAAAATCGCCGACGAGCTTTCTTCCGCTTGGCAAGGCGGAGCGTTTGTGACCTTCCGGCGCAAGGACAAGACCGTGACTGATGCCGCGGTCAGCACCGGAGATGTGGCCCTGCTATACATCTCGCGATGGAAGACGGCGCAGGCCGCCGAAAGGTTTGCGCGCTTCTATGCGGCCGCGGTGTCGCAGCGCTATCGCAGCGCGACGGTGCAAGAAGTGCAGGCTTGCGCGGGGTCGAACTGTCCCGTCTCAACCGCCCAGATCATGACCGAAGAAGGTCCGGTGATCGTCGAGCGTCGGCAGGACAACAGCGTGATCGTTTCGGAAAGCTTCGACAGCGCCACCTCAGCCAAGCTGCGCGCCGCGTTGCGAGATAAGAACGACGCGATCGACGCAGAGTACCTGCCGCAAGAAGAAATCGGATTGCGCCTCTTCGCGAACCCGGCGTTCGTTACATTTGCGAGGCAGGTCGGCGAGCGGATAGCCGAAGACATGAGCCGGGAACTTCCGCGCTAGCCGCTGACGGAAACCAGCTATCCGGTTCGGGGTGAGTTCCGGACTTCTGTCTCAAATTTCGCCCCTCCTGAACGATTTCCCCCTACAACTTCGCCAAAATTCATCGTAAACTCACTGGGTGTCCGTGCGTGGTCAGGATGAACAATATTCTTCGGCTGCTTCTCGCGTCTCGCAAAATCCGCCTCGGTCCACTCGAGCAGACGATTCTGTCTGCCATCTGGCATCAGCCGGACGGCATCACGATACGCGAACTCCGAGACCGTGCCGACGTCGACCGTGCCTATATCACAATTGTGACAACCCTGAATCGCTTGCGAAAAAAAGGGCTGGTAGACCGGATCGCCCTCGAAGGAACGAAGGTAGTGACCTTCCGATACGTGCCTCGATTCACGATGGCGGAAGTAGAGCGCGATGTCGCAAGCAATGCCATCCGTCAGCTGCTGGGTCTCGACGTGGATGGACCACTTTTGCTTTCACGCATGGTTGAAGAAATCAGCAAACACGACGCCGATCTGCTGGATGAGCTCGGGCGTCTTGTGGATGAAAAGCGCCGTAATAGTCCAAAGTAGCCGCGCGAATATAACTAGAATTTTCGACAGTGTGTGTTCGGTACCAGACAAATTGTTTTCCACTGTCGGCGAGCAGCAGGAAGGGTGTATGATCGGTGCCGTTTCTGAACCGAAGATCCTTAAGCCGAAAGTTGGAAAGCTAAATTCATGGCAGATGCGCCGGGCTATGGTCGGGCTATGGTTAGTAAAGAGTTCCAACTCCTGGTCAAATACAGACCCTGGAAACTGAGGGACCAGGAAAAAACCTGGGAGCAACGCTGATGTTTGCCCTGCGTGGAATCGCCGTTTCGCTCGATTGTTTTCTGCTCCTCTACTGTCTGCTGTCGGTGTTCGTAGAGACGGTATGGCGCCCGCTGAAACCTCTGGATGTGGCTCAGCAGAGCGTGGCCACGATCCTCTTTGGCTTGCGGATCCTGCCGCTCGTAGCCTCCCTGATCGTCACATGCGCTTTGGTCGTGCCCTCGTTTCAGCTGCTCGAACCGCTACCGATCGATGAGAGTATGGGTGCGATACCTCTCGTGCTTGACGTTTGCGCTCTCCTTTTGATCGCTTGTGGAATCTTTCGCGCCATCGCAGCCCAGATCAGGACTACGCGAGCCGTGACGTGCTGGCTCGTAGGCGCGCGCCCTCTGCCAGCCAACACCAATGACAATGAAAACCACAACTCCAGCGTCGCCGTTCATTCTCGGCGGGAGAGTCCCCCGCTCATCGTGGCGGGCGTTCGCCATCCGAGAGTACTGGTTTCAGAATCCACAGTCGCCCTGTTAACCCCTGATGAACTCCGCATGGCCCTGAAACATGAACATGAGCACATGAGATCTCGCGATAATCTGAAGCGGCTCGTCTTAGTTTTTTGTCCCTTTCCCGGTATGGCGAAGTTGGAGAGCGCCTGGTCGCAAGCCGCGGAACTGGCCGCCGATGATGCCGCCGTCTCGAGTCAGCGTGATGCCCTTGACCTGGCCGCAGCCCTGGTCAAGCTTTCTCGCCTGGTGCCTGTCACAGCTCCTCCCGTTTGCAGCGCAGGCTTCGTAGCCGGCTCCGTCAGCCAGCGCATCGAGCGTCTTCTTGCCTGGGATGAAGCCAGCAAATCGCGGCGCGTGCACATTCGCACCTGGTTCGTAATTCCATTTGCGGTAGCCGTCTCGTTGCTCGTGAGCGTTGCGCACGGCCCGGTGCTGGCGTTCACTCATGAAGTCACGGAGTGGCTAGTCCGGTAGCTCCTTCGCCGGCATCAATCCCGTCAGACCTTGGGTGGGGGGATATCGAGCGTAGGCACATAGCGCGGGAACCGCACCGACAGTGCTGGTCAAACGTCGGCTGCCTGGGCATAAATCTAGCGCAGCTTGCCCAAGCCGCTAAAAATAATCCTGCTGAAGCCAAAGGCATCGCAGATGAGGTGCATCGTCCCTCTGGAAGTAAGAGCGTATCCATCCGGGTTACTCGCGAAGCCGATAAGATCATCGTGGAGGTTCAGGATCCGGGTCGCGGAATGCCTCCGGAAAAGCTGGCTGAGATTCAGTCCCAAGGGTCCGGAGTGGGAATCAGTGGAATGCGAGAACGCTTGCGTCACCTTAGCGGAGAGTTGGTTGTCGAATCCAATGGTTCCGGTACGAAAGTTTATGCGACTCTCCCGTTGACGACATCACGCTCACCGCACAAAAGCAACACCGAACAAGTTGTAGCATGAACCCGAATGCCATTGACGAGCGCGGACCGAGTATTTTGGTCGGTAACTGTTGAAATCTTCGCCATTTTACTCATCGACCGGGTCCCGCCACCTCATCCTTGACACCCCAGCCCACGCTCCCTAGAATTCCAATAGCAGCGGTGAATCCTAATCTAAGCCACTGCATCTAAAGTATTTACGGAGCGCATCCGCTCCCAGATTTGGGTTGATATGCCGGCAGGGCCATCCGGCGGACGGGAACGCGAAATCCTGACCGCCATCGTCGAAACATTTATAGCCAGCGGAGAGCCGGTCGGCTCGCGCACGCTTGCGCGCGCCAGCCGCGAAGGCCTGAGTGCGGCCACGATCCGCAACGTCATGGCCGATCTCGCCGACGCCGGATTTCTCGAGCAGCCGCACACCTCGTCCGGACGCGTTCCGACCGCCGAGGCCTATCGTTATTATGTCGAGCAACTCAGTGGCGAGGCGCACCTTTCGCACGAGAATCAAAGCATCATCCAGGACGCTCTCACCGGCGTCAACGACGTGCAGGAATTCATGGAGCGCACCTCGCACGTCCTCTCACTAATCTCGCACGGCGTCGGCGTCACCGTGACCACTACCGGACCGCGCAACGCGCTCGATCATGTTTACTTCTCGCGGTTGAGTGATCAGAAAGTGTTGGCCGTCGTCGTCACGCGCTCAGGAGTCGTCCGTGATCGTGTGCTGCGCCTCGATATTCCGCAGTCGGATCTCGATCTGGCCGCGCGCTACATCAATGAAAATTTTCGCGGCTGGACCATGGGCGACATGCGCGCCGAGCTCGCCCGCCGCCTCGAGCAGGAACGCAGCGAGTATGACCGGCTGATGAAGTCGATCCAGCAGCTCTATCAGCAGGGCGCCCTCGCCTCGAACGACGACACGCAGGCTGTCTTCGTCGAAGGCGCCGCGAACCTGGTAGGCACACACGTGACGGGCGAGGAAGGCCGGCAGCGCCTACAAGATATGCTGCGGACACTTGAGGAAAAAGAAAAAGTCGTGAAATTGCTGGGCGCCTATCTCGATACGCGGCAGGAGGCGGTCCGCGTGGTCATCGGCCTCGACGAGGCGCTGCCCTCCATGCAGAACTTCGTCCTAATCGGTGCGCCCGCCCGCGTCGGTGGCGAAGTCATGGGTTCACTCGCCGTGATCGGACCAACGCGCCTGGATTATCAGCACACGATGTCGGCCGTGTCCTACATCGCGCGCCTGTTCGATAAACTTTTAAATGAATCGGAGTNACTCATTCGTATGGCTAAAGGAAATGGAAAGACCAACGCAGATCTCGACCTCGATCGTGAGCTTCCACCGGCCGAGGCGGGAGAAGGCGCAGCCCCCAACGTGATCCCTATCAACGCAAGTGACTCTGGCACAGCATCGGAGACGGAGAAGCTGAAGGCCGAGCGCGACGCGCTGCTTGATCGTCTGGCGCGTCTTCAGGCCGAATTCGATAATGCGCGCAAGCGCGCCGTGCGCGAGCAGCAGGATTTCCGCGAATACGCCGCTGCCGACGTCATCAAGAACTTTCTGCCCGTCCTCGACAGTTTCGAGCGCGCCCTGAAAGTTGCCGGCGATTCAAACTCTAACGAATTTCGCAACGGCATCGATCTCATCTATCGCCAGTTGCAGGATGCTATACAAAAAACCGGAGTGCAGCCGATTGTGGCAGTAGGTCAGCCCTTTGATCCGCGAATCCACGAAGCTGTCGAAATGGTCGACACGACCAATGTGCCCGATCACCACGTCCTTGAGGAATTGCAGCGGGGCTACAAATATAAAGATCGCCTGCTTCGTCCCGCCATGGTGCGGGTTGCGCGCAACACCGGCGCCTGATCGGACTGATTTGCTTGGGAATCACTTGCTCGAGAAGATTTGCTCAGTTGTCGATCCAATCAATTTGATCTGACCAACTAAACACTGGGGGAGTTTCTGGCAGCTAATACAAAACGCGACTTTTACGAAGTACTCGGCGTCGCCCGCGCGGCCACCGATGTTGAGATCAAGAGCGCCTATCGCAAGTTGGCGATGATGTACCATCCTGACCGCAATCCCAATAATCCCGACGCGGAAGAAAAATTCAAAGAGATCACGGAAGCCTACGCCATCCTCGCCGATAGCGAAAAACGCAGCTTGTATGACCGCTTCGGCCACGCCGGCGTCGGCGGCAGCTCTGGAGGAGCGGCGGGATTCGATCCCGCCATCTTCCAGGATTTCGGCGACATCTTTGGCGACATCTTTGGTTTCGGTGACATGTTCGGCCAGGGCGGCGGCCGTCGCCGTAGCCGCGCCCAGCGCGGAGCTGACTTGCGCGAAGACCTCCATCTTGAATTCGACGAAGCCGTCTTCGGCACCGAAAAGCAAGTTAGCGTTCGCCGCCACGAAACCTGCGATGTCTGTCGCGGCACCGGAGCAGCGCCCGGCAAAGCCGCGGTCAACTGCAAGACCTGTGCGGGACGAGGCCAGGTCCGCTACCAGCAAGGGTTCTTCAGCATCGCTCGTACTTGCCCCACCTGCCAGGGCGCGGGCAGCGTCATTACCGATCCTTGCACAAAGTGTAAGGGTGCAGGTCTCCTCCTGCGCGAGCGCGCGGTCGAGACCAAAGTTCCCGCCGGAGTCGAAGACGGCACGCGCATTCGTTTCACCGGCCTAGGCGAAACGGGCGCGTTTGGCGGTCCGGCCGGAGATCTATACGTTGTCCTGCACGTCAAGGAGCACGCTTTTTTCGAGCGCGAAGGCAACGACATCCATTGCGTCGTTCCCATTTCATTCCCGCAAGCCGCCATTGGTACAGAGATAATAGTCCCGACGCTAGACGGAGAGCACAAGCTGAAAATTCCCGAAGGCACGCAATCCGGAACCTCATTTCGCATCCGCAGCAAAGGCGTGCCCATGCTGAATAGCCACGGAAAGGGCGACCTCTACGTAGAAGTGCGAATCCAGACGCCCGGAAAATTGAATAAGCGTCAACGCGAACTACTGACCGAACTGGGAGAATTATCTCCAGTAGAAAATAAACCGCAACACCGCTCGCTGTTGGGCCGAGTGAAAGATATGTTTGTATAAAGAAGGTTTTAGGTGTCAGGTCTTAGGAAAATCTTGTCAATAATTTTTTTCAAGCCTCTCCTAAGACCCGACACCTGACACCCTGATTTCAGTGCAAGCCTTTCCTAAGACCTAAGACCTAAGACCTGATTTATGCGCCGCCGCTGGATCGCCGACGAGGTTACCGGAGACGCCGCCGCTCTCGTAGGCGAACACGCCGCTCATCTGGCTCGTGTTCTGCGCGCCCAAGTTGGCCAGGAGTTCGACATCGCAACCGGCGATGAAGTTCGTCGCGGCACCATCACGACTATCTCCTACGAGCGCGTCGAATTCGCGCTCGGTGCGAAGCCATACCGCAAGCTCAGCATCGATCCCTCGGCCGTTCCCAAACTCACCCTCGCTCTCGCCATCTTCAAGTTCGACCGCATGGAGTGGGCAATCGAAAAATGCACAGAGATCGGCGTCACTCGCATCATCCCCATCATCGCCCGTCGCACCGATGCTCATCTGGCCGCCGCCGCCGCAAATCGCCACGACCGCTGGCGGCGCCTCATCCTCCAAGCCTCAGAACAATCGCGCCGCGCGGCTCCGCCTGAGCTAGCAGCGACAGTCAAATTAAAAGATCTCGCTGCAGAAGCCGTTCTCCCCGCCGAGGGCCCAACGCGTATTGTGCTCAATGAATCTCTAGCCGAGTCCGCGGACGAAATTCGCCTGACCGAAGCGTTGCAAACAAGTTCGCTCACCTCCGAAGTGTTACTCGCCATCGGCCCCGAAGGGGGCTGGACTGACTCAGAGATCACCTGGTTCCACGACGAACGATGGATCGCGGCCTCACTCGGCAACACCATCCTGCGAGCCGAAACCGCGGCCATCGTCGCCACCGCCCTCGCGATCGACGCGCTGCGCTAGAGACGTGTTCCATTCGAAGAATTACCGATATGCTGGCATCCTGAGCGGAGCCACGTCATCCCGAAGCGGATGGTGCGGTGTAGTCGAAGGACCCCTACCGTTACCGAAAGCCCGGAAGCGGTAACAATCAGAAACCTTCCACAACCACCTCTGATATTCTCCCGCTAGAGACTTTCCCGTGGCCGTAAAAGTTTTACCCGCGACCAAAACCGCTCCGACGAAGACGCGGAAGGTCGTTTCTACGAAGGCGGTTCCTACGAAGATCGTTCCCGACGAACGCCAGCGCCAGGCCATCGAACACGTTCGCGGCCCCATGCTCGTCATCGCCGGCGCTGGCACGGGGAAGACGACCGTCCTCGTGCAGCGCGTGGCCTACCTCATCCGCGAGGGCCACGCCCGTCCCGACGAAATTGTTGCGCTCACCTACACCGACAATTCCGCCGCTGAGATGCTGGCCCGCGTTCGCGCGGAACTGCATGGCACTAATATCGACGGCCTGCAGGCTTGCACCTTCCACGCATGGTGTAACGGATTGCTTCAGCTTCGCGACGCCGGTTTTAGCGCGCTCGATGATAAAGATCTCTGGGTCTTTCTGCGTCGCCGTATTCGCGATCTTCGCCTCAAGCATTTCGTCCGCGCCGCCAATGTCGGACAGTTCCTGAACTGCTTGCTCGAATTCATGCGCCGCTGCCACGACGAACTGGTCGGTCCCGCTGATTATGCGCGTTATGTCGAACACCTCGAACGCGGCGAGTTTCCATTGCCTCGCGTCGCCAAATCAAAACGTCAGGGGGATTTGCAAAAAGAAGAAATCATCGAGCGCTGCCGCGAAATCGCTCGCGTCTTCGACACCATCGAAGCCATGCTGCGCCAGAAAAACCTCGGCACCTTCGGCCACATGATCACCAACGCCTATCATCTGCTGAAGAGTGACGCCGCGTTGCTCGAAGCCCAGCGCGCCCGCACGAGGTTCCTGCTGGTCGATGAATTTCAAGACGCGAACTTTGCTCAAGTCGAAATTCTCTCTCTTCTCGCCGGCTCCGATGCCAACGTCTTTGCGGTGGGCGATCCCGACCAGGCCATCTACCAATTTCGCGGCGCTTCCAGCGAAGCATTCTCGCTTTTCGCGAAAAAGTTTCCCGCGATGCAACTGGTCGCCCTCGACAAAAATCGCCGCTCGCGTTCGCCCATCCTCCGTTGCGCCTTCGGCATCGTGAATGAGAATCCGCAGGCGTTCTCGCGAGGATTAGCCTCCAACGGAAATACCTACCAGCGGACGCCCCTCGAATCCCTCCGGGACGAGCAGGCAAGACAGACTGGCGACACCGCGTCCGCAGCGCCCGTCGAAATCGTTACTTGGAGAGATAGAGAAGTTGAAGCTGCCGACCTCGCGCGTCGAATCCAAAAGATGCGCAAGAATAATAAGGAGGAAAATACGAATGCGAATACGAATGCCAATAAAGACCAGCGCTGCCAGTGGAGCGACTTCGCCGTCCTCTATCGGCAGCACAGCAATCGCAATGAACTGGTCTATCAATTCACCGAGCGCGGCATTCCCTTTTCCATTGAAGGACTCGACGTTCTCGATACGCCCGAGGTTCGCGACGTAATCGCCTGCCTCACCGCCGCCGTCTCTCCCAGCGATGCCGCCAGTATGTTTCGCGTAACCGCTCTTCCCGGGTTCGCCATCGATCCGACAGAATTGCGCGCCGCGATGCGCGCCGGCCGTCGCGAACTCGATCTGCGCAAAGCCCTGACGCAACTCGCCGGCGGTCCAGTCGTGCTGGATAAAGTCGAAACAATTCACCGCGAAATAAAAAAAGATGGAGTGCACGTCGCCGCCGCCGTCAAACTCGTGATCAGCCACTTCAATCTAGGGCGCTCAGATCTGGTCGATACGCTTGTGACGTTCGTTGAAGCGTGGCAGAAAAAGGCTATCTCCGAGACCGGCAGCCCTTCCGAATTTCTTGAGTATCTTGATTACTATGTCGAAGCGGGCGGCGGGATCGCGCTCCCGCGCAGCGAAGACGATGCCGTCCAGCTCTTGACCGCCCACGCCGCCAAAGGACTCGAGTTCCGCCACGTCGCCATCATTCGCGGTTCATCCATTTCTTTCCCCACTGCCTATCACGAGCCTCTCATCGCCTTTCCGCCCGAACTGCGCCGCACCGATGCCAGTTCCTCCGCCCGGCCGCCCGACGACAAGACTCTGCACGAAGAAGAAGAGCGCCGCCTTTTTTATGTCGCCATGACGCGCGCCAAAGACACGCTCGCCATCTACGCCCATCAGGGCCAGAGCAAGAAAGATCCGAAGCCGACAAAATTCCTCCGCGACTTCATGATTCAACCCGCGTACAAGAATTTCTGGTCAACCCGTTCAGCCGCCGCCGTGCAGGACACTTTGTTCGCCGAAGAAGAAGAGAAAATCGCATTGCAGCAATCGACCGTCGCCGCCTGGCTGCTCATGGATCCCTCCGCAAATTTCACCACCGGCCTGAGCGCTTCGGCAATCGAAATATACGAATTGTGTCCGCTCCGCTTCAAACTCGAACGCGAATGGAACCTGCCGCGCGAGGTCTCGGCAGCATTGCACTACGGAGCGGCCATGCACGGTGTGCTGCGAACTTTCTACGATGCCCATCGCTATCAACGAACCATCAGCGACGACGAATTGCTCGAACAGTTCCGCTCAACGCTGGCCGCGGCCGGCATCGCCGATCGCTATCAATACGACCTCTATCTCCGCCAGGGCAACGATCAGCTGCGGCAGTTTTTCGAATGCGCTCGCAACGAAAAACTTCCCGAGGTAATTGAGACCGAACGCGGATTTGATCTCCAAGTCGGCAGCGCGAAACTCGCCGGGCGCATCGATCGCATCGACAGCACCGGCCCCGATACAGTTGCTGTCGTCGATTACAAGACCGGCAAGCCCAAGACGCAAGACGATGCCGACGAGAGCTTGCAGCTCTCCCTCTACGCCATCGCCGCCCAAGAAACGCTGGGCAAGCGCGCCGACCGCTTAATTTTTCACAATCTCGAAAACAACACGACCATCTCAACCGAGCGCAACGACGCCGAGTTGGAAGAGGCCAAACTGCGCGTTCAGAAGGTCGCCGCAGCAATCGCCCGCGGAGAATTCCCGCCCAATCCCAAGTATCACTGCGCCTTTTGTCCCTATCGCAATCTTTGTCCCGCGACGGAAAAAGTCGTGAGAATCGCAGCTCCGCAAAAAAAATCTAGCGTCAACTAAAAGGCGCACGGGATTCGAAATCGGCGGATACCACCAAAAAACTTAGGGGACGCTTATCGCGTCCCCTTGGTCATTGCAGTTGCCTGTTGCAGGTGCTAGTGCTTCTTGCTGCTTTTCTTCTTTGCTTTCTTTTTGGTTGCCATGGATCTATTCTCCCTTTCCATTCTTCATGGAATTTCGCAACGATGTTTTGTTGCAACTAGTTGAATGTATAGAGTCATCGCAGAACGAAGTCAAGAGAAAAATGATCGAAACTGATACATGCAATGCTGTACCAAAGTCACCAGCGCGACACGCGCGCGAAAAAAATCCACCAACATCATTCATTGTCGGCCGTTCGCTGCTCGTCATTAGCAAATTCTCCGAGCGACCAACGACGAACGACCACCGACCAACACCAACGACTTTCTTCGCTTTCCCGCATCTATAATGAAAGACAAAATTAGCAGCGGCGATAATCTGAAGGAGCGCAATCATGGCCAGTTCAAACGACGTAGTAGTCATCGCGGGATGCCGCACTCCCATCGGAAAATTTCAAGGCAGCCTGAGCGACATGACCGCTCCACAAATCGGTGCAGTCGCCGTGCGCGAGGCCGTGAAGCGCGCCAATCTCCAGCCCCAGCAAGTTGACGAATGCATCATGGGCAACGTCATCACCGCCGGCATCGGTCAAAATCCCGCGCGCCAGGCCGCGCTCTTCGGAGGCCTCACTCCCGAAGTAGGTGCCATGACTATCAACAAAGTCTGCGGCTCCGGATTGAAAGCCGTCGCGCTGGCAGCGCAGGCGATCGAAACCGGCAACAGCTCCATCGTCGTCGCCGGCGGCATGGAGTCGATGACCAACGCGCCATACCTTCTTCCCAACGCGCGCAAAGGTTATCGCCTCGGCAACGGACAGCTCGTCGACTCCATGGTCCACGACGGCCTCTGGGATATTTACAACGACTATCACATGGGCCTCACCGGCGAGAACGTCGCCGAAAAATATGGCATCACCCGCGAAGAGCAGGATGAATTCGCCGTCAACTCGCATCGCAAGGCCGTCTCCGCGCAAAAAGAATGCCGCTTCAAAGCGCAGATTGTCCCCGTTGAGATTCCCGCAAAGAAGAAAAGCCAGCCGCCCGTGATCTTCGACAAAGACGAAGGCCCGCGCGAAGACACCACCATCGAAGTCCTGCGCTCGCTCAAGCCCGCCTTCAAAAAGGATGGCACCGTCACCGCCGGCAACGCTCCCGGAGTCAATGACGGAGCCGCCGCCGTAGTCGTGACCAGCGCCGCGCGCGCGAAAGAACTCGGCGC
>JGI12635J15846_10002584_pt1 | contig 15819 bp, 12 predicted proteins | sample BlaSpr_A8_OM2_M2_FD_15846 | JGI IMG/M metagenome (IMG submission 15846) | reverse complement strand
ATCGATGACGGATCCAAGGACCGCACGCTGGCGGTGGCGCGGGCTGCGTTTGCCAGGGAAGAGGCTGCGGGGCAGGTCCTTATCCTTTCGAAACCGAACTCCGGCAAAGCCGAGGCTCTCAATTATGGCATCGAACACATTCAGGATGCCGAACTCTTCGTGGGCATCGACGCTGACACGATCATCGCGGGTGACGCGATCTCGCGGCTGGTGCCACACTTCATCAATCCCAAAGTCGGCGCCATCGCCGGCAATGCCAAGGTGGGGAACCGCGTGAATCTGTGGACACGCTGGCAGGCTCTGGAATACATCACCAGCCAGAATTTCGAGCGCCGCGCTTTGGATGTTTTCGGGGCGGTGAGTGTCGTTCCCGGCGCGATTGGCGCGTGGCGGGTTTCCGCCGTGCGCGAGGCCGGTGGCTACCATCTCGATACGGTCGCTGAGGACGCCGATCTCACCATGGCCCTGTTGCGACGCGGCTACCGTGTCGAGTACGAAGATATGGCCCTGGCCTATACCGAAGCCCCCACCAATGCGAGTGGGTTGATGCGCCAGCGTTTCCGCTGGTCGTTTGGGATTCTGCAAGCCGTCTACAAGCACAGCGGAGTATTCGCGCGAAAAGGAGCCTTGGGCTTTGTGGCGCTGCCGAATATCGTGATCTTCCAGATTCTGCTGCCGCTGGTGTCGCCGCTGATCGATATTATGTTCGCTTTCGGCGCCATCTGGTATGTAATCCAGAAACATTTTCATCCCGATTCCACCGATCCTGCCAGCTTCCACAAGCTGGTCGCATTCTTCTTCGTGTTCCTGGTGATCGACTTCCTGGCGTCAGCGCTGGCGTTTGCGTTGGAGCGGCGTCGCCCTGACGACAAGGAAGACGTGTGGCTGTTGAGCCAGGTTTGGCTGCAGCGCTTCGCCTACCGCCAGTTGTTTTCGGTGGTGTTATTCAAGACGCTGAAACGTGCGCTGGAGGGCAGGAAATTTGCCTGGGATAAGTTAGAGCGGACGGCGGCGGTGAAGCGTGTGGCCTCCGAGGATCGAGAGTCGGTGAACGTGCCGTGAGGCGTGGAGAATCCGCTCAAAACGCAGCGGGTTCAAGATCAAACCAATTAGGACTATCTTTTTTCCGCGACTTCTAGTCGTGTCTCAGCCTTGTGCAAGGCATTCAGAGAGCGCTCCACATCGACATTGGTATCGCCGCTGGTGAGGCGCTGCTCGGCGCGTTCTTTCGCTTTGCGAGCGCGGTCTGCGTCGATCTCCGAAGGACGTTCCGCCGTCTCGGCAAGAATTGTGACTTTGTCGGGCAGCACTTCCGCGAATCCCCAGGCCACCGCCAGCCGCTGCGCCTCAGCGCCGGTGTGGAACGTGATTTCACCCACCGCCAGTTCGGTGATGAGCGGCGCATGCCCCGGAAGGATGCCCAGATATCCGTTCTCGCCGGGAATCTGAACTTCCGTCGCCGCCGTGTCTACGACTTTCTTTTCCGGCGTAACGATTTCGAGTTGGAAAGTATCGGACATCTGTCGTTGGTCGTTAGCAAAACCGCGCTTGGTCGGTCTGTTGTCGCCATCCACGAGTGGTTTGGCCAACGACTAATGACCGACGACTAACGACGGTTTTTACGCTGCCGTCTTCATCTTCTCCGCCGCTTCCAGCACTTCTTCGATCGGGCCTTTCATATAGAACGCCTGCTCCGGGATGTCGTCGTACTTACCCTCGACGATCGCCTTGAAGCCCTTCACCGTATCGGCAATCTTCACGTATCGTCCCGCCGCGCCGGTGAACTGTTCGGCCACATGGAACGGCTGTGACAGGAAGCGCTGAATCTTTCGCGCGCGCGCGACAGTGAGCTTTTGATCTTCGCTGAGTTCGTCGATGCCGAGAATCGCGATGATATCCTGCAGATCTTTGTAAGTCTGCAGCGTCTTCTTCACCGATTGCGCCACGTCGTAGTGCTCCTGGCCGACGATGCGAGCGTCGAGAATGCGCGACGTCGAGGCCAGAGGGTCGACTGCGGGATAAATTCCGATTTCAGTCAACGCACGCGAGAGCACGGTGGTGGCGTCGAGGTGGGCAAACGTTGTCGCGGGTGCGGGATCGGTCAAGTCGTCGGCAGGAACGTAAATCGCCTGCACCGAAGTGACCGAACCTTTCTTGGTCGATGTGATGCGCTCCTGCAGTTCGCCCATCTCCGTGGCGAGGTTCGGCTGGTAGCCTACGGCGCTGGGCATGCGGCCGAGCAGCGCCGACACTTCCGAGCCAGCCTGCGTGAAGCGGAAAATATTGTCGATGAAGAGCAATGTATCCGCGCCCTCGGCATCGCGGAAATATTCGGCGACCGTGAGTCCGGTCAGCGCAACGCGCAGACGCGCGCCGGGAGGCTCGGTCATCTGCCCATAGATGAGCGCGGCCTTCGAGTGTGCGGGGTCGCCAGGCTTGATCACGCCGGATTCCGTCATCTCAAGCCACAGGTCGTTGCCTTCGCGCGTGCGCTCGCCGACGCCAGCAAACACAGAGAAGCCGCCGTGGTTCTTGGCGACGTTATTGATCAACTCCATGATGACAACGGTTTTACCCACGCCCGCGCCGCCGAACAATCCAATCTTGCCGCCCTTCAAGAAGGGCTGGATGAGATCGATGACCTTCACTCCAGTCTCGAACATCTCGGCTGTGGTGGCCTGTTCGTCAAAAGCCGGCGCCAGACGATGGATCGGCATTCTCTCCTTGAATTCGACCGGGCCGAGTTGGTCGACGGGTTCGCCGATTACGTTCATTACGCGGCCGAGCGTGCCGCGGCCGACGGGAACGGAGATTGGTCCGCCCTGGTCGATCGCTTTCATGCCGCGCACCATGCCTTCGGTGGCCTCCATCGCGATACAGCGCACGCGGCCTTCGCCCAGGTGCTGTTGGACCTCGAGAATTACATTGACTGGAGCGGGCACGGTGAAGCCGTCGCTTACAACCCTGACCGCTTGGTAGATGGGCGGCAGCTTGCCTTCGGGAAACTGCACGTCCACCGCCGGCCCCGCAATTTGAACTACGTGTCCGATATTTTCTGGCATAAATTCAGCTTCTAGCTGCTAGGTTTCCAAAGCATTCAGCATTCGGCCCGTGAGCCTTAGCTTCGCGCCCCGCAACAGCCCTCACTGGCTGAATGCTGAGTGCCGACTGCTGATTGCTCGCTACATCGCGGCCGCGCCGCTTACGATCTCGATAATCTCTTTCGTGATCTTCGCTTGCCGGGCGCGGTTCATCACCAGCGTGAGCGAGTCGATCATATCGGTCGCGTTGCTGGTGGCGGAATCCATCGCAGTCATGCGCGCGGCATGCTCGGCCGCCACCGACTCCAGCAGCGCGCGGAAAATCTGGATCGCAACATATTTCGGCAGCAATGACCGGAATAACTCCTCCGGCGGCTGCTCATAGATGTAATCCACCTGCGCTGTGCCGAACGTCTCCGCGACTTTATCGGCCGGACTCTCGCCGCGCATGCCCACACCCGCGCTGATCGCCGCTTCTTTGGCCTTTTTCCTTTCCTCTTCCGTCATCTCCTCGGCCAGGCGGATCGCGGGCTCGCCAATCTGCTCGATGGGAAGAATCTGCTCCACGATGAGCCGCTGCGCGATCACCGACTTGAATTCGTTGAAGACGATGTAGACGGAGTCGATCTGTTCGCGGCAGTAACGTTCGATTACGTTCTCGGCGAGGGTCCGCGCCTGCGCAAATTCCAACTTGCCGAGAACGCCCACATGCTCTCCGGTAATTTGTACGGCTGCGGCACGCTCGCCCGGCTCACCTTGCGTCTCCAGCGACTCCTCGGTCTCAGCGAGGCTGCGCGTGCGCACGGCCGCAGCAGGATAACGCCTGCGCAAGAAATCGCGCCCCTTGCGGCCGATCGCCTCAACGTCGACGTTCTTCCCTGCCTTGGACTCGAGGAACCGGCTGGCAGCTTTGGTGACGTTAGCGCTGAATGCGCCCGCCAGGCCTTTATCGCCGGTAACCACGATCAGCAGAATATTGTTCTCCGGGCGCTGCGCCAGCAAGGGATGTTTCGGTTCTCCCGTTTCTGGATCGTAGATCTCGGCGCGCGCCACCAGCGACTTAAGGACATTCGTCAGCATCTGCGCGTAGGGCCTCGCCGCAAGCGTGCGGTCCTGTGCGCGGCGCAGCTTGGCAGCCGAGACCACTTTCATGGCTTTGGTAATCTGCCGCGTGTTCACCACGCTGCGAATACGGCGCCGAATGTCGAGAATGTTGGGCATTGAAAACCAGCCATTAGCTGTTGGCTCTTGGCCTTTAGCTTAAACCGGCACGATTCCTTCTTGGCTACTGCGCTCCGCTTGAGGCCAAGAGCTAAAGGCTAAGAGTCAGGAGCTTACTTCGCTACCGCTTCCCGCTCGCTTACGAACTGTTGCTTCGCCTGCTTGATTACGTCGGTCAACTGCGCCTTCAGGCCATCATCGAGAATCTTTTTCTCCATGATCGTGTGCAGTAGGCCGCCCTGCGTCGCGTCGACATACTTGTAAAGCTCTTGCTCAAATTCGCGGACTTGATTCACCGGCAGGTCGTCGAGGAACCCTCCGGTGCCCGCGAAGATGATCAGAATTTGTTTCGAGAAGGGCAACGGGGAAAACTGGTTTTGCTTCAGCAGTTCCACCAGCCTTTGCCCACGGTTGAGCTGCGCCTGCGTGGCCTTATCAAGGTCGCTGCCGAACTGGGCAAACGCGGCGAGTTCGCGATATTGCGCGAGCTCGAGTTTCAGCGTGCCGGCCACTTGCCGCATGGCCTTGATCTGCGCGCTGCCGCCCACGCGGCTCACGGATAGACCTACATTCACGGCTGGGCGCACTCCCTGGTTGAACAAATCCGTTTCCAGATAAATCTGGCCGTCAGTAATCGAAATCACGTTGGTCGGAATGTAAGCGGAAACGTCACCCGCCTGCGTTTCAATAATCGGAAGTGCGGTCAGCGATCCGCCGCCGTTCTTGTCGCTCAGCTTGGACGAGCGTTCCAGAAGGCGCGAGTGGAGATAGAAAACATCTCCGGGGTAGGCTTCGCGTCCCGGCGGCCGCCGCAACAGCAGCGAGATTTCGCGGTAGGACGCGGCATGCTTCGAGAGATCGTCGTAGATGACCAGCGCATGCCGCTTGGTATCGCGGAAGTATTCTCCGAGAGCGGTTGCGGCATAGGGCGAAATGTACTGCATGGGCGCTGGTTCCGACGCCGACGCAGCCACTACGATGGTGTATTCCATCGCGCCCGCGTCTTCCAGAATCTTTACGACCTGAGCAATCGAAGAGCGCTTCTGCCCGATCGCGTTGTAGATGCAGATCAGGTCGTTACCCTTGCTGTTGATGATCGTGTCGAGCGCGACTGCGGTCTTTCCGGTCTGCCGGTCGCCGATGATCAACTCGCGCTGGCCGCGGCCAATCGGGATCATGCTATCGATGGCCTTGAGCCCGGTCGCCATGGGCTCGCGTACCGGCTGCCGGTCAATGACGCCGGGCGCAAGGCGTTCGAGGGCAATGAATTTGTCGGTGGTGATGGGGCCCTTGTCGTCGATGGGCTGACCGAGCGAATCGACCACGCGGCCAATCATGGCGTCGCCCACCGGCACGCTCATGATGCGGCCGGTGCGCTTTACCTCGTCGCCTTCTTTGATCTCGGTGTATTCGCCGAGCAGCACCACGCCCACCTGGTCTTCCTCCAGGTTCATGGCGATGCCGGCCACGCCGTGCGGGAAGGAAAGAAGTTCACCGGCCATCACTTTGTCCAGTCCGTACACGCGGGCGATGCCATCGCCCAGCGTAATGACCGTGCCGGTTTCGTCCACGGAGATCTTCGATTCGTAATTCTCGATCTGCTCGCGGATTAGCTTGGTTATTTCGTCTGCCTTGATCTGTGCCATAGAGTTAGATTCGAGCTGCGAGCCTTGAGCTACGAGCCAGCAGCTGTTTTTCCGGTTCGTCGATTACCACCCGCATCGCCGTCTGCGTAAGCGATGGCTCGAATCTCAGAGCCCGCAGCTCGCGGCTAGGAGCTAATAGCTTCTTTCAATCTCTCCAACTGGCCTTTCACCGAACCGTCGTAAATCGTGCTCCCCAGGCGGACTACAGCGCCACCCAGAAGCGAAGAATCCTGATCGTACTTGGCGCGAACTTTCTTGCCGGTGAGCTTCCCCACCTGAGCTTCGAATTCGCGCTTCTCGGCCTCGCCCAATTCGCGGGCGCTGGTGATCTCGGCTTCGGCGAAGCCCAGGCGCGCGTCGAGTTCTTTTTCCAGCTGCCGGATAATCGGCTCCAGAAAATGTATCCGCCGGTGATCGATGAGCACCGCAATCAAATTTCTTGCTTGCGTGGAAATTCCATCGCGCTCGGCGATCACATCGACCACGCGCCGCTTCTGCTCAGCGGGAATTGCGGGATTCTCCCACACCCGGCGCAACTCGGAACTCTCGGCCAGCAGCGTCGCTATCGTGCGCAGTTCGGCGATGGAGCGATCCGCATCGAGATGTGAGCCTAGAACCACGTCTGCAAAAGCCCGCGCGTAGGTGCCGGCTACGGAAGCCATCTAGCGACCACCCTTTCCGGCGGAGTCCACGGTGGGCGCGCCCAACTCCCCAGCAAAGTTCCGCACCAGGGCCTGATCGGTGGCGGCGTCAATGCGAATCTGCTTCTGCGCCAAGCCCACCGCAAGATCGGCCGCATAGGCGGTGAGTTCACGGCGCGCGCTTTTGGCTGCGGCGGCGATTTCCTGCTGCGCCGATTCCACCATCTTGCGAGCGTCTTCCTGAGCCGCCGTCCGGATGCGAGCCTCTTCGGCCGCAGCTTCTTTCTCAGCGGCATCACGCATCGTCCCGATTTCGACATCCAATTTCATCAGGCGGGATTCAATCTCCGCCAACTTCCGGCGCGCTTCTTCGCTGGCCTTCTGCGCTTCCTGCATCGCTTTCTGAATTGACGCCGTGCGCGCGCTGAAGGCCCCCGGCAAATACTTGCGGGCAGCCCAGAAGATGATCCCGGCGATCACGGCAAAATTCAGCAGCACACTAATGAGGTAGGCGTTGCTGGTGCTCAGGCCGGTATGCCGCGCGATGAACTGCACCGACGCAGACTGCTTGAACTCGGCCTTATCGTCTTTCTCTTCGCCCGCAGCTTCCCGGGTCTCGTGCGCCAGTTGCCGCCCAAAGCCCGGTCGCTTCGTCGAGTCTTCGGACTGCTGCTGTTTCGCCGGCGCTGGCTGTTCCTGCGCGCGCAGGGGAAGAACGGACGCGGCAAGACTCGCGGCGAGCAGCATCAGTAGACCGGCGCGAATCGTTTCGTTGAGAAAAGTCATTGTGTTCGAATTCGAACTCGCGCCCGGCGACGTCCTGCGCCGCAACACCTAGCGTCCCGCCCCGGCAGGCTCCAGCACGCGCCGCATAATCTCTGTGGCCAGCGTCTGCGCTTCTGCCTGCAGGCCGTCCAGCGCCGCCGCGCGATCTTTCTGGATGTCAGCCTTCGCGGCTTCCACCTGCGCCTGGGCCTTGACGCGCGCTTCGTTCAGCGCTGCACTCCGGGCATCCAGTGCAGCCTTGCGCCGCGCTTCCTGCGCGCGAAATACCGCGGCCCGCGCCTCGCGCAGCCGCTGCTCGTATTCGGAGGTGCGCGCTTCGGCCGCAGCAATGTCTGCCCGCGACTTCTCGACCGCACCTTCCGTCTTGCTGCGCCGTTCGTCCAGCACGCGCCGCAAAGGCTTGTGCACGATCACCGTATAGAGGACGTAAAGCAGCGCCAGCAGAATCACGGTCGGCACGGCTCCGAGCAGTAATTCGCCTAGTTGTCGTAGCGTTTGATCCATCGATTGCTGCTGTACAGGAAAATGAGGGCTATGAAAACTGTTAAGTCTAACGTCCGAGGGAGTTTATGTCAACGCAAAGGGGTGATTTTTAAGCGATTTCCGGTGCGGGACGGAACCCTCAAAATGGGCGACATCCCCCCATGCCCTAATCAATTGCCCGCCATGCAGAAATCTGCAACTAATCCTTGACTTCCGGTTAAAGAGGACTAGCATTGAAGTATCACCTCCGATCCAATTCAGGATCGAATGGGCCGATAGCCAAGGAATGTCACCGCTTCTTGGTTGTCGGCCCATTTAAATTGCTGGCGTTGGCCCGCACAACCCACTCTCGCACCTTCCGCACCACCGACTCCGGCGCCTCCACCTCCAACTCCACCGCGCCGTCCTTGTACGTCCGCGAATAAATTCTCGCTTTGGCTTCCAGCATGGCGAGCGTCTTGCCTTCTTTCTGCGGCACGCGCAGATGCACGCGGCTGACCGGGTCTTCCTCGATCATGGCATCGATGCGCGCCAGCAACTTCTGCAGCCCTGTGCCCTCCGCCGCCGACACGTACACTGTGTTCGAGTTATCCCGCCGGGCGTCATTCATCAAACTCTCGGCCACTTCCACATCGAGCAGATCGATTTTGTTCATCACCCGCAGACGTGGCTTCTTCTCCGCTTCCAGCTCTTTCAGGACAATCTCTACCTGTGCGTCCTGCTCGGCAGAAAGCCGGTTGCTGGCGTCGGAAACCTGCACCACGAGGGATGCCCGCTGCACCTCTTCCAGCGTGGCGCGAAAGGCCGAGACCAGCGTGTGCGGCAGGTTGCGAATGAACCCTACTGTGTCGGAGAGCAGGATTTTGCGCTTCGACGGCAGCACCACCGCACGAATGGTGGGGTCGAGCGTGGCGAACATGCGTGGCGAGGCCAGCACCGCGGCCCGCGTGAGCGCGTTGAACAGAGTCGACTTGCCGGCGTTGGTATAGCCGACCAGCGCCACTGTCGCCACCGGAGCCGATTCCCGCCGCTGCCGTTGTTGCGCCCGGATACGGCGCACGTTTTCCAGTTGCTGCTCCACGTGGCGGACGCGCCGAGCTATTTTTCGCCGGTCAGTTTCCAGCTGCGTTTCGCCGGGGCCGCGCGTGCCGATGCCGCCGCCGAGTTGGGACATCTCCACGCCGCGCCCGGCCAGCCGCGGCAGCATGTATTGCAACTGCGCCAGTTCGACCTGCAACTGGCCTTCGCGCGTTCGCGCGTGGCGTGCAAAAATATCGAGGATGAGCTGGGTGCGATCGATCACCCGCAGCTTAACGATTCTTTCGATATTGCGCTGCTGGGAAGCAGTAAGGTCGTGATCAAAGAGGAGCAGATCAGCATTTGCCGATGCAGCTGCGCCCGCGATTTCCTCCAGCTTGCCCGCGCCGATTAACGTGGCTGGATCGGGCCGGCCGCGGCGCTGCAGGATTTCGCCGACGACTTTGGCCCCGGCGCTCCCCGCCAGGGTTCGCAATTCCGCCAGAGACTCATCCGCATCGAACTCTGGAATGCTGGGCTTCTTGGTGCTGGATTTTCCGGAGGCATGGGCTGGCATTCCGGCTTCGCCGCCCGCGCCGGACGCGGTGGACGCCGCATCCCGCGCCGCTTGCGCTTGTGCGGTGACCTTGGCCCCGCCGCGGCCACGCGTCCGCACCTCGATCCCGATCAGGAAGGCACGCTCCTGCCGGTCCTCTGGGCGCACCGCCTCTGCGCCGAGAGGCACGCGTCCGGCGGCGGGCGTGCGATCGCGGGTCTTCTTGGGATGAGAACTGCGCAAGCCGAAAACGCCTTATCCTTCGGTGCCTGAAGCGCTTGCCGCTGCAGCCGCTGGCGGCGCCGGAGATGATACCGCCGCGACCCCGGTTGCGGCAGCAACCTTCGCCTCCGGATGCGCCGCGTGCGCGCCATGTGGCGCGGTGCGGCCCATTACGATGGTCGAGATGGCATGCTTGAAGATCAGTTGTTCTTGTCCGTTGGCCTCCAGCACCACGGAATACTTGTCGAAGGAACGAATCCGGCCCGTCAACTTCACCCCGCTCAGCAGATAAATTGTGATGCTTAACCGTTCTTTGCGGGCCGTGTTCAGGAAGGAATCCTGGATGTTCTGCGCCGGCTTGCTGCTTTCCATAGCCGATCTCCTTAAGTTCTTTGAACTGCGTACGACCAACCTGCGCCTGCGGCCATGGCCTCAGGGCAAGCTCAAAACAACAGCATGTTCTCGGCGACCGCTCGCCGAAGAAACACGGGGGGAACAACCTGCCTCCTCGCCGCCACGTTTCCGAGGCTGCGCCGCCCAGCAGGTAGCTACGAGTACGATACGGTGTCCTCCTGCGCTTTTCAACCCGGAAGTTGCAGAAAACTTGATTTCTTAAACGATGTGAAGATCTGCCGGAGCCTATGTTGGCTCGTCTACATTCGCCCGGTTGTGTACAATCCCCCGCGTGGGCAAGTAGCCCTGCGTAAACCCACCGTGCCCTTCGTTCGTCATCCGTTATGTGTTGCGCGAGGACACCGGTGAAATCTTAGGAGGCATCATGGCAAGCGCTGCTCTCGCAACATTGTTTGGACCGCAGATCAATTTCCCCCCGGACTTCAACACCAACTTCCTGATGCTGGTTCGCTGGATTCACTTTCTAGCCGGCATCACCTGGATCGGCCTGCTCTACTTCTTCAATCTGGTGAATGTTCCCTTGATGAAAGAGCTGGATGCCACCACCAAGGGCAAAGTCATGCCTGTGCTGATGACGCGGGCGCTGTGGTGGTTTCGAATGTCCGCGGCACTGACTGTTCTTGCCGGCCTCGCCTATTGGGGCAACATCGTTGCCGCCGACGTGCACAACGGTCAAATTCTTGGATTGCACGCTTCGAGCGGCCCAGTGATGGGCAGCTTCTTTCTGATCTGGACCATCGTGTGGGGAGTGCTCTACGCATGCCTGATCCCCGGCATGGGGATTTTCGACAAGGGAGCATTCGTCGGCACGGTCTATGCCGTGGTGGTTGCGGCTGCGGCGTGGCTCTTCCTGAGCCTGAACAGCCACGGCTGGGAGAGCAACCGCCTGCTTTCCATCGGCATCGGCGGCGGCATCGGCTGGGTCATGCTGCTCAACGTCTGGGGAGTGATCTGGCGCATCCAGAAGCGACTCATCCAATGGACCCGCGACAACGCCACCAACGGCACGCCCATGCCCGACAAGGCCAAAGGCATGGCCCGCCAGGCCTTCCTGGCATCAAGAGCCAATGCGTTCTTGTCGGTCGTGATGCTGTTCTTCATGGGCGCAGCGAGTCACTATCCGATGTTTGGGAAGTAAGCGCCTTTGCTTTTCTCTGCGAAAGCACAGTTCGGTCCAATAAATTAAGGAGCGTCCCGCAAAGGACGCTCCTTATTTGTCTAGCTACGTGTTTAGCTCGAGCGGCTAGAAGTAAATCTTTCCAGCCAACTGCACCACTCGACCATCGCCGTCGGTGGTTGCCTGTTGAACGCCTTGGATTGTCCCAAAGGTCCCTGCGCCCAGGCTGCCACTAGGAGCGGCGAACTGCGCGTGGTTGAAGGTGTTAAAAGTTTCAAACCGCAGCTGGATGTACTTCGACTCGGTGATGTGCACATCCTTCTCGATGGCCATATCCCAGAAGTTGAGGCCCGGACCATAGAGCGGATTCCGATTGGCATCGCCGATGGTCCCGGTGGTGGGAGCGGTAAACGCTGCCGGATTGAACCAATCGGCTACATTGCCCTGCGCTAGGGCAGTCCTGGGGTTGTGGTTGATGCTCAGGGGTGTCCCGGTGAGCTCGCCCCGCCCCGGAGGCGCGTAGTATGCGTCAGGGTAGGACCACTGCAGGTCGTTGTAGTAGAAATTCGCGACCTCGACTGGGAATCCGCTCTGGAACGTCGCAATCCCTGAAATGTTCCAGCCATCGGTTAGCCGCCTCCAGTGATGGCCATACTTATAGATGGGCAGCGTATAGATGAAGTTCGCCACCAAACGCTGCGGAGCATCGTTGGCGGAAGGGCCGTAATTCTGGGCAACATCGAAGTTGTTGAACCCAGGGCCATTGAAAGAGCTGTTTTCCAGGTTGGAGGTGTAGTCAAAGTTGCGAGACCAGGTGTAGGCAATTTGGAATCCCAGCCCGTTGGTGAAGCGGCGATTCAGCGACGCTTGCAAGGAGTTGTAGTTTGAGCTGTAATCGGTGGTCTGTATGCCAATTTGCCCGATCGTATTGGTATATGCTCCGTATTGGAAGCTTTCGCCTCCGGTGGCCTCGGCCAAGAAAATGTCGCTTCCATAACCTTGAGCCGCCGGGTCAAAATTCACTCCCGGGGCGACGCCCGCGGGATTTAGGTTGTAAGCCCCAATCTCGTGTCGCCCAATGGCCCCAACGTAGCCAATCGTAAAGATCGTCGACTTCGAAACCTGATACTGGAAGTTCAGATTGAAGTTGGTCGAACGCGGTGCGGTCAAGTGTTGGTCCTCGGTATTCATATTGAATCCGATCGGTTCAAAGGGCGCGAAATTAGGAGAAGTGCCCGCTGCTGGGGGCGAAAACGGAAAGGGATTAGCCATGGCAACAATCGGAACAGTTTGCGGACCGTTCGATGTTGGGTACGTTATCGCTGCGGTGTTTTGCGAGCTATAGGGATTTCCAAAGTTCGGCGGCGCACCCGACTGGCCGGAACCAGCCGAGAGCAGCGAGAATGGAGGATTACCCAACGTCTGCAGGGCAGTTTCCTCTTCCGAGCGGTTGTAGTAAATACCGATACCGCCGCGGACGCTGAAGTTATGGTTGCTTCCCGGACTCCATGCGAACCCCAAGCGTGGCGCGAAGTCGTTGTAATGAACCGTGGGGCCACCGTATTTGTTGATTCCCTTATCGCCGGGGAAAACAATGCCAACCGGCGCCGTGGGGAAGACGGTGGACTGTTGTCCGGGCCGAAACGCGGACATAACCTCGCCGTTCGCATACAGGTTCTCGTAAGGGGTTTCAATATCCTGCGCGACACCCAGGGTCAACGTCAGGTTGGGTCTTACTTGCCATTGGTCCTGAACGTAGGAGTAATACTCGCGAGCTCGAGCTCGGATGATGGAACCGCTGCCCTGGGCGAATGTATCAGGAATTCCAAGCAGAAAATCCGCCGCGGAATCGCCCGTAGAAAAAGTTCCAGCGGCGCCGAATGAGTAATCGCCGCTCATGCTGTTGTAGAACGGATTATTGATTTCCAGCCGATCCATGTTAAAGCCGGCCTTGAAGGTATGGTGGCCCGCAACCTTGCTGAAGTTGTCCACCACCTGATAGGTGTTCTGGACCCTCGGCTGAGGACCGTTGGTACTGAACCCCAGCGTAAAATAGGCTGCGGGGGATCCCGCACCCACCGATACAACAGGGAGAGACTCCAGCGACGGAGCCTGAGGAGTAATGCCCGTGAATCCGTAGGCGCTGGGACTAGCTACAGTTTGGGGCTCGTTCGCAACATAGTTGAACCGAAGATAGGCAAAGCGCAACTCGTTCAACGAGGTGGGCGAAAAAGTGTGGTTCAGCGCCACCGTGAACTCGTAGGTTTTCTCCGGGTTGGTGTTACCGAAACCGGGAAGAGTGGCCCCGGTGAACGGCAAGTCCTCGGTGAACGGGCTGTTCTGATACAACCCATAGAACCAGATAGAATCCTTGCTCGTAAGTTTCTCATCGATTCGACCGAGATACTGGTCGTTCTTGATCACCTCGGTAGGGTTGAATTGGTAAGTATTGTTGGCAGAATTCGGCAGAGGGACGTACTGATTCATCAGCTTGAGCGAAAGCGGGTTTAGGTCTTGAGTAGGAACTACACCCGTGCTGAACAACGAAGAATAGGCTGTGCCTGCCGGACACTGGGCGCCTCCTACGGGGCATAGCGAAGCACTATCGCCGTATAGCGGGAAAGGCGAGAGGCCGGAGACGGGCGGGCTCGCAAAGGGTGCGCCACCGTTGTCCGCTGAGAAATCCCCGCCGCGCTGGGCCGCGCTGAACACCGTCGGGGTAACGCTGTCAACGTACCCCTCGGGTCGCGTAGCGCGTAGACCTTGGTAGGAAAAGAAGATGAAAGCGTGGTCCTTGATGATCGGTCCGCCTACCGTTCCACCATACTGGTTCTGGTGAAAAGGAGCGGGTGCCGGTTTTCCGGTCAGCGGATTGGTTTCAAACCAAGCGGGGGCATCCAGGAAAGTATCGCGATAAAACTCAAACAGATCGCCATGAAACTGATTGGTGCCGCTCTTGATGGTGGCGTTGACGATAGCGCCGGAATTGCGTCCGTACTCGGGATTGATGGTGCTGGTCACCAGATTGAACTCGCCGATGGCATCGGGGCTGGGAACTACGAGCGGGGTGTTCAGCGACGTATCGTTGGAGTCGGTGCCGTTGATCAGGAAGGAGTTCTGCTGCGTCTCCGCTCCGTTGGTGGAGTAGGCACCGGCGCCGAAGCGGTCAGACGATGACTGCACTCCAGGCTGAAGCTGCATGAGCTGGGTCCAGTTGCGGCCATTCAACGGTATATCGGTGATCTGCTGGCCGGTTACCGTGGTGCCCAGCTGCATGCTGGTGGTTTCCACTTGGGCAGGGTTGGCTTCGACCGTAATGGTGTCACTCACGGCGCCAACTTCCATCGAGACTTTCAGGTTGAATATCTGGTCGAGGTCCAGATGAATATGCCCTTCCGTGAATGTCTTGAAGCCGCTCTTCTCCACCTTCACCGAGTAATCGCCGATGGGCAGTTGGATAAACGAAAACAGACCGTCCTTGCCCGAAGTGGCGGAGTAAGTGAGTCCCGTGGCTACGTCCCTCGCGGTCAGTTTCGCGTCGGGCACAACCGCTCCGGACGGGTCGGTTACCGTCCCGCGAATGCTTGCGTAGAGGTTGTCGGCAGTCGCAGGCGTAGTCCAGACAAACCCAAACCCCAGCGCCAGAACAAATGCCACGACACTAAATCCATGCTTCTTCATGAAAAACCCTCCCACCTGGAAATTCTCTTGAAATTCTTACCAGCCGCGCTGCCAACTTCCGCGCCTGACTGTAGTACTCGATTCCTCAACAAAGCAACTGACGTTCCAAAACAACTCTGTTTAAGCTGTCTATTTATCATTGACATACAGACAAAGTGTCTACCGGTGTTAACAAAATACATGTGTTTACGGACGCTAGCTATGGAAATTGGTATAGCCGCTCGGCTCTGCCTTCTGCGTCTCCGGGCCCCGGCGGAGGCACCTTCTCCTGCTACAATCCTCCTTTCCATGACCCAGCCTCTTACCAATCCCGGATCCTCCGAGCCGTATGCCTCGGGGTCGCTCACTCTAGGCGCAAGGCCGCTCGATGCGGTGCCGATGCTCGATTTGCGACGGCAGTATGAGCAGGTTCGTGCCGAAGTGCTGGAGGCCGTCGAGCGCGTGTGCGCGTCGCAGCATTACATTTTAGGGTCCGAGGTCGAAGCGCTGGAGCGTGAACTTGCGGACTTCTGTGGCACGAGCGACGCTGTTGGTTGCGCTTCCGGAACTGACGCCTTGTGGCTGGCTTTGGTTGCCGCAGGGCTGCAGCCCGGAGATCAGGTTCTCACCACGCCTTTCAGCTTCTTCGCCTCGGCTAGCGCCATCGTGCGCGCGGGCGCGCGTCCGGTATTTGCCGACATCGATCCGCATACATTTAATCTTGATCCGGCGCAAGTCAAGTCTTTTCTGCGCGGCGCTCGGCGCGACAAATTGCGTGCAGTGCTCCCGGTTCATCTCTACGGCCAGTGCGCGGACATGAACTCGCTGCAGCGGCTGGCTGACGAATTCCATCTCTCCGTGATAGAAGACGCCGCACAGGCCATCGGCGCGCGCCTGGGAAGTGAGGCCCCCATGGCAGGATCGATGGGCGTTTCGGCGGCGTTCAGTTTCTATCCCACCAAGAATCTCAGTGCCTACGGCGACGCCGGTTTGGTGACGACCAGCGACCCTGAGA
>JGI12635J15846_10002580_pt1 | contig 15827 bp, 8 predicted proteins | sample BlaSpr_A8_OM2_M2_FD_15846 | JGI IMG/M metagenome (IMG submission 15846) | reverse complement strand
TGCAGCACGGTAACCCGGTCCGGTGTGAAGGCGGACGGAGTCAGATTGTTCTCCAGATAGAGTGCGCCGATAACCTGCGCCTGCCTAATGATTGGCAGGCACAGGACTGACCTTGAGCGCTTGCGGCGCACATAATCGTCCTTCGAATACAGCTTATCCGCCGAGGCGTCATCCAAGAGCACGCGCTCGTGCGTCCTGATCACGTAATGAAGCGCGGATTCCAGGAGATCAAACGGGGTCACGGCCGCCTGTCGAACGATAACCTCAACCGCGCCGGCACCCGTTGTGGTGGCCTCCGCTTCGATTCGAGGCTCGCCGCCTCGAGCACCACCCCGAAGCAGGATCAGCAAGCCTCGCCCGGCTGCGGCATGTACCACCGCGATTCGCACCAGCCTCTCGATCAGCTTAGGAAGGACCATCTCACTCGAAATCGCCTGCGATGCTTTCACCACCGTCTCGACGTCCAATTGCCCGACTGGCGGGCCAATCGCGGCTAAAGACGCAGAGGTTCGCTCCCCGCGCAACCGCGGGTAGCGTTCGTCGAGGTGCGTTACTTTTCCGTGGGCGCCCCAACGGTCGTAGCAGTTCCGCGCGGAGCGCAGATGGGCGTAACCAGCCGTCTCGAGGCCGCGCACCAGGCAGTACCGCGCCGCCAACTCGTGGGCCAAACCCTCGTTCTGAATGAAACCCTGCTCACGCGCCAAATGAATGGCCTCCTCGTACAGACGCAAGGCGTCGGCGTCGCGCTTTTCGAGGCGGGCGATCTCTGCGGACACTAGCGTAAGTTTGTCGGCGAACGTCGGCGGATTAATTTCGACCCACTCGCGCAGTTGTTCCCGATGCGACGTTAGGAGTTCGCGCCACGCTTGCTGGTCATCGTCCGATGCCGTCTCGTAGAGCGCCGACACCGTCAGCGCGGCATAATAAAAGTAGTCCAATATTGAAATCAGGCCGGTTGAGGTCTGGAGCAATGGTTTCGTGTTGTTGGCCGCTGCCAGTGCCTCGGCGTAGTCGCCTGATAGGAACCGCGCTTTCAGTTTGAGGATCCAGTACCAGCAGTTCACTTGGGGGCTGCGGCCACGGGCGAGCTCGGCCTCGAACGCGGCCTCGTTGAATTGCGCGTCGCTGAACGTGGAGAAAGTCCCGGTCCGTCCCTGCATGTTGGCGATGAATCGTTGCTTGCTTACGATGACGTCCGTCCAGTCGGGGCTCTTGAATGTTCGGGCGAGGTCCAGCCCAAACTCCAATTCGGGCCACACCGAGTCGAGCGGGTCGTTTCGCAGGAAAAGATTTTCGCTCAGGATACTGATACCGACGCAAGCGTAATAGGCACTCCCCGTCTCGATCGCGCCACGAATGGACCTGCGACAGTAATCAATCGCGGTCGCGATCGGCTGAGTCCAGGGAGCGACCACTCCGAATCCGCCGTAAACCATGGCCCGATTCGCCATGAAGGCGTGCTTCTCGACAAGGTCGCATGCAAGCTTGCTGAAACGATAACCTTCAGTGTAACGGTGCAGGACGCCAAGTAGAGAGCCCCAAGTGCAATAGACATAAGCGGAATCTCCGCTTATCCCGTGCTGAACGCTGAGCGTCACCATACGGCAGGCCTGCAAGCAGGCCAGGCGCGCGTCGATAAACACTGCGGCTTGTGTAAGGACTGAGAGCACCTTCATGGCGGCCTTAAGTTCCGGATCCGTCATCAGCGGCAGATCGACCAAACTGTCGATCGGACGCCCATTGAGAGCTTGCGAGAGAGCCTGCCGTTCGGACTCGACCTGCTCATCGGTCGGATGCGTCGGCAAGTCGATGCCAAAATCACGCAACCACGCGAGGGCGCTGTCCACAGCCTGCTGGTTTTCCGCCATCGAAACATGCCTTTGGACCTTCAGACAGTAGACAGCAGCCTCATCGACTCTTGTCGCTGCGCGCGGCAATAGCTGCGCAATCAGTTGCCCGGCTTTTTCGGAGTTGCCGCTCAGAAGCTCGCATTCCGCGCTCTCCAGCCATAAGTTGAACGTCAACTCGTATTGGCTGCTCCAGCCGCTTTCATCCAACAGCACCATGCCGGCCGAAAAATACGCGCGCGCCGACGTATAGGCGGCGGACGCCTTGGCCCTACGCCCGGCTCTTAGGTCAATTGCGGCTGTTCGCACTTTCTCGTCACGATCGATCAGCAGTTCGGCGCCCCGATTCAATTGGTTGGCGATATCGAATAGATGTTCGGCCAGGCCTTCCGCTGTCAAGCTGGAGAGCAGCGCCCGTCCAATCCGAACGTGTACTTCGGCGCGCGCGCTTTCGGGGATCATCGCGTAGGCCGCCTCCTGAACGCGGTCGTGCAGGAACGCATACGATCCCTCCAAACGAAAAATCACGCCGCTGCGGACGGCATCCCACAACCGAGCGTGGATCTCCTCGTCGGATTGCCCAAAACCGAGAGTGAGTAGCGCGATGTCGGCTACGTTCCCGAGACAGGCGAGCTGCTGCAGAGCGCTCTGCGTTGGGCGTGGCAATCGCTTGAGATTCCCTAGCATGAGATCCGCCACGTTGTCGGAGTAGCCCCTGCCGAGAATCTGATCCGACTCCCAGATCCAAGCCGCCGCTCCCCGGTCGAACCGCAGCAACCCCTCTTCGGCGAGCGCCATGAGGAACTGGATCGCAAAGAAAGGATTGCCGCCCGTCTTCTCGTGAACCAACAGCGCCAAAGGACCCGCGGAGTTCGCTCCGTAGCGCAGGGCCTCGGCGATGAGCCGCTCAACGTCTTCGAGCCGGAGAGGCGCGAGCGCGATTTCCTCGATCCTAGCTCTGCCGCTACGGATCGTGGCCAGCGTCCGCGTCAGCGCATGGGACGAACTGACCTCGTTGTCGCGATAGGCCCCAATCAGCAGCACATGTTGGACATCGGGATCGGTAATCAGGCGCTCGAGTAGCTCCAGAGTGGCCATGTCGAGCCATTGCAGATCGTCGAGGAACAACGCCAGGGGATGCTCCGGGCGGGCGAAGGTGCCGAGGAAGCGTCGGAACACCCACTGGAAACGGCCGCGCGCTTCTTGCGGCGGCAGCTCCGCCACCGGGGGTTGTTTGCCGATCACGGACTCGACTTCGGGGATCAGGTTGACCATCAGTTGGCCATTCGGCCCCAACGCCTCCACAAGCGTGTGCCGCCAAAGCTCCACCTCGGCTTCGCTCTTGACCAGGATCTGGCGCACCAGCATCTGGAACGCCTGCGCCAGCGTCGCGTAGGGTACGTCGCGCTTGTACTGGTCAAACTTGCCTGCGGCGAAAAGACCGCGCGGCGGAACCAGCACCTTATGCAGCTCGTTCACGACCGAAGACTTGCCGACACCAGAATATCCGGATACCAGCACGAGCTCGGTGGTTCCCTGCGCCACCACTCGGTCGAACGCCGCGAGCAGCGCATCGACTTCGCGCTCCCTCCCGTACAGCTTCTCGGGTATCAGCAATTGGTCCGACAAGTCGTCCGTGCCCAGCGGGAATGGATCGATGCGACCTTGCGACTGCCATTGCGATAAGCACCGACGAAGATCGGTCTCCAGGCCCGCCGCGGTCTGATAGCGCTCCTCCGCGTTCTTCGCGAGGAGCCTCATGATGATGGCGGATAACGCCTCGGGCACCGCAGTGCGATCCGCGGGCGCAACCGGCTGACGCGCGATGTGGCAGTGGACCCATTCCAGTGGGTCGGCAGCAGCAAACGGCAGCACCCCTGTCAGCAGCTGATACAAGGTGACGCCGAGAGAGTAGAGATCGCTGCGGGTATCGATCGATCGATTCATGCGCCCGGTCTGTTCGGGGGACATATAGGCGAAGCTGCCAGCGATGATTTCGGGCGGCGCCGGTGCCTGGCGCTCGCGCGGCAGTCGGGACGCGATGCCAAAGCCGGTGAGCCACACATGTCCAACGTCGTCGACCAGCGCGTTTGCGGGCTTCACGTCCTTGTGTATGAGGCGTTGCCGGTGGACGCCGCCAAGAGCTGCCGCTAAACCGATAGCAATGAGCAGCAAGCGAGTCAGATCTTGTCCCCTCTGCTGCTCGATGACCCGATCCAACGGTTCGCCCCCTGGATCCTTAAGAATGAGGACCGCACGTCCCTGGTGACGAGTCAGCGCGAGCGGCTGAGCGGCCCATGCCGCATCCAATTCACTTGCCAGCGAGTATTCGTGTTCGAGCCGCTTAAGACTCTGAGGCGAGGGATGTTCAGAAGCCACCGCGACCACCAAGATCGGCGTCGGGTCGCCGCGCGCGCTCCCGCGGTAAAGAGTGAAGTCCGCCCCCTCGCGAAGCGGCTCCATTCGGTACTCAGAATCTTCTGCCGTTGAGAACACGCTTGGCGTCATGAAAGCAAGCTGCTTCTTTTCAGAGAGCGAGGATGAGCCCCCGAGATTTCGCGTGTTCGATAGTAAAGGATTTGAATTCCGGCAAGGTGATTTGGACGGCCAGGATAGCGAGCAGGCGCAGTCCAAGCAGATTTTTAGAGGTCACCTGAGGTCCTGTCAGGGGGTCATGATCGATACCATGGTGCTATAGATTTATGAACGTGTCTGGCCCAATCGTGTTAGATGGTCCGGGGATGGCAGAGCCTGCATGCAATCTCAATCAGTCAAGTGCTTCTGGATTGTGGCCAGACTTACGGTCCGGGGGATACTTGTGCGCCGCAACAGTTACCGGTATCAGAACGAGGTAATCCAAAACCACCATCACAAGCTAACGATTTTCCTGGCCGGCGTCATTTCCGTCGGCGTCCCGACCCTTAGCGAGGCACAGGCTGCTGCATCTGCGAGCGTGATGCCTCCTGCGGGGGACGAACTCCAAGAGATAGTGGTCACGGCCGAGCGACGCGAAGAGCGTCTGCAGAGTGTGCCGATGGCGGTGTCCGTGATTACGGCAGAGGCTGCCCTGAAATCCCGCATCACAACGTCTGAGGATCTGCCCCTTGCGGTGCCCGGGCTACAGATGGATCTCACCGGCGTCGGGATGACTCCGTTCCTTCGGGGTGTCGGCACGACATTTGTCGCTCCGGGCGCCGAACCTTCAGTCGCCATCTACGTGGATGGGGGATACATGCCATCCTCCGCAGGAGGACTGTTCAATCTGAACAATATCGAGCGTGTCGAAGTCCTCAAGGGGCCGCAGGGGACGCTCTTCGGCCGCAACGCCACCGGTGGTGTTATTCAGGTGATCAGCAGGGAGCCGTCGAGCGAGTCCTCCGCCGACCTATCGGTCGGCTATGGCAATTACGACACGAGCATGCTCAACTTCTATGTCACGACCGGATTAGCGGCCGGGCTCGCGACCGATTTGGCCGTGTACGCCGATGATAATCCGGATGGCTGGGGTCACAATTTTTTCACTGGAGATCGGAACTACAAGTACGAGAATATTGATGTACGCAATACATGGCTGTGGCAGCCGCAGGAGAGCACGCGAATCAAACTCGCACTCGATTACGAGGACACGACCAACGAGGCGGGCTTAGGGTTCAAGCCATTACCTGGCACGATGACGATAGCCGGGACGACGTACGCGGGCTTCTACAACACTGACTCGAATGTGCAAGACCGAACGGTGATGCACCAGGGCGGGGTCTTACTTCAAGGAACTCAAGACTTGCAGTTCGCCGCCCTCAAGAGCATTTCTACTTATAGGGAAGTCCGCCCTAACTTCTTCTTGGATCAGGATGCCTCGCCGTTGCCCATCGTCAATGCGCAGGTCTTTGACCCGGATAATTCGATCACTCAGGAGCTGCAGCTCATTTCGCCCGAGGCAAGCAAGGTCCAGTGGATAGGCGGCCTCTTCTACTTCCACGACGTTGCAGGCCTCGCCCCTACTTCGGTAGGGGGCCTGGCGGCGGCGCCGTTCAGCCTGATCTCAATCGCGGCGCGACAACATACCGATTCCTACGCAGGTTATGCCCAGACGACTCTCGAAGTGGCACCCGAATCGCATTTCACCGCCGGCATTCGTTACACCGAGGATCGGCGCAGCATTGGCGGGACAACCTCGGCAGAGGGCGTCGGCGCGATCGCGCCAACCGTGCACCAGTCAGCAGATTTCGACAAGGTCACGTGGCGTCTTGCACTCGATCATCAATTTACGCCCGATGTTCTCAGCTACGTTTCGTATAATCGAGGCTTCAAGTCGGGTTTGTTCAACACGGATTCATACGCTCAGCCCGCGGTGAAACCGGAGGTGCTGGACGCTTACGAGATCGGGCTCAAGAGCGAGTATTTTGAGCACCGGTTTCGAGCAAATCTTGCCGGATACTATTACCATTACACCGACCTACAGGTAACTGAGGATGTTACCGGCTCACAGATCGTCCTCAACGCAGCGAAGGCGGAGATTTACGGCTTGGATGCGGATTTTGCCGTTGTGCCGATCCACAATCTGACTCTAAATGCGTCCTTGGCGTTTATTCACGGCAGATACACGAGCTTTCCTAACGCGCCCTATTTCCCCTCCGTCACCGCCTCCAATTGCTCGCCAGCGATCGGAGCGACTGGAGCGTGCACCATCAACGCCACGGGCTTGAACACCGTGCATACGCCGTCATTCACAATGAACATGAGCGCGGATTATGCGAAACCTACGCAGGTCGGCCGCTTTGACCTAGCAGCAGACTTCTATCATAACGACGGCTTTTACTGGGATCCGGCCAATCAGGTGCGACAACCTACGTACTCGCTGTACAACGCGTCGATTGGGTGGATGAATCGGTCGGACCGCTATGGGATGCGACTGTGGGGGAAGAACCTCGGTGGCGCAAAGTACTACAGTTTTGCCATCAGCCAGACCCTGGGTGAAGACTTCTCGTCCGCACCGCCCCGCACTTACGGGGTCACGATATCTGCGCACTTCTGAGGTTTCGTAGTGTCCGCAGATTGGGATTGAGGCCGGCGGCCTCTCGTCCATGATGGTCGACCAACTGTCTGTTGAAGCGCATCGCGAACTCCCGCCGAGACCAAGATCACACATCGATTTACGGAGCATGATTTGCACGCGAAATGCGCGAGCGACACGGAGACCTTGGNGCGAGCTCGCCAACTATTGGGTCATGCCGACGCGCGAATCACTGAACGCGTCTATCGCCGAAAGCCAGAGATAATTCGCCCGCAGCTCTGACGAGAGGCAAGAACGCAAGTGCGCAACTCATTTGGCAATTGCTCATCCAGGGACATTTGGCCCTATCGCAAAAAGAAGCAGCGTGGTCAGTTTCGCTGAATAAGCGGCGAAACCGACGCCCACTTTCCTAAGTGGCTACCGCATGATGGCGACATGAACAGCATCACCAGACTTGCAACCAAGGAGCACGCCATGACCAGCTAACCTTGGTGCATTCATCGCGCCCGTGGCAGCGGGAATTGAACCGACACCAGGGTTTCAGTTCGCCAATAGCACAAACGGCCGTTGAATAGCACAGCATCGCTCACGAGCGATGCCAAAACGTGGTGCAAGTGTTTGACTATATTGCCTAAATGGTGGGCCGTGTAGGGATCGAACCTACGACCAATTGATTAAGAGTCAACTGCTCTACCAGCTGAGCTAACGGCCCTTGCAAACTTCCAACATCAAACCAACTCCGCTCGCACGCCACCATGAGGTGGGGTGGACGACGGGACTCGAACCCGCGACGGCCGGAATCACAATCCGGGGCTCTACCAACTGAGCTACGTCCACCATCGTCGTTGCCCGACAGGTGGCGCGCCCGGCAGGAATCGAACCTGCAACCGCCGGCTTAGAAGGCCGGTGCTCTATCCGGTTGAGCTACGGGCGCGGTGATCGATGGGTCCACGCGCCAAACGTATTATTCAGGTCGATGCCCGGAATTCGTGCACACCGCGTTCGGGACGCGCATTATAGCCAACTGGCCAACGTTAATACACGTCGGCGAGGTGATGGGTCCTCGAAAGGATTATGTGTTACCCATCTCCCCGGAATTGGTCGGGGCAGAGGGATTCGAACCCCCGACCCTCTGCTCCCAAAGCAGATGCGCTACCAGACTGCGCCATGCCCCGTGCCGGCCCGCAGGCGTTGGACCGCGGGCCGGCATCGTAGCAGGTCCGCAACCCAACGCAACAGAGTGCGTCGGTTTGCGACAAAAACTCCTTCAAAAATAGGAGTTTACGAGCGCCCATGCTAATTAGGATTCCGGTGCATCAGTCCGCATTGATCATGACCACCAGCTTGCCGACGGCCTGACGATCGGCCAATCGGCGGATCGCCTCGCCTCCATTCGCCAGGGAAAATCGTTCCGACACCAAGGGCCGAATGGCGCCGCGCAGGTAAAGGCTGACCAGTTCCGTCATGTTGTGTCGATGTCGCTCGGGAAAGCGTTCGAGCCAAGCGCCCCAGAACACGCCCACGATGGCGCAACCCTTCAGCAACGCGAGATTCCATGGCGGTGCGGGGATCCCCGCTGCGAAACCGATGACGAGATGGCGTCCTCCCCAGGCTATGCTGCGAAGCGCCGGCTCGGCATAGGCGCCGCCAATGGGGTCGAAAATCACGTCGGCGCCGCCGGGGCATGCGGCTTTGAACTGCGCCGCCAGGGCTTTCGGATCGGTTGGCGCCTTCGGATACAGCACCACCTCCGATGCGCCGTGCTCCGTCGCAATTTTGGCTTTGTCGGGCGACGAGACGCCCGCCACGACTTTCGCTCCGAGGGCGCATCCGAGCTCGATCGCGGCGATGCCGACACCGCCCGACGCGCCGAGCACGAGCAGTGTTTCACCGCTTACCAAGGCCGCCCGGTCTACCAATGCATGGTAGGCGGTACCATAAGTCACTTGAAATGCGGCCGCATCGTCGAAAGGCATGGAGTCGGGAATCGCCGAACATTTGGCCGCCGAAGCCACTGCCTTCTGTGCGAGGCCACCCCACCGCAAGCTTGCCATGACCCGCTGTCCCGGAGCGAAATCGGTAACATCCGGGGCAATCGTCTCCACCACGCCGGCGATTTCGACGCCGGGCGAAAAAGGCCGTTCGGGATGGAATTGATATTTGTCCTCGATGATAAGAACGTCAGGATAATTGATCGCGCAGGCATGCACCGCGATGCACACCTCGCCGCTCGAGGGAGAGGGGTCCGGCGTATCCGCGATTACCAGTGTTTCTGGGCCGCCGACGCGTTGACTTTGCAGCGCTTTCATTACTGGGTGATCCGCGCAGAATCCGGTGGGGGCCAGCGATTCGCGGCAGCAAGCGCGCGCGCTTCCTCGCGGCTCAGTACCTCGCCGCCGCCGCCGGTTGCCGCCGGATCGGTCTGATGATGGCGCTTGAGCTCGAGCCGCCCGATTTGATTGCGATGTACCTCGTCCGGACCGTCGGCTAGCCGCAGCAGCCGGGCGGTGGCAAATGCCACGCCCAGGAAGTGATCATCGTTCGTGCCCCCGCCGCCGAAAGCCTGGATGGTCCAGTCGATCACACGCTCGGCCATCAGCGGCGCGGAAACCTTGATCATCGCAATCTCCTGCATGGCCGCCTTGTTGCCAACTTTGTCCATCATCCAGGCAGCCTTCAGCGTGAGCAGGCGGGCCTGCTCGATGGAAATCCGCGCCTCGGCAATCCGCTCGAGTGTTACCGTCTGGTCGGCGACCGGCTTGCCGAACGTGGTGCGCGATGAGGTCCGCCGGCACATCCTCTCCAAACACCGTTCCGCGAGTCCGATCAGTCGCATGCAATGATGAATGCGTCCGGGACCAAGTCTCCCCTGCGCGATCTCGAAGCCACGGCCCTCTCCCAGCAACATATGGTCCACGGGCACTCGCACATCTTCCAGCCACACTTCTGAAGCGCGATCCGGCACGCCGTAGTATCCCAATACCGGCAATGGCCGCACCACCGTCACACCGCGCGTCGCCTTCGGCACGAGAACCATGGCGTGCTGCTGGTGCCGATTCGCCTCGCCAGGATTGCTCTTACCCATGACGATGAGGATCTCGCATCGCGGATTGGTCGCCCCGGTGGTATACCACTTGCGTCCGTTGATGACGTATTCATCACCCTGGCGAACGATGCTGGTGGAGATATTGGTCGCATCCGATGAGGCCACTTCCGGCTCGGTCATGGCAAACGCGGAGCGAATCTTACCGGCCAGCAGCGGCTCCAGCCAGCGGCGCTTCTGGGCCTCGCTACCGTAACGATGCAGCGTCTCCATGTTTCCGGTATCCGGAGCCGAGCAGTTGAATACTTCCGGCGCGAGCAGCGAACGACCCATGACCTCGCAAAGCGGTGCGTAATCGAAGTTTCCAAGTCCGGCACCCTGGGTCGCATCCGGAAGAAAGAGGTTCCACAGCCCGGCGGCGCGCGCCATGGGTTTCAACTCCTCGGTGACCGAGTTGACGGCCCAGGGTCCGTTGCGTTCCGCCTCGGAGAAAAACCGCCGCTCATTGGGATAGATGTGCTGCGCCATGAAGGCGAGCAGGCGCGCACGCAACTGCTCCACCCGGGGACTGGTCGACCAAAATTCCATAGATTGCTCACTCGATGATTGAATCGGCAGCCCGACGTTTGACCTATCGTCGATCATCGTAGCGCCCGACGCAGAATCTTGCCGCTCGCGGTCTTCGGCAAATCTTCCAGGATCTGAATGCTTCGCGGATATTTGTAAGCGGCCATCCTGGCCCGGCAAAAATCGATGAGCTCCTCCTCCTCGACCGCCGCGTCCGGGCGTAGGCTGACAAACGCTTTCACAGCCTCCCCGCGGTAGGGATCGGCTGCGCCGACCACCGCCGCCTCGCGTACCGAGGGATGAGTGTACAGGACGTCCTCTACTTCCCTCGGCCAGACCTTGTAGCCGGAGCTGATGATCACATCCTTTTTGCGGTCGACGATGTAGAACCAGCCGTCCTGGTCCCGAATCCCGATGTCGCCGGTGCGAAAGCCGTCGCGGCGCATGATGGCCGCCGTTTCAGCCGGGTTCTCCCAGTAGCCGGGCGATACCATCGGACCCTGGATCACCATCTCCCCGGGCGCACCGACCGCAGAAGTTGCGCCGTTCTCGTCCACGATACATGCGCGGGCGCCAGGCGCCTCTCGTCCAATCGACAGCACGCCGTCGCGGCTGGTCGGAGCGCGTGATCCGAACGGTACGATATGCGTGGGCGCCGCCGTTTCCGTGAGGCCATAGCAATTATGGATGTAGAGTCCGAACTTGGCTTCGAATCGCTCCACGAAGCTGCCCGGCACCGGCGCGCCGCCCGAATACACCTTCTCCAAGCTAGCGAGGTGCTCGCGCGAGACCCCATCGTGGTTGAAAAGGGCAATGAATGCGGTAATTGCCGCCACGACGAATTTCGGCTGCCATTCCCTGATTGCGTCCAACACCACGCCGGGCTCGAAGCGATACGTCAGAATGAGCGGCGCCGCGAGCATCATGGCGGTGCCAAAGCAACACACCATCCCGGTGATGTGGAACAGCGGCGCTATCGCCAGCACAGCCGCGCCTTCACGCAACTGAGCGACCTCAGGGAAGGCGTTGGCATTGAAGCTGAACGCGCGGTGCGTGATCATGGCGCCCTTCGGCAAGCCGGTCGTGCCCGATGTATAGACGAGCAACGCTACATCGGTAGGCGATAACGCGGATCGCGCAGCGAGCGGCGCCGGGGCGAGCTCGGAGAGAAGAGTGACGCGGCTGGACGGCTTGCGCCGAGAGCTCTCCAAGACTCGCGGGTCGAATCTCGACTGAAATTCGCCGCCGGTGACGCATATCACAATCCGTGGTACCAATGCGCTCTCGACCTTCGAGATCACGCTCTCAAACAGGTCATCCAAGCAGACTAGAGCGCTCGGCCGGCAGTTGGCCAAGATCAAGGACACCTCGCGCTCGCGATTCATCGGGTTGACGGGAACGCCGATTGCGCCGAGCTTCCAAGCCGCGAGCGCAACGATAGGGAAATGCGGCGTGTTTTGCAGGTATATAGCCACCCGATCGCCGTGGCTAACACCGGCTTTCGCCAGATGCGCCGCCAATGCATCGCTCACTCCATCTATCTGTCGATAGCTTAGCGAGCCATCGAAATAGCGAATAGCGGGACCGTCGGCGCTGCGAGATACAGCAGCCTCGAAGATCTCGAGCGCGTTTGCATATTCATTGTTCGGCATAAGTTCGCACAAGCTCCGTGCCGGCGATTGGAATGCCCATAGCCAGCCCCGCCATCGCCGACATTTCGAATCATCCGCCAGGTCGACCCTACATTCCAATATCAAAGCGGCGCGGTGATGATACCCAAGTTGCATCGGATCATTGCGATGGCCCCTCGACAGCTGGTTGCAGATGTGTCTTCGTTCGGCTAGTTTGCTGGGATAATGACCAAGAACACCATGGCGGATGAGTTCGCGACGCTCGGACTCGGCCGGCGCAAGTCGGGCCACGGCTCTCTTCGCGAACTAGATTGAACGGCGAGTGGCAGCAGGGTTGGCGCGTAGTGCTTGCCGGCGTCGTCGGCACCATGCTCGTGAACACATATGGCGGGACGCTCGGCGTACTGATGCCGTTTCTCTCCAAGGAATACGGCTGGACACGCGCCGAGCTCTCCGCCAGCGTCATGATTATCTGTACGGGCCTTTTACTGCTGGGGCCGGTGGTTGGCGCTCTGGTCGATCGCATCGGGCTGCGGCGAATCGCCATCTCGGGAGTAATACTTTTTTGCGCCGCTCTCTTTGGCGTCGGGCTCTCCGGTCCGAGCGTTTGGAGCTGGTATCTGGCGTGGACGCTAGTGGCCGTGGTGAATCCCATGGCCAACAACCTGGTATGGACGGCGGCGATCAATCGATCGTTCCGAAAACGACGAGGGCTGGCGCTGTCGATCGGACTGTCGGGAGTCGGATTGGGGACGTTCATCGCACCGTTGTTCGCCGTATGGACGTCGCGACTGTTTGGATGGCGAGGAGCCTATTTCTCGTTAGGGCTTGGGGGCCTGCTCTTGGCCGTACCCGTCATCTGGAAGCTGTTCCTCTTTCCAGATCGAACTCAGGCCGCCGCACGGCCGTCCGGGAATCGCGAGGCAAGCGCGGAAGCGGCTGGCCTCGATGGTCCGGAAATAGCGGAAATACTGCGCGATTCGCGGTTCTGGCGCCTGCTCGTGAGCGTGACGCTCGTGTCCGCGGGAATCGGCACCTTGATGATCCACATGCAGCCCGTCATGCGGGACGCGGGCGTCAGCGCAGGCGCTGCCGCGAGATACGCGGCAATCATGGGGCCGTCCGCCATTGTTGGCCGGCTGTTCGGAGGCTACCTTCTGGATCGCCTTCCTGCACGGCTCGTCGCCGCCGTCACCTTCGCGCTACCCGCGGTTCCCTGCGCAATCCTGCTGCGCTATGACGCCTCACTGCTGCTCAGTGTGTGCGCGACGATAGCGACCGGAGTATCGCTGGGCGTCGATGGAGACATCGTTGCCTACATTACCGCCCGCTACCTCGGCCTACGCCGCTACGGACTCGCCTATTCGTTGATTTTTGGATGCTACGCATTCGGCGCAGGATTCGCCCCGGTAGTCGCCGGTGCGATCTTCGACGTCTCAGGCTCCTATGCCATCATGTTCAAAATATTGATCGTCGGACTGCTGTCCAGCGCCGCCTTGGTCGCCAGCCTGGGAACCCCGCCCAAATTCGCGGTCTGACCAGCCCCGAGCGCGCCAGCGATCTCGACCGCCGCATAGAGCCCGGGGACGATGGATCCATCAGTTCCCAGTGCGCGTGCATTCTCATCGGTGAGAACATCTTGGCTCGTACCCACATCCTCGCCAACTCAGGTGTTAATGCGATAGACCGACTCGGCGACCTCGCGAAAAAGCTGCCGCTTTTCCGACGCTGAGCAACCGGCCGCGATGTGCTTGAATGCATTCCACAGGGTACGATAGCTGGTCGAAGCCTCATCGACCGGAAAGTTGCTTTCGAACATGCAGCGGTCGGTGCCAAACGCGTCGATGCTGGTTTCGATATAAGGCTTCCAAGCGGCGGCGACGGATTCGTAGGGCACTGGGCTCGCACTGTGCTCGAAATTGAATCCGCAAAGCGCCATTCCCAAGCCTCCCAACTTGACGTAGACGTTCGGGCAGGTCGCGAGCGCTCGAATCGAGGCGCGCCATGACTCCAAGACCTGGGCGCGTTTACCGGCGTATGGCCCCAGTCCCAAGGGTGTCCCCATGTGATCGAGAACGATTGGTTGTTCGGGAAAACTCCGGGCCAAATCGATGAGCTCGGAAAGTTGCGGATGATAGAGCCACGCGTCGAACGACAAGCCGAAGCGCCGCAACACCGCAAAGCCCTCGCGAAATGCCGGCTGCAAATACAGATGGGGAGGCGGTCCGCTGGAATTGCGCGGTATTTGGTCGCTGGGATCGAAAGCCGCACCGTGGCGAATGCCCTTAAATCGGCTGCCGGCCGCGTGAAGATGCGCGAGCAGGACCTCCTCGACGCGCCCGCCCAGCGTCAGATCCGCCCGGCACACGAAACCTGCGCAAACTCGAGCCGGGCCATAGCGTCCGCTTGCGCTCATGGCCGCAATGCCGTTGACGAATTCCGTTTCCCCCACGGGGTGCAGCTCGACGGGTCCGGATACGCGATAGAACGCTCGCGCATCGACGAATACCGTGCTCATCACGTTGTGACCGCACGCAAGGTCGGCAAGCAACTCCGGCAACAGGTACCGATGGCGCTTCATGTGCATTCGCAAGAGAAACTCGGAGACGCCGTTATCCGGCAGGTCCCACAAGTGATGGTGCGGATCACAGATGACCAGATCCGGCTCAAGAATCTGCTGGTCCGATTCGCTACGAGGCGTCGCCGCTCGCGCCGCAGATATATTCGTCAATGGGCTCACCCCCTCACCGGATAGCTGCCATCCACCGGACAGGCGCCCGCCACGAAACTCGCGCAGAGACCAGGAAAGTACAGTGTATATATATTGTACAATATAGCCGCGGGCGCAACGATCCGTTGCACGATCTTTCAATTGATCGCGAAAGCGGCCTGCCGCATCGGTGACTTCCGCGTCCTGGGGCGCTTCATCGTCCGCCTCCGCATCTCGCGCCGGGCGAGCGCTCATGGCGAAGCTCCATGACGCTGAGCGGCATCGCCTAATGCGGCCTGCGTGTCGCCAGAACGCAATCGAGCGCAACCACGCCTCGGCCTGCCGGCCTCACTATCAAAGGATTTATTTCAAAGGCTTCTATCCGATCGGCATTTGCGTGCGCAAGCTCCGAAATACGGACGATGGCTCGAGCAAGGGCTCCGATGTCGGCCTTGGGGCGCTCCCGATACCCATCGAGCAATGGAAATGTGCGAAGTTCTCGGATCATCGATTGCGCTTCGACCGCGGACACGGGAGCGACTCTGCGGCTCATGTCTCTCAGCAGTTCGGCGGCGATCCCCCCGGCCCCCAGCAACAGGACAGGGCCGAATATCGGGTCCGGAAATATTCCGACCATGCATTCGACCCCCGAAACCATCTCAGAGACCAGGAATCCATCGATTACCGCCGAGGGCGCGCCGCGATGCACGCTCATCAACATATCCGCGGCCGTCTTCCGCGCCGCATCGGGCCCGTCGATATCCAACGCGACCCCGCCGACGTCACTCTTGTGCATTATGTCCCGCGACACGATCTTGACGGATACTCGACCCTTGATCGCCGTCGCCGCCGCAGCGACCTCCTCCGTGGTTGCGGCGAATTTTTCAACCGGGATGACCAAACCGCTCGCGGTGAGAATTTGCTTAGCTTCGTGCTCATTGTAGCGACGCCCATATTCGAAGAGCGGCAACTCGCGTAACGAACTGGTTCTCGACCCCGCCGCTACCGCGGGTGCGGC
>JGI12635J15846_10002577_pt1 | contig 15835 bp, 13 predicted proteins | sample BlaSpr_A8_OM2_M2_FD_15846 | JGI IMG/M metagenome (IMG submission 15846) | reverse complement strand
CGCACCGGCAGCCCCAAACCAACCCCCGAGTGCGAACGGTCATTTAATGCCCAACACCTCCCGTATCTCCTCACCGTTCGCGCCGCTTCCGGCGAAGTCATCGAAGGCGCGATCCGCCACGCGGATAATATGCTCGCGGATGTACGCCGCCCCTTCTCGCGCGCCATCCTCAGGATGCTTCAACGCGCATTCCCATTCGAGCACGGCCCAGCCCGGAAAGTCGTATTGCGCCATCTTCGAGAAGATCGCCCCAAAGTCGATCTGCCCGTCGCCAAGCGATCGGAACCGCCCCGCCCGATCCACCCAGCCGGAATAACCGCCATACACGCCTTGTCGGCCGTTGGGGCGAAACTCCGCGTCCTTCACATGGAAGGCCTTGATGCGCTCATGATAGATATCGATGAACTGAAGGTAGTCCAGTTGCTGCAGCATGAAGTGACTGGGGTCGAAGAGAATGTTTGCGCGCGGATGATTGTCCACAGCGGCGAGAAAACGATCGAACGTCACGCCGTCGTGCAAATCTTCACCCGGATGCAGCTCGTAGCAAACATCCACGCCGGCCTGATCGAAAGCGTCCAGCAACGGACGCCAGCGCCGCGCCAGTTCATCGAACGCGGCTTCAACCAGACCTTGCGGCCGCTGCGGCCAGGGATACAGATAGGGCCACGCCAGCGCCCCCGAGAACGTGACATGCGCACTCAACCCCAAGCGCTTCGACGCCGCCGCCGCGAACCCGACCTGCTCGATCGCCCAAGCCGTGCGAGCCTTGTGATCGCCGCGAACATGCGCTGCGGCGAAGCCGTCGAAGAGCGTGTCGTAAGCGGGATGAACCGCGACGAGTTGCCCTTGCAAATGCGTCGATAACTCCGTAATGCACACGCCGGCGTCATCCACTACACGACGCAGATCGTCGCAATAGGCATCGCTCTTCGCAGCTTGCTCGAGATCGATCAGCCGCGGATCGCACGGCACCTGAATGCCTTCATAACCCAGGCCCTTCGCCCAGCCCGCGAGATGCGCGAGGTTGTCGAAGGGCAACGTGTCGCCAAGGAACTGCGCCAGGAAAATGGCCGGGCCTTTGATGGTTTTCATGAGCGTCGATCCGCAAACGTATCTGTCTTCAAGCACTAAGAACTCAGAACGGCGAGTTCGGATAATAGAACTGCTTGGCGTTCTCCTTCGTGATCAGCACCGAAGGAATAATGGTCGTAGCCGGCAAATTCTCTCCCTTCAAACGCGCTTCGGCGGTGAGCTTGATGGCGTCGTAGATGAACTTGGGCGAGTACGAAACATCCGCCTGGACCAGCTTGTCGCCGTCCATGATCCGCTTGACCGCTTCCTTCGATCCCGCGCCGCCGAACACCTGCTTGATGTCCGTACGCTTCGCCTGATCGATGGCCTTCAGCACGCCAATCATCATGTCGTCGTCGGCGGCCCAGACTGCATCGATATGCTTGAAGCGCGTGAGGTAATCCTGCATCACCTTGAACGCATCGTCGCGATTCCAGTTGGCGTATTTCGCGTCGAGAACCTTCATGTCGGGATGCTGCTTGATCACCGATTCGAACGCGGCCCAGCGTTCGTTATCGAGCGTGGTCGGGATGCCGCGCAACGCAACAATATCGCCCTTGCCGTCCATCGTCTTCGCCAGATACTCCGCGGGCAGCTTGCCGAACGCGGTGTTGTCGCCCGCTACGTACGCATCTTGCGCGCTGGTATCGGTCAGCCCCCGATCCACCACCGTCACGTACACGCCCTTCTTCTTGACCTGCGCCACCGGCTGCGTCAGCGACGCCGATTCGAACGGGAAAATCACCAGTGCGTTGATCTTGTTCACCGTCACCAGGTCTTGCAACTGGTTGGCTTGTTCCGGCGCGCCACCCGCCGTCTTGATGATGATCTTCAGGTCGGGATGCGCCTTTTCGAGTTCCTTTTTAGCCTCGTTGGCCCACCACACAATGCCGCCGGTGAAGCCATGCGTGGCGGTTGGGATTGCTACGCCGAGCGTGACTTTGTCGGCGGCGATGGCCGAGACGGCGCTCGCCGCCAACGTTAATGCGCCGAGTGCGCGAAGAATGTTTTTCATGCTGTGTCTCCATTGTTATGACGGGCGCCCGACAGGATTTTCAGGGCACGGTTCGAACACACTTCAACGACGTCCACGCTGCAAAAACGCTACGAAAATAATCACGGCGCCCTGCACTGCCGCATTGAGATACACGCTGATGATGCTGGTGAGATTCAGGATGTTCGCTATCACCGACAACAGAATTGCGCCAATCACCGTGCCGATCACACGTCCTTCTCCACCCCTGAGCGCGGTCCCGCCAACGACCACCGCCGCGATCGCTTCAAGCTCCCAAAGCAGGCCGGTGGTAGGCGTTGCAGATCCGAGGCGCGGCACGTACAGCACGGTCGCGACACCCACACAAAGCCCGAGCAGTACGTACGTGACGATCTTCACGTTATCCACGCGAATAGCCGCGTAACGCGCCACCTGTTCGTTCGAGCCGATGGCCTGCACATGCCGCCCGAACACCGTGCGATTCAGCACGACCACACCGCCCGCCGCGACGATGAGGAACACCCAGATAGGCACAGGTATGCCGAAGAGACTCGCGTAGTAAACCGGGCCATAGAGATCGGACAAATTGTTGTCGAGCGTCAGCGCGCCGCCATCTGCGAGCCAGGTGAGCACTGCACGAAAAATTCCGAGCGTCCCCAATGTCACGATGAACGGTTCTATGCGTCCCTTGGTCACGAGCAGGCCATGAGCCAAACCGAAAAGACCCCCTAAAACAAGGGCTAAAACGATGCCGATCGCGATAATGGCGAGTGGCGCCAAGGTGAATCCGCCCATGCCGTGCGCGAGCGTGTTCATGATCCAGATCATGCTGCCCGCGATCAGCGCGGCCATCGATCCGACCGACAAATCGATGCCGCCCGAGATGATCACGAAGGTCATCCCCACCGAGATGATGCCGATGAAGGAGGTTCGCGTGAGGACGTTCATCGCGTTGTCGAAGGTGGCGAAATCCGGGTTCAGCAGCGTGCCGCCAATGCACAGCGCGACCAGCCCGAGCAGCGGCCCGACGCCGTGCAGCCGCCGTGCGAAACCGCCTAAGCGGCTCGATCCTTCAACGCCTTCAGTGTGTGCCGGTCGCATGCGCGATCAACCTCTCTTCAGTCAGATGGTTTTCGCCGAGCGTGGCGACTAGCTGGCCTGCGCGCATCACCGCCACACGATGGCACAGGCCGATCAGCTCAATCAGTTCGGATGAAATTACGATCACCGCACGCCCTTCGGCGGCAAGCGCGTGGATCAGGAAATAGATGTCACGTTTCGCGCCGACATCGACACCTCGAGTGGGTTCGTCGAGGACCACCACGCGCGGATCGGGATGCAGGAACTTGGCGAGCGCGAGCTTTTGCTGGTTGCCGCCCGACAACATGCGGGCGCGGCTCGCCAGATTGCCGGTGCGGATACCGAAGTCGCCGACCGCCTTTTTCAGCGCATCGCGTTCCGCTTGAGCGTCGAGCAGCGGATGCGCGTAGCGCTCCAGCGTCATCATCGTGAGGTTGTCCTTCAAGGCCATGTCGACGTGCAGGCCGCGACCCTTCCGGTCCTCGCTCAAGTACGTGATGCCGTGTTTCATCGCGTCACGGGGATTGCGCGGGTTGATGTGCTCGCCGTCGAGCGTGATGCGCCCCGCCGTGCGGGCACGCAGGCCGATCAGTCCTTCGAAGAGCTCCGTGCGCCCTGCACCGACAAGCCCTGCAAAGCCGAACACTTCGCCGGCCCGCACCGAGAAACTCACGTTCTCCGCCCAGCCCGGCACGTAGGCGTTGTCGACCTTGAACGCGATGCGAGCGCCGGCGGCAAGCGCGGGTTTGTCGGGGAACATGTCGGACACTTCGCGTCCGACCATCAGGTTCGCCATCTGCTGGCGCGTGGTCTCGGCGGTCGGCCCGCGTGCGACGAAGCGGCCGTCGCGCATCACAATGACCTCGTCGGTTACGCGCTCCACTTCGTCGAGCTTGTGCGAGATATAAACGATGGTCACGCCGTCTTCTTTCAACCGCGCCATCAAGGCGAACAGACGTTGCGTTTCAGCGGGCGTGAGCGTGGCTGTCGGCTCGTCCATGATCAGCAGGCGTGCATCGCGCAGCATGGCCTTGGCGACTTCCACGAGCTGCTTTTCCGCGACGATCAGGTCGCGCACTCTTGTATCCGGGTGCTTGTGCAGGCCGACATCGGCGAGACGCGCGCGTGCCGCTTCGCGCATGGCGGGTTCATCGAGGAAAAGACCGCGCCGCTTTTCATGACCAAGAAACATGTTCTGCACGATGCTCAAATGATCCGCGAGGTTCAGTTCCTGATGGATCAGCACAATGCCTGTGGCTTCGGCATCGCGGGAACTGTTGAAGGTCTTGAGCACGCCGTCGATGGACACCGTGCCCGCCGTCGGGCGTTCATAGCCGGCCAGGATCTTCATCAGCGTCGACTTGCCCGCGCCGTTCTCGCCAAGCAGCCCGTAGATGCGCCCGGGGGCAAGATCGAAGCTTACGCCGTGCAGCACGCGAACCGGTCCGAACTGTTTTTCGATGTTATCGAAGCTGACGGCCAGGCTCATGATCACGCGCTCCTTCGTATCATCAGCTTGTGCGGCAGCAGCACGCCAGGCACCTGCGCGTTCGGTTCGCGCAGGCGTTTGAGCAGCAGGCGCGCGGCCGTTTCGCCGAGTTCGCGCATGGGTTGGGCGACCGTGGTGAGCGGTGGATCGATTTGCGCGGCTACGGCGATATCGTCGAAACCCATCACCGCCATGTCGTCAGGCACGCGCAGGCCCGCGCCGCGCAGTCCGTTGATCACGCCGATGGCTAGCGTGTCGGATACGGCGAACACTGCCGTTGGCCGGTTACGGCGCAGACGGGTCAGCTTGCGTGCGGCGCTTTCGCCGGCTGCGTAATCGAGGGTATCGAGATCAATGTGCCAGGCGGGATCGGCGTCGATACCGGCTGCGCTCAGCGCATCGCGATACCCTTTCGCGCGCTGGCGGCTATATAAATATCCGTGGCCCGAATTAATCAGCGCGATTTTCCGGTGGCCCCGGCTGAGCAAGTGGCGTACGGCGTCGCCGGCGGCTTGATAGTTATCTATGCCCACGTACGGCACGCCCGCCGCGGGGTCAAATTCGCAGCACGCGACCCAGGGCAACGTGGCCGCTTCTTCGGCGAGTGCCTGTTGCACGGCGGCGGGATCGAGGCAGATTGCGCCGTCGGCGCGGCGGCCGCGGAGTAAATCGAAGTAACTGCGTTCGCGGCCGGGGTCGGCGCCGGTATCGCATAGCAGCATGAAATAGCCGTTCTGGCGGGCGACGCTGTCGATACCGCGCACGATGGCCGCATAGAACGGATTGCCGAAGTCGGGAACCATGGTGAGCAGCATGCGGCTTTCCGCAGTGCGCAAATTACGTGCGAGTTCGTTGATGCGATAACCGCTGGCCGCTACTGCCGCGAGAACCTTGTCGCGGGTTGGTTCACGGACGTTGGTGTGACCGTTGAGGACGCGGGATACCGTTGCCACTGAGACGCCCGCTTTCAACGCGACGTCGGAGATCGAGATTTCATCGGCGGTGCGAAACGAATCTGTCATTTGTTTCAACTCGCTGCCCGCGAATGTAATGGATTACATTATTGAAGTGAGTGCGGGGGATTTGCGATAGGGACAAACGCGGAGGGGATTTCGTTCGCACTCGGTCTGGGGTTTGGGCGCGGTGCTAAAGGGCGGTCGGTAGTCGGGTTTTTGCCGGGCACCGACCGCCCCAAACCAACCCCGAGTGCGAACGAAGAAAAAGAGCGCATACTATCCCCCCTTCCCCCCGCGCGGCCCAACACCGCGCCCCCTTGATGCCCGGTTATCTGACCAAGCAACAAAACATCGCCGTCGCGGGCGTCGACGACCTGATCATCCGCTCGCTGCTAGACCTACAGCAATTCTCCGATCCCACCGGCGACGCCGAACGAATCGGCATCTCTTCCGCCATGTGGCCGCTGTTCGGCATGCTGTGGCCTTCCGGCGCGCACCTCGCCGCACGCCTCGCCCTACGGCCAGTGCTCGCGGGCGAACGAATTCTCGAAATCGGCTGCGGACTGGCGCTGGCAAGTCTCGTCGGCCACCGGCGCGGCGCCGATGTGACCGCCAGCGACTGCCATCCATTGACCGCGGACTTCCTGAAAGAAAACCTGCGCCTTAACCATCTGCCGCCGATGAAATACCGGCACGGCAACTGGTCCATCCCCGAGCTCGAAGACACACTGAAAGACGATGCAGGACGCCGTATTGTCGATGGACGCTATGACCTGATCATGGGCAGCGACCTGCTCTATGAACGCGATGCCAACGCGACGCTCGCCGCATTCATCGGATTGCATTCATCGCCGGCGGCCGAGGTCTGGATCGTAGACCCCGACCGGGGTAATCGTGTCGCGTTCAACCGCCAAATGGGCGAACGCGGTTTTCAAATGCGCGAAGAACGGCTGGATCGCATCGCCTTCGACGATACCGCCGCGTATAAAGGCCGCCTGCTGATCTACCGTTTCAACGACGCATGAAGCCGCGTGCGCACTGAATCACCCAAACGTGAACGCATACGCCTCGACACCCGGGTCCAGGAATTCAATGGTGAAGGTGCGATCTTTTACGTCACCCGTCTGGCGCACCAGTTGATATAAGCGCTGCTCGGTCACGGTGCCGGTGCCGTCGGCCTTCACATCCGTACCATGCGCGTCGCCCGGCGCGGCACCATCTATGCTGACGCGAAACCTCACTGGCTTGTTGTCCTTTCCAGGTCCCAGCACGAGATGCAGGTCACGTGCATGGAATCGATACACAATGGTCCCCGTCGATGCCGCGAGCGTCGCTTGCTCCGCGCCCACGTTCCATGCACCCGCCAGGCCCCAGTTGTTGAGCGCGAGTTGCGCCGGCGCGGCATACGCGTGAACCCGGTCGTGCGACTCGCCTCCCCGACCAGCAAAATTCTCCGCGCGCTCGTAGCCCACATAAGTTTCCGGTGACAGCATGTCGATGTTATCGGCGGCCATTTGCACGCCCTTTGCCGCGGTGTCGCTGACCATCGCGGCTGCGTTCGCGTGACCGGCTTCCGCCAACAACTGCTGGATCACCTGTTCCGAATGCGCATAGTCGCCTTCGCCAAAGTGGTGGAAGCGAATCTGCCCCTTGGCATCGACGAAATAGTGCGCCGGCCAGTACTGGTTGCCGAACGCACGCCAGATGGCGTAGTTGTTATCGATTGCAACGGGATAGTCGATGCCGAGATCGTGCGTCGCCCGCTTGACGTTGTCCACGTTGCGCTCGAATGCAAACTCCGGTGCATGCACGCCGATCACCACCAGCCCTTGATCGCGATACTTCTGCGCCCACGCTTTCACGTAAGGCAGCGAGCGGAGACAGTTGATGCACGAGTAAGTCCAGAAGTCGACGAGCACCACCTTGCCACGCAGATCCTGCGCCGTCAGCGGCGGCGAATTGAGCCACTGAATAGCGCCGGACAGCGGCGGCAATTCGCCTTCCACCGGCAGCGGCGTCTCGACGCTCGCGGCTGCACGCATCATCGCGGGTGCGGCGGCGGCATCGGTCGCCGTGGTGGTCTGGGCGGGCGTGATCGTGTCATTGTTCACCGGCTTCGCAGACACAGAACCACCTGAAAGCCGGTCCACCAGTTTCTGCTCGATGCCACCCGTTGCAACCGTCGATACACGCGCCAGCACGCCGGTGTCCAGCCCCAATGAGATCGCGACAACACCCAGCAACATCGCAGCGCCTATACCCCGACGAATCCACTCGCCCGCTCCAAGCGAGCGTTTCATCGCGGCAAACACCCGGCCGCCGATCAGCAAAGCCACCGCCAGCGATGTCGCGGCACCCGCCGCGTAAGCGACCAGCAGCAGCGTCGTGCCGACGCTTGCGCCGCGCAGTGCTGCACCTGTCAGTACGAGGCCGAGAATCGGGCCGGCGCACGGCGCCCACAGCAAACCGGTGGCAATGCCCAGCAGAAACGATGAACTCGCGCGCACTTGTTGTCCGTCGGCCTGGGCAAATTCGGAAAGCCGGTTGCCGGCGCTGACCAGCGGACGCATCAGGCGTTCGGCGAAGCTCGGCAACAGCAAGGTCAGGCCGAAGATGCCCAGCAGGGCAACAGCAAGCCAGCGACCATACTGGTTCGCTTGAGTCACCCAGCCGCCACCTACCGCGGCGAGCGTCGCGACTACCGCAAAGGTGATGGCCATGCCGGCAAGCAGAGGCAGGCCGCTACGCACGAACGGTTGATCCGCACGCGAGAACACGAAGGGAAGCACAGGCAAGATGCAGGGGCTCAGGATGGTGAGTGCGCCGCCAAGATAAGCGAGGACGATGAGTAACATGAGCGTTAGGTTTCTTAAGGGTTTTAGCTTCGCGTATTCAGACCGCGGCAGGTTTGAAAGTCATCGCCAGGCCGTTCATGCAGTAACGCAGCCCGGTAGGTTTGGGGCCGTCATCGAAGACATGACCAAGGTGACCGCCGCAGCGCCGGCAATGCACCTCCGTGCGCGATACACCAAAAGACAAGTCCTCGCGCGTGCCGATCGCGTGGTCGAGCGGCGCCCAAAAACTAGGCCAGCCGGTATGGCTGTCGAACTTCGTGCGCGACGAAAAGAGGTCGAGCTGGCACCCGGCGCACGCAAACGTGCCACTGCGATGTTCATCGTTCAAAGGGCTGCTGTAGGGGCGTTCGGTACCTTCGTGCCGCAACACGTTGTACTGCGCGGGAGTCAACATGCGGCGCCACTCGTCGTCGGGATGAACGACTTCGAACGATTCATCGGCCTTCCCGCTACTTGGCCCGGTCGCGCCTGACACGCGCCGTTGACTCAACGTGGCAAACGTTGCTGCGGCCAGGACGCTTCCCGCTAATAGAAACCGGCGCCGGGTGTGCATGATGTGCTCCTGAATAAAACTAGCTCTTTTAGGAATGCCGTACTTTTGCGGGCGGCTTCCGGGTCGCTGCAGAGAATCGCGGTTTTGCATCTGCATCTGGATAGGCAAACACTTCGATCACAGCATTAATCCGTCGGAGCGTGAAAATCGTGAGGAATAGCCAAGTTGTGTCGCCTATTTCAACCGGGTCTTGAATGCGGCGAGGTTTTAGCACCGCCAACATTCACTGCGCGTCTGTTAGCTAGTTCGCCTTGGGGCCACGGCGGGTTACACGCGGTCGATCAAATTCCCTGATAGGCATTCGGATGCGTGTCTAGGAACGCCCGTATCGTATTGCTTTCTTCGCTATATTTATTGAAATATAGCGTAACGCGGTTTACATCGACTTGACATGCTTAGGGCGCGGACGCCATCAAACCCAATGGATTGATGGCGCGCTTTGGCGGCAAAGAAAGAGGTGATGCCCTGAACAGGGCATCGGTAATAGACGCAAGTCGTGGCGACTTCAAAAGGTTTCAGCAGCGTGTACAGCACACCCCATACCCCGCGCGACTGAGGACACCGGGAAACGCTTCACGTCGCCTTGAGCGCTGAGCCCCCCTCACCGCACCATATACCCGCGATCAGTCATGCATTCGCTATACGAGCGCCAGTACTGGACCATCGGCGGCTCGGGCGGGGGCAGCGCGGGCATCGGGGCATCGGCGGAAGTCGAACTCGCGTGCGCGGCAGCGCGAGCATCCGCAGCCACGCCGGGCTTGGGAGTCCCGGACGCTTCGACCATCGATGCCGCAACCGGCGCGGACCCCGGCGCTATCGCCGATGGCAACGGCGCCGCCACGGCGACCTGATGCACCACAGCAGGCTTCGTGGTCGTCGGCTTTTCAGGCGCCTGGGACTGGCGCGCCATATTCACGCCGGTATGTTGATTGGCGTAGCTGTAACACATGGCGGTATCGATACTGGTTTGCGCCGGGCTCTGGCTGCGCATCGGAAAGGCGAGCGGCTGCTGCGCCAGCGCGCTTGCGCTCAAGAACAGGACGGCAATGCCGGCGGATTGGGGGATTATTCTCATAGCTCGTGCACTCCTGGAAACAGGAATGGCGACGCCCGGATCGGAAGCCAATTCCGAAGCGCCGCCAAACGAGCTTTCACCTTACTGTCCGCGTCTCGCACCCATGCGAAAGACTATCGCTCTAATCCGCCAACTTCTCGCATTATTCGCCTGCTTAGCGCGCTGGACCGCGTTTTTTCGAAGGTATTGATCGATTTAAACTACTCGAAGCCCCGACGTGCGATTCGCGAATCAGCGTGACGCAGCGCACCACAAAACCATCCGGTTCGCGACGACGCCGAGCTGTTTGTACTATCCGGGGCATCGCCATGTTCCGGCGGGCTTGCGCGTTCATCGATGTGATTCGCGAGTTCAACCCGCCCGCTCAACCAGCCTGACTCAAAGGCTTTCCAGCGCCAGCGCAATACCCTGCCCGCCGCCGATACACAACGTGACCATCGCTCTTTTCAAGCCGTCGCGTTTCATCGCGTGGGCGAGACGTGTGACCAGCACCGCGCCGGTTGCGCCAATCGCGTGACCGTGGGCAATCGCGCCGCCTTCCGGGTTCACCACCTCCTCGGGCAGACCCAGTTTGCGCGCGACCGCGATCGGCACCGCAGCGAACGCTTCGTTGATCTCAATGCGCTCGAGATCGCCCAATTTCCAGCCCGCGCGATCCAGCGCTTGCTGCACGGCAGGCACCGGTCCGAGACCGAACATGCCCGGCTCGACCGCCGCGATGCCGTAAGCCACCAGCCGCACCGAAGGCTCGATCCCGTTGCGCTCCGCGAACGCGCGGTCTGCTACCAGCATCGCCGCTGCGCCGCTGTTCAAACCCGGCGCGTTGCCCGCCGTGATCGTGCCGTCAGGGCGAAACGCGGGACGCAGCTTTGCCAGCGTGGCAAGCGTGGTGTCGGGGCGCGGCTGTTCGTCGGTATCGAAGACGATGGTTTGTTTGCCCGCCTTCACCTCCACGCCGACAATTTCCGCCTTGAACAAACCCTTCGCTTGGGCCGCGGCGAAACGTTGCTGCGAACGCTCGGCGAATCGATCCTGCGCCTCGCGCGTGATATCCATCTGCGTCACGAGATCTTCCGTATGCCAGCCGGAATGTTTGCCGGAGAAGGCGTCGTCGAGACCGTCGCGCAACATGCTGTCGTGGATTTCCGCATTGCCCATCCGATACCCGAAGCGGCCGTTATCGAGCAGATACGGCGCACGGTCCATGTTTTCCATGCCGCCGGCCACCGCAAGTTGGGTGAAGCCCGCGCTTATCTCGTTGGCCGCAGAGACGATCGCCTGCGCGCCCGATCCGCACACGCGGTTCACGGTCAGCGCGGGCACCGAGACCGGCAAACCGCCGTTCACGGCCGCCTGGCGCGCGGGATTCATGCGACTACCGGCCTGGATCACGTTGCCGAATGTGACCGAATCCACGCTTTGCCCCGCCACGCCGGCACGTCGCAGCGTCTCACGGATGACCGCGGCTCCAAGGTCCGTCGCGGGCGTGCCTTTCAGCGTCCCGTTGAAAGCGCCGATCGCGGTTCTGACCGGCTCACACAGCACGATTTCAAGTTGTTGGCTCATGATTCGTCCTTTCAGGGTTAATGAGCGGGCGTGAGATAAGCAGGCCTTGCCGACGACAGCGACGCCTTCACGTTGCGCCCGATTTCACCGATGATAATCTCTTTCGTGCATATGCACTTTATGCAGCAAAAAACGCCCGGCATGGCGCCAGGCGCTTGTTTTATTCCATCGATGTCAATTCGAACAGCGACTTCCTCAGTTCCCCGGCGCGTTCCCGGCCGAACTTTTCCTCGAATTCCTTTTGCGCCTCGCGCCATTGCAACGAGGCTTCGCCGAGCGTTTTCTTGCCGGCGTCCGACAGGCGCAGCGCGACGGCACGCGTGCTGGCGTCTTGCTGCTCGGCGGTGACAAGGCCGTCGCGCTGCAAAGGTTTCAGTGCGCGGACCAGCGTGGTGCGCTCCATGACCATAGCGTCGGAGAGTTCGGCCATGGTCATGCCCGGACGCCTGTGGATTGCCGCGAGCAGCGTGAACTGCGCCGCCGTCACGCCCGCCTGGCTGACATGGCGCTCATAAAGCTGCGACACAAAACGCGCCGCCTGACGGATGGCGAAACAGTTGCAATCGAGATAGGAGGGATTTGGGGTAGTCATAGACTCGATGATATTTGTGCATATGCACTTTGTCAAGTTCGAGAGTTTGGGCTTCGATGACAATCCGCCCTATTTACCCCTTGGGATAAGCCACGACGTCGCCTTCAACCGATAGCGAGATGCGCTCGCCGACACGCGGATGCGAATGTCCCGCCACGCGAATCTGCACGCCGCGCGCGCCTGTGACGGATCGCAGCATGACGCTGGCATCGTGGCCGTAGAACACAACTTTCTCCACCACTGCCTCTACACCATCACCTTCCCCGCGATGGTCGGAAACAATCCGGATCTGCTCCGGCCGGATCATCACGTCGACATCGATATCGTTCGCGGTCATCGCACGTGCGATCGACAAGGTGCCGAACTCGCATATCACCTGCTTCGAATTCGCGCGATCGATCGATCCGGGCACGATCACCGCGTCGCCGACAAAACTCGCCAGCTCCCGCGACACCGGCCGCCGATACACCGCTTCCGGTGAATCCGTCTGCACCAGCCGGCCGCGCCACAACACCGCGACTTCGTGCCCGAGCGACAACGCCTCAGCCTGATCGTGCGTGACGAGCACTGCGGTCGCACCGGTGGCAGCAAGCGCGTTCGCCACGGCTTCGCGGGTTTCGATCCGCAACGCGGCATCGAGGGAAGAAAACGGTTCGTCGAGCATGACAAGCGATGGCGACGGCGCAAGTGCGCGCGCCAGCGCGACGCGTTGCTGCTGTCCGCCGGATAACGCCTGCGGCGACCGGTCGCCGTACGCGGCAGGCAGACCGACGAGCGCGAGCAATTCGTCCACCCGATACCGCGCCCGCCGTTGCTGACGCGGCAAACCGAAGACAATGTTATCGGCGACGGAAAGGTGCGGGAACAGCGCGCCTTCCTGCGGTACATAGCCAATCCGGCGCGCTTCGGACGGCACATGAACACCAGGCCCGGCCACGCGCACGCCGTCGATCTCCACGGTGCCGCCGTCTGCCCGTTCGAAACCGCAAAGCACCCGCAACAGGGTGGTCTTGCCACTGCCGGACGGCCCGAGCAGAGCGAGCAAGGTGCCCCGTTCCACCGATAAATCGACTCCATGAAGCACGGGTTGACCATCGAAGGATTTGGTCAGGCTGGTAACGCGAAGTTCGCTCATATCGATTTACTTGTCAGGCGGCGAACCGGCCTGTAGTCCTGCTTTAAAATCAGCCGCACGTCCCTCTACTGCCGATCTCCCCAGCAACGTGAACAGCCCGATTGATGCCGCCAGCGAGATGCCCACGAGCAACGCGGCATACGGCGCGGCGGCGGCAAATGCGAGCGTGGAGGTATCGATCCAGACTTGGGTGGCGAGCGTACGCGTGCCGCTCGGCGAAAGCAGCAGCGTGGAATTGAGTTCGGTGACGACCGAGATGAAGACCATCGTTGCGCCCGCGCCGAGGCCCGGACCCGCCAGCGGCAAGAGTACACGCCGCACGGTTTCGCGCCAGCTCAGGCCAAGCGATCGCGCGGTTTCTTCCAGACGCGGCTGCGCTTGCGTGAATGCCGCGCGCACGCTGACGAGCGCAAGCGGCAAAAAAAGAATGGCGTAGGCGACTACCAGCAGCGCGGCGCTTTGATACAGCGGCCTCAACGCATGCACAGCCAGCGACACGATCGCCAGCGCGACCACGAGGCTCGGCAAACCTTGCGCGAGAAAAACAATGCGTTCGAACGTCGTCGCAATCCGGCTTGGAAAACGCACTAGCAAGAACGCCAGCGGCACGCATGCGAGGGTAGTGACAACCGCGGCGGCGCAGCCATAACCGATCGATGAGAACGTCGATTCGAGCAGCAGTTCCGGCGACACTTCCGCCGGCGTGATGGCGGCAGCACCGCTTTGCGTCAGCCAGAAACCGATCATGCCGATAGGCACGCCCAGCGTCACGATCGCCAACACGACAAAGGCGGCGACAACTGCCCATCGCCATGCACCGAGTTCATAACGCAACGCTGCGCGCCTCACGCCGCGATCGATGCGTTCATACCGCGCCCTGCCGCGCACGCGCATTTCCAGCGCCAGGCAGAAGAGGCACATCGCGATAAGAATGCAGGCGAATACCGACGCGCCGCTGCTATCGAAGCTGGTTCTGTATTCGGCGTAGATCTGCGTGGTGAAGGTGCGAAAACGCAGCAGCGTGAACGCGCCGAATTCCGACAGCACGCCCAGCGCCACCAGCAGCATTCCGCCGAACAGCGCGGGCCGCAATTGCGGTAACACCACGCGCACGAACACGCCAAGACGCCCGCAGCCCAGCGAACGCGCGCTTTCTTCGAGCGCCGGGTCCATGCCGCGCAAAGCGGCGGCAACCGGCAAATAGACGAGCGGAAAATAGGCGGTGGAAATGACCAGCAACGCGCCTGCGAAGTCCTGCAAATCCAGACTCAGCGACACCCACGCGTAACTCGTGATGAACGCGGGCATGGCGAGCGGCGCGACGGTGAGCGCGGCCCAAAGACGCCGCCCAGGCAAGCGCGTTCGTTCGATAAACCAAGCCGCCGCCGTACCCGCCACCCCCGCCACGAGCGTCGCGCTCACGGTGATGGACAGTGTATTGATGAGCAGTTCGCCCACCAGCGGCCTGAAAATCAATTCGATGGCGTCATCCCATCCGAACGTCGCCGCGCGATACACCGTGAAGGCGAGCGGCATCAGCACCAGCAGCGCGCACAATCCCGCCGCCACGAGCAAACCCCGTGGCGCACGTTTGCGGCTGCGGCGTTTGGGAAGCGCGGACACGCCAACCGCCTTCGCTACATCGCTCATACGTTCATACGCTTATTCAACCGCTTAGAGTAATCCTGCCTGACGCATCAGCTTCGCGGCTTTGCTGTCGTCGCCGAGTTGTTCGATAGTAAGCGACGGCGGGCTCAACTGATCGAAAGGCTTGAGCATCGGGTCAGGTGCGACACCTGCATGCAGCGGATATTCGTACGCGATCTTGCCCTTCGCGATCAACTCCTGCGCACGTTCGCTGACAAGATACGCGAGGAATTGCTGCGCGGCCTGCTGGTTCTTGCTCGACTTCAATACCGCTGCGCCCGATATGTTCACGAGCGCGCCTACATCGCCGTTACCGAAGTGATACATCGCACTGCGGGTGGCGCTGTCGCCGAGTTGCGTGTGCAGGCGCGCCCAGTAGTAGTTGTTCACTACGCCCGTCGCCACGCCGCCGCGGTTCACAGCCGCGACCACGCCTTCGTCGTCATCGAAGATCTGCGCGTTTTTCTTCAGGCCCTTGAGCCATTGCAGAGCATCCGCTTCGCCTTTCATCGCGATCACGGCGCTCACTACCGGCAGAAAATCGCCATCGCTCGGTGCAATACCGACCTTGCCTTTCCATTCCGGCTTGGCCAGATCCATCAACGATGCCGGCAGTTGCGCCGCGTCGATCTTCTTCGTGTTGTAGACCAGCACGTTTTCACGCGCGAGCACGCCGACCCAGTCGCCCTGCGGGGAGTTGTAGCGGGAAGGAATGGTGGAGAGCGTGGACGCATCGGTTTTCGCAAGCAGGCCCTTCTCGTCCAGCAACATCAGTTCGGGCGAGTTCTCGGTGAAGTAAATATCGGCGGGAGAAGCCGATCC
>JGI12635J15846_10002576_pt1 | contig 15840 bp, 12 predicted proteins | sample BlaSpr_A8_OM2_M2_FD_15846 | JGI IMG/M metagenome (IMG submission 15846) | reverse complement strand
GGGCTGATTGACCTTCCAATCTTTCTGAGGCGCCAAGCGGATGCGCGCGCCGTTCGCACCACCACGCTTGTCGGACCCACGGTAGGTGGACGCCGACGCCCAAGCAGTCGAGATCAGTTGCGAAACCGTGAGCCCCGACGCGAGAATCTTCGCCTTCAGAGCAGTCACATCTTTGTCGTCAACCAACGGATGATTTACCGCTGGAACTGGATCCTGCCACAGCAGTTCTTCCTTTGGAACTTCCGGACCGAGGTAGCGTGCGCGCGGTCCCATGTCGCGATGCGTCAGCTTGAACCACGCCCGCGCGAATGCATCGGCAAGCAAAGCCGGATTCTCGTAGAAGCGCCGCGAGATTTTTTCGTACACGGGATCGACTCGCATAGAAATATCGGTGGTCAGCATCGCCGGTTCGTGACGCTTCGATGGATTATGCGCGTCCGGAACCAAACCCGCACCCGCATTGCCTTTCGGCTTCCACTGATGCGCGCCGCCCGGGCTCTTGGTAAGTTCCCACTCGTACTTGAACAAGTGTTCGAAGAAACTGTTACTCCATTTCGTCGGCGTGCTGCTCCACGTCACTTCCAGGCCGCTGGTAATTGCGTCACCTGCGATGCCCGTGGCGTAGGCGCTCGACCAGCCCAGTCCCTGCTCCTCGATCGCCGAGCCTTCCGGCTCTTTACCCAAGTGGGCGCCGGGTCCGGCTCCGTGGGTTTTCCCGAAGCTGTGGCCGCCTGCGATTAAAGCGACGGTTTCTTCGTCGTTCATTGCCATCCGCGCGAAAGTCTCGCGAATGTCCTTCGCTGCCGCCAGCGGATCCGGCTTGCCTTCCGGTCCCTCGGGGTTCACATAAATCAGGCCCATCGTCGTAGCGCCCAAGGGATTTGCGAGATTGCGATCACCCAAATAACGTTTCTCGGTTCCCATCCAGGTCGTTTCCAGTCCCCAGTTAACGTCCAGGTCCGGTTCCCACACGTCCGGTCGTCCGCCGGCAAACCCGAAAGTCTTGAAGCCCATCGTTTCCAGCGCGACGTTGCCCGCCAGGATCATCAGATCGGCCCAGGAAATTTTCTTGCCATATTTTTGTTTGATGGGCCACAGCAGGCGGCGCGCTCGATCCAGGTTCACGTTGTCCGGCCAGCTGTTCAGTGGCGCGAATCTCTGCTGACCTCGCCCGCCGCCTCCACGACCGTCACCAATGCGGTACGTTCCGGCGCTGTGCCAAGCCATGCGAATAAATAGCGGTCCGTAGTGGCCGAAGTCCGCAGGCCACCAGTCCTGCGAATCGGTCATCAACGCCGCCAGATCCTTCTTCAGCGCGTTGTAGTCGAGGGTCTTGAACTCTTCTGCGTAGTTAAAATTTCTGCCCATCGGATCAGACAGCGACGAGTGCTGTGCGAGCAGATTCAGATTCAACTGGTTCGGCCACCAGTCACGGTTTGTCGGGTTCGCGGCGCTGCTATGATGGAACGGGCACTTCGCTTCGGAAGCCATGCGTATTCTCCTTCACAATTTAAAATTCAGCCGAGTAAGTCCATCGAAATCCATGCTGCGATTTCGACCAAATTAAATTAACATCGAAATGGGAGATAGTTCCAATACCTTACTCCCATTTTAGGTATAGGCATACCCTATGGAATTTCATCAGCTCCGATACGTTTGTGCCATCGCGGACACGGGCAACTTCAGCCGCGCCGCGGAGCGCTGCCAGATTACGCAGCCCTCGCTCTCACAGCAGGTGCTGAAGCTCGAAGAAGAGCTCGGTACCAAGCTCTTCGACCGCCTCGGCCGCAGCATTCGCCTCACCGAAGCAGGTCGCGCTTTCATTCCTCGCGCCCGCACGATTTTGGAGCAAATGGAGGCGGCGCGCTCCACTGCCGCCGATCAGAATACAGACCTTCGCGGCAGCGTCGCCGTCGGCGTCATTCCGACTGTGGCGCCCTATCTGATGCCGAATTATGCGGCCCGTTTCGCCAAAAAATACCCCGATGCGAAACTGCGCATCGTTGAAGAAACCACTGCGGTCCTGATAGAAGGTTTGCGCGACCTCTCGATTGACGTGGCAATTCTCGCCCTCCCTCTGCGCCACAAGGAACTGGAGTTATTCCCCATCCGAACCGAGCCGCTCTTTGCGGCATTGAGCGCACACCATCCGCGCGCCTCCGCAAAATCGCTCGCTCTCAAAGATCTCCGCGGAGAATCGTTCGTCATGTTGCGCGACGGCCACTGTTTCCGCGATCTCAGTATTGACACCTGCACGCGCGCCCGCATCACGCCCCACATTGCGTTTGAAAGCGGACAATTCAGCAGTCTTCTGGGAATGGTTGCGGCGGGTGTCGGCGTCTCGCTCGTCCCTGAAATGGCTATTGATCGCAGCGTCGCATGCCGCTACGTGCGCCTCAGCGATCCTCAGGCGACGCGAACGATTGTCACCGCTGTGCTGCGTGGACGCAGTTTCAACCGCGTCCAGCAAGCCTTCGTATCTGGTATCAGAGACAAAACCACGCTAGCAGCCAACGGAAAATCGTCTTCCGCCAGTAGTTCCACGCGAGGTTAGCTTAGCGGGACTTAGAACCAACGCTTGGCGGCTGTTTATCGCTTATCAATGGGTAGTCCCGATTTGGTAGTTCAACGCCGAAATTGCGGCTTCGTAGTCATATTTGGCGCTGGCTTGCGCGAGTTCAGCCTGCGTCATATTCAGCTGCGCCTGGCTCAACTCGATGATGGAACTCAGGCCGAGCTTATAGCGCTGCTGTGCCAGATCGAGGGCCTGGGACGCCTGACTGAAGAGTTGCTGCGTCACGGAAAGACGCTGGAACTCCGCGTTGGCCTCCAGCCACGCCTTGTGAACCTCGCGGACAATCCCGTTCTGCAGGTCCCGAAGATACTGCTCCTGGGCCAGCGCTTGCGCGTTCGCCTCGGCGCGCAGGGCGCCAAACTGGTGCCCGTTGAACAGCGGAATGTTCACGTTAAAGCCACCCGCGGCATACCGGCTTCCCAGTTGCTCTTCATGAACAGGCGCCAACCCCGCGACGCCCACTGCGGAGATCGTGGGAAACCACAAATCTCGTTCAGCGGTTGCGTAGCTTTGCGCTGAACGGACATCGAGGCGCCGGCTGATCAGCTCCGGCCGATTTTGCAATGCTTGCGAAATTAGTCCGGAAACATTTGGCGTGGGCGCGGGCGGCAGCGCTTCTTCCGACAACGTGAACGTTTTTTCGTCTGCGTAGCCCAGCGCTGCGGAAAGGTCCGCGTACGACGCCTCCACTCCGTTTTGCGCCTGAATGAGCAGCAGTTGCGCCTGAGCCAGATCCACGTTCGCAAAACTCACATCCAATCCCGACTTCAGCTTGTTTTTCTCCAAAGCAGTGATTTGATCGGATACCAGCTGACGATTTTTGACAGTTTCTTCCGCCACTCTCAGGACCGCCTGTGCTCGCAACACCGAGTAATATGACCGGTCAACATTCAGCAACACGTCCGCACGCGAAGTGGTCACATTCTCCGTCTGAGCCTGCGCGTGCAGACTGGAGCTCTTTACCAATTCATGAGTCCGGCCGAAGTCGGTGACCAACTGCCCGACGCTGACGCCGTTTGCGTAGCGGTCGAAAATAATCGGGTTATTCAAGGCGCCGGCGGAAACACGACTATTGTTTTCCGCCTCCGCGCCAGTAAGACTGCCGACTGCCTGCGGGTAATAAGCGGAACGCGCTTGGGTCACCTGCGCTTGCGCGGCGGCTGCCAGGTAGCCTGCCGCTTGGATCTGCGGATGATTCTGTATCGCTATATTCTCGGCATCGGCGAGAGACAACTTCTGAGTTCCTTGCGCTGAACACGCGACGGCCATCAGCGCGAACGCGAAAAAATACCCAATAAAATGACGCGGGGACATCAATGCGCCTCCTCTGGCGATACCTGCAAATTCGTAGCCGGTCGCCGCTGATAAATCAAAAGGTATGCTGCGGGCACGACGAAGATAGTGAGAATGATGGACGAAATTAATCCCCCGATGATCACGCGCGCCAGCGGCGCATACGCTTCGCTGCCAGTTTCCAGTTTGAAGGCCATGGGCAGCAGTCCGACGACAGTGGCGAGCGAAGTCATGAGGATGGGGCGAAGCCGAATGCGACAGGATTGCGCCACCGCTTCGATCAACGTGCGGCCTTGACCACGCAGCACATTTGCAAAATCCACGATAAGGATGCTATTGGAAACGACCATTCCCTGCAGCATCACAATGCCCATCAGCGATTGAATGTTCAGAGTAGTTCCGGTGAAGGCCAGGGTGAAGATCACGCCGACGAGGCCCGTAGGAACGGCGAGCACGATCAAGAACGGATCGGTAAACGAAGCGAATTGGGCGACAAGAATCAAATATACGAGCAAAATCGCCAGCAGCAGCCCCAGCGCGAAACTGCGAAACGAGGATTCCATGGTGACGACCAGCCCGCGCACATTGATGCGGATGTTCGGTGGAATTTGAGTGTTGGCGATGATTTTGGAAATTGCTTTCGCTGGATCGCCGATGTCTTCGCCTGTGGGCGCCACGTATATATCGAACGTGCGCTGCAATTGATAGTGGTCCACTTCGGTGGGAGTTTGAATCCGGGTGACGTCGGCGACCTGGCTGAGGAAAGTCGGCATTTTCAGATTCGGAGAGTGCAGCGGCATGGCCTTCAAATCCTCAATGGACTTCACCTGATTTTCCGGATACTGCACGCTGACGAAATAATTGTTGCCAGTCTTGGGATCGACCCAATAGCTGGGCGCGATCATGACGTCGGAGGTGAGCGAGGTAATCACATTGTCCACGATTTCCTGGGGGCTCAGGCCGAGTTGGCTGGCGCGTTCCCGATTGACGGTGAGTTGCAACGCTGGATAGTCCATATCTTGCGGAATGTACACGTCTGACACGCCTGGCACTTTCTGAATTTCGCGCGCCAGATTCTGGGCCAAAGCGTCGCTGGCTTTCAAATCCATTCCGCTCACCTGGACGTCAATCGGAGCGGGCATGCCTTGGTTTAGAACGGCGTCTACCAGGCCTCCGGATTGAAAATATGTGCGCAGCTGCGGGAGTTGTCTGGCCAATTGCTCGCGCACCCGTTGCATGTAAACAAAACTGCTGACGCCGTGATCTTCGGTGAGGCCCACATTCACGGTGGCAGTATGCATTCCGGAGTTAGGGGTGAACAGAGCGGAGAGGTCGGGGAAAACGCCGATGTTGGAAACGATGGTGTTGAGGTCCGAAGGTTTGACGGTATTGCGGATGATGTCTTCGACCTGTTTGATGTAATCGTTGGTGACTTCGATGCGCGTGCCGGTGGGCGCTTTGACGTTGATGACGAACTGGCCGGCATCGCTGCGCGGAAAGAAGGCGACGCCGATCAAAGGTGTGAGCGCGAAGCACAGAACAAAGAAAATCACGAAACCCCACACAACCTCGCGAGGACGCTCCAGCGCTTTGCGCACCCAGCGTTCGTAAACACTCAACATTCGTTCGAAGTGGCCATTAAAACCTTCGTGGAACCGCTGGCTCCACGATTTACGCGCACTCGCCGATTCTTCCCCGACGCCGTGGACCACCTTCAGAAAATACGCGCAGAAAAGCGGCACGACGGTGACGGCGTCGAAATAGGAAGCGAATAGTGCAATGACCACGGCGAGTGCGAGCGCGGAAAACAGATATTTGCTTACGCCGAAAAGGAAAGTGACCGGGAAAAACACCACCACCGCAACAAGCATGATGGCCAACACCGGCAACGCCACTTCATTCGCGCCATTGATAGCCGCCGTCTTGGGATCTTCGCCCTGTTCCAGATGGCGGTAAATGTTTTCCAGGACGACGACGGAATCGTCAATCAGGCGCGAAAAAGCCAGAGCCAGGCCGCTGAGGACCATGCTGTTAATGGTCCTGTCGGCCGAATGCAGAACAAAAAAAGTGATCATCACGGAAAGTGGAATAGAGAGGAACACCGCAGCCGTCGCGCGAAAGCTGCCCAGGAAAACCCAGATCATAATGGCCGTAAGAAACACGCCAATTCCGCCTTCGCGCAGCACCGTGCCGATGGCGCCTTTCACGAAAACTGATTGGTCGAAAACGACGTGCGTTTTCAGCTGTGCCGGAATGTCGCGAAGGGTTTTGATCGCATCGCGGATACCCTGCACCACGGCGATGGTGTTGGTATCGCCGCCCTGCTTCAGAATTGGAACGTACACTGATTTCTGCCCGTTCACGCGAACGATGTTGTATTGCAAAAACGAGCTATCCACGGCTTTTCCGATGTCGGAAACGAATACGGACTTCTCGCCCTCCGTTTTCAAGGGGATACCGTTGATGGCTTCCGCATTCGCTACCTGCGCGTTGGTATAAATGTTGTAGTCCATTGGACCGATCCGTACGTCGCCCGCGGGCAGGATCAGGTTTGATTGATCGATGGCNCGCACCACGTCCATGGGGCTCAGTTCGTGCGCCTGCAGCTTCAGCGGGTCCACATCCACCATAATCTGCCGGTAACGTCCGCCGTAGGGCGGCGGGATCGTAGCGCCNGGAACGCCTGCAATCTGATTGCGAATGCTGAACTGCAAATAATCATGCAGCTGTGTTTCGCTCAGGCCCTGGCCTTCTACGGTCAACAAGCACACGGGAAGGCTGGACGCGTCCACTTTCAACACCACGGGCGGCAGCGTGCCCTGCGGAAGGCGCCGCAAATCCGCCATCGCTAGATTGGAAATTTGGGTAACATCCGCATTGGCATCGGAGCCAGGCTGAAAATAAATTTTGATCAAACTTACGCCTGCCATGGAACGGGATTCCATGTGATCGATCCCGCTGCCCAGCGTGAAAAATCGTTCGAAGGTGTCGGTGATGTCGGCTTCGATCTGCTCGGGCGGCATTCCGTTATAAAACGTGGCCACCAGCACCACGGGAATATTGATGGGAGGAAACATATCGACGGGCATTTGCACTAAGGCCGTCAAACCGAGCACGCAGACCAACAGGCAAAGTACGATGATGAAGTAAGGATGTCGTATGGAAAATGTAGGCATTTAGGTTTTACTCCATTCCCGGAGCAGCAACCGTCCGAGGGGAGACAAGTTCGCCTACCTTGAATTGGTTCTGTTCCCCGAAGATGACGCTGTCGTTTTCTCGCAAACCGGACAGTACTTCCGCTGCTGTCGCGGTCTGAATTCCCAGTTTCACTTCCCGCTGTTCCACGCGATTCGCGGCGTTTACCAAAAGCACCGTGCCGGCACCGCTGCCCGTGGATTCCACGGCCTGCACCGGGACACTTAGAACGTTGGAAGCGGAGTGCAGCGGAATTTTCACGGAGGCATACATCCCAGGGACAAGCAGATATTTTGCGTTGGGGACCTGGACTTCCGTGTGCATCGTGCGCGTTTGCGTTTCGATCTGATCGGAAAAGCGCACGATTTGCCCGGTAAATGAATTGTTCGCCCCAGACACCTCGATATCCACGTTGTCTCCCACGTGAATGTCGGGGACGGCTCTTTCCGGCACGGGAATTACCAGGCGTAAAACATTGTTCTGTGAAAGCTGGCACAAAGCCAGGTCGCCCTTGTTCGAAGATGTTCCCGCGGGAAGCAACGCGCCGGTGTAGGCATAGATTTGCGTTACCACGCCGTCGAAGGGCGCGGTGATGCGCGAATATCCGAACAACGCCTGGTCTTTGCCGAGCGCGGCTTGCGCCGCGAGTAATCCCTGCTCGGCGGCCGATACTGCATCCTTCGCGGAAGAAACGCCCGCGTCGGCTTCGAGGTCCTTGCCCTGTGCGGCGTCAACTTCCTCTGCGCCACCAGTTCGGGCCGGACCTTTTGCACGCCCGCCAGGCGGGAGTAAGTGAGGTGCGCGACGGTGTAGGTGGACTGCGCGCGGTTGAGTTCTTCGCGGGCGCGCGAAAGATCCTGATCGCTGCGGCGAGCGCTCGCTTCATCTTGCTGTAATTGCTGCTGCAACTCGGGGATTTCCAGTTCGGCAAGGAGTTGCCCCTGTTTGACGTGTGTTCCCCAATCCACGTATAGCTTCTTGATGTAGCCGGAAACCTTTGCGTACACCTCGATTTCCTGCAGCGGCTGGAATTCCGAAGCGATTTCCAGCGTATTCGAAAGATCGCGCCGGGCCACCTTTACCACGGGAGCAGTCGGCGCATGCGCCGCGTCTTCGGCTTCGGCCTTGCGGCTGTTTCCGCAACCTGGAAGCAGCAGAGCCAGCAGGGCGCTGGATATGAGCAATGCGATGTACGGGCTTATGTTTTGCTTGTGCATCCCTTCACCTCGTCATCCGTATAAAAAATCTCATTGAAAATTGCGGCGGACACTTAGGGCAAAGGCCGCCCGGCTCGGGCAGCGAAAGCTCCGAATTCACGGCAGCCCTGTTTCGGCGAGGACCGGATGAAACTTGATGACAGCCAGGGCCCGGTGAACCAAATGGTCAAGCTAAGGATTATTTGGAAACGAAATACTGTTAGGATCGCGATGGCGGGGGAGAGCGATGCTGAATCGAAACCGTGACTCCAATCGAGGGCGAGGGAAGCGAAATCTCCTCGACGCCCTGATTCACCGGAGCGCATGGTTGTGGTGGAACAACCTTCGCGATCGGATAGAGCGGCGCTCGCTCCAAGAGCGCCGGAGCCGGAGCACCTTTCATCTTGTTTGAAATGTTGAGGTAATGCGCAGGATTGGAGTTTGAAAAATACTGGCTGTTCTTCGCGAGCGTTGACAATCCCGTCACCGCGAACAGCAGCAGCACGATCGTTGCGATTTGAAGGCTAGGTCTGGTTAACAAGGTTTTCATCAACTGGCCGACCCTTACTTTAAGTACCCCTCAATTATCGCTGTCCGACGCGGCGAACGCAAGAATACGCGAAACAAACTAACGGCCTCCGCTCTAGTTGTCAAACAGGCAGGACTTGCGTCCTTCGCCGCAGGCCGCGGTTACCGATCAATCGCGTTCATGGCCGGTGTTGCATAACGTTCACCCGCGATTTCAGTGTGCGGCACGGCGGCTTCCAGTTCAGCCACTTCTGCCGGAGTCAGCTTGATGTCTGCCGCCGCTGCGTTCTCTTCCAGATAATTGCGGCGCTTGGTTCCGGGGATCGGCACCAGATCCTCGCCCTTCGCCAGCACCCATGCTAACGCGAGTTGCCCAGGTTTCACGCCTTTGCGCTCGGCAATGGCGCGCACACGCTCGACCAGCACCAGATTCTTATCGAGGTTTTCGCCCGCGAACCGCGGCATGCGCGTCGCGCGCGAATCCGTCTCAACCAAGTCGCTCTTCTTCGTGATTGCACCGGTGAGGAATCCGCGTCCCAGCGGGCTGTACGGCACGAAGCCAATTCCCAGTTCGCGCACTGTCGGCAAAATGTGCGCCTCCACGTGCCGCTCCCACTGCGAATATTCCGTCTGCAGCGCCGTGATCGGATGCACTTTGTGCGCGCGTCGAATTGTCGCGGGCGACGCCTCGGAAAGCCCCAGATACTTCACCTTCCCTGCCTTCACCAGCTCCGCCATTGCGCCCACTGTTTCTTCGATCGGGGTTTGCGGGTCCACGCGATGCTGGTAGTACAAATCAATATAGTCCATGCCCAGCCGCTGCAGCGAAGCATCGCAAGCCTGGCGCACATATTCCGGCTTGCCGCTGAGGGACCAGCGATTCGGCTCCGCCTTGGTGCGGATGTTGGCAAACTTCGTCGCGAGAAATACTTCATCGCGGCGTCCGCGAATTGTCTTGCCGATCAGCTCCTCGTTGTCGCCGATTCCGTAGGTGTCCGCCGTATCCAGAAACGTCACCCCCAGATCGAGCGCGCGCACAATCGTCGCGGCTGACTCTTCGTCATTCCGCTCGCCGTAGAAATCGCTCATACCCATGCAGCCGAGCCCCATGCGGGAGACGACCGCGCCTTGCGAACCAAGTTTCACTTTTTTCATAGTCATAGACCCTCAGATGATTTTTCCGCGCCCCTGGTTTCGTTTTTCTTCTGGAGATTATGCTCGCCCATCCAATTTGCCTCTCAAAACATTGTGCGACATCACAGACGCGGGCGACGATCGTCAACTGCGCTGCTATATTATGCGTTACAGGCACCTTTTTTGGATGGATGGGAGGAAATCTTTCACCGTGATAGATCTTCAATTCAACTACCCGTTGCTCGGCACAGAGGCTGCGCTGATTGCAGCGGCGCTGCGGAAACACAGCGCGGGCGCGATTGCACAGCAGCCCGAAACATCCTTTGCCGGAACCGCCAAACATCGCGACGTCGCAGCGTCATACTTGTCGCGGCAAGATTTCACCGTTCCCGCCAGCCGCGTCTTCCTATGCGCGGGCGGTCATGCTGGAATCGCTATCGCGCTCGCAAGCACTTCTCTCGAAGGCGCTGCGGTCGCGGTGGACGAACTCACCTATCCGCATTTTCGCGCGATGGCCGCAGAATGCCACATCAAACTAATCTCCTGCGCCGGTGACGACGACGGCATGCTGCCGGACGCACTCGCCGAAGCCGCCCGCATGCATGGCGTCAAGGCGGTGTATCTGATGCCCACCGTTCATAATCCTCTCGGCACAGTCATGTCGCCGGGCAGACGGCTCGCTCTCGCCAATATCATTCGCCAGCACGCTCTGTTTCTCATCGAAGATGATGCCTATCGTTTTTTGGAGCCGGACGGACCAGCTCCGGTCTCTTTCCTCGTCCCGGAATTCAGCTTTTATATCTTCAGTTTCTCGAAGCCAATATCTCCGGAGCTGAGGGTTGCCTATCTGCTGATTCCAGAGCGCCTGTCCGCANATGCCGAAAATTTGATTGCCCAGCTGAACAGCGGCACGTCGCTGCNGTTCGGCGAAGCCCTCACGTCGTTGATTCTCGATGGCACGGTGTCGCGGCTCATCGCTGAAAAACAAGCGCTCGGGTATGAACGGCAAGCGCTAATCTCCAGCAACCTCGCCGGCCTGAAGATCCGCGCGCATCGCAACGGGTTTCATTGCTGGATTGAACTACCGCAGCGCACGGACGCAAACACTTTCTGTGCAGCATGCGAATCCAAAGGCGTCCTGATTGGTTCCGGCGCGCGTTATGGAAACGGTGGGCCCGCAGCGCTTCGCTACGTCCGATTGGCCGTCGGCAACGAGCGCAATCTCGATCGCATCATCGAGGGCTTGGCCGCGGTAAAACTAGTGGCATCGTCCGTGTAAAGAGCTGAGGGCCGGCCTCCGCGATCATTCGTAGCGCAACGCGGCCGTCGGCTCGACGCGCATCGCACGTCGCGCAGGCAAGTAACTCGCCGCGAGCGAGACGAGCATCAGCAGCGCCGCGACCGTAACAAAAGTAATCGGATCGGTCGGCCGTACTCCGTATAACTGGCTGGCCATCAATCGCGAAAGCGATAGCGCCCCGGCGATGCCGATCGCCGAACCGATCAGCGCCAGCAACATTGCCTGCCGCACCACCAACAGCAGCACGTCGCCGCGGCTCGCCCCCAGCGCGACGCGAATTCCAATCTCGTTCGTGCGCCGCGAAACCGAATAACTCATCACGCTGTAAATTCCCACCACCGCAAGCAGCAATGCCAGGCCGGCGAACGCGCCCAGCAGCAGCATCGTAAATCGTTCCGGCGACAACGACGCGGAGACCGAATCATCCATGGTGCGAATATTCAGCAGCGGCACATCCCCATCGGTTTCGCGGATGGCGCCAGTGATTGCCGGAAGCACGCTGAGCGGCGCCGAGCCAGTGCGCACCGCAAGGCTCATCGGAATTGACCGCCACGCTGCGCCTCTCACCGGCGACAGTTGCGCCAACGGGAAGTACAGGGTGGGCGCGGGCTGCGTTTCGTTCATGGCAGTCATCTTCACGTCGGCCACCACGCCCACCACCACGCGCGGCACATCTGGAAAGAAATAAAGCGTGAGATGCTTGCCGACGGCATCCTCATTTGGCCAGAAGGATTTGGCCATGGATTCGCTGATCAGCACCGCGCCGGGCCGCCCGGCAACGTCGGAGTCATCCACGTCACGTCCATTCAAGAGCGGGATATGCATCGCGCCCATATATCCGGGGCTGATGAGACGCACATCCACTTCGGGCAGGTCGGCCATAGGCGCCGGCGGCCGGCCTTCCACGGAAATCGGCTGATGTGAGCCGTCACCGCTCAGCGGCAGACTGTCTATCAGGCCAGCGGATTGCACACCAGGCAAGCTGCGAACGCGCTCAAGCACCCGGCCGAAGTAACCAATCTGCTGCTGCGGTTCCGCGAACTTGCCCGGCGGAACCGAGACCGCCATCGTGACAACGCGGCTCGGATCGAAGCCAGGATTTACATGCTGCAGCACCCACAAGCTGCGAATCAGCAGACCCGCTCCGATCAGCAGCATCAGCGAAAGCGCCACTTCGGATACCACCAACACGTTGCGCGTGCGGCTGCCTCCGGAATCCACGGCGGTGCGGCCCAGGCCTTGTTTCAGCGCCTCATTCAAATCGGCTTTGGCCATGCGCAGAGCCGGCAACAAACCGGCGGCGAATCCGGTCAGCAGTGAAATGCCCAGCGTGAACGCCAGGACCCAACCATCCAGCGCGATCTCGTTGGACCGCGGCAGCCGCTGCGCTAGGAATTTCACTATCAAGATCACGCCGTAGTGCGCGAACGCCAAGCCCAACGTGCCTCCCGCGACCGCCAGGAGCAGCGTCTCCGAAAGCGCTTGCTGCAACAAACGGCGGCGAGTGGCGCCCAGCGCCGTACGGACTGCCACTTCCTTGCGCCGCGAAAGCGCCCGGGCCAGCATGAGGTTTGCGACGTTCGCGCAGGCAATGAGCAATACCAGCGCAACGGCGCCCAGCAAAATCAGCAACGCCGGCCGCACGTCGCTCACCAAGTCATCGCGCATCGGGATGGCAATCGCGCCCCAGCCCTTGTCGTCATTGGGATAATCCTGCGCCAGCCGGTTGGAAATGGCATCCAACTCGGCCTGCGCCTGCTTCAAAGTCACGCCGTCCTTCAGGCGAGCGATCACCCCGTAGTTGCGATTGTCGCGAACCGCGCGCTCGTGATCGGTCCAGGCCATAGGCTTCCACATTTGAGCGCGAGCGTCCGGATCGCCGGAGACGGGGAAGTCGAACTCCGCCCCCATCACGCCCACCACCGTGAATGTTTGCCCGTTAAGCTGAATGTTTTTACCGACGATGTCGGGATTCCCCGCGAAATAGCTGCGCCACAGTCCGTAGCTCAGCAGAACTTCATGTTCGTGTCCCGACTCATACTCGCCGTCAAGAAATCCGCGGCCCAGCAGTGGCTGTGCGTGCAGGATGGCTAACAAGCCGTTCGTCGCGGCAACCATGCGAAGTGTTTCCGGGTGGCCGCTGCCGGTAATCGTGTAGCGGCCGAATCCGTAGGCCGCCATGCCTTCGAAAGAATGATTTTGCGTGCGCCAGTCGAGGAAATTGGCAGGCGAGACGGTGAAAATCGGCATGCCGGGAAAACTTTTTTGCGGCGGAGTGTGCCAGACCTGCATCAGGCGATCTGGCTGATCATACGGCAATGGCCGCAGCAACACGGCATTCACCACGCTGAAGATCGCGGTGTTCGCTCCAATACCGAGCGCCAGTGCGAGCACCGCGGTCAGCGTGAATCCCGGCGCGCGTCGCATCGTGCGCACGCCATAACGCACATCCTGCAGCAAAGTTCCGCGAAGTGCACGCCAAGCGCTTCGCGGCATTCTTCCTTGGTGTTCTCGATCCCGCCAAATTCCAGGCGCGCGCGACGCAGCGCTTCTTCCCGCGGCACACCGCCGCGGACCAAGTCCTCGGCGTACGCCTCCATGTGGAAGCGCAGTTCCGCATCCATTTCACTTTCCACGCGCGAGCGTCGCACGGTGGCGCGCAGCCAGGAACTCACGCGGCTCCAAAGCGTCATACTTCCTCCGGCGTAGTGCTTAGAATTCCGGCGATCAAGTCCGCCATGCGATTCCACTTTTCGGTTTCCGCTTGGAACCGGCGTTTGCCCGCCGCCGTGAGCCGGTAGTATTTCGCTTTGCGCTTGTTTTCCGATTCACCCCATTCGCTCGCGATCCAGCCCTGATGTTCCAGCCGGTACAGCGCGGGATAGAGCGAACCTTGTTGGATTTCCAACCGCCCTTTTGAAATTTGCTGGATGCGCAGCAGAATGCCGTAGCCATGCAAAGGGCCCAGCGAGACGGCCTTGAGGATCAGCATGTCCAGCGTGCCTTGCAGCAGATCGATCGGTTTCGCCACCGTCTCTCCTTGTATGTCTAGGAGAGAAGATAGCAACGCTCTCCTCGACTGTCAAGGAGAGCGTGATCCGGCTCTGGAAATTTTCGCAGCTCAGAAATCCAAACGCAGCGCGAGCTGTCCCGTTCGCGGACCGGCGTTGGCCGAAGTTTGATTGGATTGCAGCGCGCCAAATGTCTGCGGGCTGCTGACGTCCACCGCAGGCGGCGCGTAGTTGGTGTGGTTCAGCACGTTGGTGAAAGTGGATTCAAACCGCAGCTTGACTTTTTCGCCCAGCAGAAATGTTTTCCCCAACCCAGCGGAAACCCCGATCGTTCCTGGGCCTTCCAAAATCCCCACGCCGCAGTTTCCGATTCGGCCTGCACCTACTGGTGTCGGAGCAAACGCGCTCAAGTTGAAATATTGCGCGGCGGTGCGATTCGCAGGGGTCGGGTTTCCCACGCAGTCGGGCCGCAGCAACGTGGCGCGGTTGACGATATCCGTATTCGATTGATCCAGTGTCGGGCTGATGATGGGAGTAAGCCACGGCCCCGTCTGCAGCAGTGTCACGGTGCTGGCTTCCCAGCCGCCGAGCAGCAGATTCTGCCAGCCGGAATTATTGAGCCACTTGCGTCCCTTGCCCAACGGAAGCTGGTAAATACCGTTCGTCTGAAACCGCTGCCGAGGCGTTCCCGCCACGTTGCCGCGGTTCGCTCGCAGATCGAAGCGGTTCGAAACCGCGAGCCCATATGCCACTTCGCTCGTGAATCCGCTCGGCGCATCGCCCTGCGCGTCACTGAGATTTTTCGCTAGGGTGTAATTCGTCTGGAAGAAAAGCCCGTTCGACATTCTATGGCTGGCATCTACTTGCACCGCCTGATAATTCGCGAAGCCCGCGTTTTCCGTGGAGAGCAGCGTAAACCAATTCGGATAGGGCGTGTTCGCAGGCGAATAAGGTGTCGTGCCCGGATGGACCTGGTTCAAATCCTCCGTGACCGGCAGCCGGTACGAATTCATCCCCACGTAACTCGCGCGCAGCAGCGTGCTCGCGGTGATCTGCCGCTCGACGGTGAAATTCCACTGCGTCGCTTGCGGATCGCGGAATAGCGGGTCGTTGGCCTGGTCCAGCGTGCCTCCGCCAAACACGACCACGTTGGTTGGCGGCGCCGTCGCCGGAAATTGGAACTGCGGCTGGCTGGCGACGTTGTTCGCGTAAGTGTGCACCACCGAGAGCGGGTTGCCAGCATTATTGAAGGACATGGGACCGAGCGTCGAGATTGTGAACACGCCGAACCCGGCGCGGATCACCGTCTTGTTATCGCGAAATGGACGGAAAGCGACGCTGATACGCGGGTCGAAGTCACGGAGATACCGTTGTCGCAGTCCTTGCGGCAAATGATCCTGGCTCGCCGTCAGCACGTTCGTGCAAGCGCCGCCCTGTCCCAGCGAGCAGGCATTGAAGGATTGCAAAAATCCGGTGTACACCTGCTGAAACGCCGGAGAATTCGCCAGCGTCTTCTGCAGCGCGTCCGGAACTAGAATGCTGTTGTTGCGAGGATCGAAGCTTCCTAGATCGCCAATCGCTTCCGTAAAAGGCGGCAGCAATTCCCAG
>JGI12635J15846_10002575_pt1 | contig 15843 bp, 14 predicted proteins | sample BlaSpr_A8_OM2_M2_FD_15846 | JGI IMG/M metagenome (IMG submission 15846) | reverse complement strand
CCGTCATCCGAGCGGTAGAGGCCCGGCTTCTTTGCTTGGATTAGCGCGTATACCCGCTGGCCGTCCGACGACACGGCAACGCCGACCCGTCCCCAATCGCCTTCAGGGAGTCCGTTACTATTAAGGCGCGTCCATGTCTTGCCTGCATCTTGTGATCGGAAAAGACCGCCGCCCGGTCCATCGATCGGAGCATAAACGCTCCAGAGCGGCCGCCGCGTATGCCAGGTACCGGCAAACAAGATCTGAGGATTAGACGAGCAGATCGCCAAATCTGAAATACCAATTTCCGGCCCTTGATCGAGAACCCGGGCCCAATGCCCGCCTCCATCGATCGACTTGAACACGCCACGTTCGTTGTTGGGACCGTAGGCGTGTCCCAAAGCTCCGACGTAAACGACATTAGCGTTCTGTGGGTCAACTACGATCCGGCTGATCTGACGTGTATCCTCCAGACCTACCCGAGTCCAGGTTGAGCCGGCATCAACGGATTTATAGACGCCGTTCCCAGAGGCGAGGTCAGAACGAATGTCTGACTCGCCCGTACCGGCATAAATGATTTTGGGGTCAGACGGGGCAACGGCAATTGCCCCAATTGAAGCAACGGTTTGGTTATCGAAGATCGGACTCCAAACTGCCCCTGCACTGGTCGTTTTCCAGATGCCACCATCGACTGCACCAAAATAAAATGTAGTAGGATCGCCGGGCACGCCTGTCACGGCCACAACCCGTCCGCCACGGAATGGACCAATCAAGCGCCATTTGAGGCCATTCAGTTGTTCTGCCGGAACTGATTGGGCTGCAGCCGAAGAAACCGACAGATAAGAAAGCAAGAAAAATAGGGAATGACGCAAACGTAATTTCAGCGAATGCAAAGTTTTAGATCCTTAGTGGGGATACTCAGTGTAACGTTCGATGTAACCAAGGCCGCTTGTTGGCTTGTTGCTTCTAGACAGATTTAGCCCCGCGAATCTTTCGAACCAGCATTGTCAGAGGATCATAAAACTCGTCGACCACGCGTTCCTTAAGAGGAATGATCGCGTTGTCGGTGATGTGGATTTCTTCCGGGCAGACTTCCGTGCAGCACTTGGTAATGTTGCACAGGCCAATGCCGAGTTCCTCTTTGAGCAGGCGAGTTCGAGACTTCGAATCGAGGGGATGCATTTCAAGCCCCGCAACCCGCACAAAAAACCGTGGTCCGCCGAAGTTTTCCATCTCATCATGTTCTCGGATAACATGGCATACATTCTGGCACAAGAAACATTCAATGCACTTCCGAAACTCCTGCACGCGATCGACGTCTGGTTGGTACATCTTCCAATCCGTTCCCGGCTTCGGCGTGAACGCGGGAATTTTCTTGTTCACGCGGTAATTCCACGAGACATCGGTTACCAGATCTTTGATGACGGGAAACGACTTCATAGGCTGGACCGTGATGGGCTTATCTAAGGGAAGGGAATCCATGCGGGTTTTGCAAGTGAGACGGGGCCGACCGTTCACTTCCGCCGAACACGAGCCGCACTTGCCCGCCTTACAGTTCCAACGCACCGCCAGATCGGGCGCCTGATGAGCCTGAATGTGATGTAGTGCGTCCAGCACCACCATCCCGGGCGCGATAGGGACGCGATATGTCGCGGCCTGTCCACCTTCCCGATCTCCTCGGAACACCTCAAAGATTGCTTCAGCCATTGGGGGCTCCCTCGATTTTATTTGAAGCTGTGAAGAGAGTGCATCGGCCCGGGAAGGGCACGACTTTCAGTCGTGCCGTAAACGCCGGAAAGTCACTAATCGGCCCGACTGAAAGTCGGGCCCTTCCCGGGTGAAGGCAACCTTTTCTTTGCAATGATTTCATTTTTCTTCTGCGACCAATTGCTTCAAGTCACCCGGCATTTGAGGAACTGGCGATTGCCGAAGCTTCATGGTATTCCCCTCGCGGGAAATCACATTATTCTTCGTTCCCCAGGCCGCATCGAAATTTGGATAGTCAATTCGGCTATGTGCTCCCCGGCTCTCTTCGCGCGCCAGTGCGCAGCGGGTGACGGCTTCGGAAACGATGAGCATCGAGTTAAGGTCTTGAGCAAGGTGCCAGCCGGGATTAAACAACCGCGAACCCTCGACACTCATGTGTGCGGCACGATCTTTCAATTTCTCGAGCTCGCCTAACGCGCGAATAAGGTCCTCTTTATTCCGGAAAATCCCAACGAGACTTTGCATCGTGTCCTGCAAGTCCCGATGGATTGTATAAGGATTCTCGCCGCTCTTGCGCTCAAAAGGGGCCAGCATTTCGCGTGCCGCGTCTTGGACCTGTCCGGAGTCAATGGGTTTACTTTGTACAGTTTTTGCGTGTTCAGCAGCCGCCTGCCCTGCTCGCCGTCCGAAGACGAGCAAGTCGGAGAGGGAATTGCCGCCCAGGCGGTTCGCACCGTGAAGCCCTGCAGCGGCTTCTCCGGCGGCGAAGAGTCCGGGCACGGATGCTTGTGCAGTTTCGGCCTCGACTCGAATTCCACCCATCATGTAATGACAGGTAGGACCCACTTCCATCGGACCTGCAGTGATGTCAACGTCCGCGAGTTCTTTGAATTGGTGATACATGCTAGGCAGCTTTTTCTTTACATATTCCGCGGGCTTGTGCGAGATATCGAGAAATGCGCCACCGTGCTCCGTGCCTCGGCCTTCGCGGACTTCCGTGTAGATGGAGCGCGCGACAACATCGCGCGTGGAAAGCTCCATACGCTTCGGATCGTATTTCTCCATGAAACGTTCGCCAAGTTTGTTGCGAAGAATACCGCCTTCGCCTCGGACCGCTTCTGTGACAAGAAGCCCCTGCACTCCAGGCGGCCACACCATCCCTGTGGGGTGGAATTGCACGAATTCCATATCCAACAGGTCTGCGCCAGCGTTGTATGCGAGAGCCATCCCGTCGCCGGTGTACTCCCACGAATTGGAAGTCACTTTCCACGCCTTGCCGATCCCGCCCGTTGCCATGACGATCGACTTAGCCCGGAATACCACGAATCGCCCCTGTTCGCGCCAGTAACCGAAAGCTCCGGCGATTCGGTCGCCATCCTTAAGCAGGCGGATGATCGTGCATTCCATGAAGACGTCGATTCCCAGCTGCACACCCCGATCCTGCAATGTGCGGATCATTTCCAGGCCCGTGCGATCGCCTACGTGGCACAGACGCTTGAAAGTGTGGCCGCCAAAGGCTCTTTGTAGGATGTTGCCGTCCTCAGTTCGGTCGAAAAGCGCGCCCCACTGTTCCAGTTCGCGTACGCGGTCAGGCGCTTCCTGGGCGTGAAGTTGAGCCATGCGCCAGTTATTGAGAAATTTTCCGCCGCGCATGGTGTCGCGAAAGTGAGTGCGCCAGTCGTCGGCGTGATCCACATTGGCCATTGCCGCGGCGATTCCGCCCTCGGCCATGACAGTGTGGGCTTTTCCGAGAAGAGATTTACAAACCACTCCAACTTTCGCGCCCTGCGCCAGGGCTTCGAGAGCGGCCCGCAGGCCGGCTCCGCCGGCGCCGATGATTAACACGTCGTGGTCGTGCGTCTCGAATTCTGTCGTCACAAGAGTCTCAGATCGGTTATCGCGCCGCTCGCCACCATCCGGATGTAAAGGTCTGTTAGACCCACCACTATCAGGCTTATCCATGCGTAGAGCATGTGGCGTTCATTTAGAACGGTCAGCCATCGCCACGCTGTGTGGCGCGGGCCTCCAAACGCTGAACAGGAAAAACAGTCGAGCTTGCCTCCGACAAGATGGCGGAGCGAGTGACACGACAACGCGTAGGTCGTCAGGAGGATGACATTCAACAGCATGACAATCGAGCCAATGCCTATTCCAAAACGTCCGTCAAAAAAGAAAGCGTGAATGGCGTCCTTCCAGAGAAAGAACAGAAAGATGAAACCTGCATACAGAAAATAACGATGAAGATTTTGCAGAATAAACGGGAATTTCGTCTCTCCCGAATATCGATGTTTGGCGCGCTCGCCGACGGCGCAAGCGGGCGGGTCGAGAAAAAAAGCCCGATAGTAAGCCTTGCGATAGTAGTAGCAAGTTGCCCGGAATCCCAAAGGAAACGCCAGGATTAGAAGAGCCGGAGAGAAAGGCCACCAGCCGTGATGAGGGTCAATGAGTGGTGAATAAAACGGTGAAAGATATGGTCCCCACTCGTAATATTTTCCTTCAAAGGCTCGCAATGTCGCATAAACGCCGAATGCACCGAGCAGAGCAATAACCGGCAACAATTCTAGCCACCACGCATCCCGTCGCAACGTGGCGCCGAGATGATGTTGTCCGCTCGTGGTTAGACCGCCTGACATAGGATCACCGCCTTATGGTTCATAGAAGTAAACAGAAAAATTGTCTGTAAGTCAAAACGGCGCTCCCCCTAAGTATCGCATTCTTCAGCGGAAACTGGGTTTCGGAGCTTGCTGTCGATTGTGACAGTGGCGGAAGGACAGGGAAGCGCTTATAAATGCGCGCTGATCCAAGCCGTTCGGAAGACGCATGAGATATCCCGGATATAGCTGATGATTAGTTCCATCGCGATTGCTCTTATCGTGCTCGCGATTGTTTTTGGAGCCGCGCTTGTTGGTATGTTTATTCGCCCGATGCTGCCCAAGCATCATCTTAACGACGAATCGAGAAACGTCCTGCAGTTGGGGATGGGTCTAATGGCGACGATGGCCGCGTTACTTCTAAGCCTGCAACTAGGCTCAGCCAAGACTTCATTCGATACCCAGCGTAATGAATTGGCGTCAATTTCTGCCCAAATCATATTCCTTGACCGCGCCCTGGCCCGCTGCGGGCCCGACGCCAAGGCAACACGCGATGAGTTGCGTGGCGACGTATCGAGAGCAATCGAGCGGACTTGGCCGCGGGAACACCCGCTAAGTTCCCAGTCTTCCTCGACTCCGGACGCCGCCGACGTTCTCTACGACAAGATTCAGGAACTGTCCCCGAGTAACGACAGTCAACGCTCAGCAAAGGCCCAGGCGTTAACGACCTCACTAAGCCTTGGACAAACACGCTGGTTGATGCTCGAACAGCAAAGCAATTCTGCATCTCTATCACTGGTGGCGGTCGCGGTCTCATGGATCACAATTATTTTCATCGGGCTCGGCCTGTTCGCACCCCGCAACGCGACCGTCATCATCAACCTGTTTTTGTGTGCGATGGCAGTTTCAGGTGCGGTCTTCTTGATCCTGGAGTTGTACACACCTTTTGGAGGGATGATCCGGATCTCCAGCGAGCCGCTACGAAACGCACTCGCCCACCTGAGCCAATGAAAGTTCCAGCGTGAAAGGCGGCCCACCTGTGAATCGCGACAGTTGTCACTGCTCAGAACGTGTTGTCTTATTGCGAGCGGGTTAAGTGATGGAATGATTCTCGAGTTCACTCGGGCAATCATTTTCTATAGTGGGGTAGAGGATCTTGATGAGAACTGCCATAGCCGCTCTCAGTGTTTCTCTTGGCGACCCGGTTTCGTGGCTAGCCGACTGGGCATGGGGCATACCCCTGATCTTATTGACCCTACTCATCCATGTTTTGGGGCTCGGATTCATAAATCAGAAGGCGGTCAAAGTCTTTGGCCACGTGACGGAGCGCCGCCACCCAATGGTCGTGTTCGCCGTGATCATGGGAACCACGACGTTATTTGCCACCACCCTACACGCCGTAGAGGCAGGCCTCTGGGCTTTCTGCTACCGGCTTATCGGTGCTTTACCTGACTACAGAGCTGCCATGCTCTATTCGCTGAACGCGATAACAAGTTACGGGCACGAGAGTCTGTTTCTAGAAAGCCGGTGGCAACTGCTGGGAGCTATAGAGGCGCTAAACGGATGTTTATTGTTCGGACTCACAACCGCCTTCCTGTTCGGCATCATGCACAAAGTCTGGTTGCTGGCGGATGGGTCGAAGGCTTGATTTTTCGATCTCGCGCGCCACTGTCAGATGTGACAGTTGTGGCCTCAAGCCCGTGCTGCCACGCTTGCCGATAAAGGTAAGTACCATGCGCACGTGGTCGAATTACCGTCCCGGGGGATCTAAGCGCTGCATGGCGGTGGTCCAGCGCCGATTTGAGAGCGGCTACGCGCCGTTCTAGGGAGATACCCCAATTGAATCTGCCAAGCTTTCCAAACGTCGATTTATTCTCGGCCGGCATCAACGCCCTAAACGGAGTTCTCGTAGCCCGCAATCCTTCGCACAACCGCGGCTACGCCGTCGTGGGGTTGTTGATTATGGCCTTCTTCGGTGGCATCGGTGGCGGAGTATCGCGCGACGTGCTGCTCAATGAGATCCCCTCCCCGCTCAAAAGCCCGATTTACCTTGTCGTGTGCGTTCTGATGGGTTTGCTGGGGCTGGCGATTTATCGCTATGCCGATTCGAAGGAGGAACGCTTCCGCACGAGGACGCTGGCCTACTTCAAGTCCTTCACGTTGCCCTGGTTTGCGATCCTGGGTGCTCATAAGGCGCTCGAGCACGACCTTGGAATCTTTGCTGCGATCGTGATCGGGCTGATCGCGACCACCGCGGGTGGGGTGCTCATCGATCTTTTCTCCGGGGTCACACCGGAAATCGTGAGGCCCTCGCAGCACTTGGTCACGACGGCGGTGCTGGCGAGCACGGTCTACACACTGATCGCGATATACGACAAGAGCCTGCCCTTCTTTCCCGTAACGCTCGTCGCGGTGGGGGTTGCGTTTGTCTTCCGAGTGATTGCCGTTCGGGAGCACTGGGCACAAATCGTGCCGCTCGATGCTCCTGCGGAAGGCCCGGCTGTCGCGGCAGCTGGCGCGCGCCGTTGAGCATGTTCTAAGAAAGGCGTTACCAAAAGGGAGGATTCTATGGACGGCATGTGGATGCGAGTCGGCACGCAATTGGTCGCCCGTGTCACCGGGCCGATGAAGTTCAGGCTGGTGTTGCAACCGTGCATGGCGGCATTCTTTGCAATTCGTGCGGGGCTGGCAGACGCCAAGGCCGGCAAGCCACCCTGGTTCTGGGAGCTAGTCTCTAATCCCCCCGAACGTGCAGGCATGCTCAAGGAGGCGTGGAAGCGCATCGGCAAAGTGTTCATTCTCGCGCTGTTGCTGGACGCGGTGTACCAGCTTATCGAGTTGCACACAGTATATCCGGGGGAAATGATCATCGTCGCCTTCGTCCTCGCGATTCTGCCGTACGTGATTCTGCGCGGGCCGGCCATGCGTGTGGCCCGGATGATTGAAGAGCGGCGTCAACACGAGCCGCAAACGCCACCCAATCTGAGGAATGTTCCATGAGTCCAGTTGACACAGCACCAAAAGATAGGGGAACGGTTCTTGCCGAGGAGCGAACCGATCTGGCCGTTCAGCGCACGGTCATCGCAGCGGAACGAACGCTGATGGCTTGGATCCGAACCGCCATTTCGATGATCGGATTCGGTTTCAGTATTTTCAAGTTCTTCCAATACCAGGCCGAAGAAATTGCCGCTGGTAACATCCGGCGTCCGCAGGCGCCGCGCAATCTGGGATTGAGCCTTGTTGCTCTGGGAACTCTGGCATTAGCGGCGGCTGCCTGGCAACACAAGAACTTTCTAAAGGAGATTGGGGCGTCGCAGAAGCGGCATACCTTGTCCATCTCCTTCGTGGTAGCGATGGCTGTCATCCTGATCGGATTGGTTACGTTTTACGGCATGCTGCTGCGCCACGGACCGTTTTAGTCGAGAAGCGGAGAAGGGAATTCTGTCTGTGAACTAGCGACGTTAGGGGGATCGCTGCGGCTGTAGCTTTTTCGCAATACGGATCAGGAGGGTGAACAGTACCTTTAAGTCGTGCGCGAGCAAAATTACGCCCGGTGTCCTCCAACGCAACGTTCCCTCGGCCGAACCATGTATCGGAGCCGTCCGCATAGTATCCGGGTACCCAGAAGATGATGCGCGTAACCCGATGATATGGCAAGTGTCAAAACTTACAGGCCCTCATAATGGGGCGCTCGGTATTTACGCCACAGCAGCAAGCGAAACGCGGCGTTTGATATCCAGAAGCGCGAGGATTCGCCCCGACTGTAATATCTGCCAGTGTTTAAGAAGCGCCCGAACTTCTAGCTTGGTGTGCGACACGCCCAAACTCATCTGAAAGATTTTTGGCAATATTGGAGACAGTCCCTACTTCGAAGCCACCTGACTTCTCATTGGTCTTGGGCGGACCTTTGTTTCAGCTATTCCGCCGTGCTCATCTGGCTGGAGCAGGGCTGGAGTTGCTGCACCGCCGGGTCCTCATTATTCCCTTGGTGACTTGGTTGCCCCTCATGTTCTTGTCGGTGCTCGATCCTCAGGCCCTTGGCCGAAGCTGCAAGATTCCCTTCCTGCATGACGTTGAGTCGTATGTTCGGTTTCTGGTCGCTTTGCCAATCCTGATCGCCGCGGAGCTTGTAGTTCATCGACGCATTAGTCCGTTGGTGAGACGGTTCGTCGAAAGGCGTATCGTGCAGTCACAAGATTTGCCCGCGTTCGACGCTGCGGTTAAATCAGCGCTCCGAATGCGCGACTCGATTACCCTTGAGCTGCTGCTACTGGTTCTCGTCTATACCGTGGGGCTGTGGATCTGGTGGCGCGAGGTCGCTTTGGGAGATCCCACTTGGTACGCGATTCCGGATGGGAAACACTTGCATCTCACGTTAGCCGGATACTGGTACGCCTTAGTAAGCATTCCCATATTTCAGTTCATTCTGCTGCGGTGGTATATGCGGCTCGTGATCTGGTTCCGGCTTCTGTGGCAGATCTCAAGATTAAACTTGCGCCTCAGTGCGGCCCACCCGGATCGATCTGGCGGGATCGGCTTTCTGGGCAGAAGTTCCTACGCGTTCGGGCCCGTACTTTTCGCCCAGGGCGCGTTAATGTCGGGCCTAATCGCAAGCCGCGTCCTATATGAAGGACGGCCCCTGCTGTCCTTCAAGGCGGAGGCAGCCGGCTTCGTGGGCTTCTTCGTTTTGATCATCCTCGGCCCGTTGTTGATGTTTACCCCGCTGCTTGAGCGAACAAGGACCCACGGTTTCGCCGAATATGGCTTATTAGCCAATCGCTATGCATTTGGGTTTGAGGATAAGTGGTTACCAGGTCGCGGCGGGGAAACAACTGCGTTACCCGGTACTGCGGACATCGGACCGATGTCCGCTATGGAAAATATTTACTCCAATGTGGACAAGATGCGCCTCGTTCCATTCGGATCGCTGGACATTACGCGTCTTGTCGCCACTACCGCGGCCCCGCTATTGCCGTTGATGCTGACAGTTTTTTCGGTTCCTCAACTAGCGAGATTTCTAATCAAGATGCTCTTTCATTAAGGGGAGTCTCTGTATGGAAAAGAACTTAATTCAAGACGACAACCCCCCCTATTTGACAGATATCTCGGGCCCGTCGCCGCCGGCCTCAAACTCCGAAGGGGTACCTCTTCAGCCTGCAACTGCAATGACTTGGCGGCAGCAGGCGCGGCTACTCCAGAAAAAAGCGCAGGTCTTCTATTTTGTATCTAAACATCCCCACACGCCATGGTATGCAAAGGTAGTCGCAGCTTGCACCGCAGGCTATCTGTTTAGTCCCGTTCAAATCATCCCGAACTACATCCCAGTGATCGGAATGCTGGACGACGTGCTGATTGTGTTTTTAGGAGTAAAGCTGATTCAAAGGATTACTCCTGCGGACGTGCTGACTGAATGTCGTCAGCTTGCGGATGCCGCCGAGGTGCGCAGGAATGAAAAAACGACGTCGACGACAGCCTTCGTTGCTTCGGTGCTAATTACAACGGTTTGGCTCCTGCTGGCAGTAATGGCAAGCGTTTTGATGGCGAAATACATTCGTCACTGACAGAAAGGACTGACTCATTCCCGCTGCCCACGACTGGTTATATTCGCGGGTTCAAACTGTAACTTCTGACAGTTAGAGGATAGAGCGGACAGCACTACTATGGCGACGTATAGACATTCAGGATTGTCCCCGGATTGGCTTCCGTTTCACAAAGCCGGTACCCACATGGCTACGACGAGGAACGACACTCAGCTGTTACCATCCCGCTTCCACGTACGCCGAAGTCCCTCAGACCATGGTCCCAATGCGGGAATGGCGGAGACGCATTGCGCTTCTGATGATTCTCCCCGGCCGAGCCGGACAACCTCAACCCAAATCAAACTTAAAAGGAAGGAATAAATCATGGCTACAAAACAACCGAATATCCTGATCCTATGGGGCGATGACATCGGCATGTGGAATATCAGTCACTACAGCAATGGCATGATGGGCTACCAAACGCCGAACATAGACCGCGTCGCCAAAGAAGGCGTAACCTTCACTGACTGGTACGGCCAGCAGAGTTGCACCGCTGGACGTGCCGCTTTCATCACCGGCCAGAATCCACTCCGAACGGGCTTAACCAAAGTTGGAATGCCCGGCGCCACTCTCGGACTTCAGGGGGAAGACGCGACCATCGCCGAACTGCTCAAGCCGCTGGGTTACGCCACCGGTCAATTCGGCAAAAACCATCTCGGCGATCGCAATGAATTCTTGCCGACCGCGCACGGATTCGACGAGTTCTTCGGCAACCTCTATCACCTGAACGCCGAAGAAGAACCGGAACTGCCGGACTATCCCAAAGATCCAAAATTCCTGGCGGCCTTTGGACCACGGGGTGTGATGCACAGCTTTGCGACTGATAAGGATGATCCAACGACGGATCCCCGCTGGGGCCGAGTAGGCAAGCAGACAATTAAGGACACCGGCCCGCTGACCAAGAAGCGCATGGAAACCGTCGATGAGGAGATCACTACGGCCGCTCTCGGCTTTATGGAGAAACAGGCCAAGGCGAACAAGCCTTTCTTCCTCTGGTACAACTCCACCGCCATGCACTTCAGGACCCACCTCGCCGACAAGAACCGCGGCAAAAGCGGACAGGACGACTACAGCGATCGGATGGTCACCCATGACGAGCAGATCGGTCAGATGCTCGATAAGGTCGACCAACTGGGCATCGCCGATAACACTATCGTTATGTACTCAACCGACAACGGCCCCGAGAACGACACTTGGCCCGATGGCGCCAATACGCCGTTCCGCGGCCAGAAAGATACGAACTGGGAAGGCGCCTGGCGCGTTCCGTCGTTCATCCGCTGGCCCGGCAAGATCAAGGCGGGCTCGGTGCTGAACGGTATCTGCTCCCACCAGGACATGCTGCCGACGTTACTGGCGGCAGCGGGCGATCCTGACGTGAGCCAGAAGCTCTTGAACGGCTACAAGGTCGGGGACAAGACGTTCAGGGTACACATCGACGGGGTGAACGTGCTGCCTTATATCACAGGTCAGGTGAAGGAGAGCCCCAGAACCTTCTTCTTCTACGTCAGCGATGATGGCGGTGTCATGGCGGTCCGGCAAGGCGACTATAAGTTGGTGTTTGAAGAGCAGCGTGCTACTTCAACGTACGTTTGGGCAGAGCCCATGGTGAAGCTGCGCCTTCCCCTGATCTTCAACCTGCGACGCGATCCATTCGAGCGCGCCAGTTTCAACTCCAACGTGTACTGGGATTGGGTGATGGGTCACGTCCCCCAACTTTACGCGTGTCAGGCACTCGTGGCTGCCCAGATCGAGAACTATGTGAAGTATCCGCCCCGCCAAAAGGCGGCCTCATTCAACCTCGACTCGGTGATGGCGCAATTAGGTCCGGCGATCGCGGCGTATAAGGCAAAATCTGCGGCCGCAGCCACTGCGGACCATGGCGTTTTGGTCAGCAAGGCTGGTTAACAGATGATGGAAAGGGTTGGAAAAAATCTCCCTTTCGATAGAGGTTAATGGTCACGTTTCCCCGGTGGATAACTGTCCGCCGGGGAATTTTTTGAATGCTGCACTTGCCATGAAAGCAGAACGCCCCTCATTAGATAAAATGAAATCGCAAATGGCAGACGAACTTCGCCCCGCAACTGACATGCCCAGCAGCCCACCGTATCCCGGGATGGCTTGGATATCCGGCGGGACCTTCCGCATGGGCTCCGAAGATTTCTACCCCGAGGAGCGGCCAGTCCACGAAGTTAGCGTGGATGGCTTCTGGATGGATTGCTACGAGAGCACGAACGAACAGTTCGCGCGGTTCGTGGAGGCAACCGGCTACAAGACCCTCGCCGAGCGCCCTCCAAATCCTGCGGACTTCCCCGGCGCCCCTCCCGAAAATCTTGTGCCCGGATCCATGCTCTTTCAAAAGAGCGCTGGCCCGGTCGACTTACGCAATTATTCCAATTGGTGGGCCTGGGTGCCGGGTACGAGTTGGCGCCATCCGCTAGGGCCGAAATCCTCACTCGAAAGTCTCGGACAACACCCAGTGGTGCACGTTGCTTATGAGGACGCCGAAGCCTATGCACGCTGGGCAGGAAAAGAACTTCCGACCGAAGCGGAGTGGGAGTTTGCTGCTCGTGGCGGACTTGATGGAAAGAAATATACGTGGGGCGATGAGCATTCTCCCGGCGGCAAGGCGATGGCCAACAGTTGGCAGGGAGAGTTTCCCTGGCAAAACCTGCTCCAGGACGGCTATGAGGGGACTGCCCCTGTCGGATCTTTCCCGCCGAACGGCTACGGTCTGTATGACATGGCGGGCAACGTGTGGGAATGGACTTGTGACTGGTTCGTCCAGCGCCACGCTGACGAGGTGGTCAAGGCCTGCTGCGGTCCGGCAGTCAATCCGCGGATTGTTTCGCCAGACAAAAGCTACGATGCCGCGCAGGCGCAGTTCCGGATTCCGCGCAAAGTAGTCAAAGGCGGCTCGCATCTCTGTGCGCCCAATTACTGCCTGCGTTATCGCCCAGCAGCGCGGCAGCCGCAGATGGTCGACACCAGCATGAATCACATCGGATTCCGCTGCATTTCACGCGATGCGGCTTAATCTCGGTAAATTCAATGGGTAAGCAAGCGGAACAGCTGTCACCATTAGCTGATGTAGCCGAAGAGGTCAGGAACTTCTACGACCGATATCCGTATCCTCCGCCGATCAATAATCTGGAAAAATATCAGCGGCTGTGGCAGGACCGGGAAAGACGCCGCGCGGATTTCCATCTATTTTGGCCCGCCAGACCCTATACAGAAGATCAATCCATCCTCGTCGCCGGATGCGGAACATCTCAGGCGGCCAAGCACGCGTTGCGCTGGCCCGCGGCTCAGGTTACCGGCATCGACTGTAGCGCAACCAGTGTGTCTCACACGGAAGAACTCAAGCGAAAATACAACCTGAAAAATCTTCACGTCCACCAGCTCGCGGTCGAGCGAGTAAACGACTTGGGGACGAGCTTCGATCAGATTGTTTGCACCGGTGTTCTCCATCATCTCGCCGACCCTGATGCAGGCCTCAGCGCTCTGCGCAGCGTGCTTAAACCGGAGGGAGCGATACATCTCATGGTGTACGCACCTTACGGACGGGCAGGCATCTACATGCTGCAAGAGTTCTGCAGACGTGTGGGCATCCACGCCACCGATGCAGAGATTCCTGATCTCATCCGCGCACTCAGCATGTTGTCTCCGGGACATCCGCTAGAAACCATGCTGAAAGACGCTCCGGACTTTCGAAATGAAGCAGCCCTTGCCGATGCTCTGCTGCACCCGCAGGACCGCGCCTATTCTGTCCCGCAATTGTTCGAATTTATCGAGAGGGCAGGGCTCAGATTTGGCAGGTGGGTAAGACAAGCCCCTTATAGCGTCCACTGCGGTGTCACCGCAAAGATTCCGCAGGCTACTCATCTTGCAAGACTGTCCCTGCCGGAGCAATACGCCGCGATTGAACTGTTTCGCGGAACGATGGCTCGCCACAGCGTGATCGCGTGTCGAAGCGATAGAGCCAGCGACTTGCCGGATGTGAGTTTTGCCGGTGATGTCTGGCTTGACTATGTGCCAGTTCGGATGTCAGACACAATCTGTGTTCAAGAGCGGTTGCCCCCCGGGGCCGCTGGTGTTCTGATCAACCAGACTCACACCTACAGAGATCTGTTCCTACCAATCGGGACAAGGGAAAAGCTGTTGCTCGACGCTATCGATGGGATCCGAAATATCGGCGGCATTGTCGAAAGAGCGCCGTCGTCCTCACACCGAAGAACGAACCTCGACATTGCACGTGCCTTCTTCGAAAAACTCTGGTGGCATGATCAGGTAGTGTTCGACGCATCACACCAAGCGAGGGCAATGTAGAAGATCCCTTCACGCCGTTCTTGTCATTTCAAAATGATCATGAGCACGACCGAATACGCTGCGGCCGCCAAGGCAAAAAGCGAGAAGCGTCCTCCACGTCCTTCCGGCAGCTCAACCACCAGGCTGTTCATGATGACGCCTCCGGAGACGAACGCTGCGATTCTGGCCAGCCAGGGCTCTGGAATCGATGTAAGCATTCCAGCGGCCCACCCTGCCATGACGGCCAATGCGAGTATCCATCGCCCGCGGCTTTTGTAGAGCCGGGAACGCTCTCGAGCAAGCGAGTGGTCCACAAGGAGTAAATGAAACGCCATCGCCAGAGCATAAAGTGCCAACGAGCGGGCATCGTTCCAGATGTTGTGGACGAGTAGATAGGCGACAAGGCTGCTATAGGCGGCGAAAGCCATGATTTGGAATGAAAAGAAAACGCCGCTAGGCTTATCTTCCGCGGACGTTGTCGCCATGTACTCAAACCCGTAGAACAACACAAATCCCGCCATGAGGGCGAGGTAAATGGCCCGCTCAGGAAACAACGCCGCGGCCCGGTTGGGGCCGGCTGCGAATCTTGCTTGACTTTCGGAGATTTCCGGCAGGAGGTCGATAAAGATCGTAGCGACAGATACGCCCGCGGCAATGGAAACCCACCATCGCCGATGTGAACTGGTACCCAGCCTATGGCCGAAGACATAGACGCCGGCAAGGACGAGCGCCGCTGCTAGGGTGTATGGGTAAGGCAAGGCTTACGTACTGTTCAATCAGATTCAGTTCGCTGACACCGGCGAATTTACGGTCATCATGGCGGTGCTGCAACTGGCAAGAGTGACAGCTCACAAACCCTGTCAAATGTGACAGTTGTCGCTCCTCTGAAGGTGTAGTCCAATTGCCGGACGAAATCCGCCACTTTTCAACGCTATCGCTGGCAATCTTCGTAAACTTTCCAAGGATGGTGTAATGTCGCATCAGAGCTCGGATAAGAAACGCGGTCGACTTTTCCTAACTTTCAGTCTAACTTTATGCGCCATTCTCCTCGCGGTTACCAACGCGCGTGCTTCCGAGCACGAGGATTTCGACTCCTACAAATTCAGAATCACCGGAAACTGGTTCTATTCAAACCCTACCGGATCGCTACAGGGCTCTGCTGACAATGGGAAGATCGACCTACAAAGAGATCTGGGCTTTGCCAGTTATTCAACCTTTGGCGGCAAAGCGGATTGGAAATTTACACGGAAGAACCACCTCTACTTTGTGGCCAGTGTTTTTGATCAAACGCGACGACGGACTCTCACCCGAGACTTTACCTTCCAGGGCCAGCCCTTCACGGCGGGACTGACTGTAGACGCCGAGCTCAAATCTCTGATCTTCGCTGCAGGGTACCAGTACGACATTGTTCGCCGAAAACGGGGGCATCTCGGGCTCGGCATTCAAGCGAACATTTTTGATTCCACGGGCACTATTAATGCTGCTGCACAAGCCGGAAACGCCAATGTAGCGGAGTCTGCCAAAGGATCGTTCCTGGTGCCGCTACCGGTTGCCGGTCCCCAATATCGGCTCTATCTGACCGACTCCCCGAAAGTCTTTATTGAAGGAGACCTTTATGGCATGTATTTCTTCGGCTACGGCAATTTCATTTCTACCTCAAATAGCATTGGCTTGACCATTAA
>JGI12635J15846_10002573_pt1 | contig 15861 bp, 10 predicted proteins | sample BlaSpr_A8_OM2_M2_FD_15846 | JGI IMG/M metagenome (IMG submission 15846) | reverse complement strand
GATGTAGACCTCTCTCGCCACTTCGGCCCAGGCGCTCTGAATTTTAAATCCGCCTGCGAGATCAACGACTTCCTCTGCTCCCTCGCCAGGCTGATGATCGAAAATCGCATCTCCGCCCGCCGCGCCTCGGTTCTGGCCTACATCGCCTGCCTCGAGCTCCGTACCCTTCCCGCTATCGAACACGAACTCGAACCCGACGATTACACCCCGCGCATCGTCTTCGACCCTCCGGAACCTATCGAGACGAGAATGGACGCAAGCACAGAAGCAATCGCCGCCAAAGATGCTGGCGCCGCGCTCAGCACCTAGCGAACTAGCGGGTTGTAGGCGTGCCGAGGACTTCGCGGATGGTGCGGAGTAGCGCCATGCGGTTGAAGGGTTTGGTCAGGATGCGGACGGAGGAGCCGGCTTGGGCGGCTTCGGCGGCGGCGTGTTCGCTGTAACCGGACATGAAGATGACGCGCAGGGCGGGATCCTGTTGCTGGAGCAAGGCGGCGAGTTGCTGGCCGGTCATGCCGGGCATGACGAGGTCGCTGACCAGGAGATCGATCTCTTCTGCCCGTTCGGCGGCGAGTTTGAGAGCTTCCTGGCCATTGCGAGCTTCGATGACGGTGTAACCCGCGGCGACGAGGAACTCGCGGGCGAGTTCGCGGACGTCGGCTTCGTCTTCGGCGAGCAAAACGGTTTCGGTGCCCCGCGGGGCTTCGGCGTAGCTAATGGTTGCACCGGTAGCGTCGATGGGCTGATCGACACGAGGCAGATAAACCTTGAATGACGTGCCTTTGCCCACTTCGCTGTAGACCCAGACGAAGCCGCCGCTCTGTTTTACAACGCCATAGACCGTGGAGAGGCCCAAGCCGGTTCCTTTCCCTTGTTCCTTGGTGGTGAAAAACGGCTCGAAGATGCGGGCTTGGGTTTCCTGGTCCATGCCGGTGCCGGTATCGCTGACGGCGAGGAGGATGTACTGGCCGGGTGTAACGACTGGGCGCGCGTTGGCGTAGGACCGGTCGAGCTCTGCGTTTGAAGTCTCGATCACCAGGCGGCCGCCGTTGGGCATCGCGTCGCGCGCATTGACGGCGAGATTCATGATGACCTGCTCCATCTGGCTGGCGTCGGCGCGGATAGCGCCGAGATCGGGAGAGGTGCGGACGACGAGATCGACGTCTTCTCCAAGCAGGCGCGGAATGAGCTTGCCCATATCCTCGACGATTTTATTGAGATTGATGACGCGCGGCTGGAGCACTTGCATGCGGCTGAAAGCGAGAAGCTGGCGGGTGAGGGACGCGGCGCGATCGGCGGCGCGATCGATGAGCTCGACTTTGCGGGCAGCGGCGTCGCCCTGAGGGAGAGCGTTGAGCAAAAGTTCGGTGTGGCCCTTGATGACCATGAGCAGATTGTTGAAGTCGTGGGCGACGCCGCCGGCAAGACGGCCGACGGCTTCCATTTTTTGCGCCTGGCGGAGCTGGTCTTCGAGAAGCTGGCGCTCGCCGACGTCCTGGGCCACGACGAGGTAGACGGGGCGGCCGGCGTACTCGAGGCGATGCGCGATCACTTCGGCGTCGATGATCTTGCCGTCTTTGCGGACGTGCTTCCACGTCGGTTTAGCGTGAGGCCCGAAGCTTGGCTGCCTGAGGAAATCAAGAAAGGCGACGTGTTCGGTAGCTGGACGAAAATCCAGGATGGTCATGGATTCGAATTCGGTGGTCGAGTAGCCGAAGAGTCTTACGGCGGCGTCGTTGACCTGAAGGCAGAGGAAGGACTCGCAGTCGAAAACCCAGGTTGGCAGCGGGTTACTGGAGAAAAAGAGGCGGAACATCGCGGCGCTGTTGCGGAGCGCATCCTCGGCGCTGCGGCGCTCGATGGCGAGAGCGATGTGGCCGCCGACGGAATCGAGAAATTCGAGGTCGCGCTCGTCGTAGATCTTTTCATTGCGGTAGTGCTGGACCGCGAGGACGCCGATGGTGGCGGTCGGAGTTTTCAGCGGAACGCCGAGCCACGCTGGAGAGGGAGAGCCGACGAGTTCGACTTCGCCGCGCTGCGCGAGGCGGTCGAACTCGGATTGCGGGATGAGCATTGCGCGGCCGGTGCGGAACACAAGCGATGTGCAGGTGCGCGGGAGTTTTTGCGGAGCAGGTTGCGTGTCGAATTCATCGGTGAAGAACGCGAAGTGGAAATTGTCGGTTTCGCGATTGTGGAGCACGACGAAGCAATTCTCGGCGTACAGAACCTTACTGAGCGATTGATGAATGCTCAGCAGGAGCTGATCGAGGTTGGAGGTTTCGTTGAGCGCGTGAATGATGTCGGAGATGACCTGGCGCTCTTCCTGCATGCGACGGACATCGGTGATGTCGAGAAAGCTGACTACGATGGCCTCGACGCCGGGGTAGCGGAGGTGGTTCTGGCAGGAGACTTCGAACCAGCGCCACGTGCCGTCTTTGCGCTGGATGCGGTAGTTGTTGCTGATCCAGCCGCCGGGAGTGGCGACGAGCTTGTCGATGCAATCCTGGGCGGCGCCGCGCTGATCGGGATGGAGCAGATTCACAACGGGAGTGCCGACCAGTTCGCTGTTGAAATAGCCGAGGACGCGGCCGAAGCCTTCGCTGGCGTAAATGACGGAGCCGTCGCTGGTTAGAAGGGCGAGGAGTTCGCGGGTAGAGCCCAGCAAAGAGGAGAGTTGCTCAGGGGAGAGCTGCTGTAGGCCAAAGGTGGCCAGGTCGGATGGCGGGCGCTGAGGCATGAGATTGCTGCCGTGATGCGTTGCCGGAGCGAGCGAGGATTCGCTTTGCTACGGGCGGGTAGCGGGCAGCCTCCATTAAGCTGGCGATTTCGCGCACGGCTACGAAGGACACGATTCGGGCCGGGGGAAAGTCGCGATGGGGATAGTTTAGGGGAGTACGAAGGTGGTAAGCCGTGGAAATTCAACGGGAGGACCTAAAAATGACTGTACGGAGGGACAGGGCGAATGCAGCTAAGTCGTGGGCGAAACAGAAGACAGTTCCTCTATTCTTGTGGCTGGTTATAGCAGGTTCTTGTTGGTTGGCGTGGTAGGCTCGCGGCGAATCGCAAGGCGTCATCAGATCGTTCATCAGATTGTGTGAGCAGGATTTAGCGGGAGGGTTAGGCGTGGAACATACGATTTGGAAGGACATGTTTGTGATGGGGTTGCCGCTGGCGGAGAAGATTTTGCGGCCGGTGGTGGTGTATGCGTTTTTGGTGATTAGTTTGAGGCTTTCGGGGAAGCGGGAGTTGGTGCAGCTGAATCCGTTTGATTTGGTGGTCCTGCTGACGCTGTCGAATACGGTGCAGAACGCGATTATTGGGGACGACAACAGCGTCAGCGGTGGCTTGATTGGGGCGACTTCCCTGCTGCTGGTGAACTATTTGGTGGTCCGGTTTTTGTATAACCATAAGCGGCTTGATCAGATTGTTGAAGGACGGGAGGATGTGCTGATCGACAAGGGCAAGGTGAAGACCGACCGGTTGAAGAAAGAGTTGATCACGATGCAGCAGTTGGCAGCGGCAGCGAGGAAGCAAGGGTTTGATGATCTGACGGAGGTCGCTCAGTGTGTGCTGGAGCCCGGAGGTACGATGACATTTATCGGAAAGAAACCGGACGAAGAAGATACGCGGCACGCGGAGATTTTGAGGCGGTTTGAGATGGTGACGGAGGAGTTGGCGAGGATGAGGAAGGCGCTGCCGGAGCAAGGGTGACCGGTGATTTGTGACTGGTGACTAGTTGGGCTTGAGACGCGGTTTGCAGTCGGCGGCTGGGATTATGACGAGGATCGGTTGAGAGCCTTCGGCCGCCTGTCGGCGGCCTCAGGATGACAACGCTCTTGTATTTGGCGTCAGGGAGACAGAGCGCCGAGAGGGATAGCGACGAGACCGAGACCGTGACCGTGCCGTGGCTATTTTGAGGTGATGTCGATCGTGTTGTCGTCGGCGGTGCGGTCGATAAGTTTGTTATAGGGGTCGATGCCGGCGCGGGTTGGTTTTTGGTCGACGATGATTTCGAAGGTTTGGTGTTCCTGGGTGAGCTTCTCTTTTTTCAGGGAGAGAGGCTTTTCGTGGTCTTTTTCGCCGGTGAAGACGCCGATGTCGATGTAGTCATTGAGCGGCATGGGAGTTTCGTTGCCGTTTTCGTCGGCTTTGGCTTTGCGGGCTTGGACTTCTAGCACGACTTTGTATTTGTGGTCGGGCATTTCGGTGGCGATCGCGGTGAGCGCTTTGTTGTCGTAGAGGACGATGGACTCGAACATGTCGGTGATGAGGTACTGCATGTCGGGCGGAGTTTGTTCGCGTAAGGCGGCCACGAACTGGCGCGTGTCGGGATACGGAGCAGTCTGATTGTCGGTTGCGTTTGCGTAGTGATATTCGTCGAGAAATTTCTTGAGCGCGGCGTTGACCTTGTCCTCGCCGATGTAGTCGGCGAGCGTGTACATCACTAGTCCACCTTTTTGATACCAGACGTAGGGTTCACGCTGAACGAGGACGAGTGGCGGTTCTTTGCGGATTTCTCCGGCGCGGCCGCGAAGATATGCGTCGAGTTCGTGTTTCAGATATTTGTGGATGTTGTCGGCGCCGTATTTTTTCTCCATCACCTTGAGCGCGGAATATTCGGCGAGCGTTTCAGACATCATGTTGGAGCCGCGCACCTGAGCGCCGATGAGCTGATGTCCCCACCATTGATGGCCGAGCTCGTGAGCGGTGACGAAATAGGTGAAGTCGATGTCGTCGGGCTTTTTCATGCGGGCGATGAAGCCCATGCCTTCGGAGTACGGGACGGTGTTCGGAAAAGATTGCGCGAAGGCGCGGTAGCGCGGGAATTCGATGATGCGGAACTGGTCGAATTGATATGGGCCGAAGCTTTTGTCGTAGTAGTCGAGGCCGGACCTGGTGGCCTGGAGCATGTCGTCGAGATCGTATTCGTGACCGGGCGTATAGAAGATCTGGAGATTGATGTTTTTGTATTTTTCCTGTTTCACCTGGTAGCGGCCGGAGAGATAGGAGAAGAAATCCAGCGTATGGGTCGGACCCATGTCGTATTCGTAGAAGTGGCGCCCGTTCTCGGTCCATTCCCTCTTCAGGTAGCCGGGAGCGATGGCGATCTGGTCGCCGGATGTGCTCACGATGGTGTGGTAGCTGATCCAATCGGAATCGGACGTGAAAAGATTGACGCGTTCCCAGTAGGGATCGCCGCGATCGGCGAGTTCTTCGAGCGCCGGAAGTTTCTCTTCGGAGCGGCGGCGGGGATCATCGAGCTCGACGTTGCGATCGTAGCCAATGAATGGGAGATAGTTGGAGTCGAAAAAGGTGCCGTTGTAGGCGAGTTCGGGGCGCTCGTTACCGTCGCGGAAACCGCGGGATTCCCAGCCGACGTTGAAACTCATACGGGTGGATTCGCCGGGCTGGAGGGGCTTATCGAGCGCATAGATGGTGTAGATTTCGCGTGGGCCGGAGGAGACTCTGTGGAACGCGCGATCGAAAGTAACCGACTCGACGCTCTGAAGCGTGCTGGTGATGTGGACCTGATCGACGGGTTTGTCGGTTTTGTTTTGCAGCAGGAATGACCCGGTGCCCTCGAAAGAGCGGCGGTCTGGATAAATGTCGATTTTTGATTCGACGGCAATAATTTTCGGCTGCGGAATAAGTTCGTACTTCTTGTAGTTGCGCTCGTAGTCGGCCTGAATGGTGCGGCGCTGCTTGGCGCTGAGGAATTCGTTCCAGACATGCCCGTTCACGTAATACCAGGCGCCGCTGGCGATGGCGGCGACGAGGAAGAAGACCAGAGCGGGAATCAGGCGCGGGAGACGTTGGGCGGCGACCTTGGTTCGCGCGGACCAACTGTCTTCGGCGCCACGACGCGCGTATGCGATCGAAATGATGCCCAAGACGGCCATGATCGCAAACCAGTAGACAAGCGACCAGATGAGCGCGGCGACGAAGTGGCCGTATCCGTTCATGTCGCTGTAGGTGTAAGGCGGCGTCTGGCCGGGCAGGTAGAGGGTGTTTTCGTAGCCGTAGCGGAAAAGGATCGGTATGAGAACGAAGACACCGATGACGATTCCATGGCCGACGAATTTGTTGCTGACTACGGTTTGAACGAAAAAGGCCAAGAGCATGAAGGTCAGAACCTGGGGATAGACGACGAGGAAAAGCTCTTTGAAGTATTGGCCGAATTCGTAGTGGTGGTAGCCGAGGATGGTCTGCATGAAGATTCCGCAGGCCATGGCGATGACGAGAAGAATGATTTCGGCGACAGCGAGCGCGAAGAATTTGCTGAGCCAGTCGGTGGTTTCGCGCATGGGAAGCGCGTCGTGGATGCCATCGAAATGCGTGTCGCGCTCGCGCCAAATGAGCTCAGCGGCGTAGAGAGTTGCGACGATGTAGAAAAAGAGAGTGGCTGAGCCTTCGACGGCTTGCAGCATGAGGTAGGTGACGGGCCAGACGTCGCGGCCGGCGAGGCGACCCGCGAAATAGCCGTTGTTGATGGCGAAGGCGACGAGAAGTGCGGCGAGTGCCCAGAACGGGATTTCGCGAAGGATATTGGAGAGGCGGAGACTCGTGAGGGAGATGAGCTGGCGCCAGGTTGTGCCGGAGTTAAAGACTTGATGAACAAGCGGGAGCTTGGCGGCGATGATGCTGCGCTTGGGGCGAGGATCTTCTTGCTCGAGGAATTTTGCCTTGGCGGCGCGGCGTTTGCTGCTGACGGCGGTCAGGGCTTCGACGGACATCGGGAAGAGCGCGAAGGCGGCGATCAGTGCAATAACACCGAGACCAACCCAGAGGAGGCGGTTGTAGAGGAAGACGCCGGTATAAGTGAACAGAAGGGTGTTTTTCTCGACGACGGTCCAATAGCGCGAGATCGCGTCTCCGAGCAGGAAGCCGACGGGATCGAGGATGCCGCTCCAGAAATGTTCGAGGCTGCGTGTGGCGCTAAAAACAGTGATGCCGATGACGTAAGCCATGAAAAAGACAACGCCCTGAAGGTAGACGACGATGATTTTGCGGCTGAGGGCGGCGACGCAGAAAAACAGCGAGCCTAAGAAGAAGATTTGGGGAACGACGAAATAGAGAAACGGCTGGAAGTACCACCAGATGTGACCGCTGGTGAGACGGGTGTGGTCGGCCCAGGGTACGGAAGAGCCGGCCATGGTGCCAAAGACCAAGCCGCTGAAAGCGAAAACTGTGGCGACGAAGGAACCGGCCCAGCGGCCGCCGAGGTAAGCAAATTTTGAAATCGGCTTGGTGAAAAGGATCTGGTAGGTGTCGCGCTGGAAATCGCGAAGGATCGAAGTGCCGAAAATTGCGGCGATGACGATGATGCCGAAGAGCGTGAGGTTCATGTAAACGGCGTTGATCGCCCACGGGCCGTTGAGCAAGACTTTGCCATTGCCGACGGGGCCGAAATCCTCGGCAGCGACGGAGAGGAAGCTCATGCCAAACCACAGAACGAAGTAGGCGTAGGTCGAGATGCCCTTCAGTCGGAACTTGAGTTCAAAGAGGAAAAATTCCCAGAACATTTTGCTCGCGCCTCCCGGTCAGTTCTTTGCCTGGCTTGATGGGGCCTGGCTGCCGTTGGTTTGTTTAGAGAGCGTGAGGAAATAGACGTCTTCGAGATTGGCGTCGTCCTGGGTGAAGCCGTCGCCGGGGCTGGTGTCGCTGTAGACGCGGACTTCGTGGAGGCCGCCGACGAGATGTGTGGAGACGACATTGAAGTTCGCGTCGATGGCGGAGAGTTCGGCGTCGGTGCTGACGACTTTGCTCCAGAGTTTGCCGCGGAGGGAGTCGAGGGCTTCGGCGGGCGAGCCTTCGACGAGAAGCTGGCCGTTGCTGATGATGGCCATGCGCGGGCAGAGTTCGCGGACGTCTTCGACAATGTGCGTGGAGAGGATGACGATTACGTTGCGGCCGATGGAGCTTAGGAGATTGAGGAAGCGATTGCGTTCGGCGGGGTCGAGGCCGGCGGTGGGCTCGTCCACGATGATGAGCTTGGGATTCGCGAGAAGAGCTTGTGCAATGCCGAAGCGCTGCTTCATGCCACCCGAGTAAGTGCTAAGAGCTTTCTTGCGGGAATCCCANAGATTGGTTTGGTTGAGGAGAGCGTCGACCATTTCTTTGCGCTCACCGGCGTTGGTGATTCCCTTCATGACGGCGAGGTGGTGGAGCATGTCCACCGCGTTCATTTTGGGGTAGACGCCGAACTCCTGCGGCAAGTAGCCGAGGACCTGGCGGACGGAGTTTTTCTGTTTGAGGACGTTGAGATCGTCGAGCCAGATTTCGCCGTCGTCGGGATCCTGGAGGGTGGCGACGGTGCGCATGAGCGTGCTCTTGCCGGCGCCGTTGGGGCCGAGGAGGCCGAACATGTTGTTGCCGATGGTCAGAGAGACGTTTTTTAGGGCTTGGACGCCGTTGGGATAGGTTTTCGAGAGGCTGGAGATTTTTAGAGGCACGCACGGCTCCTGGTGTCAGATGGGTGAAGGGAGGTTATATCACGTTGGACGACCGGCTACCGGTTCAGGCAGTGGGATGGCTGCGCGAAGGGGGAGCGTTGCTTGGCGGGGATAGAAACGAAGGAAGGGGCGGATTTGTTTCATACGGAGCGGAGGATTGAGGTCGTGCTGACGGTGAGATCCTTCGGCCTCCTTCGGATGCCTCAGGATGACAACCGCAAAGAAAGAGAACGCTTAAAGAAAGAGAACGCGTTCGGATGGCTGAGGATGACAGCGGGAAGAAAAAACGAATCGCGAATATTCGATTGGTCTGGGCGTTTGGGGCGCGGCGGTGCTGCGCCCGTACAACTTCGTGCCTAAGGGAGACTGGGTACCTTATCTTGCATCGCGCACAGGCAGGAGTGCCTGTGCCACTTCTAGTGGATGAGGAAGCCGGTGGCGGCCAAGAGGACGCCGATGGTGGCGATGGTGATGCCACTGAACCAGAACAATCGCTTTTTGGTCAGGAGCGTGATCGAGCAGATGACCAAACCCATTTCGAGGAAGACTTCGCCGCCGTCGAAACGGTCGGCTCGGTGGCTGACGACGTCGCGTTCGGCTTCCAATTCCTTGGCCTGGTCGCTGATGGTGTCTTTGTCTTTTTCGTAGCGTTCGACTTCCTTGACGTATTTCTCGTGGACGGAGGCGACTTTTTCTTTATCGCCGGGAGAGAGGACGGCGAGCATGTCGGCGACGGCTTCCATCTCGTGAAGGCGGATGTTCTTCGCTTGGTAGTAATTCCACTGATCGCTGGCTTTGGCCTGAAGGAGGAGTTCTTCGGTGTGGGCGCGGTGGCCGAGAAGAGTGACGATGGCGCCGAGGACGGCGATGATGGCGATCGTTACGGTGACGGGGATGGTGAGCGGGTGATGGTGTGCGTCTTCTTCTTGTTCGGGGAGCTCGATGCCTTCGGACATTTTGTCGTGGCGTCCTTTCGGGTCGTTGGAGTGTTGCAGAACTATCTCACGATTTTGGTGGGAGAGTGAAGATGAGGTTGTCGGTCGGACAAGTGGTATCGGTGGTGTTGGATCTAAACCCCGCGATCTGGGAAACGATCGCGGCTACAGGGTGGCGAACGCATAAGTCCAGGTGTGGCAGGAAAAACCAGATTCCTCGCTTCGCTCGGAATGACAGAGCTCAAGTAGTGGCGAACATCTTGCTGCGATTAGGCGTCGGCGGCGATGGATTTTAGGGAGTCGGAGGCGACGGAGAGGGTGTAGTCGATGTCGGCGGGGGTGTGGACGGCGGAGACGAATGCGGCTTCGAATTGGGATGGGGCGAGGAAGATGCCGCGGTCGAGCATTTCGCGGAAGAAGCGGGCGTAGCGCTGCGTGTTGCTGCGTTTGGCGCTGGCGTAGTCGCGGACGGGCTGGTCGCTGAAAAAGAGAGTTGAGAGCGAGCCGGAGTTGTTGACCTGGCCGGGGAGATTTGCTTCGGCCAACGCTTTGCGCAGACCCGATGCGAGTCGGTCGCCTTGTTCGGCGATGCGATGGTAAAGGCCTTCGGCGCTGAGTTGCTTAAGCGTGGCAATGCCCGCGGCCATGGCGAGCGGGTTTCCTGCCAGCGTCCCTGCCTGATAGACGGGGCCGAGCGGGGCGATGTGGTTCATGAGGTCGGCGCGGCCGCCGTATGCGGCGCAGGGCAATCCGCCACCGATGATTTTCCCGAGCGTGGTGAGGTCGGCGTCGACATTGAAATATTGCTGGACGGCGCCGTTGTGGAGGCGGAAGCCGGTGATGACTTCGTCGACGATGAGGAGCGAGTGGTGCATGCGGGTGAGTTCGCGCAGGTCGGCGAGGAAACCTTGCTCGGGCAGCACGACGCCCATGTTGGCGGCGATGGGCTCGACGATGACGGCGGCGATTTTGTTTTTGTGTTCGTTGAAGAGGCGCGCGGTGGCGTCGATATTGTTGTAGGGGGCGTTGAGCGTGAGTTGCGCGAGCGCTTCGGGAACGCCGGGGCATTCGGCGATGCTGAGCGTGGCAAGGCCGGAGCCGGCGTCGGAGAGGAAGCTGTCGGCATGGCCGTGGTAGCAGCCGCGGAATTTGAGGATGTAGTCGCGCTTGGTGACGCCGCGCGCGAGGCGGACGGCGGACATGGTGGCTTCGGTGCCGCTGGAGACGAAGCGGATTTTTTCGAGCGCGGGGATGGCGCGATTGATCAGTGTGGCGAGCTCGACTTCAAGCTCGGTGGTGACGCCGAAGCTGGTGCCGCGGGCGGCTTGCGTGGCGATGGCTTGCGTGACTTGCGGATTGGCGTGGCCGAGAAGAAGAGCGCCCCAGGAGCAGACGAAATCGAGGTAGCGGTTGCCGTCGGCATCGTAGAGGTATTGGGCTTCGCCCCGATCGATGATGAGCGGGTCGGTTTGGACGTGGCGGAAGGCGCGGACGGGGGAGTTGACGCCGCCGACGAGGAGTTTTTCGGCGCGGGTGAAGATTTCGCGCGAGCGGGGGCGGGAGAGTTTGGATTTTGTTTGCGGGGCGGTCATCGGGCGATTCTCAGGTTAGAGATTTGGGCGATTGAGACATTGTAAGCGTGTTTGTGGTGGGTGGGGCAAGTGTTCGGGGGGAAGAAAAATCTAACGCCGAGACGCGGGGGGGCACAGAGGAACGCGAAGGATTTCGGCTCCTATGGGCGGAGCCAGCGGGCTAGGTCTTTGGCGTGGTAGGTGAGGATGATGTCGGCGCCAGCGCGCTGGATGCTGGTGATGAGTTCGAGGACGGCGCGTTTTTCGTCGAGCCAGGCGTTGGCGGCGGCGGCTTTGACCATGGCGTATTCGCCGCTGACGTTGTAGGCGCCGACGGGGACGTTGAAATTGTCGCGAACGCGGCGGATGACGTCGAGATACGGGAGCGCGGGCTTGACCATCACCATGTCGGCGCCTTCCTCGATGTCGAGTGCGACTTCTTTGAGGGCTTCGCGGGCGTTGGCGGGATCCATCTGGTAGCTGCGGCGATCGCCGAATTGCGGCGTGGATTGCGCGGCTTCGCGGAACGGGCCGTAGAAGGCGGAGCTGTATTTGGCGGCGTAGGCGAGGATCGGGAGATGCTCGAATTTGTGATCGTCGAGCTTGGCGCGAATGGCGGCGACGCGGCCGTCCATCATGTCGCTGGGGGCGACGATGTCGGCGCCTGCGCGTGCGTGGGAGAGAGCTTGATTGGCGAGGATTTCGAGCGTGGCGTCGTTGGCGACTTCGCCGTTTTCGATGACGCCGCAATGGCCGTGGTCGGTGTATTCGCAGAGGCAGACATCGGTGATGACGACGAGTTTTAAATTGCTGGCGCGAATGGCCTCAACGGCGCNCTGGACGATGCCTTGGGCGTGCGTGGACCTTGAGCCGGTCGCGTCTTTGGATTCGGGGAGGCCGAAGANGATGATGCCGGGGATGCCGAGTTGTTCGACTTCGCGGCACTCTTCGAGGAGTTGATCGACGGATTGCTGCGCGATGCCGGGCATGGAGCTGACGGGCTGGCGGACTTTCGTGCCGGGGCAAGCGAACATCGGGTAGATGAGGCCGGCCGTCGAGATGCGCGTTTCGCGGACGAGATTGCGAAGAGCTTCGGTGCGGCGCAGGCGGCGCGGGCGATGAGTGGGGAAGCTCATCCGCGGGTGGCTCCTGAGGCGTGGTTTGCGGATGCGAGCTTTTTTTCCTGCCGGGCGAAATGACTTTCCAGCGCGGCGATGACAGCTTCGGCCGTGGTGTCGGCGGCGGTGATCAGATTTGTAACGCCGTGATCGCGGAGGGCCGCGGCGGTGACGGGGCCGACGGCGGCGATGGCGATTTTGTTTTGCAAGGCGGTGAGCGATTCCCTTCCGATCAAGTCCGCGAGATTGTTGACGGCGCTGGGGCTGAAGAAGAGAGCGGCGTCGGAATTTTCGTCGAGGACTTCGGTGACGCGGGCCCGATCCACGTTGCTTGGTGGGAGCGTGTGATAGGCGACGACTTCGGTGACATTGGCGTCGAGTTTTTTGAGCGCGGCGGGCAAGTCGGGATTGGCGCGGTCGCTGCGCGGGAGGAAGACGGATTTGTTGCGGAGTTGCTGCGCGAGTTCTTCGGCGAGGGCGAGGCCGAGGTGCGTTTTCGCTACGTGCGTAACGTGCAAGCCTGCCTTGACGGCGGCTTGGTTTGTCGCGGGGCCGACGGCGGCGATTTGTGGGCGACTCGATGGGCGGAGAATGCCGAGATTTGTGGTGGAGGCACGCTGTGCGACGGATTGAACGGCGTTGGCGCTGGTGAAGAGAACCCAGTCGAATTCCTGCCAGCGATGCAGCGCGGCGTCGAGCGGCGCGAAATTTTCTGGCGTCGAGAACGCGACGAGCGGCAGTGAGATTGGGATGGCGCCGCGGCGTTCGAGTTTGGTGACGAGATCGGAGCTTTGCTCGACGGCGCGCGTGATGACGATTCGGTGGCCGAAGAGAGCGGAGGCGCCGGCGCTGGTGCGCGGGGAGGGATCAGCCACGTTGGCGGCTCACTTCTTGCAGGATGGACTGGGCGCCGGCGTTGATGAGGAGCTGGCCCATGCGTTCGCCGAGGGCGCGGGCTTGGTCGGGCGGCGCAGAGGCGCGCTGCTTGATGTATTGCGTGCCGTCGACGCTGCAAACGCACGCTTCGAGGACGAGTTCGTTGCGTTCCATGCGAGCCCACGCGCCGAGGGGAACCTGGCAGCCGCCTTCAAGCGTGCTGAGAAGCGTGCGCTCGGCGATGATGGCGCTCCGCGTTTCGGGATCGTCGAGTTTTTCGACGGCGGCGGAGGTATCTGCGTCGTCGGCGCGACATTCGACGCCGATGGCACCTTGGCCGACTGCGGGCAAGAAGATGTCGGGCGCGAAGACTTCGGTGATGCGATGCGTTGCGCCGAGGCGATCGAGTCCGGCTTTGGCAAGCATGATGGCGTCGTATTCGCCGCTCTCGACTTTGCGGAGGCGCGTGTCGACGTTGCCACGGAGGTCGCGGATGTCGAGGTCGGGGCGGAGATGCAACAGTTGCGCGCGGCGGCGGAGGCTGCCGGTGCCGACGCGGGCGCCTTCGCGGAGCGCGGCGAGATTGGCGCCATTGTTGGAGACGAGGCAGTCGCGGATGTCTTCGCGGCGCAGAATCGCGGGGAACGAGAGGCCGGGCGGCGTTTTCGTCGGGATGTCTTTGACGCTGTGAACGGCGATGTCGATGGAATTGTCGATCAGAGCTTCTTCGAGTTCCTTGACGAAGATTCCCTTTCCGCCGATTTCGGAGAGCGACGTGTGCGCGAGTTTATCGCCGCTGGTCTTGATGATGACGATTTCGCCTTCGATGCCGGCGGATTGAAAGACCTGGCGGCGGACGAATTCGGCCTGCCATTTGGCGAGGAGACTGCCGCGGGTGCCGATGCGGAGCTGGCTCATCGCTTGTCCCGATCGGAGAGGAAGAGATCGCGGAGGGCTTCGACGTTTTGAATTTTGCGGCGGAGTTCGCGCTCGTCGCGGAGACGTTCCGCGGGCTGGACGAGAAATTTTTCGAGCATCTCTTCCATGATCGATTCGATGTGTTCGCGATCAGTCGGCGAGAGATGCGTTGCTTGGGCGAGGCGCGCGTGGAGGAAAGCGGCGCGGTCTTCGCGGAGGCGGGCGCGGAGGGCGGAGACGAAGCCGACAAGTTCAACGCTGGCTTGCCACGAGAGAAATTTGGCGACGTGGTCTTCGATGATGGCTTCGGCGCGGGGGACTTCCCCTTCGCGGGCCTGGCGATTTTGAGCAACGATGGAGCTGAGGTCGTCGAGATTGTAGAGATAGGTGTTGTAGATGTCAGCTGCGGCGGACTCGATGTTGCGCGGGAGGCCGAGGTCCATCAGGAAAAGAGCGCGGCCGGAGCGGGCTTCCATTGCGGATTCGAGGACGAGGCGCGAGAGGACGGGATCTTCGGTCGAGATGGAAGAGACGACGACGTCGGGCTTGAGCAGCGCGTTTTGCCAGTCGGCCCATTCGACGACGGTGCCGTCGACTTTGTGCGCGAGCTCTTCTGCGCGGTCACGCGATCGATTCATGACGAAGAGGTCGGTGACGCCGCGGTCGCGAAGCGTGTTGACGACTTGCTCGGAGACTGTGCCAGCGCCGATGACGAGCGCGGTGTGGCCGGCGAGTTTGCCGAAGATGCGTTCGGCGAGCTTTACACCGGCAGCGGCGACGGACATCGGGCGCATGCCAAGTTGCGTGTCGGTGCGGACGCGCTTGCCGACTTCGAGCGCGCCTTGAAAGAGGCGGTTTAAAACGGGGCCGGTCGCGCCTTGTTCGTGGGCGGATTTGTAGGCGTCGCGGACCTGGCCGATGATCTCGGCTTCGCCGAGGAGCATGGAGTCGAGTCCGGCAGAGACGCGGAAGAGATGGCGGACGGCGTTGCGATCGTAATGGTGATAGAGCGAGCTGAAGAGTATTTCGGCGCCGACGGAGTGGAATTCGCTGAGGAACGAAGCGAGTGCTTTGAGGCTGTCGTGCGCGGATTCGGGTGGAACGCCGTAGACTTCGCTGCGATTGCAGGTGGAGAGGACGAGCGTTTCTTCGAGAATGCCTCGGGCGCGGAGTTCGTCGGCGGCACGGCGCGCTTGCTCGGCGGTGAACGAGACGCGTTCACGCACTTCGACGGGCGCGGTGCGGTGATTTAAGCCGACGAGGACGATTTCCATTTGGTGATCGCTCGATCCTTTCCTGGCGCCTCTATGCTGAGCGTTGGCGGCCAAAGATTCAGTGTATTCCGATCGCTGCGACGGCGACGCTAAAAGTAACGATGACTGTGTGACAAGTATAAGTTCACGACGGTGAAACTGAGTACGACGATCACAAAATTGAAAATGCAAAGGCGCGACGCGCGGACGCCGCGCCATGCTGTCGTGCGCGAAAGCAGCCAGTAGATGGCGTAGAGCAAAACCACGAAGAGGGTGACCACGTATTTAGGGTCGAAATATTGACCCGTGAGCCGATCGACCCAAACGAAGCCGAGGGCCGTGCCGATGGCGATGGAGACGATGCCGACGAGGACGCTGGAGCGGCTCATGCGCTCGAGGAGTTCGAGCGGCGGGAGGCGCCAGACGAATTCGGTGAGGTTGCGATTGCGGAGGAGGCTGTTTTCGACGAGGAAGATGAGGCTCAGGACGAACGAGAGCGCGAATGCGGCGTAGGCGAGAATGCTGAGCGTGACGTGAAAGGCGAAGACGGGGCCGTGTGCGGGTGGAGGAGAAAGTTTGTCGCCGGTGGTGAGATTGGCGGCGAGGAAGAATGCGAGTACGAACGGCATCACGAATGCGCCGACGGAACGCTGGCGATGGAAGAGTTCGAGGCCGAGATAGGTCAGCGCGAGAAGCCAGCCGAAGAGAGAGAGCGAGCCGTTGAGATCGTGGTACGG
>JGI12635J15846_10002572_pt1 | contig 15861 bp, 12 predicted proteins | sample BlaSpr_A8_OM2_M2_FD_15846 | JGI IMG/M metagenome (IMG submission 15846) | reverse complement strand
TGCCAAGGATCGTCGTGCGGGAAGCATCGGCGGCTACGATTTTTGGCTGCCCGCGAATAAAACCCTTGTCCTGATAGAAATTCGCGGCGTAGCGGACGTTGTCGGGAATGGTCTGGTCGTCGCGTCCAGCTTTGGAGACGCTATCGACCTGCACGGTGAGCAGGACGGGAATTCCTTCGGTTTTGAGTTGGCGCGCCAACGACACGACGGCGCAGGCGCCCCAGCTATGGCCGTACAAAATGATGTGAGCGGAGCGCTTTTGCTGTTCGGTGAGTGCGGATGCTGATTTTGCGCCGAGCAGATTCAAAATGAGATCGTGAGCGTCTTCCACACGCCGATTTTCAAAAGTCGCCACGTGAATCGCGTTCGGGTAGGCGTCGCGCAGGCTTTTCGCGACTTGCACGGTCGTATGCACAGAGTCGTCGTGGCGCACGTAGCCGCCGAGGAAGCCGATCACGATGGGGCGCGAATCGTCGCCGGCGCGCACCGATTTCGGATCGCCACTTGAGGAGGCGGCCGACACAGCCGAGCGCGAATTGTTTGAATTTTCCGTCGAATCGGGTTGATTCGCATGCGCCGAAAGCAGCGGCAATAACAGCGTTATCGCCATAATCGCTCCGCGAAAACTCAGCACCGATATGCGCCCGCCGCGAATCCAATAGCTAGAAATAACCCGCACACAAAATGAGATGATACGTGCGAGGACGCGGTTACCTGGAAACGGAGGAAGGGAATGGCGCCGCAGCACCGTGTGTTGATTCTGGGAGGAGGATTCGGCGGGCTGAACGCCGCGCAAAAGCTGAAACGCGCGCCCGTAGAAGTGACCCTGATCGATCGGCGAAATTTTCATCTGTTCCAACCCCTGATGTATCAGGTAGCGACCGGATCGTTGTCGCCTGGTGAAATCGCGGCGCCATTGCGCGGGGTCCTGAGTCATCAGAAAAACGCTCAGGTGCTGCTCGGAGAAGCGGTCGACATTGATCCTGACGCGAAGCGCGTCATTCTGCGGGATGGCGCGAATTTCGAGTACGATTCCCTGATCGTAGCAACCGGCTCGAAAACTTCGTATTACGGTAAAGATGGTTGGCGCGAATGGGCGCCAAGCCTGAAAACTGTCGAAGAAGCTACCGCAATTCGTCACAAAATACTATATGCATTTGAATGGGCCGAGCGGGCGAAGACCGAGGCCGAGGCGCGAGCGTGGCTGACGTTTGTAATCGTGGGCGCGGGTGCGACCGGGATGGAACTGGCGGGGGCGCTGGCGGAGATTGCGCGCGAGACGCTGAAGCACGATTTCCGGCGCATCAATCCGACCGAGGCGCGGATTATTTTGGTGGAGGGCGGTCCGCGGGTTTTGGCGTCTTACCCGGAGGATTTGTCGGCCAAAGCCGAGAAATTGGTGACGAAGCTGGGCGTTGAGGTCCAGAAGGGCGTGATGATCACCGACATCGACGGGGATGGGGTGACCTACAAAAAGGGCGATCAGAGCGGAAAATTGCCGGCGAAAACGGTGCTTTGGGGTGGCGGGGTTATCACCACGGAATTTGGCAAGAAGGTGGGAGAGCGGACGAAGGCGCCCACAGACAGGCACGGGCGGATCAAGGTCAATCCCGATTTGACGGTGCCTGGGTATCCGAACATTTTTGTGGTGGGCGACCTGGCGACGGTCGACGCGAAAAATGGGAAGCCGCTGCCGGGAGTGGCGCAGGTGGCGATGCAGGGAGGCACCTACGTGGCGAAGGTGATTCGCGGGAGGCTGGAGGGGAAGCGCGAGTTTCCGCCGTTCCACTATTTCGATAAGGGCGACATGGCTGTGATTGGGCGTAACGCGGCGGTCGCGAACATTTTCGGNTTTCATGTGTCTGGGTTTCCGGCTTGGTTTGTATGGCTGTTCATCCACCTGATGTACCTCGTGGAATTTCAGAATCGCGTAATTGTGTTTATGCAGTGGGGACTCGAGTACCTGACGTTCAGCCGCGGGGCGCTGCTGATCACGGGGCCGTCGGCGTCGGATCTGGACAAGCAGCCGAAGGCGGCGGTGAACGCTCAGGCATCGGGAAAAGGCTGATTCCGCGCGGCTTTGGGCTGATAGCTACGAGAAAGCCCTGAATGGAATAACGCTACAAGCTAAGGCAAACGTTGTATTGCCCCCGACGTGGCACGCTCGCATTCTGGCGGCGAACGGCGCGGTAAGCGATCCGCTCCGTCCAGTCCAGAATTGGGGCAAAGGATGCTGGGGAAATCGTCATCCAGATTGCCTGTACGCGCGGTGAAACGGCCGCGCGCCTTTCACGTGTTTCCTGCTCATCGTCAAGTCATTCCGTGTGAACTCATCCCGTGGTTGCTGGCGGCTGCGCTGCTGTTTGGTCTGGCAACGTTGACGCTGGCGTTGTCCGCGCATGCGGATACCACGGCCGGCAAATCGGCGGCGTCGAGCGCTGCCGCCGCATCGGCTGTGTTGGCGCAGCTTCCATCCAACGCCAACGATTTCGCGCGGGACTTTTTTCATCACGAAGTCGAAGCGCAGACGCAGGATCAATCCCTGTGGAGCTACCGCGAAACCAAGCGGGAAGATGGAAAGCTGAAGCTCTACGACGTCTACCAAACGCGGCAAGGCGAAATCGAAAGACTGGTCGCGATTGGCGGGCGGCCTTTGACGGCCGACCAACTGGCCAAGGAGGATTCGAGAATTCGGGAAGCCATCTCGGATCCGTCGCAGATGCACCAGCGTCAGAGAAAGCAGCGCGACGACGGCGAGCAAGCGCGCAAAATGCTGCGTTTATTTCCCGATGCGTTTCAATTTCGGTATGACGGCACCGAGGGGCTGCTCGTGCGGTTGCGCTTTTCACCGAATCCGAAGTTTCGGCCACCGGATCACGCGGCTCAAGTTTTTCACCACATGGAAGGCGTCGTGATGGTCGACGCCGAACAGCAGCGACTGGCCACGATCGACGGGAAGCTCACCAGCGAAGTGAAATTCTTCGGCGGAATATTCGGGCATCTCGAAAAAGGCGGCACCTTTAACGTGGAGCAGAAAGAAGTGGCGCCTGGCGTTTGGGAAGTCTCCGTGATGCACGTGCACATGAGCGGCAAGGCACTGCTCTTTAAAACGATCGATGTGCAGGAAGATGAAACGTATTCAGATTTCCAACCGGTGCCGCCTGAAACTTCGCTCGAGCAAGCCGCGCAACGATTGAAGGACACGCCCGCGGAGTCGACAGAAGCTCTCGCCATCAACTAGTTCTCAGTAGCTCGCAATTCGATTGAACCGCGCCGATCACGATTTTCTGCACCGTTCCAATTCTCTGCAACATCCTACGAGTGGCTTCCTACTGAATTACAGCGATCGCGGCGTTTCGTTCCGCTGAATTCGCTGAAGAGGAGTGGTCATGCGTGCACGCAAAGCGAGTCGCAAGTCTGGGAATCGATGGATCGCGAAGGTGACGACGGACTCCACGCATCCGACAAAGGGATTGTTTACGAAGGACGCGGCGACGATTGCGCACTCGCTGGCGTCGAAGTGCGTATCACCGAAGGGGCCGGCATCCGGGCTAAGGATGCTGAACTATTTCATCAATCGCGGCGGCAAAGGATTGACGGCGACTCGTCGCCGGACGTTGGAGCGCGCGAAAGCGATCATGATGCAGCGCCTGCACAGCAAGAAAACAAATCATTCGTCGCGGAGCAAGCGCGCGGGCTGAACGCGCAGAGTCCGTCGCGCCGGGAGCCACGTGGCGAGCAGGCCTAGAGCTATCATCGTGAGTGTGACGCCCGTGAAGACGAGAGGGTCGCGCGGCGTGGCTTGGTAGACGATTTGCGCTAGCAGTTGGCTCGCTACGACGCCGAGAATTAGTCCTACGCCTGAACCGATGAGCAGCATCGTGACGGGTCGGGCGAGCGCAGTGCGCATCAACTGAAGCGATTGCGCTCCTAGCGCGACGCGGATGCCGAACTCCTTGAAGCGTTTCGAGACCGAGTACATCGTCATGCCGAAGACGCCGGTCACGGCGAGCAGGGCGGCGAACAAGCCCATCACGCCGAGTGTGGCGGTTGCGACTCGCGCGGGAAAAAGTACGAACGCCATGCCGTCCGGCCAACTCTGAAATACGAAGGGAAGTTCCGCATCGATCCGCGCGAGCGCCTCCCGAAGCTGCGGCATCAGTTCCGCTGCCGGCAGCTGCGAACGAACGACGAGCGTCGTGTCCGAGTCGGGAGCCTGATCGACCGGGAAGAACATAGCTGCCCAAGTCGATTCGGTGAGTGACTCGTATTTGCCGTCCTCGACGACACCGACGATTTGATACGGTGGCCCATCCGCCGTCTTGAAAGTCATTCCGAGCGGCTGCTTGTCTCCAAACATTTCATGCGCGAAGGTCTCGTTGACGATGGCGACGTTGGGCGCTTTCGCGTCGTCGTGCCAAGTGAAGGCTCGGCCTGAAAGCAGATGCGTGCCGGCGGCTTCCAGGTAGTCGGGCGAAATCGAAAAATATTTTGCGCCAAAGACGCTATTGGACTGCCGGAAGTCGGTTGTATCCGGGCGGAAAACAGGAGTGGAGCTACCGCCGGTACCCATAGGAGTTTCGTCGATGATGCCGGCCGCGGTGACGCCGGGGATGCGAAGTGCGTCTTCGATCATCTGCTTTTGAATTGCGGGCGCAGACTTATCGGTGTGTCCGCCCATATGAAGATCGGTTACGGCGAGGAACGTACCCTCGGGTTGAAAACCGAGAGGCGCGTGCAGCGAACGCTGCATGCCGCGCAGCGCTACAAACGATGCGGTGAGGAGCAGCGTACAGAGCGCGATTTGAGCTCCCAGCAGAAGGTCGCGGACGGCGAAGCGACGAAGAACCGTTGCGCCGGTCGAACCGGTTTTCATCACCTGGGTAAAGTCGGTTCTCCAGACTTGCCGGAGCGGCACCAATCCCCAGAGCAGACCGCTTCCAACCGAGAGTACAAGCGCCGTGATATAGACGGCGGCATCGGGAGTGACGGCAACACGAATTGGAAATTCGGGGAAGGGCTGCCAGCGACTCAGACCGCGCAGGAGCGCCGTCGAAAAGATCGTGCCGAGCGCACCACCGATTAGCGATACGAGAACCGCTTCACTCAGAAGCTGGCGCAGCACGTGCCATCGGCTTGAACCGATCGCCAAACGGATCGCCACCTCTCGACTGCGGTCCGAGGTGCGCGCCGCGAAGAGACTCGCAAGATTCGCGCAGGCGGCGAGCAGGACCAGAAGAGAGAGCAACATCACAGCCGAAACGAAAGCGCGCGCCGGGCCGCCCAGCGAATCCCCCATCAGCCCGGGCTTCACGAGTCTGGCGCTCAAGCCGTCATCGGCCTTGTCCTGACGCGCCATCTCCTGCGCGATCGCGTTCAGATTCAGCTCTGCCTGCTTCGGTGTAACGCCCGGCGCGAGCTGACCCAAGACGAAGAGACTGTGCATAAAGCGGTTCGACAAGAAATTCGTGCCTTCGTCGTCGGGGCTGTCTACGATCGGCATCCAGAAGTCGGGCCATAGGAAAACATCGGTGCCGTGAAAGCCAGCCGGAGCAACTCCGATCACGGTGTAGGGATGCTTGTTGATGCGCACCGTCGTGCCGACGATGGCGGGATTCGCTCCCAAACGGCTGCGCCAGAAATCGTCGCTCAACACGATGTAGGGCGCGGAGTTGGGGCCGTGTTCATCGCTGGCGTGAAAGAGCCGGCCTTGCGCGGGCTGCACGCCGAGCATGTCGAAATAGTTTCCCGAGGCGCGAATATACCAGGAGGAATACGCGGAATCGCCGACCGCAAGCCCGGCTTTCTGCAGTCTGTAGGTGGCCATGTCGCGAAACGTCGAGTTCTTGTTCTTGTAATCCAGATAGTCCGGGTAAGACTGATTGTCGTACCCCGGCTGTTGGTGCACGACGGTGTAAAGACCCGCGCTCGCGGGCCCTTCTTGCGGCTTGAGGATCAACGCATTCAACACGCTGAAGGTCACGACGTTTGCGCCGATCGCGAGAATCAACGTGACCAGCGCGGTGAACGTGAACGCCGGCGTGCGCCGCAACTGCCGCGCGGCGTAAAGAAGATCGCGCACGAGAGAATCCCACGCCATTCCGGCATCCGCTTCGGTCACGCGTTCGCGCACGACGCCCTGATTGCCAAAGCGAATCAGCGCGTCGCGCCTCGCCTCTTCAGGCGACATCCCTGCGGCGATGGCGTCGGCGATCCGCATTTCGATGTGGGTTTGAAGTTCAGCGTTGACGTCTTGCTGATGTTGAGAGCGGGTGAGTTTGTTCTTGATGCGGCGAAAGATCGACATGAAGCACCTCACGCATAACGCAAAATCGCGCGAATCCCTGCAACCAGTTGCTCGAAACTCTTCTCGGCCTTCTCTAGTTCTTTGCATCCCGATTTTGTGAGGGAGTAATACTTTGCCTTCCGACCGGTCTCGGTGACTTTCCACTCGGAGCGAATCCACCCGCTCATTTCCATCCGATGCAGCGCGGGATAAAGCGAGCCTTCTTCCACGGAGAGCAACTGGTCGGAAGCGCTTTGGACGTGCAGCACGATGCCATAGCCGTGCAACTCGCCCAGCTGTGCCAGAGACTTCAAGACCAGCAAATCGAGGCTTCCTTGCAAATCGTTTCGGGCCATCGTTGGCGTACCCCTAGAGAACTTGGTATGAAAGGGAGCGTATGCCTAGAAGAATAGGTATGTCAAGTGAGAGTTGACGGTCGAAAGTCGAAAGCGCGGCCTCGAGCGGCGCGTCATGCCGCACTGATTTCACCGCAGAGTTCACAGAGTACGCAGAGCTCCAGGCCGGANAAGAAGCTTTAAGTATCGACCACAAATCGGTCTTGTCTGGCCTAACGGCTTACTGGAACGAGCTGACTGCTTCCCCGGCGCCTTTGCCGGTTGTTTCTGGGTCGGACCAGCCGCCGGCTGGCTCGACGTGCTCATTCGCTTCTTTCGGCCCCCAAGTGCCCGGGTCATACGTATAGATCGGCGTGTTCGCCTTCAGGATTGGATCGACGATGCGCCACGCCTCTTCGACGTAGTCCTGGCGCGCGAAGGCGGTTGGGTCGCCGGCCATCGCGTCGCCGAGCAGCACCTCGTATGCTTCCATTTCGTTCGCATCAGGATGGTGGTGCGCGAGCAGTTCGGTTTGTTCGCCGACGAGCGCTTCACCGGGAGCCATCACCGTGACGCCGAGCGCAATATCCACATCCGGGCTGATGCGGAAACGCAAATAGTTTTGCTCGAGCTGCGTCGAGCGAATCGTCGTTGGCGGCAGCTTGAGGCGCGCGATCACTTCTGTGCATTCGACCGGCAGATTCTTGCCCGCGCGCAGGTAGAACGGAACTCCGCGCCAGCGCCACGAATCGACTTCGAGGCGCATTACCCCGAATGTTTCGGTCTTCGAGCCTTTCGCAACACCCGGCTCATCGAGATAACCTTTGAACTGGCCGCGCACGACGTCATCGGGCGTGAGCGACGGAATCGCCTTCAGCACTTTCACCTTCTCGTCGCGCACGTTCTCACTGTCGGTCTGCACCGGCGGCTCCATCGCCAGATTGCACATGATCTGAAACATGTGATTCTGCATCACGTCGCGAATCGCCCCGGTTGGATCGTAAAAACCGCCGCGCCCCTGCACGCCGAAATTCTCCGCCATCGTGATCTGCACGCTCTCGATGTAATTGCGATTCCAGAACGACTCCATGAACGAATTCGCGAAACGGAACATGAACAGGTTGTTCACGGGTCGCTTGCCGAGGTAGTGATCGATGCGGAAGACGTTCGTTTCATCAAACGACTTGCTCAGTATCTGATTCAAAGCCTTCGCCGACGCCAAGTCGCTGCCAAAAGGCTTCTCGACGATCACGCGCGCGCCGTCGGCCGAGCCTGATTTCTTGAGCCGTTCGATCACCTCGCCAAAAAGAACCGGCGGAATCGCCAGGTAGTGCGCCGGGTGCTTCGCATCGCCCAACTGCTTCCGCAGCTCCTGAAACGTAGCGGGGTCTTTATAATCGCCATCCACGTAGCGCAGCAGCCCCGACATCTTCTCCCAGGCGGCCGGATCGAGGCCCCCATGCTTTTCCAAGCTATCTTTCGCGCGCGCCTTGAGCTGGTCCAGTTTCCAGCCCGCCTTGGCCACACCGATCACCGGCACGTTGAGGTGCCCTCGTTTCACCATGGCTTGCAGGGCAGGGAAGACTTTCTTGTAGGCGAGATCGCCGGTCGCACCGAAAAAAGCCAGAGCGTCAGATCGGACTGCGGTCATGTGTCATTCCTCTCGAATCTCGAATATCAAATACCGTTTCGGAATTCAGCGCGCCCAAAGGGTTCGCGTAGTTGACGTTTCATGCGACGTTATTGGACACCGATTTCAGCTACCGGAATCATCGTACTCGAAAGCTCTTCGATGCAAAAACCCCCATAAAAAGCCCAATATTTTCCGCATGTGATTTCCCGAGTACAGCGAATCCTGCAGTCCGTATCAACGTCCTGCGACGCCACTCCTACCTGTTGCGCGGTTATCCACAAGGTTCAACCGTTATCGACAGCCATTAGGGGCTAACCCGACTAGTACATCGGTTCCGGCCGTAGTAGAACAGCCCGCTTTTAGTGCAGGTTTGCGCCCCCGTGTCTTTCCGGTGACGCAGGCCTATTGGTGCGTGAACGCATGGTCGCAAACATTGCAAAAAATTCGACCGATCGCCTGGTAAGCCCTTTGGCGCCAGCGCGGCGAAGCGTGGCGGGCATGGCCAACGGCATGCACTCTCATAGGGCAACTGTCCCCTTCCTTTGTGGTTGGAGCTTACCCCTGCGCAAACTGTCTCTTTCCCTGGCGATTTGTCTCTGCGCTGCGATCCAAATGCCTGCGCAGGAGATGGTGTACCACGCCAACGCGCTGGTACGCCCCGGCATCAACCCACCCCCGGCGGACTTTGACCAGACGGTCATTCCCATTTCAGAACTGAAACTCGGCCTTGGTATCGAAAGCAAATTCGGCACCGGCTTCTGCCTGGACCCCGGCTGCCGCCTGATTGCCACGAACTATCACGTGGCCGCGATTGCCAAGCCGTCGAAAATCGATGGCCAGCCGATCGTCGATCGCTTCCTGGCGACGGGGCCAGATGACGAAGGCGCGACAATGAACGTCGGCCCGGCCGCCGCTCCGATCAAATACACATTGAGCCGCGACCTCGCGATCCTGGAATTGCGCAAGCCTCTGGCGCACCACCATGGCGCCGCGTTCAGCCTGGACGAGCTTCAGCCTGGACAACAAGTTGAGATCTACGCCTACCCGAAGGAAGCGAATCATTCACGCAAGCTGCTGCGCTTTGAAGGCATGTATAAGGGCGAGACCACATCCGGCTTGCTCGCCTTCGACTACGCCCCGGTAAATGGCGACACAATCCAGCCCGGCGCGAGCGGCGGCGTGGTTGTCGATGCGCAGAGCCATCGCATCGTCGGCGTGCTGAATGGAATCGACCTGGACAATCCATCGACCGCGGTTGCCGTCCCAGCGCAGTCGCTCGCCGATTTCGTCACGAAAGTCGAGCCGTTTCTGGCGACCACGCTTTTTCCGTCGCACGGCAACACACCGCCGGATGCGGACGACATCTATCCCGAATACATAGCTCCACCAACCGAAGGACTTCAGCACCGTGCCACTGAACCAGCTTCGGTGAAGCAGCTTCGCGAAAACGCGCAGCAGCTCGCGGATGGGATGCGCAATCTCGTCGCTGTGCAACGCCTCGCATGGGGCTCGGGCGACAAAGACGCCGCAATGCGCGCCGCCTACGAAGTACGCATCGTCGATGGCTCGCAGAAATTCCGCGAATATCCCGATGGCAACAAGGATATGGACGAGATTCCGCTGCCGCCGTTGAGCCACTCGATTGTGCCCGCGCTGGAATGGTCAGAGTTGCCCGAGATGGTAGGGAAGCAGCTTCACCTCAAGGTGCGTCAGGCGCCCGACGCCGTCGTGAACGGAAAGAAGCTGAAGATTTTTCAATACGGCGCGAGCGTCGAAGATGGCGCGTGCGGCTTCACCTACGTCAACGATCACATTCTGTTCAAGTCCAGCAAGACTGTGCGCACCGGTTGCTACGGCGAAGTCTGGACCGACGAAGACATGAACATCGTGCGCATGTCGGAGCATTACGAACTACCTGGCGATCGCAAGGTCATTTACCACGTCGTCGTCACCTACGGCTTGCTGACGCACGCCGGCGAAGCGCCGCGCACCATTCCGATGACGATCGCGGCCAAGACCGAAGATAAGAATCGCGTCGATTGGTGCCGCGGTCAGTTCACCGACTATCAGATTTTTGGCAGCCAGGTAAAAATCCTCGCCGCAAAGTAAGCGGCGAGCCGGCCCCGGGCCCACAACTTCAATAAAAGCGTTTCCGCCGAACAGCGTCGTCGTGTGTCTGAGTTTTCGCGACGTTTCGCGGCAAGGTCGCCTGCGTGTGTCCGCGCGCTGCGCCTTCTCGCCGTTTTGCCTACCTCGCAAATCGCCAGTGTTTTTCTGCGTTTTTCTTCGCTCACGCCTCGAAATTTACTTGACGATTTCCACAGCTTTCTATAGTCTTGCCCCAATCCCCGACTTTCCTGAACACAATTCTGTCCCCACAGAAGTGGATCGATCCAGTGCTCGACTGGAGGACCCGTGTTCAAACGCTTCTTTCGTGTGTTGAGATTTCAGCGTGCCGATCGCATTGCGCGCGAGCTTGTCGTGCCGCTGCGCCGCGGCCTCGCGCCGTTCAAAGACGAAGACGGAGAAGTGATCTCCGACATTCGCGACGACGATTTTGTGCTCACCTATATTTTTGGCGCGGTGCTCGGGTGCATCGAGTCGGCAGGAAAGAAGGCGGACGCCGAGTTTACCGGCATGGTGTTGCGCCAGACGCTGGAGCGTCTCTTCGGCCAGGGGCAGGAGCGCGCCGAACTTTGCGCTGCATTGGCTCGCCGCGGCGAAGAGGACTTCAGCTGCGGCGTCGCGATCGGCTATGCCGATGTGCGCGAATTCAAAAAGTCACGCACGCCATATCCGACGGGACTCGTCGAACATCTACGCGTCTACGGAGCATAGACCGCGAGCCGCTAAGTCGCCCGTTCAAGCTCTATACTTGAACCAGCCAAAATGTCATTGTCTGGGACGAACCTCACGTCTTACCGCGCCTCAATTCCTCGAACTCCCTCGTGTAAACTGTATAAGTCAAACTTAGTGTCACTATAGGCTGCGCTTAGAGGTGATAACTCGGCGCGCCGGCAACAGACGACACGACACCCGAGGGCCAACGTGGATTTTTCCTTTACCGACGAACAAAACCAGCTGCGCCGCAGCATCCGCGAATTCGCCGAGGGCGAAATCGCACCGCACGTCATGGAATGGGACGAGGTGTCAAAGTTTCCGCTCGAGATCATGCCCAAGCTCGCCGAGATGGGGCTGCTGGGCGTCATTTTCCCGGAGCAATATGGCGGCGCCGGCCTCGGCTACGTCGAGTACGTCATCGCGATTGAGGAGCTTTCGCGCATTGACGGCAGCATCGGCATCATCGTCGCCGCGCACAATTCGCTGTGCAGCAATCACATCTTCAAATTCGGTACCGAAGAGCAGAAGAAGAAATACCTGACGCCGCTGGCGCAGGGTAAGAAAATCGGCGCATGGTCGCTGACCGAGCCCGAAGCCGGCTCCGACGCAGGCGGCACGCGGACCACCGCGAAGCGCGATGGCAACCACTGGGTCATCAACGGATCGAAGACGTTTTGCACCAACGGCCATTACGCTGATTACTCCGTTGTGATGGCGCTGACCGACAAGTCGAAGAACTCCCACGGCATCAGCGCGTTCATCGTGGAAAAAGGAACGCCCGGTTTCAAACCCGGCAAGAAAGAAAACAAACTCGGGCTGCGCGCCAGCGATACTTCGGAATTGATCTTTACCGATTGCAAAGTGCCAGCCGAAAATCTGCTCGGCGCCGAGGGCGAAGGCTTCATTGGCAGCTTGAAGATTCTCGACGGCGGGCGGATCTCGATTGCCGCGCTGGCCCTCGGCATGGCGCAGGGCGCGCTCGACGCTGCCATCAAGTATTCCAAGCAGCGCAAGCAGTTCGGCCAGGCGATCAGCGAATTCCAGGCGATCCAGTTCAAGCTCGCCGATATGGCGACGCAGGTCGAGGCCGCTCGCCTGTTGGTGTATCAGGCTGCTTGGCTCGCTGACCGCAAAGACGTTCGCTTCACCCGCGAATCCAGCATGGCGAAGCTCTTCGCCAGCGAGGTCGCCGTTCGCGTCGCCAACGAGTGCGTCCAGATCCATGGCGGCTACGGATTCATCAAGGATTACCCGGCCGAGAAGTTTTACCGCGACGTGAAGCTGTGCACGATCGGCGAAGGCACCAGCGAAATCCAAAAGTTGGTGATTGCTCGACAGCTACTCGGCAAGAAATAATGGGGGCGATGCATTCGCCTTCAACCGCTAGACAGCGCAATTCGCACAGACAGGAAATCGATGCCGCAGCCGCTTGAGAACTGGGCGGAGCGCGTTTGCGCGGGCGAAGCGCTCGCGGTGGCGCGCGCCATCACGGCGATCGAAAATCATCAGCCTGAGGCGGAAGAGTTGTTGCGCAAAGTTTTTCCGCGCACGGGAAAAGCTTATCTCACCGGAATCACCGGAGCGCCGGGGACGGGCAAGAGCACGCTCGTCGACCGGCTTGCGGCGCACTATCGCCGCGCGAACGAAGCGGTCGGCGTGATCGCCGTCGATCCGACGAGTCCGTACACCGGTGGCGCGATTCTGGGCGATCGCATTCGCATGCAGGCGCACGCGGGCGACTCGGGCATGTTCATCCGCTCGATGGCCACGCGCGGATTTCTCGGTGGCCTGGCTCGTGCGACTGCTGAAGTTGCGCTGCTGCTCGATGCCGCGGGCAAAGATCAGGTACTCATCGAGACGGTCGGCGTTGGCCAGGATGAAGTCGACATTGTGCGCCTGGCGGATTGCGTCGTCGTGGTCATGGTTCCCGGACTCGGCGATGACATCCAAAACATGAAGGCCGGGTTGATGGAAGTAGCCGACATCTTCGTGGTGAATAAGTCCGAGCGAGAAGGCGCGGACCGGCTGGAGCAAGAGTTACACGCCATGCTTTCTCTGGTGATGCCGCGTGATGGCTGGCACCCTCCGGTGGTGCGAACAGTAGCCAGCGAGAACAAAGGAATCGATACGCTTGCAGTCACCATCGCAAAGTTCCGCACGCATTTTGAATCGAGCGGCGAACGCCGCCGCAAGCACGTCGAACATTGGAAGGCGCGCCTGATCGAACTGACGGAATCGCGGCTGCTGCAAAAAGTGCTGGGCGGCCCGGACGCTGATGCGCGCCTGACCGCGCTCGCCGGCGAAGTCGCCGACCGAAAGAAAGACCCATTCACCGCCGTAACCGAAATCCTGAAGCAAGGCGGCGCGTCGCTCTGAATTTTTACCGGAATCATCTAAACTTTGTAGGGGCACGGCACCGCCGTGCCCGGCTTTAACACGACCGAGGTGAAATGCCGAAGCTGAAGAAGTCCGCCGCGCGCAAGTCCAACTCAAAGAAATCCTCCTCCGCGCCGAAGGCCGAAATCGGCATTATCGGCGGCAGCGGCCTCTACTCTATGGAAGGCCTCACGAACACGCGCGAGGTCCGCATCAAGACGCCCTTCGGCGCCCCGTCCGACGCATTTGTGCTCGGCACGCTGGAAGGGAAGCAGGTCGCATTTCTGGCCCGTCACGGACGCGGCCACCGCTTTCTTCCCTCCGAGGTGAATTACCGCGCCAACATCTACGCGATGAAGTTGCTCGGCGTCGATCGCATCATTTCCGTCAGCGCCGTCGGTTCGCTCCAGGAGGATTTGCGTCCAGGCGAATTTCTCGTTCCCGATCAATTCTTCGATCGCACCAAGAACCGCGTCTACACCTTTTTCGGCAATGGCATCGTGGCGCACATCGCGTTCGACAAGCCGACCTGCCCGCAAGTTGCCGGTGTGCTTTCCGACGCCAGCGAGCATTCCAAAGTGAAGGTGCACCGGCGCGGCACGTACGTGTGCATCGAGGGACCGCGCTTCTCGACGATCGCGGAAGCTCACGTGCACCGGCAATTGCGGTTTGAAGTGGTTGGCATGACCAACGTCACCGAAGCGGTTCTCGCGCGCGAAGCCGAGATTTGCTACGCAACGATCGCCATGATTACCGACTACGATTGCTGGCATCCCGAGCACGACGCCGTGACCGGCGCGCAGATCATCGCCACGCTCAATCAGAACGCGCTCAACGCCCAACGCGTGCTGCGCGAGGCGGTGCGTTCCATGCCGGCCGGACATACGTGCAAATGCGGCTCGGCGTTATCGAGCGCGATTTTCACCGATCCCAAAATGATTCCCGCGGAAACCAAAAAGAAACTCGCCGCAATCGTAGGCAAATACCTTAAATAGGACTTTAAATTAGGTCTTCAAATAGAAAGACAGGAGAACAGCGTGTCCTTACTCGTCGTAGGTTCGGTTGCGTTTGACGGCATCGAAAGCCCGTATGGAAAAGTAGAGCGCACGATTGGCGGTGCAGCGACGTATTTTTCCGTGGCGGCCAGCTTCTTCGCGCCGGTGCATCTCGTTGGAATCGTCGGCGACGATTTTACCGACGTTGACACAAAGATTTTTCATGGGCGCAAGATCGATATCGAAGGGCTGGAGCGTGCGCCCGGCAAATCTTTCTTTTGGGCCGGGAAATATTCCGAGAATCTCAACGACCGCACCACGTTGACGACGGAGTTGAACGTTTTTGCTGACTTCAAACCGAAGCTGCCCGAGAAATATCGCAAGTCGAAGTTCGTCTTCCTCGCCAACATCGCGCCCGATTTGCAGCGCGATGTGTTGCAGCAGGTCACCAAGCGGCCGAAAATCGCCGCGCTCGACACGATGAACTACTGGATCGAGGGCTCCAACGCAGACTTATTGAAAACGCTCAAAGGCGTAGACATCTTGATGATCAACGATTCCGAAACGCGCCAGCTTTCCAATGAGCACAACCTGCTACGCGCTGCGAAGCGCATCTTCAAGCTCGGTCCTTCGACACTCATCATTAAGCGTGGTGAATACGGCGCCATGATGGTCGATAAGCGCGGAGCGTTCTGCGTCCCCGCATTTCCTCTCGAAGAACCGCATGATCCGACAGGCGCAGGCGACAGCTTTGCCGGCGGCTTCATGGGCTATCTCGCGTCGGTCGGAAATAAATCCGATATTTCGCTGCGTCGCGCCATGGTCTATGGCTCGGTGATGGGCAGCTTCACCGTCGAAAAATTTGGCCTCGACCGGTTGAAAACACTGAAAACCAGCGAGATACACGCCAGGGCACGCCACTTCGCAAAACTGACTCAGTTCACGTTGTAGCCTGTGTAAAATCGGGGCATTGTCGGCGTTTGTGTTTGCGGGTTTTTCCCCGCGGAAACAAACCGAATGCTCTCACTGACCACAACCTTCTATCGGCTCGGCTGGGCGGCGTTGCTTGGCTCCATCATCGGAGCGGAACGCACCGTGCGCCGGCGTCCCGCGGGTATGCGCACAAGCGTGTGCGTCACCGTCGCTGCGGCGCTTTTCACGATTGTTTCTGTCGAAATTGCGAAGGCCACCGGCGACACCTCCACGACCCGTATTGCTTCCAACATTGTGCAAGGCGTCGGATTTCTTGGCGCAGGCGTAATCATGCGCGAACGCGGCAGCGTCGTCGGGCTGACGACGGCTGCGGCGATTTTTGCCGAGGCTGCGATCGGTATGACGGCGGGCGGCGGTTTGTACGCCGTGTCGGGCGGCGCCGCACTGCTGGTTTTGTTCGCG